>Ga0307978_1000041_pt1 | contig 110938 bp, 106 predicted proteins | sample OrgLakmetage1056_FD_203151 | JGI IMG/M metagenome (GOLD analysis project Ga0307978, IMG submission 203151) | Saline water microbial communities from Organic Lake, Antarctica - #1056 | ecosystem: Environmental > Aquatic > Non-marine Saline and Alkaline > Saline | place: Antarctica: Organic Lake... | reverse complement strand
ATAGCTAAACAGCGACCCGCTCTTTTCATCCGTCCCGCGCATCTTCACCCCCGACATTGCCGTACGGAGAGTGAATCATGTTCTCAATTTACCGTCGAGGCGGGACTATTTCAGCAGCCTGTTAGGGAAGGGTTAAAGCAGCGCCGATGCCGATGAATTCAAATTTTGCGACAAGTGCCCTTGCGGTGCTCGCGATCCCTGTGGCAGGGATTTCCCGTTTGGAAAAAGCCGTGTCCGGCTAGCGCACCGAAGGCCTGGCGCTTGTTGTGGGTGCAGAGAATGACGAGCCGGTGAGGCCGAATACATTGACTAGGGCCTATTTGATGCCCGGCACGGATACTGGGGACCGCGGGGGCTATGGAGGCGCCAGTGTTCGTGATCCGCGAGATCGCCAAGAGCGTCGCCGCTGCCCGCAGAGCGTGTTCTATACGATCTCCAAGTCGTATTTTGGGGTAAGGTGAGCCAAAAGCGATTCAATCGTTTACAGGAGGCGACAGCGTATCTAGCGTTTTCAATATATTTTATTTGGGGGAATTAAATGAGACTGAAGATGAAACATTGTGCCGCGGTGCTGGCTCTTCTGGTGCCCGCGACGGGATCGGCCGCAACGTTTCGCTTTACGCAAGGCGGGTATAGCGACGGCGGCGAATTCTTCGGCTCTTTTGAGGCGATGGATCTGAACAACGACAATCAGATCAGCCAGTTCGACAATGAGGTCACCGATTTTCAGGCGACTTATCGCAGCGATACGCAAGGGGACGTCAATTTTACCTTTTCCTCGCTGACGGGTGAGGATGGCGGGGCTGGATTGACGGGTCTTGTTTTCACGCTCGACGGTGCCGGTATTCTGGGGGACGACGAATTCGGTCAAACCGAAGGGCTCGCCGTAGATAACGGTGTCTTCGAGATTTCCACGGGTCCCGGACCCGCGAACCTGTGTGGCGGAGGCGCCCCATGCGGTTTCTTCGGCGAAAGCGGCGCCGGGTTCTTTGGTGATGGTGGAGGCGATTCCATTTTCGAGGGCCCGCAGATTCTTGCAAGCACGTCTGAGGCGATCATCGTGACCTCTGATACCGACGGCACTCTTGGCACGACAGTTGGGGCGACGGAAGACAACCCGTTCCTGCCGACGGTATTTGGCGGTGGTGATGAGCTTCCGGGTTTCACGTTCGTGATCGATCCATCGCTCATCACACCGGGCGAGACGTTCTTCTTTGATCCCGATATCGCCGTTGGCTATACCTATACGATAACGGGCACCACGTTTGAATCCGTAACCGCGCCGTCCTTCGGTGCCGTGCCCGATGCGGACGGGCAGTACATCCTGTCCTTCAACGGCACCAGCCAGACGATACTGGCCGGTGAGACGATCTCGTTTGGGGGCAGTGTGTCAACGTTCAATCTGACAGGGATTGACGTGGGCCTGATGCTGGATCCGACGGATCCTTTGGCGTTCGTGACGGGCGTTTCCGTCGGTTCGATTACCGGCACCCTCACAATCACGCAGGTTCCGATCACGCAGTTTGTGGCCCCTGTGCCGCTCCCCGCGTCCGGTCTGCTGCTGATCGGCGCGCTCGGTTTGCTGGGACTGCGTCGCCGCAAGAGCTAGGTCCGTGCTGCGACTTTGACGACGGGGGCCGGTGCACGACGCGGGCCCCCTTCTTCGTTTGATTGAACCGCACCGGATTGTTCCCTAGTATGCGCCGACCCCGATATTGGAGCATTGATGTGACCTGCAACGCGTTACGACGATTTTTTTCGACAACTGCGATGGTGGCCTTTTTGGTGTCACCCGCAAGCGCGCAGAGCGGCGCGGTAGAGGGCATCGGCAGTGCGAGCTGTGCCGATCTGATCACGGCGCGCGACAGTGATGACAGCGCGGCCTATCATGCGCTTGGCTTGTGGTTGAGCGGGTATATGACGGCGCGCAACGTGCACAGCGACGACACCTTCGATCTGACGCCCTGGCAACCGATGGAGGCGGCCCTGGCTCAGATCGGTCAGTTTTGTACGCAGAACACCGAAGCGCAGTTTCTTGCCGCGACTGAAGCCTATATCGCGTTTCTGGCCCCCGACCGGCTGACGCAGGCGTCGCCGCTGATACAGGCCCGCAATGGCGAACAGGCGGTGTTTATCTACGGTGCCGTGCTGGAGACTGTGAAGGACCGTCTGATGATATTGGGGTTGCTGGAGGCGGGGGCACCCGAGGGATTCGATGCAGCGACGGGTCAGGCACTGTTGCGCTATCAGCAGCGGAACGCGCTGACGCAGACGGGTCTGCCGGATTTACCGACGTTGGCATTGCTGTTGCGCAAGACGCCGGGCTGATCGCAGGCTCTTGTCGCCGCGCTGGTGGCTGACTATAACCGCGCCAATATGGCTGTAATTTCTTGCATCATACGAATTATACGCCCGGCGTGTCGCTGAACCCGACATGCCGGGCCCCGCCCCCTGCGGGGATTGCGCGCCTTGCGCACCATTGCCCCAATTTCCTGATATGATCGCCGAAAAGGACGCCCCAAATGTGCGCCGAGACCACCACCACCGACATCCCTGAATATAAATCCACCCTCAACCTGCCGCGCACCGATTTTCCCATGCGCGCGGGCCTGCCCAAGCGTGAGCCAGCCTGGCTTGAGCGCTGGGAGCAGATGGACATCTACGGCAAGCTGCGCGCCAAAACGGGTCGCGAGGTGTTCACCCTGCATGACGGCCCACCCTATGCCAACGGGCATCTGCACATCGGCCACGCGCTCAACAAAACGATCAAGGACATGATCGTGCGGTCCCACCAGATGATGGGCCGCGATGCGCGCTATATTCCCGGCTGGGACTGCCACGGCCTGCCCATCGAGTGGAAGATCGAAGAGCAGTACCGCAAAAAGGGCCGCGACAAGGATCAAGTGCCGATCAACGAGTTCCGCCGCGAATGCCGCGAGTTCGCCGCAGGCTGGGTCGATATCCAGCGTGAGGAGTTCAAGCGTCTGGGCGTGCAGGGCAACTGGGCTGTTCCCTACCTCACCATGGATTTCCATGCCGAGCGGGTGATCGCGGAAGAGTTCATGAAATTCCTGATGAACGGCACACTCTATCAGGGCTCCAAGCCGGTGATGTGGTCGCCGGTCGAGCAGACCGCGCTGGCTGAGGCGGAGGTGGAGTATCACGACAAGGACAGCTTTACGGTTTGGGTAAAGTTCCGTGTCGCATCCTTTGATCTGCCCGATCTGGTGATGATGGGCGAGGAAGAGACGCCCGAGAATATGGAGGCTATCGCAAAGGCGCAGGCCGATGTGACACGCGACATTCAAGGCGCCTATGTCGTGATCTGGACCACCACGCCCTGGACCATGCCCTCCAACAAGGCGGTGGTGTACGGGGAAGGGATTTCATATGGCCTCTACGAGGTGACGGGCCGCCCGGAGGAATCGTGGGTCAAGATCGGTGACCGCTATCTGCTGGCCGATAATCTGGCTGAGGGCGTGATGAAATCCGCCCGTCTCGACGAGACCATGTACCGCCGCTTGCGCGACATCACGCCCGCGCAGTTGGCGGGCATCACGCTGAGCCATCCCCTCAGCGGTGCCGAAGGCGGCAATGGCGAATGGGACGACATCCGCGATTTCCGCGCCGCCGATTTTGTGACCGACACCGAAGGCACGGGTTTCGTGCATTGCGCGCCCAGCCACGGGCTAGAGGAATATGACCTCTACCGCGAGCTGGGCATGCTGGAGCAGGTCATCACCTACAACGTGAACCCCGATGGCCGCTACCGCGATGATCTGCCGTTCTTCGGTGGCAAGGCGATCCTCAAGCCGAATGGCAAGGAGGGCAACGCCAACACGGCCGTGATCGACAAGCTGGTGGAGGTCGGCGGCCTGCTGGCGCGCGGTAAGATCAAGCACAGCTATCCGCACAGCTGGCGCTCCAAAGCGCCGGTGATCTACCGCAACACGCCGCAATGGTTTGCGGCGATTGATAAAAAGGTGGGCGACGGGCAGGACCAGCACGGCGAGACGATCCGCGCGCGCGCGCTGACAGAGATCGACAACGTGAACTGGACGCCGAAGTCCGGCCGCAACCGTCTGCACGCCATGATGGAGGCGCGCCCCGACTGGGTACTCTCGCGCCAGCGTGCATGGGGCGTGCCGCTCACGTGTTTCACCCGCAAAGGTGTGGTTCCGACCGATCCTGATTTCCTGCTGCGCAACGCGGAGGTGAATACCCGGGTCGTCGAGGCATTCGAGGCCGAGGGTGCGGATGCGTGGTACGCCGATGGCGCGAAAGAGCGATTCCTCAGCGGCATCGTGAACGCGGACGATTACGATCAGGTGACCGATATTCTCGATGTCTGGTTCGATAGCGGCTCGACCCATGCCTTCACCCTGCGCGACCGCGCAGATGGGTCTGAGGACGGCATCGCGGACGTCTATATGGAGGGCACGGACCAGCACCGTGGCTGGTTCCATTCTTCCTTGCTGCAATCGTGCGGCACCTACGGTCGCGCGCCCTACCGCAATGTGGTCACGCATGGCTTTACGCTGGACGCCAAGGGCATGAAGATGTCCAAATCCATCGGCAACACCATCGTGCCGCAGAAAATCGTGGACCAATACGGCGCCGATATCCTGCGCCTCTGGGTTGCGCAGACCGACTACACCAACGATCAGCGCATCGGCGACGAGATCCTCAAAGGCACCGCAGACAGCTACCGCCGCTTGCGCAATACCATGCGCTACATGCTGGGATCGCTGCCCGATTTCGATGCTGGCAAAGCGGTCGCGCGCGACGATATGCCGGAGCTGGAGCAGCTGATGCTGCACAAGCTGGCGGTGCTCGACGAGCGCGTGCGCGCAGGCTACACACGGTTCGACTTCCAAGGCGTGTTCCGCGCAATCTTTGATTTCGCCACGCTGGATCTGTCGCAGTTCTACTTCGACATCCGCAAGGACGCGCTTTACTGCGATGGCGACACGACGCGCCGTTTGGCCGCGCTGACCGTGCTCGATCACCTCTACGCGCGGCTGACCACATGGCTTGCCCCGATCCTGCCCTTCACGATGGAGGAGGTCTGGCTGGAGCGGAACCCTGCCGATACGTCGGTGCATCTAGTGGATTTCCCCGAGACGCCCGCCGACTGGCGCGATGACACGCTCGCCGCGCGCGCGGAGACGGTGCGCGCCGTGCGCCGTGTGGTTACCGGCGCGCTGGAGGAACAGCGCACGGCAAAGGTCATCGGCTCCTCGCTGGAGGCAGGGCCGACCGTGTACCTGACGCCAGAGCTGGCCGCCGTGATCACCAATCCGCAGACCTTTGCCGATCTGTGCATCACCAGTCAGATCACGCTGGTGGAAGGGGCGGCGCCCGATGGCGCATTCACGCTGTCCGATGTCGCGGGTGTGGGTGTGGTGTTTGCCAAAGCCGACGGCGCCAAATGCGCGCGCTGCTGGAAAGTGCTGCCGGATGTTGGCACGTACGAGCACTCGGCCGTTTGCGGGCGCTGTGACGACGCCCTCTGAGGCGCAGATCGCGCAAGAGATCACCAGACAGGTGATCGCCAGAGGGGCAGGCAAGTCGATCTGCCCCTCTGAGGTTGCACGCGCGCTGGCACAGGACTGGCGCGCGCTCATGCCCGACGTGCGCAGGGTTGCGGACGGTCTTTGCCTTCGCGGCGAGATCCAGATCACCCAAAAGGGCGTTCCGGTGACGGCGGTGGAGGCAAAAGGGACGATCCGTCTGGGCCTTCCGCATCATTCGGATTGAGACCGGCCGCGCGTCCGCCCATAGTCCTCCGATGAACAGCTGCACCGTGCCTTCCCAATTCGGCGATCTGATCCTCACGGAAGAGGGTGGTTTTCTCACGCGGCTTGGATGGGGGCGTGCCGCGCGCGAGGATTGTACGACTGTGCTTGAGGAGGCGCGGCGTCAACTTCTGGCATATGACGCAGGCACGCTCACGCGCTTCGATCTGCCGCTTCGTGTTGACGGCTCCGCGTTCCAGCGTGCCGTGTGCGACGCCATGGCGAAGATCCCGTTTGGCGAGACCTGCACCTACGGCGACATCGCCAAAAAACTGGGCGTGCCGGCGCAAGCGGTGGGACAGGCCTGTGGCGGGAATCCCATTCCGGTGATTATCCCCTGCCACCGCGTGATGGGCGCAAGAGGTCTCACCGGGTTTTCCGGTGCAGGCGGGGTCGAAACGAAGGTCGCGCTTCTACGCCACGAGGGCGGCTTTCTGATTTAGATGTCGCGCCCGTCGTAGAGCACCTGCTGCACCAGACCGGCCAGCAACAGATAAACCGACGTGACCACAAGCCCCCATGCGGCCCAGCTTTCGGGGTGGAAATTTACCCATGCGGCCCAGCCTGCAAACAAGGTCCAGGCCAGCGCCATCGGCAACGTCACGGCGCGCCACCGTTCCGTGCGCACGGGGTGCACGAATTTGACCGGCACGAACATCGTGATCGCAAGGAACGTGACGAGCACGAGGCTCACGTACCACGGGATGCCCAGCGCAAAAATCACCAGCACCAGCATGTTCCAGCAGCCGGGAAAGCCGGAGAACGAGTTATCCTTGGTCTTCATGCGCGCATCGGCGAAATAAAGCGCGCTTGTGAAGGTGACGATGATGATCATGAGCCACCCGCTCCACCCGTCCATCAGGCCCGATTTGAACAGGGCGAAGGCGGGAATGAACACATAGGTGAGGTAATCGATGATCAGATCGAGCAGCACGCCGTCGAATTCTGGTGCGTTGGTTTTTACGTCATAGCGGCGCGCCAATGGCCCGTCGATGCCATCGACGAAAAAGGCCACGACCAGCCACAAGAACATCATGTCGTATTTCGCCTCGATTGCCGCGAGCATGGCGAGCATGGCGAATACGGCGCCGGTGGCCGTGAACAAATGAACGGCGAGGGCTTTTTGTCTCAATGTCATGTTTCTGTCTCGCAAATCACGAATGGGGGTGCAAACACAAAACGCTCATGCGCGAGGATGTGACCGGTTGTAGACTTCCATCAGACGCAAGGTGTCCACGGCCGTATAGGCCTGAGTGGTGGAGAGAGAGGCATGGCCCAACAGCTCCTGGATCGCGCGCAGATCACCGCCTGCATCCAACAGATGCGTGGCAAAGCTGTGGCGCATGGCGTGGGGCGTTGCGCTGGCGGGCAATCCCAGCTGCATCCGCGCGTTCGCCATGACTTTCTGTATGGCACCGGCCGACAGCGCCCCACCGCGCACTCCGCGAAACAAGGGGCCCTGGGGATCCATGCCATGCGGACAGCTGCGCACATAGGCCGCGACCGCCTTGCGTGCGGCGGGGAGGACCGGCACGACACGCTCCTTACCGCCCTTGCCAACGATGCGCAGGACATCGGGCAGGGGTGCATCGCTACCCTTGAGGCCCAATGCCTCCGATATGCGCAAGCCGCAGCCCCACAGCAGCGTCAGCACCGCCACATCGCGCGCCGCGATCCATGGGCTGCGCGCACTCGTCTCGACGCAGTCGATCAGCTCGCGCGCGGCATCGATGGCCAGCGGGCGGGGCAGCTTTTTGGTGAATTTCGGTGACCTCGTGGAGAGGACTGCCGTCGGCTCGAACCCCTCCCGCTCGGCCAGCCAACGGTAGAACGATTTGACAGCCGACAGCTTGCGCGCAAGGCTGCGCGATCCGGCTCCGCCCTTGCGGGTTTGCGCCATCCACGCGCGCATGTCGCTCACTGTGATTTTCGACAGCGCACCAAGGCCATGGCTTTGCCCGTGATGCACACTGATGAAGGCCAGAAATTCGACGACATCACCGCGATAAGCGGTGAGGGTATTCTCAGCTGCGCCTTTCAGCGCGCGCTGCTGGGCCAGCCATGTTTGCAAGGCGTCCCGCGCCGCGGCGGAAATGGCCAGCGTATCGGCGGCGTCTTTCAAGACAGCCAGCGGCGCATCGTCCGCTCGAACACGCCGGTGAAGAAGGACAACAGATCGCTGCCCTGCTGCGGCCCGAACATATGCGGGTCTTCCGCCCCCAGCACCAGCATGCCGGGCAGACGCCCCGCGCCGAAATCGAGCTTCAGACAGGCTTCCGAGCGAATCCATTCGGCGTTGGGCCCGTAAATCTGCTCCGCCGCGTTCTGAACGGAGCGCAGCGTGACCTGTCGCATGGCGCCGCCGCGCCCTTGGGTCAGATAAGCGTCGATGAACCCCGTCTCCGCCACGCTCAGCACATCGCCCAAACGTTGCACGGTGGGGTCAGTATCGTTCTGAACGGATTCTAGCACGAGCTTCACCGCGTCCACACGCAGGATTTCGGCCACTTCGCCACCCAGATCGCGCAGAAACGTCTCGAACTCCACCGGATCGAGCATGCGCAGAATGGCGCGGTGTATCTGGTTGGTACCTGCAAGGTTTTCATAGGCCGCCGCGATCACACTGCGGTGGGTATCCTCGAGACGGTCGAGCCGCGTCTCCAGCCGCTCCATCGCGATGCCGCGCAGATCGACGATATTGCCGCCCATCGCCCTCTCGTTGGCCGCAATGAGCGCCTGCATGACATCGGTATCATCGAGGATGACATCGGGCTGCAAAATGATCGCTTCGCGAATTTTGTCTTCTATTTTTGGGCTGCTGCTCATGCTGCTCTCGTCTTGTTTGATCCGTCATAGCACGGCGGATTTTGTTTTTCTGCCTGTCAATGCCAATGATTTAGCGAAACGTGCCAAAATTGTCGTGGCCGGGAAGGGGCACGCGCCCATTCTCCTGATTTTTATGGGGTCCGTGCGACCGTCGGCCTGCCCGAAACAAGCCTCCGCGCATGCGGGAGATGCAGGCCGGCAGCTACAGGATCTTTTGGCCGGTCTTGGCCCAATCGCTCATGAACTGATCGAGCCCCTTGTCGGTGAGCGGATGTGTGACCAGCTTGCGGATCACCTCCGGCGGCGCGGTCATCACGTCGGCCCCCACCAGCGCGCATTCGCGCACGTGACCCACGCTGCGGATCGACGCGGCTAGGATTTGTGTCTCAAAGCCGTAATTGTCGTAGATCGTGCGGATATCCTCGATCAGGTCCATGCCGTCGAGGTCGATATCGTCGAGCCGCCCGATGAAAGGCGATATGAACGTGGCTCCCGCTTTCGCTGCCAGAAGCGCCTGATTGGCGGAGAAGCAGAGCGTGACATTCACCATCTTGCCCTCGCCCGACAGCACTTTGCATGCCTTGAGCCCGTCCCATGTGAGGGGAAGCTTCACGGTAATGTTCTCCGCGATCTCGGCCAGCTTGCGGCCCTCGACGATCATCGCATCCGCTTCCAACGCGACCACCTCCGCAGACACCGGCCCGGAGACGATGCTGCAAATCTCACGGGTGACTTCGGTGATGTCGCGGCCTGATTTAAGGATCAGCGACGGGTTCGTCGTCACCCCGTCGACAATGCCCAGATCGTTCAGCTCGGCGATGTCCTTGATCTCGGCGGTGTCTACAAAAAACTTCATGGCGGGTCCTGTCCGGTTGGCACGGCCGTGCGCGGTGTCTATGTTATGTGCGGTGATACCCCCCGCGCAATGCAGGTGCAAGGAAAGCCGAATTGTCCCCTGATACGTTCTTCGACGAAGGTGCGCTCATTGCAGTGCTCACCACACAGCCGCTGGACCGCGCGCTTGATTACAAGGCGCCCGAAGGCGGCTGCCATCTGGGGGCGTTCGTCGAGGTGCCGCTGGGCCCGCGCAAGGTGATCGGTGTGGTTTGGGGGCCAGGGCAGGGCGATTATGACTATAGCAAAGTCCGCTCTGTCATTCGGGTTCTGGATGCGGCACCCATGCGCGCCGAAATGGTCAGCTTTATGGAGAAATCCGCCGCCTACACGCTGACCCCGCTGAGCGCGATGCTGCGCCTGACGACGCGGGCGCCGGGGCTCGGCGATCCGCCGTCGATGCGCAAGGTCTACCGGCGCGGCACGGGTGAGCCTGACCGCGTGACTGCCGCGCGGACCAAAGTGCTGGAAACGCTGGCTGAATATGGCGACCTGTCGTTCACGCTCAAGGAACTTGCGGAAATGGCTGGGGTGACGTCATCGGTGATCAAGGGATTGGTCAAGCAAGACGTGATCTTTGAGGAGGACAGCCCGCGCGACCTGCCGTTCGGGCGCCTCGATCCGGACCTTCCTGGCAAGGAGCTTACAGCGGATCAGGCGGCGGGTGCGGCTGTTTTAGCGCAGGCGGTCGCTTCAGAGACATATGGCACCACCTTGCTGCGCGGCGTGACGGGGTCTGGCAAGACGGAAGTGTATCTTGAAGCGGTGGCGGCGGCGTTGCGCGCGGGGCGGCAGGCGCTGGTGTTGCTGCCTGAGATCGCGCTGACCTCGGAGTTCTATACCCGCGTGCAGGCGCGGTTCGGCGCAAAGCCTGCCGAATGGCACTCTGGTGTCACGATGACGGAGCGGCGGCGCATTTGGCGTATGGTGGGTCAGGGGCAGGCGCAGTTGGTGATCGGCGCGCGTTCGGCGTTGTTTTTGCCGTATCAAAACCTTGGTCTGATCGTGGTCGATGAAGAGCATGATACCTCATATAAGCAAGAGGATGGTGTGCTCTACAACGCGCGCGACATGGCGGTGCTGCGCGCGAGTATTTGCGGCGCGCAGGTGGTGCTGGCTTCTGCCACACCCTCGCTGGAATCATGGGCCAATGCGGAGGCGGGGAAGTATACCAAGCTGGAGCTGACCTCGCGATTTGGCCCGGCGGTGATGCCTGCGATGGGCACGATTGATATGCGAGACGAGGGGCTGCCGAGCGATCGGTGGGTTTCGCCCAAGCTGCGGGCGGAGGTGGACAAGCGGCTGGAGCGGGGCGAGCAGGCGATGCTGTTCATCAATCGTCGCGGCTATGCGCCCGTGACGCTATGCCGGGCGTGCGGGCATCAGATCGGGTGCGATGATTGCGACGCGCGGATGGTGGAGCACCGGTTTCTCAAGCGCCTGATCTGCCACCAATGCGGGGAGAGCAAACCGATGCCGACCGCCTGTCCCTCCTGCGAGGCGGAGGATAAAATGGCGCCCATCGGCCCCGGCGTGGAGCGGTTGGGCGAGGAAGCGCATGCGCTTTGGCCCGCTGCGCGGATCGCGACGCTGAGCTCTGACATGTATGGATCGGCTCGCGCGCTCAAGGCCGAGATCGCGGCGATTGCCGAAGGAGCGGCAGATATTATTATTGGAACTCAACTGGTTGCCAAGGGGCATAATTTTCCCAAGCTGACACTGGTGGGGGTGATCGATGCGGATCTGGGGCTGATGGGGTCGGATTTACGGGCGGCGGAGCGGACGTTTCAGCTGATGCGGCAGGTGGCGGGGCGCGCGGGGCGAGCGGAGGCGCCGGGCACCGCGCTTTTGCAGACTTATCAGCCGGATCATCCGGTCATTCGGGCGATTTTGGCGGGTGACGAGGAGGGGTTCTGGAGGGCGGAGGCCAAGGAGCGCAGCCACGCTGGCATGCCGCCTTACGGGCGGCTTGCGGGGATTATTCTGAGCGGGCCGGATGTGGCGGCGGTGTTTGATGCGGGCAACCAATTAGCGCGCAATGACAAGGCATTACGCGATGTGGGCGCACAGGTGTACGGGCCCGCACCGGCCCCTGTTGCGCGGGTCCGCGGGCGGCACCGCGTGCGGCTTTTGGTGAAGGCGGACAAGGGTGTCGCGCTACAGCGGGCGCTGTCGCTTTGGGTGGGGCAGTTGCGCCTGAAGGGGGATCTGAGGCTGGCTGTCGATATCGATCCGCAGAGTTTTTATTGATCTGAGGGATTTGAGTTTACAGGCGAAATGAAGACGGGTCGGTGCCGTTTTTCAGAGGTTTTCGGGGTGTCACACGATGTACACAGGATGTGCACCGGGCGTACACTGCGGGGCGTGCTCAGTTTTGCGTAGCTTTTGGCGCAGGCGGGGCGTAAGGCTGCTTTTATGATCCAGTACCTGACCCTTGACGAGGCGCGGCACCAGCCGTTCTGGCGGCGGCCTACGGCCCTATTATTTGTGATGGCGCTGGCGATGCCGATCGCGTTTTTCACCTGGTACGCGCTGCTGAACAATTTCGTACAGGAAGTGGCGGGATTCGACGGGGCCGACATCGGGCTGTTGCATACGATACGCGAGATACCGGGGTTTCTCGCGTTTCTGGTGATCTTCCTGATTTTGGTGTTTCGTGAGCAGGTCCTCGGGCTTGTCTCGCTCATGCTGCTGGGGGCGGCGACGGCGGTGACGGCGTGGTATCCGCAGTTGGCCGGAATCATGATGCTGACGTTCCTCAGCTCGGTCGGATTTCATTATTATGAGACGGTGAATCAGTCGTTGCAGCTGCAATGGCTGCCACGCGACCGCGCGCCGCAGATCCTGGGTTGGCTGATGGCGGCGGGATCGGCGGCGACATTTTGCGTTTATTTCGTCATCATGTTGCTGTGGGAGCCTTTGGGGCTGACATTCAACACCGTCTTTATGGTGGGCGGCGGGATTACGGTGGCGATTGCCGCCTGGGCGCTGCTGGCCTATCCGCAGTATGAAAGCCCGCATCCGCAGATCAAGACCATCGTGCTGCGCCGCCGCTATTGGCTTTATTACGCGCTGCAATTCATGTCGGGCGCGCGGCGGCAGATCTTCATGGTATTTGCGGGGTTCATGATGGTCGAGAAATTCGGCTTTGCCGTGCATGAACTGGCGGGGCTGTATCTCGTCACACTCTTGATCAATATGCTGGTAGCACCGGTGCTGGGCGGGATCGTCGGGCGGTTTGGCGAGCGCAATGCGCTGGTGGTGGAATATGCCGGGCTGTTTTGCGTGTTCATGGGATATGGGGGCCTCTACTTTTTCGATTGGGGGTTCGAGGTCGCGGCATTTCTTTATGTGATCAACCACGTGTTTTTCGGGCTGGCGCTGGCGATCAAGACGTATTTTCAGAAGATAGGGTCGCCAGGTGACATGGCGCCGACCGCTGCGGTGGCGTTTACGATCAACCATATCGCGGCCGTGTTTCTGCCGGTGTTGTTGGGGCTGCTCTGGATTGCCTCGCCGATTGCGGTGTTTTTGATGGCAGCGGGGATGGCGGCGGTGTCGCTGGCGCTCGCGACACTCATCCCGCGTCACCCTCAAGAGGGCAACGAGACGATCTTTGCGATGCGGGCGCTCAAGGCCGCGGAATGAGTACGGGAGGGCGTTTCCTCACTGGCTCCACGCTGGGGCATGTGGTGCGGATGACGGCGACGGGGGCGGTCGGCATCACCTTCGTATTTCTGGTGGATGCGGCGAACCTGATCTGGCTGGCGCAGCTGGGCGATGCGCGTCTGCTGGCGGCGATCGGGTTTGCCTATGCGGTGCAGTTTTTCAGCGTGTCGGTCGGCGTGGGGCTGATGATTGCGGCGACGGCGGTCGTCTCGCGCAGCATCGGTGCGGGAGACCGCGCGCGCGCGCGGCGTCAGGCGGGCGCGGCGGTGGTGATCGCGGTGGCGGTGGTCGCATCGGTGGCCGCGCTGATCGTGACGTTTCGTCATACGCTGGTGGGGTTTGCCGGGGCGGAAGGCGAGACGGCCCGGCTAGCGGCGCGGTATCTGGCGATGACGATGCCGTCGCTCATTCCCATGGCGGCGGGCATGGTGATGTCGGGGGTGATGCGGGCCGACGGCTTTGGCGCCAAGGCGATGTATGTGACGCTGTCGGGGGGGACGGTGTTGCTGCTGCTCGATCCGTTTCTGATTTTTTATTCCGGCTGGGGGCTGGATGGTGCGGCGCTTGGGCTGGTGCTGTTTCGGTTCACGCTGTTGGGGGTCGCGACGTATCTGGCGATCTACCAGCTCAACCTGATCGACCGTCCGCGGCTGCGCACGCTGCGCAATATCGGCGCGCCTTTCGTCGCGGTGGCGATCCCGGCGATTGCGACGCAAATGAGCGTGCCGGTGGGTAATTACCTGCTGACGGTTGTGATGGCGCCGTTCGGCGATGACGCAGTGGCGGCCTGGGCCGTGGTGGGGCGGCTGACGGTGGTGGTGTTCGGCGGCATTTTTGCGCTGAGCGGTGCGATTGGCGGGATATTCGGCCAGAACTATGGTGCCGGGCAGATGGCGCGCGTGCGCGCGACCTACCGCGATGCGCTGGTGTTTTGCGGGATTTACACGCTGGTGGCCTGGGGGCTGTTTATCGTGGCGGTTCCCTATGTCGTGGCGCTGTTTGATCTGAGCGCGCAGGGCGCGGATGTGTTGCATGCTTTTGCCGTCGTGGGTGTGGGGGGATATGTGTTCGTGGGCGCGCTTTTCGTGTCGAATGCGGCGTTCAACAGTCTGGGCAAACCGGGACGCTCCACCTTGGTCAATTGGGTGAAGGACGGCGTGATATCGCTGCCGCTGGCGCTGTGGCTGGCGGGGGTTTTCGGCGCGGCGGGGGTGATTTACGGGCAGGCGGCGGCGGGGGTCGTCGTGGGGGCGACCGCAGCGATATGGGGATGGTATTATGTGCGCAGCTTGCCGCCAGAGGGGGCAGAGGAGGTTGACGTGCCTGCATCCGCGGCCTACCCGAACCTCGACAAGATCAGGAGACGCTAGATGCCGACATTTACCGCGCTGACAGCCCTTGCGGGCCGTGCGCCTGCCTATGCGCTGGGCGAGGCGATGGAGGGGATGACGCCGGAGCCAACGGGCGTGGGCGTGTTCGAGATGGAGGACGGATCGGGCCTCTGGGAGGTGGGCGGCTATTTTGAGGGCGCACCGGATCTGGCGGGGCTGGCGCTGTTGGCGGCAGCGTTCGGCGCGCGGGAGTTTCTGGTCTCGGAACTGCCGGAGACGGATTGGGTCGCCCATGTGCGGCGCGAGTTGGCGCCGGTGGAGGCGGGGCGTTTCTTTGTCTATGGCTCTCACGATGCGGATAAGGTGCCGGAGGCGTGCGAGCCGCTGCTGATCGAGGCGGCGATGGCGTTTGGCACGGGGCACCACGGCACCACGCTGGGCTGTCTGCGCGCGCTGGACCGGTTGGCGCAGGACGGGTTTGTGGGGGAGCGTGTGGTCGATGTGGGTTGTGGCACGGCGGTGCTGGCGATGGGGGCTGCACGGATCTGGCCGGATGTGGTGCTGGCGTCGGACATTGACGAGGTGGCGGTGGAGGTGGCGCAGGCCAATGTGCGCGCCAATGGGCTGGAGGGGCGTGTCACTTGTGTGGAGGCGGCGGGGTTCGATCATCCGGCGCTGGCCGAGGCCGCGCCTTTCGACCTGGTGTTTGCGAATATCCTCAAAGGGCCGCTCGTGGCGCTGGCACCTGATATGGCGGCGGCGTTGCGGCCTGAGGGCTACGCGATTCTATCCGGGATCTTGAACGAGCAGGCCGACGAGGTGATCGCGGTTTATGCACGATCCGGCATCAATCTGCATCACCGTGAAAGCATTGGTGACTGGACGACGATAGTGCTGCATAAAGCCGACTTGAATTGATCCTATTTAAGGTGAAATTGCCTTAATTGCCCAAGTTTTGCCACATTCTTTGACTAAAAATTGTCTCAACAACGGTGGGGGCTGTTGTTTGGAAAGACCGCTGCCATGGTTTACACAAAAGAGGATTTTCGCGCCCGTGTCGGCGCCGTGGACAAAAAGCAGGCGCGCCTGGTGCGCCGCGGATATACTTCACGCGTGGACAAGAACGGTGTGATCATCGCGGAGCCGAAAGCCAGACGCATGCGCGTGCGCCTGCCGATCAAGAGTGTGCTCGTGATGACGGTGAGCTTTTTGTGCTTCAAGGCATTGCTGTTGTCTGCCAACGGTCCTGATACATACAATGACCGTCTCGTCACGTTGCAAAGCGGCGGGGCCGTGGGGGAGATGGGTGCGCGGGTTTTGTCGATCGATCCTGCGACGCAGTACATTGCGGATCAGATGGGACCCTTGTTCCGGTAATTACAGTTTTCGGTGCGGTCGGCCCTCCGGGGGGAGGGGCAGCTGTACCGGATTATTGCGCGATCTCTCATCAGCGCAAAAACGAAGGCCGCGTCGGATAATCCGCCGCGGCCTTTTGCGTTGTTACCTGTGGGGGTGCGAGACCGCGCGTTATCTGCGCGGTCCGGCGCACCGATTAGCGGATCATGTGGCTGCGTGCGACGTCGTCGATGTCGCCCCGAACGAGCCCGATGTCGGCCAATTCACGGTCGGTCAGATGGCCGAGCGCGCGGCTGGTGATGCGGGCATCGTTCCAAGCCTGAAATGCCGTTGCGCAGTCGGCGACAAAGGCAGATACGCGCGATGCAAACGATGCTACGCCGTAGGTGGTGCGGGGGGTGTTAAAAGTAGCCAATGGAGCCGTCCTTCTTCTATAGGGTTATGCCGATTTCTTCAGCGGTATGTCTGCCAAATAGGCAGGGTGCGAAAACTTCGCAAGAGCCTTTGATGCACGGCTGATATGCATTTTCCGCATAGCGCGGAAAACCGCCTAAGGCCCCAATAATTATGGTAAAATAAGGGCAGGTAGGTGTCGCTTTGAGCGCTGCGGATGCCGCTTTTGCTACACGGCAGCATCATTTGCGGCGGGGCGATGTCGCTTATGACTTATGCGGATAATTCTATGCAATGTTCGCCTTTCGTGCTACTGCATCCAAAAAGCAACAATATGTGAGGGGGCGGCACGCATGATACGGGTGATCGGGATCGATCCGGGCCTGCGAAACATGGGCTGGGGTGTGATTGATGTGGCGGGCAGCAAGCTCAGCCATGTGGCCAACGGCATTTGTCATTCCAGCACCGGGGTTGAGCTGGCCGAGCGGTTGTTGAGCCTGCACGCGCAGTTGACCCGTGTTTTTGCGACCTACAGGCCCGATACCGCGGCGGTGGAGCATACGTTTGTGAACAAGGACGGTGTGGCGACGCTCAAGCTGGGCCAGGCGCGGGGAATTGCCCTGCTGGTGCCCGCGCAGATGGGGCTGACCGTGGGGGAGTACGCGCCAAACAACGTCAAGAAGACGGTGGTGGGTGTGGGCCATGCGGAGAAGGGGCAGGTGGCGCATATGGTGCGCATGCAGCTGCCCGGTGTGCAGTTCGAGGGGCCCGATGCGGCGGATGCGCTGGCGATCGCGATCACTCACGCGCATCACGGGGGCGCGTCGCGCTTTGCCGAGGCCGTGGCGAGGGCGGGCGGATGATTGGCAAGAGGACATGATTGGCAAAATCACAGGGCGGATCGAGTATCGCGCGACCGATCATGTGCTGATCGATGTGCGCGGCGTGGGCTATCTGGTGTTTTGTTCGGATCGGACGCTGGCGGCGTTGCCGGGCGTTGGCGAGGTGGCGGCGGTCTATACGGATATGCTGGTGCAGGAGACGAACTTGCAGCTGTTCGGGTTTACCACGCTGGCGGAGAAGGAGTGGCACCGTTTGCTCACGAGCGTGCAGGGGATTGGCGCGAAGGCGTCGCTGGCGATCCTGGGCGCGCTGGGGCCGGACGGTGTGGGCCGTGCGATTGCTTTGGGTGATTGGAATGCGGTGAGGGCGGCCAAGGGGGTCGGGCCGAAGATTGCGCAGCGGGTGGTGCTGGACCTCAAGGACAAAGCGCCTGCGATGATGGCGATGGGAGGCACTGTGGCGGAGGCGCTGGGCGACGCGGAGGCCGAGGTGATCGAGGGGGCGGCGCCGGCGCGCAAGAAGGTTGCGGCGCCTGCGCCAAATGCGTCTGCGCAGGCGGATGCTTTGTCGGCGCTCTCGAACTTAGGCTACGGCCCGAGTGATGCGGCGGGTGCTGTGGCGCGGGCGGCGGGGGAGATGCCCGATGCGGAGACATCCGCGCTTATCCGTGCGGCGTTGAAACTTCTGGCGCCGCCGGAGTAGGGTAGACACTCATCAGCCCCCTTGCGGGGGTTCTTCGCTGGGGATGGCATGATAGATAGTGATCCGATTGTGCGGCCCGAGGGCATGCCGGAAGATTTTGACCGCGCGCTGCGTCCGCAAATGCTCGATGAGTTCGTGGGGCAGGCGGAGGCGCGGGCCAACCTCAAGGTCTTCATCCAATCTGCGAAGCAGCGCGAGGAGGCGATGGATCACACGCTGTTCCATGGCCCGCCCGGTTTGGGCAAGACCACGCTGGCGCAGATTATGGCGCGCGAGTTGGGGGTGGGGTTTCGGATGACCTCCGGGCCGGTGCTGGCCAAAGCCGGGGATCTGGCGGCGATCCTGACCAATCTGGAAAAGCGTGATGTGTTGTTTATCGACGAGATCCATCGGCTGAACCCAGCGGTGGAAGAGGTGCTGTATCCCGCGCTGGAGGATTTCGAGCTGGATCTGGTGATTGGTGAGGGACCTGCGGCGCGCACGGTGCGGATTGAATTGCAGCCCTTTACTCTGGTGGGGGCGACGACGCGGATGGGGCTTTTGACGACGCCGCTGCGCGACCGTTTCGGCATCCCGACGCGGTTGCAGTTCTATACCGAGGACGAGTTGTTCATCATCGTGGAGCGCAATGCGCGCAAGCTCGGCGCGCCAGCCGACGAGGGTGGTGCCCGTGAGATTGCGCGCCGCGCGCGCGGGACGCCCCGGATTGCGGGGCGATTGCTGCGCCGCGTGGTGGATTTTGCGGTGGTGGAAGGCGATGGGCGGGTGACTAAGGCCCTCGCCGATATGGCGTTGACGCGGCTGGGGGTAGATCATCTGGGGCTTGATGGTGCAGACCGGCGGTACCTGCGTCTTATTGCCGAGAATTATCAGGGCGGCCCCGTGGGGATCGAGACGATGTCGGCGGCACTGTCTGAGAGCCGCGATGCGCTCGAAGAGGTGATTGAGCCGTTTTTGTTGCAGCAGGGGCTCATTCAGCGGACGCCGCGGGGGCGGATGCTGGCGCGCAAGGCCTGGATGCATTTGGGGATGGAGCCGCCGAAACGGGAGGTGGATCTGTTTGGTTGATGGTGTGATATGAGTTTACAGGCGAAATGAAGATGGAATCTGAGGATATCGAGGCACTTTTTACGCGCGGCGATGGGCAGTTTGTTTTTGCGCGCTGGGGGCGGCCGATCGCGCCTGTGGTGTTCGGGGTCGAGGAGCCGACGCTGCAGGTGGTGAAGGGCGCGCTGGAGGCGGTGACGGCGCTGGCCGGGCATAAGATGGCCGAAACGGATATGGAGTTGGGCTCCAACCTGATGGTGTTCTTTTTCTCGGAATGGGGCGAGTTGCTGGACGTGCCGGGAATGGACCGGTTGGTGCCGGATTTGGGGCCGTTGGTTTCGAAATTAGAGGGTATTGAGGCCAACCAGTACAGGTTTTTCCGGTTTGACGAAGCGGGTGCCATCAAGGCGTGTTTTGTGTTTTTGCGGGTCGATGAGCATTTAAGTGCGGTGCCTGTGCAGACGCTTGCGTTAAGCCAGATTGTGCAGTCTTATCTGCTGTGGTCGGATATGGCATTCAAGGAGCGCTCGCCGTTGGCCGTGGCGGGGGAGAAGACTATTCTACGGCCTGACGTTGCGGGGCTCATTCGGGCGGCCTATGATCCGGTGCTGCCACCGGCGGCGATGGATGCGTCGCACGCTTTGAGATTGTATGCGCGGATGCAGGCGGGGTCGGGGGGCGTGCAATGAGCGTCGCAGGGCGTGCAATGAACGGTGATGCTCCGCTGATCCATCGCAAGGAAATCCGTGTCTATTACGAAGATACCGATATGGCCGGGATCGTCTACTACGCCAACTACTTGCGGTATATCGAGCGGGCGCGCAGCGATTGGGTGCGTGAGGTTGGCATTGATCAGCTGGCGATGAAGGACGCGGGCGTTGTGTTTGCCGTGCGCAGGGTGGAGGCGGATTATATCGCGCCCGCGCGGTTCGACGATGTGCTGGAGGTGCGCACCACGTTGGGTGATTTGAGCCCGGCGAAGATGGTGATGGACCAGCAGGTGTGGCGGGGCGATGTGCTGATTTTCACCGCCTCGGTGCTGATCGTCTGCATCGGTGCGCGCGGCAAGCCCGTGCGGCTGCCAGCGGAATGTCGCCTGCTGAAATCGTGATCGGGGGCGGGCAAGCTTGGCCCTCGCTTTTTGCCTTGTGCTGGGCTAGTTTCGTTGCAAATAGAGCCTGACAACGGGCCCACAGAGGTGACAGAGTAGAGCAGTACACATGCAGACAGCGTTTATCCTCGCCGGAATGGGCGACAGCATTACCGTATGGGGCATGTTTGCTCAGGCGACGATCACCGTGAAGCTGGTGATGATCTCGCTGGTGGTGGCGAGCTTTTGGACATGGTCTGTGATCGTGCAAAAGACGATGCAATACCGGGCGGCGCGGCGCGAAGCCGAAGGGTTTGACCGCGCGTTTTGGTCTGGGGAGCCGCTGGACACATTGTTCGATCAGGTCGGACCGGAGCCGGAGGGCGCATCGCAGAAGATATTTGCGGCCGGTATGATGGAGTGGCGGCGATCGCATCGAGAAGACGGCGGGCTGATCGCGGGGGCGACCGCGCGCATCGACCGGAGCATGGATGTGGCGATCGCCAAGGAGGCTGAGCGGCTGCAACGGCAATTGCCGATCCTGTCGACCACCGGCTCGACCGCGCCTTATTTGGGGCTGTTCGGGACGGTTTTCGGGATCATGAACGCGTTCATCGAGATTGCGGAGCAGCAGAATACCAACCTTGCCGTCGTCGCACCCGGCATTGCCGAGGCGCTTTTGGCGACAGGTCTGGGCTTGATGGCGGCGATCCCGGCGGTTGTGTATTACAACAAATTCAGCTCCGAGCGGGAGGCGATTCTGAGCGGCTATGACGCTTTTGCCGATGAGTTCGCGACGATCCTCAGCCGCCAGTTGGATTCCTGAGCCGTGGCGCGGGCGGCGACACGGCGAGGGCGGCGCGGCGGGGCGCAGCAGATGGCGGAGATCAACGTCACGCCCTTTGTCGATGTGATGATGGTGCTGTTGATCATCTTTATGGTGGCGGCACCGCTGCTCACCGTGGGGGTGCCCGTGGAGTTGCCCAAGACGGCGGCGCAGGCATTGCCGGGGGAGCAGGAAGAGCCGCTCACGGTGACGATCACGGCTGAAGGATCGGTGCAGATCATGAGCACGGAGACGGTACGCGAGGAGCTGATCCCGAAGCTGCGCGCGGTGGCGGCCGAGCGCGAGGGTGACCGCGTGTTCCTGCGCGCGGACGGCGCAGTGCCTTACGCGCAGGTCATGGAAATCATGGGCGCGCTCAACGCGGGGGGCTTTTCCAACATCGGTCTGGTGACGGACATCGGCGGGCCGACCCTGGACGGTACTGGAAACTGAGCGATGTCTCGCGCGCGCACCATAGGGAATACGGTATCGGGGGTGGGGCATGCAGGCTTCATCTTCTGGATCCTGTTTGCCGGCGTGTTCACCTCGCAGCCTGAGTCTGTGGAGGTGCGAGAGGCGGCGATGGTGTCGGGCGAAGAATTTGCCGCTCTTGTGGAGGCGGCGCGCCAGCCTGTTGTGATCGCCGAGGAGGCGGTGCCGTCAGCGCCTGAGATCACCGAGGATGCGCCCGAGGTTGATGTGGCGGCGCAGGAGCCTGCCGCCGCGCCGATCCCGGAGGTGGCCGAGCCTGCGGCAGAGCCGGTGGAGGAGATCGCGCCGGAGATATCGGAGGCAGCGCCAGAGCTGCCGGAGCCGCCGGCGGAAGTGACGGTGGAGGATGCGCCGGTGGATGACACGCCTGTGGAGCGTCCGGCCGAAGTGGTCGCCCCGGAGCCTGCGCCGCGTCCGGAGCCGGAAACTGTGCAGGAGCCGGAGCCACAAGAGGCGGTCGTGCCTGAGGAGACAGGCGAGACGGTGGAGCCGCCGCAGGAGGCGGCGCAGACGCCGGAGGCCACGGACCGGATCGTGACGGAGGCAGCACAGCCGCCCGCCGCCTCGCCCAATGCCTCGCTGAGGCCACCCGCGCGCAGGCCATCCGCGCCGCGCCCTGTGGAGGCGGCGGAAGTGCCGCAGACGCCTGCGCCCACGCCTGACAGTGTGGTGGACGAAGCTGCGGTGCAGGCGGCATTGGAGGCGGCGATGAGTTCTGCGGCCAACGATGTGCCCACCGGACCGCCGATGTCGTCGGGGGAGAAGGACGCGCTGCGCCTTGCGGTGCAGGCCTGTTGGAACGTGGACCCCGCCGCGCGCTGGGCGCAGACGACGGTGACTGTCGCGATGAACATGACGCAGGACGGCAAGGTCGTGCAATCCTCGCTGCGCATGGTGGCGAGCGAGGGGGGCGATGCCTCGACCGCCGAGGCGGCCTTTGGTGCGGCGCGGCGGGCTATTCTGTTGTGCCAGCGGGAGGGATACCCGCTGCCAGTCGAGAAATTCGGCCAGTGGCAGGAGATCGAGATGACGTTCAACCCAGAGCGGATGCGGATCAGATGACACGAATTTGCATTGCCTCCCCATGCGCGCCCGCGATTTTATGCTATGGGAGAAGGTGTGACACTCTCCCCGTTGAGAAATGCGACCAAGGGCGTGATAGTGAGCCTGGCTTCGACCCGGAAAGGACGATCTTCAGATGAAGACCTTGAGAATTTGCTTGGCGCTGGTGTGCGCCGTGATGATGGCGACAGGCGCGCAGGCCCAGCAAGGGCCACTGCGCATCACCATCGAGGAAGGGATCATCCAGCCGCTGCCCTTCGCCGTGCCTGATTTTCAGGCGGAGACCGGGGAGGCGGGGCAGCTGGCCGCTGATCTCGCGCGGGTGATCGCGGCGGATTTGCAGGGCACGGGCGTGTTTCGGGAGATCCCAAGCTCGGCCTTCATCGCGAATTACAGTGATTTCAACGCGCCGGTTTCCTTTCCCGATTGGAAAGCGATCAACGCGCAGGCGTTGGTGACGGGTGCTGTGGCGGTATCGGGCAACAACGTGAACGTGAAATTCCGGGTCTATGACGTGGTGTCGGGGACGAACTTGGGCGAGGGGCTGCAATTTTCGGGTACCACGGACGGGTGGCGACGCATGGCACATAAGGTGGCCGACGAGGTCTATAGCCGCATCACCGGCGAGGGCGGCTATTTCGACAGCCGGGTCGTCTTCGTCTCCGAAACGGGGCCGAAAGATGACCGCAAGAAGCGTCTGGCGATCATGGATTACGATGGGGCAAATGTGCGCTATCTCACGGACAGCAGTGCGATCGTGCTGGCGCCGCGATTCTCGCCCACGGGCGACCGGGTGCTTTACACCAGCTATGAGAGTGGGTTTCCGCGCATCTATGTGCTCGATGTAGGATCCGTGCAGCGGCGGGTGTTGCAAAGCGCCGAGGGCACGATGAGTTTCGCGCCGCGCTTCTCGCCGTCGGGCAATACGGTGGTGTTCTCGCTCAGCCAGGGAGGCAATACGGATATCTACACGATGGACATCGCGTCGGGGCAGTCAGTGCGGCTGACCAATACGCCCGCGATTGAGACAGCGCCGAGCTTTAGCCCGGACGGCAGCCAGATCGTCTTCGAGAGCGATCGCAGCGGTTCGCCGCAGTTGTATATCATGAGTGCGGCGGGCGGTGAGGCGCGGCGGATCTCGTTCGGTGAGGGACGCTATGGCACGCCCGTGTGGTCGCCGCGTGGCGATCTGGTGGCGTTTACCAAGCAGAACGCCGGACGATTCCACATCGGTGTCATGCGCACCGACGGCTCGGAGGAGCGCCTGCTCACGGCATCGTTCCTGGACGAGGGGCCGACATGGGCGCCAAATGGCCGGGTGATCATTTTTACGCGCGAGACGCAGGGGGAGGGCGGTGCCTCCTCGCTCTATTCTGTGGACATCACGGGGCGTGTGCTGCGCCAGGTCAACACCCCCGAAGGCGGTTCGGACCCAAGTTGGTCGCCGCTCCAGCAGTAAGCCTTTCCCCCCTGTCGCGCGCTGTGATAGGGTGAAACGAAGAATAAAAAACCTGATATGAGGTCGAGACAGATGAAAATCCTTACCGTGAGCCTTCTGGTCGCAGCCGTGGCGCTGTCGGCCTGTACCAACCCGAATCGTTTCGGCGGGGATGATGCGATGGCGGGGTCGGGCAATCCGACCGGCGGCCAGCCCTTGGGCGTGGTGCCGGGCAGTGCGAATGACCCCAACTCTACCGCCTTTTTCAACCAGACCGTGGGCGACCGTGTACTCTTCGAGGTGGACCAGTCGTCGCTGACCATGGCCGGGCGCACAACGCTTGACGGGCAGGCCTCATGGTTGCTGGCCAATACCGATTATCAGGCTGTCATCGAGGGCCACGCGGATGAGCAGGGCACGCGGGAGTACAACCTCGCACTTGGCGCGCGCCGCGCCAATGCGGCGCAGGAATATCTGGTATCGAGGGGCGTGCCTGCCAACCGTCTACGGGTTGTGAGCTACGGCAAGGAGCGCCCGATCGAGATCTGCTCAAACGAGGCATGCTATGCCAAAAATCGCCGCGCGGTGACGGTGCTTGCCGGTGGGCTGACGAGCTAAAGGAGCCGCGTTATGCGCTTTGCTTTCATCTTTGCGGTCGTTCTGGGGGGGGTCGCCATGCCCTCCGGCGCGGTGGCGCAGGACGCCCAGACCCTCGCCGATATTCGACAGGAGTTGACCACGCTCAGCGTCGAGATGACCCGCCTGACGCGGGAGCTGTCCACGACGGGGACCGCCGGAGGCGTGGTGCTGCCTGCGTCCGCGCTGGAACGGGTCAACGCGATGGAGAGCGAACTGAGCCGGGTGACGGCGAAAACCGAAGAGCTTGAGTTTCGCATCAACCGCATCGTCGAGGACGGCACCCGGCGCATCGCCGATCTGGAGTTCCGTCTGGTAGAGCTTGAGGGTGGTGACATCACCACCTTGGGCGATACGACGACATTGGGCGGGGCGGATCAGGCCACGGCCCCTGCGCCCGCGCCGCAAACCAGTACAAGCCAGCTCGCCGTGGGTGAGCAAGACGACTTCCAGCGGGCGCAGGAGGCGCTCGCATCCGGTGACTTTCGCACCGCCGCAGACCAGCTTGCGACCTTCAATCAGACCTATCCAGGGTCTCCGATAGCGGCGCAGGTGGATTTGTTGCGCGGTGACGCACTTGAGGGGATGGGCGACACCCGTGAAGCCGCGCGCGCCTATCTGGCAAGCTTCGGGGTCGCGCCAACGGGACCCAGCGCCCCGGAATCGCTCTATAAACTCGGTGCGTCCCTTGGCAAACTGGGCCAGAGTACGGAGGCCTGCGTGACTTTGTCCGAAGTCGCTACGCGCTTTCCCGGCAGCCCGTTCGTCGCCAGCGCACAGGCGGAGCGCGCCTCGCTCGGATGCAGCTAGACGAGGGCTGGTTGCGGCGGCAGGGGCCCGATGCCCCGCTGCTGCGCGCCGTTGACAGGTGTTTTTCGGAGGGTCCCCCAGCGCGGATCGGCGTCGCCGTTTCCGGCGGGGGCGACAGTATGGCACTGCTGCATCTTTTTGCGCGCTGGGCGGCCCGGATGGGTCAGGAGATCGCCGCCGTGACGGTCGATCACGGATTACGCCAAGACAGCCGCGCGGAGGCGCAGGCGGTCGCCGCATTGTGCCGATCGCTTGGCATTGAGCACGATATTTTGACCTGGGTCCGTGAGGAGGGTGCCGGGAACCTTGCCGCTGCGGCGCGCGCGGGGCGCTATGGCCTGATGGCCGACTGGGCCCGTGGGCGCGGCATCGGCGTGATCGCGCTTGGCCATAGTGCCGACGACACGGCCGAGAATTTCCTGATGCGGTTGGGCCGCGCTTCCGGTCTGGACGGATTGGCGTCGATGCATAGTCGGTTCGAGCGCGCGGGCGTGCTCTGGGCGAGACCTTTGTGGGCGCAACGCCGCGCCACGCTGCGGGCCTATTTGCAGCGCCACGGCGTAGCGTGGAGCGAGGATCCGAGCAACGATGATCCGCGGTATCAGCGCACGGTGGCGCGCCGCACCCTGCCTGCGCTGGCGGAGCTGGGGATTGATGCGCAGAGCATCGGTCACAGCGCGAATGCCCTGCGTCAGGCGCAAGCGGCGCTTAGTCATTACACGCGGCACGAGGCGGCACGGCACGTGATCCAGCAGGGAGGCGATCTGCTCATTCCGCAGCGGTTTGATCCACCCGTTCCGGAGGAAATTGAGCGGCGTCTGACGGTGGCGGCGTTGCGGTGGGTCGGATCGGGTGATTTCCCGCCGCGCAAACAGGTCTCCGGCGTGTTGAGCCATGATATGCAAGGCCAACTGCGCATGACCGTGGGGGGATGTATCATTATGAAACGAAAAGGCTATTTCCATATCACGCGGGAATATAACGCAGTTAAGGACTTGGTAACGACGCCGGGCTTAGCATGGGACACGCGCTGGCGGCTGGAAGGACCGAATGCGGAAGGGATGGAGGTGCGCGCATTGGGCGAGGCGGTGAGCGCGCTACAGGACTGGCGGGCGCGGGGCGTGCCGCGCCGATCGCTCATGGCATCGCCGGCCGTGTGGCGGGGCGATACGTTGATCGCGGCACCAGCTGCGGGCTATAATCTGGAGTGGTCTGCACAGATTGTCGCGGATTTCACCTCATTCCTGCTTTTGCATTGAACATGGCGCGACAGTCTCTATCTTAGGCTTGTGGCTGAGAGAGTTCCTCTGGGCCAAGATGTATTCAGGAGAGTTTCCTTGGGCAATTTTCGCAATCTCGCATTCTGGGCAGTGCTGCTTATCCTCGTGTTTTCATTGTTCAATCTGTTCAATGGCGGGTCCGGCAGCGGTGGTATGCAAAATCGTGAGATCAGCTACTCCGATTTTGTCGCCTCTGTAGAGAATGGCAACGTAAGCAATGTAACGCTCGACGGGGAGCAGGTGCGCTTCCGACAGTCTGACGGTAACGACTATGTCACGATCAAGCCGCTGGACGCTGAAGTGACAACTTTGCTGACCAACAACGACATCCCGTTTCGCGCCGAAAGCCAGCAGGAGAGCGGATTGCAGACATTCCTCGTCTCTTTGCTCCCGATCCTGCTGCTCATCGGCGTGTGGATCTACTTTATGAACCGCATGCAGGGAGGCGGCAAAGGTGGTGCGATGGGCTTTGGCAAGTCCAAGGCCAAAATGCTGACAGAAAAGCACGGGCGCGTGACGTTTGATGAGGTGGCCGGTATTGACGAAGCCAAGGAAGAGTTGGAAGAGATTGTCGAGTTCTTGCGCAATCCACAAAAATTCTCCCGGCTTGGCGGTAAGATCCCAAAAGGCGCGTTGCTTGAGGGCCCTCCCGGTACGGGTAAGACACTTTTGGCCCGCGCAATTGCGGGGGAAGCGGGTGTGCCGTTCTTCACCATCTCCGGCTCCGACTTCGTCGAGATGTTTGTGGGCGTTGGTGCAAGCCGCGTGCGCGACATGTTCGAGCAGGCCAAGAAGAATGCACCTTGCATTGTGTTTATCGACGAGATCGACGCGGTTGGCCGCTCCCGTGGCGCCGGTTATGGCGGTGGTAACGACGAGCGTGAACAGACGCTGAACCAGTTGCTCGTAGAGATGGACGGGTTTGAGGCGAACGAGGGTGTGATCATCATCGCCGCGACCAACCGTAAGGACGTGCTGGACCCGGCATTGTTGCGCCCCGGTCGGTTCGACCGTCAGGTCACCGTTGGCAATCCGGATATCAAAGGTCGTGAGAAGATTCTTGCCGTGCACGCACGCAAGACCCCGCTTGGTCCGGATGTGGATCTGCGCATCATCGCGCGCGGGACACCCGGGTTTTCTGGTGCGGATCTGGCAAACCTCGTGAACGAGGCGGCGTTGACCGCCGCGCGTGTAGGGCGGCGTTTTGTGGCGATGCTCGATTTTGAGAGTGCCAAGGACAAGATCATGATGGGGGCCGAGCGTCGCTCCATGGTTCTGACGCAAGACCAGAAAGAGAAGACTGCCTATCACGAGTCAGGGCATGCCATTGTCGGTATCAAGCTGCCGAAATGTGATCCCGTCTATAAAGCGACGATCATTCCGCGTGGCGGCGCCTTGGGTATGGTGATGAGCCTGCCGGAAATGGACAAGCTGCAAATGTTCAAGGATGAAGCCGAGGAGCGTATCGCCATGACAATGGCGGGCAAAGCGGCCGAAATCTTCAAATACGGCGCTGAATCAGTCTCTTCCGGGCCGGTCGGTGACATCATGCAGGCCAGTGCGCTGGCCCGCGCCATGGTGATGCGCTACGGGATGTCCGACAAGGTCGGCAACATCGACTATCAAGAAGCGGCGGCTGGGTATCAGGCCAACGGCGGTGCGGGTGGGTTCAGCGTGTCTGCCTCGACCAAGGAGCTTATTGAGAGTGAAGTGAAATCGATCATCGATACAGGCTACAAGAGAGCCTATAAGCTTATCGAAGATCATGCGGAGGAGTTCGAGCGTCTAGCGCAAGGTTTGCTTGAGTATGAGACGCTGACCGGTGAAGAGATCAAGCGCGTCATGGCGGGCAACCCGCCGACGGAGCCTGAGGATGATGACAAGCCGGACAGCGGATCGGCGCCGAGCATCACCGCGATCCCTAAAGCAAAAGGTAAGAAATCACCGCCATCAGGTGGGATGGAGCCTGAACCTTCCGTCTGATCGCATCAAGCTCACCAGACCATACCACAGATGAAAGGCCCCGTTGTATGCGGGGCCTTTTCTTTTATGCACGGCTGGCTAAGATTGGCCTCAAACAGCAGGAGGCCGAAATGGCGGAGCATCGCGTAACCGACCATGTCGCTACGATTAAGTGGTTGGGCAAGGTGCCGCCAAACCGGGCGGACATCCGCTCCGAACCGCTGACGCAGGCGCACGCGGGGTTTTACGGGTTTGAGGACGACCATCACGGCGGGCTGACGCGCGCGTCTTGCGTTCGCGTGACGACGCGCCATGAGAAGGGCACCGAGATCCGCAATACCCGGCAATTGTCGATCCTGTCGGCGGAAGAGATGGCGCAGATCGCCGCCGACATCGGGGTAGAGGCGCTGGACCCGATCCTCCTTGGCGCCTCGATTGTGATCGAGGGGATCCCGGATTTCACTTTCGTTCCTCCGGCGGCGCGGTTGCAGGCGCCAAACGGGACAACGATAGTCATTGATGTGGAAAACGGGCCCTGCAACTACCCCGCGCGCGAGATCGAGAAGGAAGCGCAGGGCCATGGCAAGGCGTTCAAAGCCGCCGCGCGCGGCAAGCGCGGGGTAACCGCGTGGATAGAGCGAGAAGGCATGTTGCGCGTCGGCGACAAACTTCGGCTGCATATACCGGACCAGCGCGCGTGGAGGCAGGATGGCCCGTGACCTGAGCGGACGGTTTCAGCTCATAGCGGTGCAATAGGATAAGCGATCTAGCAGATGTTGGTTGTATTTGACGGAGCATAAATTTGTCTCCTATCAGACTTAAATTACGATGATCTGGCTACCGGGCTCGGACGGTTCTTGCGGTGTTTGAAAATTAAAAACATATTTCGAACCTTAATTGAGGGTGAGGGTGCGCATTGGCTGAGATCGGGATATTCCGTGTGACGATTTCACCGGTAGATCCGACCGGGCCGGGCTGATTGTTGCCGCAACAAGGCGTATATGGTTTCTTAAACGAAACCCCGTCGCGCGCTTTCGCCGCTAGGCGCGCGGGAAATGTCGTAATCCAGACGTGACTGCGCAGCATGCGCTTGTACACATCCCAGAGAATCCGCCGATCCGGCTCAGAATGGGGAATACCATGGCTTTTAAGACTGACATCCAAATCGCGCGTGAGGTGAGCAAGAAACCCATTCAGGAGATCGGTGCGAAGCTGGGTATCTCCAGTGATGATCTGCTGCCTTACGGCCACGACAAGGCAAAAGTGAGCCAGACCTTCATCGATTCTGTTCAGGACCGCAAAGACGGCAAGCTGATCCTGGTGACGGCGATCAATCCGACGCCTGCGGGGGAGGGCAAGACGACCACGACCGTGGGGCTGGGTGATGGTCTGAACCGCATCGGCAAGAACGCCTGTGTGTGCATTCGCGAGGCATCGCTGGGCCCGAATTTCGGGATGAAGGGTGGGGCCGCCGGTGGTGGCTACGCGCAAGTGGTGCCGATGGAAGAGATGAACCTGCATTTCACCGGCGATTTCCACGCCATTACGAGCGCGCATAACCTGTTGTCGGCGATGATCGATAACCATATTTACTGGGGCAATGAGCTTGAGATCGACACGCGTCGCGTGGTGTGGCGCCGTGTGGTGGACATGAACGACCGGGCGCTGCGCACGATCACGGCGAGCCTTGGCGGTGTGTCGAATGGGTTCCCGCGCGAGGCCGGGTTTGACATCACTGTGGCCTCCGAGGTGATGGCGATCCTGTGTCTGGCGAAGAACCTCGAAGATTTGCAGGCGCGTTTGGGCGCCATGATCGTCGCGCACCGTCGCGATCGCAGCCCTGTCTATTGCCGCGATATCAAGGCGGACGGCGCGATGACCGTCCTTTTGAAAGACGCGATGCAGCCCAACATCGTGCAGACGCTCGAGAACAATCCGGCATTTGTGCACGGCGGCCCGTTCGCCAACATCGCGCATGGCTGCAATTCGGTCATCGCGACCACGACCGCGCTCAAGCTGGCGGATTATGTGGTCACCGAAGCCGGTTTTGGCGCGGACCTGGGCGCTGAAAAGTTCATGAACATCAAGTGCCGCAAAGCGGGGCTTGCGCCGTCGGTGGTGGTCGTGGTCGCGACCGTGCGCGCGATGAAGATGAACGGCGGCGTTGCCAAGGCCGATCTGGGCACCGAGAACGTGGAGGCGGTCAAGAGCGGGTGTGCCAACCTCGGGCGCCACGTGGAGAACGTCAAATCCTTCGGTGTACCGGTGGTCGTCGCGATCAACCATTTCGTGACGGACACGGACGCCGAAGTGCAGGCGATCAAGGATTATGTTGCGGCGCAAGGCTCGGAAGCGATCCTGTCGCGGCATTGGGAGCTGGGCTCTGAGGGGTCGGCCGACCTGGCGACGCGGGTGGCGGAGATTGCCGATGCGGGGGAGGCGAACTTTGCGCCGATCTATCCCGACGACATGCCGCTGTTTCAAAAGATCGAAGCGGTGGCGAAGAAGATCTACCGTGCCGATGAGGTCCTCGCGGACAGCAAGATCCGCAACCAGCTGAAAGACTGGGAAGCGCAGGGGTACGGCAACCTGCCGGTCTGTATGGCCAAGACGCAATACAGCTTTACCACGGACCCTGAGCGGCGCGGCGCGCCGGTGGGCTTTTCGGTGCCGGTGCGCGAAGTGCGATTGAGCGCGGGCGCGGGATTTGTGGTGGTGATCTGCGGCGAGATCATGACGATGCCCGGTCTGCCGCGGGTGCCGTCGGCGGAGAACATCAAACTCAACGCAGACGGTGATGTCGAAGGGCTGTTCTGATTTGCGAGAGCGGTGAAATCGGGGAAGTGGGGTTGACCCTCTTCCCCGATTGGCCCGACGGCTTTGAGTTTATAGGCAAAATGAAAAATGGGGCAGGGTGAGATGACGGCTGCGATTATCGACGGTAAGGAATTTGCGGGACGTGTGCGCGGGCAGGTGGGAACGCATGTGGCCCGCCTTAAGGCTGAGCATGATATCACGCCGGGTCTGGCGGTTGTGCTGGTGGGAGAGGACCCCGCGAGCCAAGTGTACGTGCGCTCCAAGGGGAAGATGACGCTTGAGGTTGGGATGAAATCGGTCGAGCACCGGTTGGATGTCGACACGGCGGAGGAAGACTTGTTGGCGGTGATCGATCAGCTGAACCGTGATCCGGAAATCCACGGGATATTGGTGCAATTGCCGCTGCCGGAGCATCTAAACGAGGATCTGGTCATCAATTCGATTGATCCTGCCAAGGATGTGGACGGGTTTCATATCTCGAATGTTGGCTTGTTGGGAACGGGACAGAAGAGCATGGTGCCCTGTACGCCGCTGGGCTGTCTGATGATGTTGCGCGATCATCATGGGTCGTTGTCGGGGATGAATGCCGTGGTGATCGGCCGCTCGAACATTGTCGGCAAGCCGATGGCGCAGCTGCTGCTGGGCGATAGCTGTACCGTGACGATTGCGCATAGCCGGACCAAGGATCTGGCGGATGTGGTGCGGCGCGCGGATATTGTCGTGGCTGCCGTGGGGCGGCCCGAGATGGTGCCCGGTGACTGGATCAAGCCGGGAGCCACGGTGATCGACGTAGGGATCAACAGGTTGGACGCACCCGAGCGGGGCGCGGGCAAGACGCGCCTTGTGGGCGATGTGGATTATGACAGTTGCAAGGCTGTCGCAGGGGCGATCACGCCGGTGCCGGGCGGCGTGGGACCCATGACGATTGCCTGCTTGCTGGCCAACACCGTCACCGCCTGTTGCCGTGCCAATGGTTTGCCGGAGCCTGAGGGCCTAACCGCCTAAGATCACCTGATGCATGGTGCGGCCGGGCAGCAGGGTGAAGGCCCCGGCGACGATCAATGCGCCGAATACCATGCCTTTCATCCAGCCTTGGTGTTCTGCCACCTGGCCTCTGCGGGCATATTTTACGGAGCGCACGAGGCCATAGAGCACATAGACCGAGAGCAGGTGGATCGGGCTGAACGGTCCGATCCATTCTAGCGTGTAGATGCCGAAGCTGCTGATCGCGACGCCGCCCATCATCAACACCCATGCCCAGCCCATGATGCGGTGATATGTGCTGCCCTTGCTCAGACTGAAGATCGCAATGGTCAGCAGCACTGCACATAGGGCGAGGGTGGTGTGGATCTGGATCATCGGGGAGGAATTCGTAAGTGGCTCAAAATTCATGCCGGGGCTCCATTGTGTTGTGTCGATCTGTCATGGCAAGCTATCGTTTTCGGGGCCACAGGCGTTACGCAAAGGGGCTGAAAACATACGTGAACGACAGGGATGATAGGCGGCATGCACCTCACGCATCGTGAAATCGCGCAAGCCAGGACGCCGGTTCTGATCTGGCTTGCGGTGACGGCGGTTGCAGGGGTGGCGGGGCCGTTTGGCACGCATGAAGCGCTGGGGCTTGTGGGGCGCACCGTCTATTGGGGCGGTGTCACGGGCGCCTCTATCGCACTTACGTTCGCGGCGATGTACCTGATGCGCGATATGGGGCGCGGGCGCGGCATGCTGGTCTGGGCTGGATTTGTCATGCTGCTGTCGGGGCTCGTGCATATGCTCAATAGCTTGGTCTTTGCGCAATGGGGCGCCGTATCGGACTGGGTATATCTCACGGGGACAGTGGGGCTGGTGACCGTGGCTGTTAATGTGCTGGTTTGGGCCGTGACGCCGCCGCTGCGTCCTGAAGCGGCGCCAGAGCGTAGCAGCTTCGCCCGACGCCTGCCGCTTGAGCTGCGCGCGCCGCTCGTGCGGATCGAAGCGCAGGACCAATACCTTAATGTTGTGACTGCGCGCGGCAGTACGCTGATCCTGATGCGGTTGAGCGATGCTATGGCCGAGCTCGCGGGAGAGGGGGTGCAGGTGCATCGGTCCCATTGGATTTCGGTGGCCGCTGCGCAACAGCACCGCCGCGTGGGCGGACGGGACCTGCTGGTGATGTCGGATGGTGCACAGGTCCCGGTAAGCCGCAGTTTTCGCGCGGCGGCGCGCGCGGCAGGCCTATTCTAATGGCGTATGACCCTAGAGCGGAACCGGCACCATCGTGCCCTGCAGAATGGCGATGAGGGTTTGCATGCCATCCGCCTCCGCATGCACTTCGGCGATGACGATGCTGAGGCGTTTGCCGGGTTTGATCACGCGGCCCGTGGCGATCAGGCGGTCGCCCCGCGCGGGCGCCAGCAGGTTGATCTTGATCTCCGCCGTGACCACCTCCATGTCCAGCGGCAAAAGTGTGAGGGCGGCATAGCCTGCGGCACTGTCGCCGATGGAAAAGGTGAGGCCCGCATGGCCGTACCCCTGTTGCTGTTGCGCGCCGGGCAGGATGGGGGCCGTGATGCGCACGAGACCCGCGGATACCTCCGCGATCTCGGCACCCAGTGTGCGCATCATGCTTTGTGCGGCAAAGCTTTCGTGGATACGGGCGATGGCATCGGGGGTCATAGGCTACCTCGGCATGGGAAGGGCAGTGGGCGTGGGGCCGGTGAGCACGGCAATGGCCTCGGCGCGCATCAGATCGCCCAGAACCGGCGCGCGCGCGTTCAACCCGCCGGTATAGGTGCCGTAAGCCGGCAGGATCACGCGGTTTGCATCGATGAGGAAGGCTGCGCGTGTAATGCTGCGCCCGCGCAAGGCCACGGTGGCCTTGGGATGGTAATGTCCGGAGATTTCGCCACTGGCGCCGCGTTCGGCGATGTGGCGGAAGGTGAGCGGGGCCAGTGGCAATTCGGCAAGATGCGTGCCGCCGAATTCGACCGGGCCGGGATCGTGGTTCCCCTCGATCCAGACCCAGCGGCGGCCAGCCTGGAGGCGTATTATCCAGCGATGCTCCTCCTCCGGCAAATGCTCGGCGGCGGTAAGATCGTCGAAACTGTCGCCAAGGCAGATCACCGTGTGCGCGTGGGTGCGTGCCAGATCGGCGGCAAGTCGGTTGAGCGTGTCACGTGTATCGTAGGGGGGCAGGGACGCGCCGCCGCGCCGGGCAATTCGCTCAGACTTGCCCAGATGCAGGTCGCTCACGACAACGAGCTGCTCGTGCGGCCACCACAGCGCACCGGAGCCCAGCGCGGTGAGTTGCGCGCCCGCTAGTGTGAAATCATAACCTTTCATTTTTGATATGTGCCTCAGGGTGTGGCGGTCTGCAAGCGATGAACGCTGATGTCGGCCTGCGCAGGGCGGTCGGGATTGGGATATGAAAAAGGGTGCAAGGTGATGTGGCGCGCTTTAACGGCTTCTTAACCCTGATTTGTGAGAGTTGTAGACGCGGTACAGGTATGGGAACCGATGGCCGTAAAGGGTGCAAGGCGCGTCGCCGCGGGTTGGCCAGGGCCTTCCTAAGACGCGCCTTCATTCGTTGCTTGCACCCTTTTTCATATCCCTATAGCCCCGTATGCCACGTGGGGCGACTTTGCATTCAGTAGCCCACCCGCCAGCGTGGGGTGTCCGAGGAAGTCGGTGTGATCTGGGCGAGTCCGGAATGTTCCATCAGGCGGCGCGATTCTTCCGCCAGCAGGCGTTCTTCGGCGTCGCCTTTGACGGGAACGCGTCCCATTTCTAGGAACAGTGGGGCGGCCAGCGGTGTGACGCGGGGAAGCGTGACGTGGTCGATGCGGCCGCGGGTGCGCTCCAGCATCTCCTCTATGCGGCCGAAATCGACGAGGCCGCGCAACGCTTCCTCGCGCGTGATGTCGAGCATCAGATGATCGGGATCGTATTTGGTGAGTGTCTCGTAGAGGATGTCGGAGCTGAACGTGGCCTGTCGGCCCGATTTGCGCGCTTGCGGTGAGTTCCGCTCAATGAGGCCTGCAATGGTGGCGCAGGCGCGAAACGTTCGCTTCATCACGGCATTGCCCGCAAGCCAGGTCTCCATCCCGTTCTGCAGGGCGTGGGCGTCGAGCACGGCGGCGGCGTCGATGACCGGGTCGATGCCCCAGATGAGCGTGGCGTAATCCGTCGCGACAAAGCCGAGCGGGCTGAGACCCAGGTCCTCCATGCGTTTGCTCAGCAGCAGGCCCAGCGTTTGCTGGCCATTGCGCCCGGCAAAGCCGTAGACGACCGTTTGGGCGCGGCCATCGTGGGGGAAGCTCTCGATGAGGAGGCGCCCCGGTTGGGGGAGCTGGCTGCGTTCTCGCTGAAGGGTGAGCCATTGGGCGGTGTGGTCGGGCAGCTCGGGCCAGCTGTCTTGGGTGAACATGCGTTGCACGCGCGCGCTGAGCTGGGTCGAAGTGGCGAATTTGGTGCCCATGAAGGTAGCGACCTTCGGCTTTTTGGCGGCGTCGCGGGAGACTTCGACGGTCATTTCGCGCAGGCCCTCGTATTTGACGATCTGGCCGCCGATCAGGAAGGTGTCACCGGGTGTGAGGGTGGCGGCAAAGCCTTCCTCGATCTCGCCCAGTGGTTTGCCGCCACGGTTGCGTTTCATCCGGACCTTGAGCGTGTCGGTGTCCTGGATGGTGCCGATGTTCATGCGGATGTTTCGCGTGGCGCGCGGATCGCGCAGCTGCCACGCGCCGTCCGGTCGTTGGATCAGGCGCTGCCATTTGTCGTAGGCACGCAGGGCGTAGCCGCCGGTGGCGCAGAATTCGAGACAGGCGTCGAAGTCTGCGCGGGTGAGGGCGCTGTAGGCGCCTGCGGAGGCGACTTCGACATGGAGTGCTGCCGCGTCGAACGGGCCGGCGCAGGCGGTGATGAGGATGTGCTGGCACAAAACGTCGCGCGGACCCGGTCCGCGCGGGTCGCCGTCGAGCTCTCCGTCGAGGACGGCTTCGAGTGCGGCGACGCATTCGACCACTTCAAAGCGGTTGGCGGGCACCAGAAGCGCTTTGGAGGGCGCGTTGTAGCGGTGATTGGCGCGGCCGATGCGCTGGACCAGTCGTTTGACGTTTTTGGGCGCGCCGATCTGGATCACCAGATCCACATCGCCCCAATCGATGCCGAGATCGAGTGAGCCGGTGCAGACGATGGCTCGCAATTCGCCGCGCACCATCGCGCCCTCCACGCGCGCGCGCTGGGTTTTGTCGAGGCTGCCGTGGTGGATGCCGATGGGCAGGCTTTCTTCATTGGCCAGCCACAGTTTGTGAAAGAAAATCTCCGCCTGTGCGCGTGTGTTGTGGAAGATGAGCGTGGTGGTATGTGCCTTGACCTGGTCGAGCACCGCCGGAATAGCGTAGGCTGCGCCGCCCCCGGACCATGGCGGTGCCTCCTGGGTGCGCAGCATGGAGATGTCGGGCGCAGGGCCCGGATCGGCCTCCAGGATTTCGCAAGGATCGGGATGACGTGCCATGAAATGCGCGATCGCTGCGGGGTCTTCGACGGTGGCGGAGAGGCCGACGCGTTTGAGGTCGGGGCAGATGGCATTGAGCCGCGCGAGAGCGAGCATCATCTGGTCGCCACGTTTGCTTTCGGCCAGCGCATGGATTTCATCAATCACCACGCGTTTGAGGCCCGCGAACATGCGCGGCGCGTCCTCGTAACTGACGAGGAGTGCGAGGCTTTCTGGGGTGGTGAGAAAGATATGGGGTGGATCGGCGCGCTGGCGTTTGCGCAAGCTGGCGGTTGTGTCGCCGGTGCGTTCTTCGATGCGGATGTCGAGGCCCATCTCCTCCACGGGCGCGCGCAGGTTGCGTTTGATGTCGGCGGCGAGTGCTTTGAGCGGGGAGATGTAGAGGGTGTGCATGCCCTCGTGTGACGTCTCGTGCAGGTCGATCAGTGTTGGCAGGAAGCCCGACAGGGTTTTGCCGCCCCCTGTCGGGGCGATGAGCAAAAGGGCGGGAGCATCGGCGCGGTCCAGCATCTCCTGCTGGTGGGGATGGATGGACCAGCCCTTGGTTTGGAACCATTTCTGGAAGGTTTGGGGGAGTTTTCGCATGGGGTGCAAGATAGCATGGGGGGGGGGGGGGGCCAGCCCCCATCGGTGCGATGCACCGATCCCCCCGGAGTATTTTTAGCCAGAAAAAATAAGGCTATTTTTGGCGGGGTTTTAAATTGGCGATGTGGGTTTGCACTGTTTCCGGGAGCGTTGTATCGGCGTCCTCGGGGGCGGCGTCGAGCGCGCTGGCGATGTCTTTGACGAGGATGGCGATTGTGTTGTCGCGAGCGTAGCCGTCGCGGGCGAACTCGATGCTATTGAAGCCTGAGGCGAACCAGTTTTGGCCCGATGAGGTGTGGATGAGGTCGAGAAGGGTGCTGATGTCGAGGCCTGCCGCGTCGGCCCAATCGAGGACCAGCCGAGTCATGGCGGTGTTGGAGGCGGCGAGCAGGTTGTTGAGGACCTTTGCCTGCATGCCGGACCCAAAGGCCCCCATGCGGTGGAAGTGTTTTCCCATGGCGCGAAAAAGGGGCATCGTTGCGTCGATGTCAGCGCCGTCCCCGCCGATCATGAAGCTCAGCCGCGCCTCTTGGGCCGCGATCTGGGCGCCGGACATGGGCGCGTCGATCAGCGCGATGTGGGAGGGGACCCGCGCGCGCAGGGAGCGGACGTATTTGGGCGAGAGCGTGGAGCAGATGACGATGCGGATCAGGCTGGGGATCGCGGCGAAATTCTGCTCTCCGAAGAGGGCAGCTTCGGTTTGGTCTATGTCGCGCACGACGGTAATGAGGGTGTCGAGGTCTTCGGAGAAGACTGCGATGTCATCGGTGATGTGGGGCGTTTCCAAGGGCACCACGTCATAGCCGCGTGCGGGCAGACCTGCTGCGCGCAGGGCGGTGAGCATCGGTGCGCCCATCCGACCGCATCCGGCGATACCCGTGCGGGACCTCATCAGTTATGTCCCGCGCGGGCGAGCATTATTTCACGATATGTTCGTCTTTGACGAACATGTTTGCCCAGGCGCGGTCCATGAGATCGGGGTTCATCTGGTAGGGGATGCCCTCGAATTCGCAGATCGCGATGATCTGGTCGATCAGGAAGATCGGCTGGTAGTTGGCGTAGATGTTGTCGATGGTGGGATATTTGTTTTTGAGCAGATGCACGAGCGTCGCCTCGTCCAGTGGCATTTTGCGTTTCTTGGCCATCATGGCGAAGATTTTGAGGTAATTGGCCTGATCCGGCCCATCGATTTTGATCTTGAAGAAGATGCGGCGCAGGGCGGCGGTGTCGAAGATTTCATTGGGGTGAAAGTTGGTGGAGAAGATTACGAGCGTGTCGAAGGGGACTTCGAATTTCTCACCCGATTGAAGCGCCAGGATGTCCTTGCTTTCCTCCAGCGGGACGATCCAACGGTTGACGATGGCCTGTGGGGGCTCTTTCTGGCGGCCAAGGTCGTCCACGATGAAGATACCGCCGGTGGATTTGAGCTGAAGCGGGGCCTGATAGGTTTTTGCGGTTGGATTGTAGACCAGATCCAGCATGTCGATGGTCAGCTCACCGCCGGTGATGACCGAGGGCCGTTCGCAACAGACATAGCGCGCATCATAGCGGGTGACGCGGCGCAGCGACGTGGGGTCCTGGCCCGCTTCATGCACCTGCACGTGCACGATCGGGTCGAAGACGGTGATGACCTGGCTTGCGTATTCGATGGCGCGCGGGACGTACACGTGATCTCCCAACGCGTCGCGTATGCCGTTGGAGATGGAGGATTTGCCGTTGCCGGGGGGGCCGTACATGAGAATGGAGCGGCCGGCCGATACGGCGGGGCCGAGATTGCTCAAGAGCTCATCTGGGAGGATCAGGTGGCCCATGGCACCCGACAGCTGCGCGCGGGTGATCTGCATGTTGCGCACCGACTGCCGCTTCACCTGCTCTTTGTAGACTTCGAGCGGCACGGGCATCGGGCCGAAATATTCCGATTGCGCCAGCGCGTCGAGCGCGCGCGCCTTACCTGCATCGGTAAGCTGATAGCCCATCTCGTTGCCATTTTGGGCGTTGAGCGTGCCTGTCGCCTCGATGAGGCGCTGGCTGCGGCACATGTCGACCAGTTCCTGCACGACGGGGATGGGCAGGCACACGGCCTTCGACAGATCGCTCACCAGATCGAGGTTCTTGCGAAAGATCGTCTTGAGCAGGATGTCACGCATCATGACGACGGGTAGCCGCATGTCGGCGAGGGTTTTGGGGGCGGGCGGGGCCATGACGGCGTTGGTGGGGGCGTTCATCGTGCAAAATCCCTGTGCTCAAATGGGCGTCGTACCACCCATAGGGGAGAAAAATGGCCGTTTTCAGGCACCATAGAGGAGGCCGAGTGTAAGATAGATGATTAGTGTGGGACCAAGGGCGAGGCCCATGGGAAACTTGCGGCCCTGATCCCAACTGGCCCAATCAGGGGCGAGGCGGCGCAGGGCGGTCACTTTTGCGGTTTTATGGGTGACGAAGGCCGCGAGGAGTGTGGCAACGAAGAGCCAAACCAGCACGTTGAGATCACCGAGGGCCACGAAGGGGGCGGCGGCGGCGATGAATTTACTGTCGCCCGCGCCCATGACGCCCGCGGCATTTAGGACGATGCCCACGATGAGAACGATCACCATCGCGGCCAGCCGCCACAGGTACTCGTCAACGGGCATCACGATCAGGCCGACGGCCACGAACACCGCCGCCAGGGCAAGATTTGCCTTGTTGGTGATCTTCATCCGCGACACATCCGTGTAGACAACGTAGAGGCAGATCGGGATCACGAAGGGCAAAAACCATGCCGCGGCGTAGCTGGTGATGGCCATTGATCAGGCTTCGAGCGCCGCGAGCGAGCGCGAGGCGGCCTCGAAATGCTGTGGGTGGGTCTCGATCGCTTCGCGCAGCAGACCTTTGCCGGTCTCGACGTCCCCCTGCTTGATCGCCGAGAGAGCCATGGTGTGCAGCAGTTGCGCGCGCTCCGTTTGGTCCATCGGCACGACGGGGAGATTGTAGTTACGCTGTGCGCCACGTGCCAGGACGAGGTTGTTCTTAGCGGTGAACAGGGTCGCGTCCTGCGCCACGGCACTGTTGAACAGACGCTCGGCATCCTGGAAATCGCCACGTGTCAGCTTGGAATAGCCCCAGTTGTTGAGCACGGGCGCGGGTGACGTCGTCAGCCCGATCGCGATCTCGTAAAAACTGTCGGCTTTTTTCCATTGCTGCTTGCTGTCGGCGACGATGGCCTCGAGGCGGTAGCGCTTGAATGTCTCATGTGTGGGCGGGATGGCGGTGAGCGTCTTTTCGGCGCCCGCCCAGTTTCCGGAGCGAATCTGCGCATCGGCAAACTCGACCCGATCGTCGTTGGTGGCACCGGGAAGAGCGACGGTGGCCTGCCATGCGGTGGCCCCTTCGTCATGGCGGCGCGCACGGATCAGAGATTGTGACAGGCCACGGTTGAACTCGACATTGTCGGGCTGTTCCTGAAGCACACGCCGGAAATAGCTGACGGCCTCGTTCGGGTCGGCGACGGTGAGCATGACATCGTTGAGATTGGCATCGTCGATGACGTTCACGTCCTGGAACGCACGCTCGACGGTTTCTTCACCGGTCTGCTCGGCGCAGGCGAATAGCAATGTGGCGCCCGCGAAAAGGGCGATCAAAACGGAATGGTGGCGCATTTTTGCGTCCTTTACTGCTCTCGTGCCTCAGGAGGTGCGGTCTGCGGGGGGTCGTCGCCAAGCCTATTTTTAGGTCAAAGCCCCGCGCGGATCAGATAATCTGCCGACCCACGGCGCACTAATTTATAGTCATTAGTATTAACCTCGGATGTATCAGATTTTTGCGATTTTTCGAGTGCTAATCGCAGATTGTCACGGATTGAGACACTTTCGCCATTATCGAGAGCAAAAGCCTTGCGGAATATCTGTGTGGCGTCGGCATTTTTGCCACGCTCCATGAGGACGACGCCCAGATTGTTCCAGATTTCGGGCTGTGTCGCATCGCGCTCCACAGCGCGGCGCAGCAGGGTTTCGGCCTGTCCCAGGCGGCCAAGCCCCAGATTGGCGGTGCCCAGACCCGAAAGGATTTCCGCGTCCACCGTTCCACGGTCGATGGCGGCACGGTTGAAGGAGCGGATCGCCAGCTCGTGCTGGCCCGAGGCGACGAGGCGGTGCCCGGTCTCGAGATTGTCCGCTCCGGCCGCGCGCAGATCGACGCCGGGCGCGTCCAGCGCCGTCGCGTTCCAGGAGGTCAGTCCGGCGAGGAGGCCAGATCCGAAGCCAGACCCGGGCTCAGAGCTTAACCCGGTCCCCGACGTGCCGAAGCCGCCCGAAGAACAGGCGGCCAAGGCAAGCGGTAGGATCGCGAGTGCGGCTGCGCGCCTGGACCTTGATTTCATTAGTTCGCTCCGGGACCACCTGCGGCCATTTCGCCCATTTTCGTGATGCCGAGAACTGATGGACCCACAAGAATGATGAGCAGCGGTGGCACCGTGAACATCATTGTGGCAAGTGTCATCTTGGTTGGCAACTTGTTTGCGGCCTCCTCGGCGCGCATCACGCGCTTGTCGCGCATTTCGGCGGCATAGACGCGCAGGGCGTCGGCGATCGAGGTGCCGAAGGCGGCGGATTGCACGAGCACGGTCACGAAGGATGATACGTCCTGCACACCACAGCGGGTGCCCATGTCGTTGAGCACGTTGATCTTGTCCTTACCGGCCTTCATCTCCTGGGCCACAACTTCGAATTCGTCGGCGAGGGCGGCGTAGGACGCGCGCAGCTCGCGCGCGACGCGCACGATACATTGATCGAGCGACTGACCGGCCTCCACACAGACCAGCATCATGTCGAGGGCATCGGGAAAGCCGCCCTCGATCTCTTCCTTGCGCGCCGCAACCCGGCGGGTGACCCAGTATTTGGGCAGCCAATAGCCGATGGCGCCGGGGCCAAGGGTCCACATGATGGTTTTTTGCGTGGTCATCTCCACTTCGACGATCAGGTTGGTGTAGATCACGCCGATCACGAGGCCGACGAGACCCAGCGTCATCTGGGCGAAGTAGAACATGCGCACGGCGTCGCGGGACTGGTAGCCGGCCTGCCGCAATTCGAGCTGCTTCTGGCTCAGCTCGACGGTGTCCTTGGGCTCGAGGAATGTCGCAAATTTCTCGAGCTGGGCGTTGTTGTCCTTCTGGCGCAGGGTGGTTTGCGCGGCACCGGACCCTTTCCGCGGGCTAGAGGCCTCGCGCTTGAGCTTATCGAGCGGGTCTTCGGGCTGGTTCAGCATGAGCATGACGGTGGTGACCACGAGGATCATGCCCATCACGCCCAGAATGATTATCATCCCGAAGGGGCCCATCACCTCGCCGATGGCGGTATTGAGATTGTTGAACATAGCGGGCCCCTAGACTTTGATATTGGTGAGAACGCGCATCACCAGAAGATTTGCGCCGAGAAAAATACCGACGAAAAAGCAGGCAGGGATGAAATACGGTGTTTCTTTGACCTCGTCATAGTAGTTTGGATCTGCGACATTGATGACGATCAAGGCCACGATGGGGAAGGCGGACAGGAACTTGCCCGACCATTTCGCCTCCGCCGTGATCGCCTTGACGCGCCGGAACAGACGAAAGCGCGCGCGGATCACCTTGGCCAAACCGGCGAGGATTTCGGCGAGGTTACCGCCCGATTGCTGCTGAATGGTCACTGCAACGGCAAGGAAGCGCAAATCCTGCATGTCCAAACGCTCTGCCATGTCCTTGAGCGCTTCGCCGACGTCGCGGCCATACGCCGCCTCATCCGCGATCACGCCGAATTCAGAGGCAAGCGGATCTTGAATTTCCTTGGAGACGATGGAGATCGCATTGGTGAACGGGTGCCCCACGCGCAGGGAACGCACCATCAGCTCGACCGCGTCGGGCAGCTGTTCTTCGATCATGCCCATCCGCTTGCTGGCCTTCATGGAGATCCACAGGAACACCGCGCCGACGCCCATTCCGATGGACATGACAATGCGTACGGGCACTTCGGTAGCGGTGCCGACGGTGAGGCCCATGAAGATTATCACCGATAGGCCCGCCATGACGCCCAGCAATTGCTGCGGCGTAAAGGCGATGGCCGCCTTTTGCGCCTTTTCAGACAATAGAGAATAGAGCGGGATCGTGCGCGCGTTCATGTGCTGCTGCATTTCCTTGCGCAGCTTGTCGAGCACTTCTTCGCGGCGCTGACCCTTTTCGAGCATCTCGAGGCGTCGGTTCACGCGGGAGTTAAGCGAGATGGATTTGCCGAAGGCTACCAGATACAGACCCTCGACGAGGACCAGCACGCCGACGAAGATCAGCCCGTAGATGATTGGTTCTGCACTCATGGTTCAGGTCCTTAGGTAGTGAAGTGGCAGGGCATCGGTGATCCCCGAAGGTAGGCTTATTCGGCCGCGATAGGCTCATAGATGGACGACGGCAGATCGTAGCCCCACATGCGGAAGCGTTCCGCGTAGTGGCTGCGCACGCCGGTGGCAGTGAAATGGCCGATTATCTTGTTCTCGGGGGTGAGCCCCACGCGCTGGTAGCGGAAGATTTCCTGCATGGAGATGACGTCGCCCTCCATGCCCGTGATCTCGGTGATCGAGGTCATGCGGCGCGAGCCGTCTTGCAGGCGCGAGGCTTGCACGATGAGGTTCACGGCCGAAGAAATCTGGCTGCGGACAGCCTTGAGGGGCATTTCGATCCCCGCCATGGCGATCATGTTTTCCAGACGGCTCACACCATCGCGGGCGCTGTTGGCGTGGATCGTCGTCATCGAGCCGTCGTGGCCGGTGTTCATGGCCTGGAGCATGTCGATGACCTCCTCGCCGCGCGTCTCGCCGACGATGATGCGGTCGGGGCGCATGCGCAGGGCGTTTTTCAGACAGTCGCGTGGCGAGACTTCGCCCTTGCCCTCCACGTTGGGCGGGCGGCTTTCCATCCGGCCCACGTGGGTCTGTTGCAGCTGGAGTTCCGCCGTATCCTCGATGGTGAGGATGCGCTCGGCGTTGTCGATGAAGCTCGACAGCGCGTTGAGCGTGGTCGTTTTACCAGAGCCCGTACCGCCCGAGACGATGATGTTGAGGCGGGTTGCCACGGCGGCCTGAAGGTAGGCTGCCATTTCCTCGGTAAAGGCGCCGAATTGCACCAGATCGTCAATCCCGAGCTTGTCCTTCTTGAACTTACGAATGGAGACGAGGCTGCCGTCGACGGCCACGGGCGGCACCATTGCGTTGAAGCGCGAGCCATCTTTGAGGCGCGCATCGACGTAAGGGTTGCTTTCGTCCACACGGCGGCCCACGGCGCTCACGATTTTGTCGATGATGCGCAGCAGGTGGCGCTCATCCTTGAACGTCACATCTGTCAGCTCCAGCTTGCCCGAGCGCTCCACAAAGATCTGTTGCGGGCCGTTCACGAGGATATCGTTGACGCTTTCGTCCTTGAGCAGAGTCTCCAGCGGGCCAAGGCCCGTGACCTCGTCGTAGAGCTCTGAGTTGAGGGTCATGCGGTCCTCGCGGCCCAACACGATGGCATTGTCGTTGAGGAACTCCGCCGAGATCGCGTTGATCTCTTGACGCAGATCGTTTTCGGTCGCGTGCTCCAGGGCTGCAAGGTTGAGATTGTCGAGCAGCACGCGGTGCAGCTCCAGCTTGATATCGCCCATGCGCTGCTTGCGCTTGACCTCTTTGTCCACCGGTGCTGCCGCCGCAGGCTGGGACGCGCGCCGCATGGAGGCGGCCGGCGCAGGCTTGGCCACTTCGATCGGTGTGACGGAGGCCTTCGGCGCGGGGGCTGCGTCGGACTTCTTATATTTCGAGAACATGGGCGATGCTTTCTATGCTCGGGGATCAGGCGGCGGCGGCGTTCGTGTTGCGTAAGCTGTGGATGGAGGCGGCAAGCTTTGCCAGCTCCTTGCGCAGCGGACTTTTCGGGGCGGAGGAGGCCAGTGGCATGCCGTGGTCGTTGGCCTGTGTGATGGGTCTGCCGCCATCCGGCAGCTGAATATCGATGCTGATGGCCAGGCTTTCGGCCATGCGCTTGACCCGGCTCTTGCCTGTCAGATCGGTGAATTTGGGACCGCGGTTGAGGACATAGCGTAGCTTTTCGATGGGCAGCTCTTCGGACTGCAACGCGCGCTTGAAGCGCAGGGTGTTTTGAGCGGAGCGCATGTCAAGTTCCAGCATCGCGAAGTAAATATGCGCCGATGTCAGCACCGTCTCGGACCATTGCACCAGCGTGGAGGGCATATCGACAACGACGTAGTCAAACTGGTTGCGTGCCATGTCGAGCACGCGGCCGATGTCCTCGGCGGTGATAAGATCGAGCGGCAACATGTCTGCGGGCGCCGTGAGCACTTGCATCTTGCCTTCGTAATCCAGCAAGGCCTGGCCAAAGATTTCTTCGTCCATGCTCTCGGTGTCCGACAGCATTTCGTAGATGATCTCGCGGCGCGGCAAATCGAGGAAGGTGGAAACCGACCCGTACTGCAAATCAAGATCCAGGAGACAGACGGAGGGGCCGCCGGTCTTTTCCACGTTCGCAAGCTCCCAGGCGAGGTTGACCGCCATCGTCGTGGCGCCCGTCCCACCGGCAAGGCCGTGCACAACGATCACGGCGCCGTCTTTCTGCGCGCCCGCACGCAGCGTGCTTGTGGACGCGGCGGCGGTGGCGGTGGCGGGAGCGGGCTCCGGTGTGCGGATGCGCTCGATGGCCTGGGCTAGCTCACCTTCGGGCAGAGGGTAGGGGACGAACTCATCCGCGCCTTTGCGCAGCAAGGAGTGCAGGGCGCTGGGCGTGACGTCTTCCGCGATCAGAATGACCTTGATGTCGCGCGCCTTGGCCTGAGCGATGATTTCGCCCATCAGTGGCATGTTTTCCTCGTCCTCGCCGTCCATCGCCAAGGCGATGAATTCCACCGCCTGCGCTTCGGGCTGACCGAAAAAGGAGAGCGATTCCGCGAACCCCAGATCGCCCCAGCTTTCGCCCATCGCCGATTCCATGTCCTCGATCAACAGATCGAAGTTCTGCACGTCACGGCTCACCGTGCATGCGAGGATCGCATCCTGTTGGGGTTTTGGCATTACACTGCTCATTGCCTTCGTTCCTTCTATCAAAGGGCGCTCCGGCAAGGCGTGCATGTGGCGCACATCCGGACCGCTTGGCCCCCGCCAGACTTTGTCTGGACAGAGTTTTATCATTGAAGGATTTAAAGCAGTGATTTGGGGCGAGATTGGGGCCGAAAAGCTGCGATTGTTGGGTTTGTTGAAACGATCACAGGGTTCGGTGGGGGATTAGCCCGTGTGCCCGAGGGGCGGTAAATAGGGAAAATCCACCTGTCGGGGCGGATTTTCCGTTCGCTTCGGCAGGTTACTGGAACGCGATGCCGCTGACTGCTCCCGATGTCAGCGTCGTCGCCGCAGCAGCACTACCGACATAGTCGCGGTAGATGATCTGGGCGTATTTGCCGTCCAGCACGGTCGGGTGACGCTGGACGAAACCGCTTACTTCAGTGACCGTGCGGCGGTTGCGCCGCTCACGGCCCTGCGTGACGACGAGGGGCTGCGTCTCCCCGAAGGAAACGACCGCTTCGAGGCGGCTGCGGCTGATGCCTTGGCGAGTGAGGAAGGAGACCACGGCATTCGCACGCTGCTTGCCGAGTGTCTTGTTCGCGCGGTTGCTGCCCACGGCGTCCGTGTGGCCGTAAACCTTGAAGCGGATTTCGGGGAATTGTTTGATCCACGTCGCCTGTTGGCGCAGAATGGCTTGTGCATTTGCGTCAAGCTGCGAGGAGTTGAAGGCGAAATTCACCGTGCTGTCGATCTCGCTGGCGAAACGCTGGGCCAGATCGAAGGTATACTGACGCTCGCCGGTCATCACGAGGCGGTTGTTGAGGGTCGACTCCCCGAACGCGCCCGCATCGACAAGCGAGCCCGCTTCGGAATAGAACTGCGTATAGACGGGATCAGAACTGGTGGGTGCGCAGGCGGTCAGGCCCAGAGCGGCTGACAGTAGGCTGCCGGTAAGAATGTTCCGATATGTCATGCGCTGCATCGCCTCAATCCAATACGTAGCCATATGATCCGGTAAAGTCCTGCTTGGCAACCTCACCAGCGGCACCTTTTTTCGGGGTGCGTGTGCCTGCGGCGGTGCGCCCGAACAAGAAAAGATCCTGCTCTGTCGGCGGTTTGATCCGGTCGGTGGGCAGGGCGAGGGCCTCGCCGCGCGTGGGCGTGACCAGATGCGCGCTTATGATGATCACGAGTTCGGTCTGGCGACGCTGGTAATTTGCCGATCGGAAGAGCGCGCCCAACACCGGCACATCGCCGATCCACGGCAGCTGCGAGGAGCTGTCGGTGAAATCATCCTGCAACAGACCAGCGATGGCAAAGCTTTCGCCGTCGCGCAGCTCGACCGTCGTAGACGTCTCGCGGCGTGAGAAGGCGGCGATGGAGAAGCCGTCGAGTGTGATGCCGTTGCCCGCATCGATGGCAGACACCGCAGCCTTCAGCTCAAGATTGATCAGATTCGTGTCCACGACACGCGGGATGAAGGCCAGCTCGACACCAAAAGGTTTGAACTCCACCGTGGTGCGGTCGTCTGATTGGGAGACGGGAACGGGATATTCGCCACCGGCGAGGAATTTCGCCTCCTGGCCTGACAAGGCGACCAGATTGGGCTCCGCCAGAAAGCGCACGACGCCTTTTTGCTCAAGCGCTTCGAGCAAGATGCCCACTTGGGTGGATCCTGCGTTGAAGCCGAACAGAACCGCGCCAGAGTTTGTTTGCGTGGCCGGCAGGCCCCCAGAGACTGCGCCGGTGCTCGCAGCCCCTGCCGCGAGTGAGTTGGTGCCCGCGCGAATGCCGACGTCACTGCCGATCCCCCCGCCAAGTGCGAGTGAAGTGCTTAGTGATTTGGAGACGGAGCGCTGCATTTCTGCAAAGCGCACCTTGAGCATGACTTGCTGAATGCCACCGACGCTCATCAGGTTCGACACGCGCTCGGGTGCGTAGCGCTCGGCCAGCTCCAACGCGCGCTGAAGCTTTTGGGCGGAGGTCACAACGCCGGACAGCACGATCCCGTCATTGGCGGAGCGCACCTCGATGCGTTCGCCGGGCAGGATCTGACGCAGGCGCTCCTTGAACTCCGACAGGTCAGGGGTGACCTGGACCTCGACGTTCGTGATCAGGCGTCCGGCGGCGTCGAACAGCGTGAGCGTCGTCGTTCCCGGCGATTTGCCCAACACGTAGATCGTGCGGTCCGAGAGCGAAGAGAGATCTGCAATGCCGGGATTGGCAATGCTCAGCTCTGCGAAGGGGGTATCGCTTTCGACAACGATCGCACGGTTAAGAGGAACTTGCAGCTTGCTGCTTGTTCCGCTTTTCACGACACGCAAATTATCGGCCATGACCGCCGTTGGGGCAGTCATCGCAAATGTGGATACACTAAGTGTCAGCCCCAGAAGGGCCGCTTTCAGGAATCTGTCGATTTTCATGTGACCTGCCTTTTTGATCACGCCTCAGGATAGGGTCTTATTGCCCTTCGTTTGGATAACTCTGCGGCAATTCGGTTTTTTTTGCAAGAATCAATACGTTCGGATGTTTTGTTATTGTGGATAAATGGCAACAGAGGGACGATGAAAAACGCCGCCCCGAATGGGGGCAGCGTTTAATTTCGGTATTAATTCAACGGATTGAGTTCCGCATTTTGCGTTTAGTTCGTGCAGGGGATCGGGAGGTTCACCACCTCCGCACCGCGGCGTGTGCGGATGGTGCAGACCCGTTCCGCTTCCGGTGCGGGGGCCTCGACCGTGCCGACGATACCCAAAAGGTCCCGCTGGTTTACCTCAATGTTGCCCGCGATTTCTACATTATCGCCCACACCGACCAACGAGAGCGATAGGCGCCCGGTCGATTGAGCCTGCGCCAGGGACGCCACTTGTGTCGGGCTTACGGCGACGGTCACGGTGCGCGCGATCTGTGCGCCCTCGACGCTGCCGGAGCTTTGGTCGACGGCGATGATGGACACTGTCGTCTCGATCAGCTTGGTAATTTCCGAGCGGTCGGTCCCGCCGGCGCTACCCGTCCAGTAGATATCGACGCGGTCGCCGGGGCGTAAAAAGCCGGACACGCCGGAGGACACGTCGACTTTGATCGCGAACGCGCGCATGCCGCGTTCAAGCCGCGAGGTCAGGCCCGCATCCTCGCCGGGCTTGCTCACCTTTACCGCCAGCAGCGCCTCATGCTTTTCGATGGGGCGCAGTACGACGCGGGGCGCATCCGTATTCGCAGGGAAAATCTCTGAGAGATCGGTGAAATGCCCGTCCGGCAGGGCGCTTACGGGGAAATCAACTGCGCGCACGTCGTCTTGCGCCAGTTTTTCACCGTATTTCAACGCTCTGTTCACGACGAAAATCTTCTGTGTCGGAACGATCTCTGATTTGGCAGCTTCGGCGCGCGCAATCGCATTTTTATATTGGCCGATTTGCCCTTTTGCGAGATACACCGCGCCTCCAGCCAACGCGATGCCAGCCAACAGCACGAGCCCAAAAATCATACGCATTTTGTGTTCCTCTTTTCCTCATGGCCCGGATATGTCCGGACGATCAACAATTCGGGTGAGCCTGCTGGTGGGTCGGGGCGATCATCTGGCGGCCGCCAAACGTTCGTAAGCCTGAAAAAGAATCAGTCCGGTCCGTCGCGCAGGTCTTCGAGTGGTGTCTCCGTCAGGTAAACGCTCACCGCATTTGCCATGGAGCTGCTGCCGGCTTGGATGTTCACATAGGCCGCGATCGCAATTCCTACGACAGCCGCCGACAGAATAACCCAATCGACAGTAACAGCCCCGTTTTCATCGGGAAAAAATTTCCGTACCAGATAGACCATAGTATCTCTCATTCATTATAAACTGGCTGTAACCGGCAGCATAACCGTGAATGGGGCTGCATTCATGCAGAACGCAGCCCCCTTTGGTGTGACCAGGCAGAGGCCCGACCGGGTGGTTTTATTCGCTGCTCAGCGTGCCACCGATGTTGGCTTCCTGGGTGCCCAGGAAGACGCCGGTTGCGTCGGTCATGCTCACGGCACCGGTCTGGATGGAGCCATAGGCAGCAATCGCCAGGCCAACAACCGCAGCTGTCAGAACAACCCAGTCAACTGTTACGGCGCCGTCTTCGTCATTGCGGAAGTTTTTTACGAATTTCATCATGATTGTATCCCTCCAAAGGATTTTCAAGTTTTCAGTTTCCAACCTTGCCTTGCGTCCCGGCCCGCTCTCATTCAGACCTGCTAGACTTGGTATGGCGTCATATAGCGGGATGAATGGGGCATGAATTTGACCGCGGATGCGGCTTTTGCTTTCAGACCCCTAAAAAAATCCCTAGCGCAACCAAGCGTCTGTATTTGCAATATTTTTTTCAGATTTGATAGGAAAATTGGTTAACACCGTCGGCCAAAACGCATCAATTGTGGCAAATTCGCCATGTTTGACGCCCTCAATTACTGGATCGGAGGGGAATTTTCGGCAATACTATCTATATAACTAGATAAAAAACGAGAGCAGGCTTCATGAAACGACATGCAATTGTATTGCTGCTGGCGGCGAGCCTTGCGGTGGTCTCGCTGGGTATGGGTGTGCGGGCCGATACGCCGGCCCCATTCCCCGATTTCGAGCCAAAGTTCGTCACGCCGCCCAAAGCGGGGATCCGCAAGCGGGCCACCATCAAGATCAACCGCCCCGCGCCCCCGGTGGGCGGCAGTGCCGCGACAGCCGCGACTGCCCCCGCGGCCGCCGTGTCGCGGCCCGTGACCGGTCAATACGATTGGTTCTGGCTCAAGGTGTCTCCCGATGCCGCGCAATCGGGGCCCGGGCGGCTCGAGCAGGCAATGAGCACCTTGTCCGGCGCGGGTGCGCAAGTTGCGGCACCGCGCCTGCAACATATGCAGGACATCGCCAAATTGCACGGCGTCGACATTTTGCGCTCCACAATCGGCACAAAGGTTTCCCCCGCGCTGGCCCTTGCCGTCATTTCAGTCGAATCCTCGGGTCGGGCCGATGCGGTCAGCAGTGCAGGCGCTCAAGGACTGATGCAGCTGATGCCGGATACGGCCATCCGGTTCGGGGTTCTGGACAGCACCGTGCCACAGCAGAACATCTCCGGCGGTATCAAATATCTTGATTGGTTGATGCGGGAGTTTGGAAACGACCCGATTCTTGTCCTCGCCGGTTATAACGCTGGCGAAGGATCTGTGCGCAAACATGGCGGCGTGCCCCCGTTTGCGGAGACCCGCGACTATGTGCCCAAAGTGCTCGCGGCCTTTCAGGTGGCCAAGGGGCTGTGCAAAACGCCGCCCGAGTTGATCTCGGACGGCTGTGTCTTTGCGGCGATGAATTAGCGCGCGGGCAGATTTTCGACGAAATTCTGGTCACAAAGTCTCATGGAGACTTTGCCGACGCCCTAGACCAGCGTGGCTTCGGTGGCCGCCCGCAGCTCTTCCTCGGTGACACCCTCCGCGCATTCGACGATTCGCAAACCGCCTTCAACGACGTCGAGCACACCCATATTCGTGATGATGCGGTCGACCACGCCCTTGCCTGTGAGCGGCAGAGTGCACTCCTTGAGCACTTTGCTTTCACCGTGTTTGTTGGCGTGATCCATCACCACGATCACACGGCCGACCCCCGCCACGAGGTCCATGGCGCCACCCATTCCCTTCACCAGCTTTCCGGGGATCATCCAGTTCGCCAGATCGCCGTTCTCTGCCACTTCCATGGCACCGAGGATCGCCGCAGCGATTTTTCCGCCGCGGATCATACCGAAGGAGGTCGCCGAATCGAAATAGGCGGTACGGTCCATCTCGGTGATGGTCTGCTTGCCCGCATTGATTAGGTCCGCGTCTTCCTCTCCCTCAAACGGGAAGGGGCCCATGCCCAGCATACCGTTCTCCGATTGCAGGGTGATGTCCTTGTCGCCTACATAGTTGGCCACCAGCGTCGGGATCCCGATGCCGAGGTTCACATACATGCCATCTTCAAGCTCTTGTGCGGCGCGCGCCGCCATCTGATTGCGGTCCCACATAATTCAGGCTCCCTTTCCGGTGTGGCCGAGGGTCGAGGCACCGGACGCACGTACGCCCTCCTCGATCTGTGTCATGATAAGTGCGATATGCGTCACGAGAAGCGGCACGGTCGCGATCGTCTCCGGGTCGAACTGCTCACCTGCGATCACCTTCGCCTCGGTCAACAATTCGCGCATGCGGTCCCCTGTCTCGCTCATCGCTGCCTCACGGTGCGCTGCTCGATCCGCTTTTCGTGCTCGCCCTGCACGATCCGGTGCACATAGATTCCGGGCAGGTGGATGTGATCGGGGTCAAGGCTGCCGGTGGGCACGATCTCTTCCACTTCGACCACGCAAATCTTGCCGCATTGTGCGGCGGGTGGGTTGAAGTTGCGCGCGGTCTTGCGGAAGATAAGATTACCCGTCGCGTCGGCCTTCCAGGCCTTGACGATGGATAGATCGGCAAAAATCCCCTCCTCGAGAATATAGTCCTGCCCGTTCCAGCTTTTCACGTCCTTGCCTTCTGCAATCACGGTGCCGACCCCTGTTTTGGTGTAGAACCCCGGAATACCTGCGCCGCCCGCACGCATCCTCTCGGCCAGTGTGCCTTGAGGGTTGAATTCCAGCTCAAGCTCGCCGCTGAGGTACTGCCGCATGAACTCTGCATTTTCCCCGACGTAAGAGGAGATCATCTTTTTCACCTGCCGCGACTGAAGCAGGATGCCGATGCCAAAATCATCCACGCCTGCATTGTTGGAGGCGAATGTGAGGTCCTTGACGCCTGTGTCGCGGATCGCGGCGAGCAACAGCTCAGGGATGCCGCACAGGCCGAAACCGCCCGATGCGATCAACATGCCGTCTTCCATGACCCCTTCGAGGGCCTCGGCGGCGCTGCCGTATATCTTGTTCATGGATGGTGCTCCCCAGATCGGTAAATGACTTTGGGTGAGTTGTGACGCGCGCGCTGGTCCAAGTCAATGAGATGCCGCGCTGCGGCAAAAGCTTGGGCTGCGCGCATTGGCGTGGTGAGCCCCATGCGCCTGCACGGGGCTCATTGCATTAGCCGTCCTTCTCAGCGGTGGCTTTTTTCGCCGAGGCTTTCTTTGCCGGCGCCTTCTGGGACGCTGCCTTTTTGGCGGGCGCCTTTTCGGGGGCTGCTTTTTTCGCAGCGGGTTTTTTCTTGGCCGCAGTTTTCTTCTTGGGCGCGGCCTTCTTCTTGGCGGTGGGCTTTTTCTTGCCGGACTTTTCCGCACGCTCATCGATGAGATGTACGGCCTGATCTATCGTGATCTCTTCAGGCTCGATGGTGTCTGGAATGGTCGCGTTGATCTTCTCCCATTTGACGTAGGGGCCGTATTTCCCTTTCATCACGTTGACCGGACCGCCCGCGGCCGGATGCTCGCCCAATTCTCGCAGGGGGGCGGCGGCCTTGCCGCGATTGCCGCGTGAGGCGACCTTCTCGGCCAAAAGCTGCACCGCGCGGTTCATCCCCACGGTAAAGACTTCGTCGATCCCTTCGAGATTGGCGTTCGTACCACCGCGATCGGAGGTCGAAGCGGCATGCTTGAGGTAGGGGCCGTAGCGGCCGATATTGGCCCAGACCATAATATCATCCTCCGGATGCGGCCCGATTTCGCGGGGCAAAGAGAGCAGCATCACGCCGCGCTCAAGCTCCAGCTCTTCCGGTGGCCAGTCCTTCGGGATCGACTGGCGCGGCGGCTTGGGCACTTCCTCGGTCTGCGCGCCGCGCTGCACGTAGGGGCCAAAACGCCCTTTGAAGACGCGAATCTCGTCGCCCTGATCTTCTCCCAGCAGCTTCCCGTCGGGAGGGATTGCGGAGGCTTCTGCCTCCGGGTTCGGGGGGCCGAAGGGGCGGGTGTAGCGGCACTCGGGGTAATTCGAGCAGCCGATGAACGCGCCGCCCGCGCGGGCTGTACGCATGCTCAGCCGCCCCTCGCCACAGTTGGGGCACAAGCGTGGATCGCCGCCGTCCTCCGTGGGCGGGAAAAGGTGCGGGGCCAGCACGTCATTGATTTTTTCCAGCACCTCGGTGATCCGGAGCTCCGATGTTTCTGCGATGGCGGCGGAAAAGTCGCACCAGAACTGGTCGAGCACCTTTTTGTATTCGGCATTGCCAGCCGAGACCTGGTCGAGCTGGTCTTCCAGATCGGCGGTGAAATCATAGCCGATGTAGCGGCGGAAATAATTCTCAAGGAAGGCGGTTACCAAGCGGCCCTTGTCCTCGGGGATGAGGCGCTGCCCCTCCCGGCGGACGTAACCGCGATCCTGAATGGTGGTGACGATGCTGGCGTAGGTGGAGGGGCGGCCGATGCCCAGCTCCTCCATCCGTTTGACCAACGTGGCCTCGGTATAGCGGGGCGGCGGTTGGGTGTGGTGCTGGGAGCCCAAAACCGCGTCTTTCTCTGCAAGCAGCGCGCCGGATTTACGCTGCATGCCCTGCGCACCGGTATCGCCCGCGTCGAGTACATCGTCGGAGGCGGCACCTTCAGCGCGGCCAAACTCCTCGCTGTAGCGCGCGGCGGCGGATTTCTTGAGAGGATCGCCCTGCGTGATCTGGGGCAGGCGTTTTTCATCCTCGTCTGCGACATCGTCGCGCCCTTCTTCGTAGACCTTGAGAAACCCGTCGAACAGCACGACCTGACCGGTTGCGCGCAGGGTCACTTGCTTGTCGGCGGAGCCAATCTCGACCGTGGTCCGCTCCATCCGTGCGCTGGCCATCTGGCAGGCCAGCGTCCGTTTCCAGATCAGATCGTATAGCTTTCGCTGATCGCCATCCATCAGCTTGAGCGCGTCGGCGTCCTTGGACATCTCGGTCGGGCGCACGCATTCGTGTGCTTCTTGGGCGTTCTTGGCCTTGTTTTTATAGATGCGCGGCTTTTCCGGGATGTATTTCGCGCCGTAGCGGTCGGTGATCGCGTCGCGCGCCATGTCCATGGCTTCGGGCGCCATGTCGATGCCATCGGTCCGCATATAGGTGATGTGCCCGGCTTCGTAGAGCCGCTGCGCCGTGCTCATTGTCTGGCGCGCACCCATGCCGAACTTGCGGCTGGCCTCCTGTTGCAAGGTCGAGGTCATGAAGGGCGGCGAGGGGTTGCGCGTGGCGGGCTTCGCCTCGACCGACGTGACCTTGAGATCGCGGCTGGACACAGCCTGCACGGCCATTTCGGCCTTGGTCCCATCCCCCAGGTCGAATTTGTCGAGCTTTTTGCCCGCAAGCTCCGTCAGGCGGGCCTCGAATTCCTGCCCCGACGGGGTGGAGAGCATCGCCTTGACGCTCCAGTATTCGCGGGGGCGAAAGGCTTCGATCTCCATCTCGCGCTCGGTGATCAGGCGCAAGGTAACTGACTGCACGCGGCCAGCCGATTTCGCACCGGGCAGCTTGCGCCACAAGACAGGCGAGAGGTTGAAGCCCACCAGATAATCAAGCGCACGTCGGGCAAGATAGGCCTCTACCAGTGGCATGTCGACTTGACGGGGGTTCTTCATCGCCTCGGTCACGGCGGCCTTGGTGATCGCGTTGAACACCACCCTCGATACGGGCGTGTCTTTCTTGATGGATTTGCGCAGCGTGAGCGCTTCTTGCAGATGCCAGCTGATCGCCTCGCCCTCGCGGTCGGGGTCGGTCGCGAGGATCAGCTCATTGTCCAGTTTCAGCGCGTCGGCGATGGCTTTCATGTGCTTTTTGGAGCCGCTGTCGATCTCCCAGAGCATCTCGAAATCATTGTCGGGATCGACCGATCCGTTCTTGGCGGGCAGGTCGCGCACATGGCCGTAGGAGGCCAGAACTGTAAAATTATCGCCGAGATATTTGTTGATCGTCTTGGCCTTGGCGGGAGATTCGACAACGACTACTGGCATTAAATTTAGGTCCTTCGACGGGGTCTGGTGCGATGACTTTGGCCTTTGTCATGTGGGATGTCAGGGGGGCTTGTCAATGCAAGCTGCACGCGCAGCCGGTTCGATTGACTTGGAAACTTAGGCATTTTGGCGCGCGTGAGAGTTGTTTGAGGGACCGGTTCGACCGCTAAACCGGGCGCGACAGAAGGCCACCCGCACTGCGTGTGACCTTGCCGTCCATTTCCAGTTCGACGAGGGCGGGGGTGACGGCGGCGCAGGGGATTTGCAGATCGCGGATCAACTGGTCTTCGGTCACGGGAGAGGGGCCAAGGCGTTGCAGGATCGACATATGGAGGCTCGCCGTCTCGCGCAGGCTGCGGCGCGGTTTGGTAGGCTTCGTCGCGGGAGCGGGGGCGGCGCGTGGCAGCTGGATGGCGTTGCCCTCCATGGTGCCCAGTGCTTCGATGATGTCGGCGGCGTTGCGCACGAGAGTGGCGCCGTCGCGGATCAGCATATTGCCACCCGATGCGCGCGCATCGAACGGATGGCCCGGCACGGCCAGGACATCGCGCCCCTGATCGAGAGCGTCGCGCGCGGTAATCAGACTGCCCGATTTTGCCGCCGCTTCCACGACGACTGTGGCACGGGCGAGGCCGGAAATGATGCGATTGCGCTTGGGAAAATAGCGCGCGGTGGGTTGCAGGCCCATCGGCTGCTCTGACAGGCGAAGGCCCTGTTCGGAGATATCCTCGGCGAGCTTGGTATTCTCTGCCGGATACATGATGTCCACGCCGCCCGCCTGCACCGCGATGGTGCCGTGGGGCAGGGCGGCAAGATGTGCCGCCGCGTCAATGCCGCGCGCCAAGCCGGAGACGATGACGAAGCCTGCCTCCCCCAACTCGTGGGCGAGCGTGCGCGCCATGCGTGTGCCGAGCGAGGAGGCGTTGCGCGCACCGACCAACGCGATCATGGGGCGCGACAGCAGGGCAGGATCGCCCAGGAGCCACAAGAAGGGTGGTGCGTCCTCAAGCTCCGCCAGCGCGGCGGGGTAGTCGGGGTGATCGATGTGCAGCAGCCGAGCGCCCTTGGCGTGGGCGGCCCGCAATTCGGCGCGCACGACGCCTTCAGGGCAAATTTCATAGCCGGAGACGCCCGCGGCGCGCGCTACCTCAGGTAGCGCGGCCAGCGCATTTTGCGCAGTGCCGTGTTCAATCAGCAGTCGTTTATACGTGGATATGCCGACCCGGCGCGAGCGCAACAGACGGAGACGGGCAAACTGTTCGTCTTCCGGGGTGGGTGGGAGTGGGGGGTGAGTGGAAGAAGGAGAAGTGTTCCTGTCAGTCATCCCGTGGCTCCGTCTGTTGCTGAGATCAGGTATAGCCGTACGGTGGTTAACAAGGGGTGAATCGATTTGGGGTAATTCGCTTCAAAGAGAGTTTCTCAGAGTTGAAGTCCGGAAAGTTCGGACGATACGCGCTCGATGAATAGCTAAAAGACCAGCGTGCAAAGCGTTCCCGAGCGTGCCAAAGCCCATTAGGGTGGATGTTTGAACATCATCAGACACACCGAATAGAAGGCGTAGGACGCTCCGCAGAGCATGACGATCGCAAGCCCTGCCGTCCCTTTGCGCACAAGAAACGTCACAGATGCGCTGGCAGCAACCAGCGGAAGAATAGCGTTTGCCGAGTTGTAGAAAACGTCGCGTGTGATAGTAGTTTTATCGCTGCTTAGCTAGGGTAGCTCTGTGGTGCTGCGCTGTGAAGCACCGGGGGGGGCAACCAAACCAATGCCGATATCCAGGCGATGATTCTTAGACTACCCCACGCAAGCCATGCCGCGTGGCCCTATGAAGCGGTAGGAGGGGTGCGCACGACCGGCCAGCCGCTTAAGCAGCCGCACCGCCTACGGTCAGCCCGCCGATCATAAGCGTTGGCTGGCCCACGCCCACGGGCACCCATTGGCCCTGTTTGCCGCAATTGCCCATGCCGGGGTCGAGGCTCGGATCGTTGCCGATGGCGCGGATTTGTTTGAGGGCGGTGGCGCCGTCGCCGATGAGCGTGGCGCCTTTGACGGGGGCGCCGACGACGCCGTTCTTCACGCGGTAGGCTTCGGTGCACGAGAATACGAATTTGCCGTTGGTGATGTCGACTTGTCCGCCGCCAAACCCCACGGCATAGATGCCATCCTTGAGGCCTGCCACGATATCGCCCGGTGCGGTGTCGCCGCCGAGCATATAAGTGTTGGTCATGCGCGGCATGGGGATGTGGGCAAAGCTTTGGCGGCGTCCGTTACCGGTGGATTTCACGCCCGTGAGGCGCGCGTTCTGGCGGTCCTGCATGTAGCCGACGAGCTTGCCGTCCTCGATGAGCACGTTCTTCGCGCTGGGCGTACCCTCGTCGTCCACGCTGATGCTGCCGCGCCGGTCAGGGATGGTGCCGTCGTCGAGGACCGTCACGCCTTTTGCGGCGATCTGCTGACCCATGAGGCCCGCGAAAGCTGAACTTCCCTTTCGGTTGAAGTCGCCCTCGAGGCCATGGCCGATAGCCTCGTGCAGCAGGATGCCGGGCCAGCCGGGGCCGAGAACCACGTCCATCACGCCCGCAGGTGCAGGCACTGCATCGAGGTTGACGAGGGCGATGCGCAAGGCCTCGCGGGCCTTTCCCTGCCAATCTTCAGGAGCGAGCAGACCGTCGAGGCCGATGCGCCCGCCGCCGCCCGCCGTGCCGCTTTCGCGGCGGCCTTCATGCTCTACGATCACCGAGACATTAACGCGGGTCATCGGGCGCACGTCGCGCACTGACGTGCCCTCGGGGCGCAGGATCTCGACCTCCTGAATGGACGCCGCGATCGTCGCGCTCACCTGCACCACGCGCCGATCGAGACTGCGGCAGAAGTCATCAATCTCGCGCAGAGTCTCAACTTTTACGGAAAAAGCAGCACCTGCGATGGGATCCTCATCTGTATAGAGCTTAGCGTTGGTCTCTTCGGGCGCGTCCGCCCATGTGCCGCCACCATCGCCCACGGCGAGGCGCGCGGTTTGCGCGGCGCGGCGCAATGCGGCCTCAGATATTTCTGTGGAATGGGCGTAGCCCGCCACCTCACCGCGCACGGCACGCAGTCCAAAACCCGTTGCAGCATCATAGCTTGCGGTCTTGAGGCGACCGTCGTCGAACATCAACCCTTCGGACCGGCGCCGCTCGAAAAACAGCTCTCCGTCGTCGGCACCCGCAACGGCCTCGCGTAGCACGCTCAGAGCGGTGTCGCGGTCGAGCATGTCGTCGAAGGGCGAGAAGGGCGTGTCGGCCATGAGGAGTACTCCGTACATCGGGGGAAGGGGCTTCGGGTCCATTTGACGCAAGCATAGGACTTTCTTTCATACCCAGAATATGATTGTAAGACGCCAGATTACAACGGCGGAGCAGACACTCCGTGCGTTTAGCCACCTAGGTTACGGATATCAGGACGTATATGATGACAAAGCATCTAACACTCGCCGGCGTATTGGCTGGTTTCACGAGCTTGCCCGCTTGGGCGCAATCGCTTGACCCACAGGGGCTTGAGATTATCGGTCGGCCGGCGAATGGCGAAATGGGGTTTCAGCCCGCGGTGACGGAGCTTGCCCGCGACTTGCAGTGGCTCGACGGTATGATCTTGGTCATTATCACGGTGATTACGCTTTTTGTGACTGCGCTGATAGCGTGGGTCGCGATCAGGTATAACGCAAAGCGCAATCCAAAGCCTGCCTCCTTCACGCATCATACACCCGTCGAGGTGGCATGGACGGTCGTGCCGATCCTGATCCTTGTGGGTATCGGCGCATGGTCGCTGCCGATCCTTTTCCGCCAGCAGGAGATTCCCGTAGCGGATGTGACGATCAAAACGACGGGCAACCAGTGGTATTGGTCCTATGAATACGTCGACGAGGGCTTCGGTTTTGACAGCTATATGATCGGCGCTCCCGCGCTGGGCGGTGAGAACCGCAAGACCCCTGAAGTGATCGCGCAGCTGGAAGCGGCGGGATACTCCGAGAGCGAGTGGTTGCTTGCGACCGATACGGCCATGGTCGTGCCCGTAAACCAGACGGTGGTGGTGCAGGTTACCGGCTCCGATGTGATCCACTCCTGGACGATCCCCGCCTTCGGTGTGAAGCAGGACGCGGTGCCCGGTCGTCTTGCGGAGCTTTGGTTCAAGGCGGAGCAGGAGGGCGTGTTCTTCGGGCAGTGCTCCGAGCTGTGCGGCAATTCCCATGCTTATATGCCGATTACCGTGAAAGTCGTCTCGGTGGAAGCGTATGAAGAGTGGCTGGGCCTCGCGAGAGCGGAATACGCAGGTATTCCACAGCCGGTGAAGGTTGCCTCGGCCGACTAATAAACCGGGCGGGCGTAGGCGCCCGCCCTCCCGAAGTTTCTCTGCGGGGCCATTTCGCGCAGAGATCCCCCTTTTCTTCGCTTCTCACGGGATACCAAGACCATGACTGATGTGACGAACGCACAAAGCTATGAGCATGACCCCCAATTGGGTGATTACTACGCGCTGCTCAAGCCGCGGGTGATGCTGCTTGTGGTGTTCACCGCCGTTGTGGGTATGCTCGCGGCACCGGTTGCGATTAACCCGATTGTTGGTTTTGCGTCCATCCTGTTCCTGGCGATCGGTGCGGGCGCATCCGGCGCGCTCAACATGTGGTGGGATGCCGATATCGATGCGGTGATGAAGCGCACGGCCAAGCGGCCGATCCCCGCAGGCAAGATCACCGCGCAGTCGGCACTGTATCTGGGCTGTGCGCTGGCGGGGATGTCGGTGATGATGCTGTCGCTGAGCGCGAATTTGCTCGCCGGTTTCATACTGGCCTTCACGATCTTCTTTTACGTCGTGCCCTACTCCATGTGGCTCAAACGCTCGACCCCCCAGAATATCGTCATCGGGGGCGCTGCCGGAGCGTTCCCGCCGGTGATCGGCTGGATCATCGCCACCGGTGATATCTGGGTGCTCGAGCCATGGCTGATGTTCGCGCTCATCTTCATGTGGACGCCACCGCATTTCTGGGCCTTGGCGCTGTTTATGCGCAATGACTATGACGACGCGAAAGTGCCGATGCTGACCGTGACACATGGCCGTCGCGTGACGCGGAACCATATCCTGGGATACACGGTTCTGCTCTTGATCCTTGCGGTCGGGACCGCGTTCACGGCCATCGGCGGATGGGTCTATCTAACGACTGCATTGGTACTCAACGCTCTGTTCCTCAAGGGCGCCTACGACATCTGGCGCCGGGACGAGGAGATGTCCGAAGCGGACAACTTCGCTGTCGAGCGTAAATTTTTCCGCCTGTCGCTTTGGTATCTGTTCGCGCATTTCGGCGCGATCCTGATTGAGGCGGGCTTGAAACCACTTGGTATGGGAGGCTGGTAATGTCTTTTAAATCCGAACACGAACTCCACGGGCGCCGCAAAGGGCTCAACATCGGGGTGGGCCTGATGCTGGGGTCTTTCGTGCTGTTGATCATGCTGCTGACATTCACGAAAATCACCTCGCCTGAGTTTGCGATCCCCGCATCGGAAGCGAAGGGTGTCGGCGCACAGATCTCGGTAGGAAGTGGTGACTGATGGCGATGAATGGACCTCAGAAGACAGTGGCGCAAACCGTCGGGTTGGTCGTGCTCATGGGCGGTCTGGCCTGGGCCTCGGTGCCTTTTTATGATTGGTTTTGCCGTGTGACAGGTTTTGGTGGGACAGTCGGCTACGCCACCGTCGCGCCCGGAGATGTGCTGGACGAGACGATCACCGTGCGCTTTGACGGCTCTCTCAACAACGATATGGCGTGGCAGTTCAAGCCCGTCGTGCGCGAAATGGAAATACGGATCGGTGAAACGGGTCTGGCCTTTTATGAGGCCTACAACCCAACCGACCGACCGGTTGCGGGTATGGCATCCTATAACGTGACGCCCTATCAGGCGGGCGGGTTTTTCGAAAAGATCGACTGCTTCTGCTTTGAAGAGCAGGTGCTGGCCCCCGGTGAACGGGTGCAAATGCCGGTAAGCTTCTTCGTCGACCCCGAAATCGTGGGCGACCGTGAAGGTCAGTATATACATACCATCACGCTCTCCTATACTTTCTACGAGATTGATCTGCCCGAGGGCTACGCTGCCCTCGACGCCGATCGCGCAACCGAGTTGAACTGAGACACGTTGAACTAAGATACATAGGGACGCCCATCATGGCCCATGCAAAAAATCACGATTACCATATTCTAGCTCCATCCATCTGGCCGCTGCTCAGCTCGGTCTTCGCTTTCGTCATGTTGACGGGCGGTGTTCTGTGGATGCACGGTGTAACCCCTTGGGTGTTCGCCATCGGGCTGGTCGGCACGCTTTACACCATGTTCGCATGGTGGGCCGAGATCGTTGAGGAAAGTAAGGTCGGTGACCACACACCGGTTGTGCAGATCGGCCTGCGGTACGGTTTCATCCTGTTCATCATGTCCGAAGTGATGTTCTTCGCCGCATGGTTCTGGAGCTTTTTCAAGCACGCGATGTACCCGATGAACGAATATGTCGGTTCCACCTATATCCCCCCGCAGATTTATCAGGTCGATGCCTTCCACCTGCCGCTGATCAACACGCTGATCCTGCTGCTGTCGGGCTGCGCGGTAACTTGGGCGCACCATGCACTGGTGCATGGCAACAAGCGTGACGACCTCAAGATGGGTCTGCTGCTCGCCGTCGTCCTTGGCATTCTGTTCACCGGTCTTCAGGCGTATGAGTACAACTATCTTCTATACCAAGGCTGGGAATTTGGCGGCGATAAGTTCTTCTCGAACTTCTTCATGGCTACCGGCTTTCACGGCCTGCACGTGATCATCGGTACGATCTTTCTCTTCGTGTGTTACATGCGCGCGCGGGCGGGGCATTTCACCGCCGAGCGTCATGTGGGATTTGAAGCGGCGGCGTGGTACTGGCATTTCGTAGACGTGGTCTGGCTCTTCTTGTTCTTCGCCGTCTACGTATGGGGCATCCCGTCCTAAGCTTGGACTTGCACCTTTAGCCAATGGGGTTACAACACGCGCGCGGGGCAGACAGCCTCGCGCGTTTTCCGTCCCACGTCGCACATAAGGGTCCCTCATGCGCCGCAGTCTGTTTCTCATTGTCATCGGTGCCGGCGGGGCGGCGATCCTGCTGTGGCTAGGCTTTTGGCAGATGCAGCGGTTGGAGTGGAAGCTGGGTGTGATCGAGGACATCAATGCGCGGATCGAGGCATCGCCGATCCCGCTGCCCGATACACTCGACCCTGACGCCGACGCCTATTTGCCGGTGGAGGTGCGGGGCGTGATCGCGCCGGAGTATCTGCGCGTGCTGGTCAGCCAAAAGGAGATCGGCGCGGGTTACCGGATCATCTCCGCGCTGGATATGGGCGGACGTCGCGTGCTGCTGGACCGTGGCTTCACGCCGGTCGAGCAGACGGATATCCCTTCGCATGTCGGCTCCGTCACCGTGCGCGGCAATCTGCAATGGCCGCAGGAAACCGACGGATTCACGCCTGAGCCGGACGTCGAGGGCAATATTTGGTTCGCCCGTGAAGTGGCGGTCATGGCTGCCGCGCTGAACACCGAGGAAACCCTTTTGGTGGCCAAGCAAACCTCCTTCGACGATGCGCCGATCCGTCCGCTGCCGGTTGACACCACCGCGATTCCCAACGACCACCTCTCCTACGCGATCACGTGGTTTTCGCTTGCCGCCATCTGGATTTCTATGACCGCTGCCTTTATCCTGCGTGCCCGCCGGGCGCCAACAAAGACGAGCTGAACCATGCGTTATATCTCCACACGCGGCACCGCGCCCGTGCTCACCTTCGAGGAGGCGATGCTGACGGGGCTCGCCCGTGACGGGGGCCTCTACGTTCCCGAAACCATCCCGCAGCTGAGCCACGCCGACATCGCCGCGATGGCGGGGCAATCCTATGAGCAGGTGGCCTATACCGTCATGCGCCCCTTCATCGGCGATACGTTTACGGATGCGGAATTTCGCGACCTGATCGCGAAGGCCTACGCCGGTTTCGGGCATCTGAGCCGCGCGCCGCTCAAGGAGTTGGCGCCGAACCACTTCCTGCTGGAGTTGTTTCACGGCCCCACGCTCGCGTTCAAGGATTTCGCGATGCAGCTTATCGGCCAGATGTTCCAGCTGGCGTTGGGGCGCAAGGGCAGCCGTGTGACGATCGTCGGGGCGACGTCGGGCGATACCGGATCGGCGGCGATCGAGGCCTTTCGCGGCCTCGATAACGTGGATGTGGTGATCCTGTATCCCCATGGCCGCGTGTCCGAAGTGCAGCGCCGCCAGATGACGACGCCGACCGAGAGCAATGTGCATGCACTGGCCGTCGATGGCGATTTCGACGATTGCCAGGCGCGGCTCAAGGACATGTTCAATGATTTCGAGTTTCGCGATGGCGTCAATCTGGCCGGCGTCAATTCGATAAACTGGGGCCGGGTGCTGGCGCAGGTGGTCTATTACTTCAGCAGCGCCGTGAGCCTCGGCGCGCCCGAGCGCAAGGTCAGCTTTACCGTGCCGACGGGCAATTTCGGCGATATCTTTGCGGGTTACATCGCCAAGCGGATGGGGCTTCCCATCGACACGCTGGTCGTCGCCACCAATCAGAACGACATCCTGCACCGTTGCCTTTCGGGTCATGGCTATCATAAGGATACCGTGCATCCCTCGATCAGCCCGTCGATGGACATTCAGGTCAGCTCGAATTTCGAGCGCGCCTTGTTCGACGCCTACGACCGTGACGGCAATGCCGTGGCGCAGCTGATGGCGGAGCTGGGGCGTGGCGGGTTCGACGTGTCGCAAGGTGCGGCGCAGGTGCTGTCGGAGCATTACGCCTCCGGGCGCGCGTCCGAAGAAGAGACGAGTGCCACGATCACCGGCACGCTGGCCGACAGTGCCGAGCTGCTGTGCCCCCATTCCGCCATCGGCGTGAAGGTCGCGAACGCCCTGCGCGATCCGGACACGCCCATGGTCACGCTGGCCACCGCGCACCCCGCAAAATTCCCCGACGCGGTGGAAGCGGCGACGGGCATCCGCCCGCCATTGCCCGCGCGCATGGCAGATTTATACGACCGCCCCGAGCGGCTCACGCGTGTGCCAAACGAGCTGGACGCGCTGAAAACCCACATCAAAGGACTGATCACCTCGTGACATTGCAAACCCACCGCCTTTCCAACGGCTTTCGCATCGTGACAGAACATATGCCGGGGCTCGCCTCGGCCTCTATCGGCATTTGGGTCGGTGCCGGTGGACGGCACGAGACGCCCGCCCAAAACGGCATCGCACATTTTCTGGAGCACATGGCCTTCAAGGGCACAACGACCCGCACGGCCCTGCAAATCGCCGAAGCAATCGAGGACGTCGGCGGCTACATCAACGCCTATACCTCGCGGGAAGTGACCGCCTATTATGTACGTGTTCTGGAAAACGACGTGCCGCTGGGGCTGGAGGTGATTGCCGACATCCTGCGCAATCCGGTCATGGACGAGGCGGAGATCGAAGTTGAGCGCGGCGTGATCCTGCAAGAGATTGGTCAAGCACTCGACACGCCTGATGATGTGATCTTTGACTGGTTGCAAGAGCAAGCCTATCCCGATCAACCGATGGGCCGCACGATCCTCGGCCCGACGGACCGTGTATCGAATTTCAGCCGTCAGGACCTGAGCGGATTCATCGACCAGCATTACGGCCCCGAGCAGATGATCCTTGCCGCCGCCGGTGCGGTGGACCACGACGCGCTCGTCGCAATGGCGGAGCGTCTGTTCGGCGATATGGTGCCAAAACCGCCGGTGCGCGCGCTGCCGGGGGTTTTTGTGGGCGGCGAGCACCGCCGGAACAAAGAACTGGAACAGGCGCATTTTGCGCTGGGGTTCGAGAGCCCCGGCTACCGGGCCGACGACATCTATGTGGCACAGATCTATGCCTCCGCCCTCGGCGGCGGCATGTCGAGCCGCCTGTTCCAGGAAGTGCGCGAGAACCGTGGCCTGTGCTACACGATCTTTGCCCAGGCCGGAGCCTATGCCGATACTGGCATGATGACGGTCTATGCAGGCACCTCCGGCGAGCAGGTGCCGGAACTGGCCCATATAACCATAGACGAGATGAAGCGTGCGGCCAGCGATATGTCGCCCGCAGAGGTAGCGCGCGCGCGGGTACAGATGAAAGCGGGCCTGTTGATGGGGCTCGAAAGCCCCAGTAACAGGGCGGAGCGTCTGGCCCGCCTCATCCAGATTTGGGACCGCATTCCACCGCTCGAAGAGACCATCGCGCAGATCGATGCGGTTACCACAGGCGACGTGCGTGATTTTGCAGAACGCATGGCGGCGACGGCCCCTGCAGCGCTCGCACTCTACGGTCCCGTCGCGGATGCGCCGACGCTGGAGGCCCTGGAGGCGCGGCGCGCCGCCTGATGCTGTCGATCCGGCGCAAACTCAAGCTTGAGACGGAGCGCATGACATTGCGCCCGCCGGTGCATCAGGATTTCCGCCCCTGGGTCAGCTTGCGCAGCACGAGCCGCTCATTTCTCACCCAGTGGGAGCCGCAATGGGCGGCTGATCATCTGAGCCGCAAGGCCTTTTCCAATCGCGTGTACTGGTCCAACCGCTCGATCAACGCGGGCACGGCGATGCCGCTCTTTCTCATCCGGCGCGAGGATCAGGAACTGTTGGGGGCCATCACCCTTGACAATATCCGGCGCGGTCCGGCGCTTGCCGGGACGCTTGGCTATTGGACCGGGGCTGCGCACGCGCGTCAGGGTTATATGCGCGAGGCGATCGAGACGGTGGTGCATTACGCCTTCACCCATCTGGAGTTGAGCCGGATCGAGGCGGCCTGCCTGCCTGAGAATGCTGCGTCGCGGGGGCTTTTGGAGAAAACCGGCTTCAAATATGAGGGGGTCGCGCAAAGCTATCTTCAGATCGACGGACGCTGGCGGACCCATGTCCTCTACGCGAGCCTGCGGGGCGACCGCCGGGGCAAGACGACGGCCAGCTAAGCGGTGGTAGCGCCAAGGCTGGTGGAGTGGCGCTTAAATTTCCGCCACGCAAATGGGGACAAAAGCGCACAGCGCTGAGTTGTCTTTTGTGAATTGGGAAACTGATGTTACTGTTTTTGTATGTTTAAGAGATTCATCTTCGCCCTATTGGTCCTGTGTGGACCTTTGTCTGCGCAGACCGAGACGCGCACGCCGAGCCATTGTCACGCGTTTGCGGACGCGACTCCGGGAATGGAATATCTGCACCGCGCCTCCCTGCGGCAGGTAGCGGAGGAGACGGTGGACATCCACTACATCGGTCACGCCAGCTTTCTCATCCGCAGTGCGGGTGGGTTGAACATGGTGACGGATTTCACGGGCTTCATCGGGTCGACCAAGATGATCCCCGATGTGGTCACCATGAACCACGCCCATGATACTCATTGGACGGCCTTTCCCGATCCGGCGATCCCTCACGTGCTGCGCGGCTGGGGCGAAGAGTTTGGCGCGGGCGTCGATCACCGCCTCGATCTGGGCGAAGTGCTGGTGCGCAACGTCTCTACCGATATCCGGTCGCAATTCTCCGGGATCGAGGATCATGGTAATTCCATCTTCATCTTCGAACTGGCGGGCCTGTGCATCGGGCATCTCGGTCATTTGCACCACATGCCCAACGACGAGCAGTTCGCCGCCATTGGCCGCCTCGACGTGGTGATGGCGCCGGTCGACGGGGGCATGACCCTCGATCTGCCGACGATGATGGCGGTGGTGAAACGCCTGCGCTCCAGCATCGTGATCCCGATGCACTGGTTCTCCGGCTTCTCCTTGGAGGAGTTTTTGGACGGTATGGAGGACGAATTTGCGGTGGTGCGACTGGAGGGGCCGTTGCTCAACGTGCGCCGTGACGCACTGCCCTCGCAACCCACGATCATGGTGCTGCGGCCCAATAATCTGCGGGACGAATAGGGCTTAAGGCTTGCATCCTGTACGGGCACGTTAGATCAAAGTGTATGACACATGCACTGAACCCCGCCGATGCCGACTTTGCCGATAAGCTGCGCAACGCGCTGCCCGAAGGCACACTTGAAGACATCTCCGCGCGCTACCTCGAGGAGCCGCGAGGACGGTATGCTGGCAAGTCTGCCGTGCTCGCCAAACCGCGCAACGTCGAGGAGGTGGCGACCCTCATTCGCATGGCAGGCGACGCACGGGTGGGGGTTGTGCCCTACGGCGGTGGGACCGGGCTTGTCGGCGGGCAGATCGCATTGGACGGTCCCGCGCCGCTGATCCTGTCGTTGGAGCGGATGACGGCGATCCGCGAAATCTATGCCAACGAGAACGTGATGGTGGCCGAAGCGGGGGCGATACTGGCCGATGTGCAAGCGGCGGCGGAGAGTGCGGACAGGTTGTTCCCCCTGTCTCTGGCGGCCCAAGGATCGGCGCGGATCGGCGGCAACCTTGCGACAAATGCGGGCGGCACGGGTGTGTTGCGCTACGGCAATGCACGCGATCTGTGTCTGGGGCTGGAGGCGGTGCTGCCGGACGGGCAGATCTGGCATGGCCTCACGCGGCTGCGCAAGAACAACACCGGTTACGACCTGCGGCACCTGCTGATCGGGGCGGAAGGGACGCTTGGCGTAATCACCGCAGCCGCGCTCAAGCTTTTTGCGCGGCCTGCCCAGACGGGCACAGCGATGCTCGTGGTGCAAAGCCCCGCAGCCGCGCTCGAGCTGCTGAGCCTGACGCGCGGTCTGTTTGGGGAAATGATCAGCGCGTTCGAGCTAATTCACCGGCAAGGCTTTGATTTTCTGAGCGAAGTAATGCCGGAGGTGCGCCAGCCGTTTGAGACCCCGCCGGAGTGGTGCGTGCTGGTCGAGCTGGGTCTGGCGGAGGGGATGGCGCCGATGGAGGCGCTGGAGACGCTCTTCAGCGCGTCGTCCGACGCGGGCCTCGTCCATGATGGTGTCATCGCCGCCTCCACTGCACAGTCGCAGGGCCTCTGGGCGATCCGCGAGAACATCCCCGAAGCCAACCGGCGCATCGGCTCCGTCTCAAGCCACGATATCTCGGTGCCACTTGGGGCGATCCCGGAGTTTATTGAGACAGCGGGCGCGCAGCTGCGGGCGATGGGGGATTTTCGGATTAATTGTTTCGGTCACGTGGGCGACGGTAACCTGCATTACAACGTTTTTCCGCAAGTGGGGCGTAGTCGGGCGGACCATGAAAACCAGCGCAGCGCGATCAAGACTTGCGTGCATGATCTGGTGCATCAACTGGGAGGCTCGATTTCGGCGGAGCATGGGATCGGTCGGGTAAAGGTCACTGATCTGGAGATCTACGGCGATCCGGCGAAGCTGTCCGCGATGCGGGCGATTAAAGGCGCGTTGGATCCTTTGGGCATCATGAATCCGGGAGCGGTTTTGCGCGGCTAGCGTGGCGTGGGGGCCAGCCCCCATCGGTGCGTGGCACCGATCCCCCCGGAGTATTTTTGGCCACTAAAAATAGGCGTATCAATGGCCGTCGAATGCGCAGAGGACCTGGACGTCAATGGCCATGGATTCGAGGCGTTTGCGGCCACCCAAGGCGGGCAGGTCGATGATGAAGCTGGTGGAGATGATTTGGGCGCCGAGGCGTTCCAGCAGTTTGATGCCTGCCTCGGCGGTGCCGCCGGTGGCGAGAAGATCATCGACCAGCAGGACTTTCTCGCCGGGCTGGATGGAATCGTCGTGGATTTCCATCGTGGCTTGGCCGTATTCAAGCGTGTAGTCCTCGCTCAGGGTTTTGCCGGGCAGTTTGCCTTTCTTGCGGATGGGAACGAAGCCTACGCTCAGCTGGTGTGCGATGGCGCCGCCCATGATGAACCCGCGCGCCTCTAGGCCCACAACCTTGTCGATCTGCATGCCTGCATAGGGGTGAAGCATCTGGTCGATGGCCATTCGAAAGCCGCGCGCGTCCGCGAAGAGCGTTGTGACATCTCGAAACATGATCCCTTCGTGGGGGAAGTCGGGGATGGTGCGGATATAGTCTGCGACAGTTTTCATGTAGTGCTCCGGCGGAGTGTTGCGGTGAGCACGCCCATACCGACGAGGGTGGCGCCGCCCGCACGGGTGATCCATGTGATGACCGAAGGGCGTGCAACGATGCGGCGCAAGCGGTCTGCCGCCAGCGCGTATGCCAGCGCATTTGCGGCGGCAAGCGCTACGAAAGTGGCGATGAGGATGCTGAATTGGGGCAGCAAGGACGCGTCGGGCCGGATGAAATGGGGCACGAAAGCGATGAAGAATGCGATGCTTTTTGGATTGAGGGCGGTGACGGCTGCGGTATGGCCGAAGACCCGGCGCGCGGTGATGGTATCAGCGACCGGCACAGTGTGCCCTGCCATGGGGGCGGAGCGTATGAGTTTGACGCCCAGGTAGATACGATAGGCCACACCGATCCATTTGAGCACGGTAAAGGCTGTCGCGGATGCAAGCATCAGTGCGCCGAGGCCCAGCAGCGATGCCGTCATGGCAACCAGATCGCCCAGAGCCACACCGGCAGCCGAGGCTACGGCGACGGAACGGCCTTTCGAAAGCGCATAGCTGAGGACGAGCAGAACGGTCGGGCCGGGAATGAGCAGTAGCGCCATGCTCGCGGCGGCGAAGGTGAGCCAGAGGTCGAAGGGCATTGGGGGTGGCTTTCAATCAGGAGGGTAGTGTCGGATCAGCGCTATCCTGTCTTGTAACCCCAGATCCTTCAAGCTGTTGTCGGCATTTTGTGACAGGATGGAGCGGCTGCGGTAGTAGGGGTTCTGGATGTCGGTGATGAGGCCGAGCGCCTGGGTGATTTCCTCGAGCATGACGGATTCGTATTGGCTGCGGGGAAGGGTGGTGGAAAAGCCGATGGCCGCGCCTTCGATCATGCTGCCCTCGGCGTCGAGCGCGGTGATCGCGTTTGCCATGGTGAGACCGTGCAGGATATGTCCGCTGCGCAGGGTGATTTTGTCGCCGCGCGCGGTGTCTAGGAGGTGGATTTCGATATCGGGCGCGGTCTCGTTTCGTGTCAAGTACAGGCCCATGCCGACGGCGTTCAGGCGTTGCACGGCGCGCTCCACGGCGGCTTCCGCGCGCTTTTCCTTGCCGCCCAGAAACACGGGCGCGCGCGCGACGATGCCCACGGTAAGGGTGCGTTTGCGCCATATATAAAAGGGCTTTGCGCATCGTCCTCCCGGTGGCGCGGCGCAGGCGACGAGGCGGTAGAATGCCACGTCGTCCAAGGCTCCCGCGGTGTCGACGAAGTCTTGCGCGTAGGCCGGAAGCGCCGCGCAGAGCAAGGCGGCGAGCCGGATCAGAGGACGCGCCCTGCGACGGCGTCGAGTTTGCGCATCAGATCGGGGTCGCGCGCGTCGGGGGCTGTCATGATGGCGAATTCAAGCGCGCGGTCACACAGGTGGGGGCAGGGCGCGCGGGTGGCGCCGAGCAGGGCGGGGAGGCCCGCCACGAGCGTGCGGGCATTGGTGGCGTTGCCTTGCAAAGTCTTAATGATTTCAGTGACATCCACCTCACCATGATCGGGGTGCCAGCTGTCGTAGTCGGTGATCATTGCCACGCTTGCGTAGCACAACTCTGCCTCGCGGGCGAGCTTTGCCTCGGGCATGTTGGTCATGCCGATGACGTCGGCGCCCCAACTGTTGCGGTACATGTTGCTTTCGGCCAGGGTCGAGAACTGGGGGCCCTCCATGGCAAGGTACGTGCCGCCGCGATGGACGGTGACGCCTGCGGCCTTGGCCGCCGTTTCGCAGGCTTCCGAGAGGCGTGGGCAAGTGGGGTGCGCGACGCTCACATGGGCCACACAGCCTGTGCCGAAAAAGGATTTCTCGCGCGCGACTGTCCGGTCAATGAATTGATCTACAATGACAAAATGGCCCGGCGCCATATTCTCCCGGAACGATCCACAGGCGGAAACGGAGATCACATCGGTGCAGCCCAAACGCTTGAGCGCGTCGATGTTGGCGCGGTAGGGGACGGTGGTGGGGGAGTGGACATGGCCGCGTCCGTGACGCGGCAGGAACGCCATGTCGACACCGTCCAGCGTGCCTGTGAGGATGGCGTCAGAGGGTGCGCCCCATGGGGTCTCGACCGTGGTCCATTGGGCATCCGCCAGCCCGTCGATGTCGTAGATGCCGGAGCCGCCGATGACGGCGATTTTGGTGGAGGTCATGGGGGGTCCTTTTGTCGCGATTGAGCAAAAGTGGCGCGAGAGCCGCCGGATTGCAACCATGCAAATGGGGCTTTGGCGCGGAGTCACACAGTGTGCACCGAGTGTACACCGGGCGTGCATATGCGACGATAGTGTTTCAAAGCTGTTGGGGCGGAAATCAGATGGATGAGGCTGGCGGCTTATCCGTTGAGCGCGGCCGAAAATTGGACTTTAGGTTGTGTGTGTGTCGCAAGGCGCACTTCGGAGCCGATACCTTCCAATGCTGCGCGGCTCACCATGGGCAGCTTTCATGGTGCCGCCAGATACAGCGACGGAACAGTTGACCGAGGGGGCCGGAGGGACACTACAGACCCAACAGTTGACAAAAATCCTCACCACATCTTAGGGTTGTGACGCTGCTTTGGGGGGGGGGGGATGTTTGATGTCAGAGAATGCAGGCACGGCAGGTGACGATTTCATTTCCTACACAGGGCGCCGTGACGGATTTGAGTTCTTCTCCGGACGCGATGGTGAATTTGAGTTCTTCTTTGGAAACGACACGCCGGTCGTCGGCGCAGGGGGTGGCCTGCTCAGAGCCATCCTGCCTGAGGGGTCCTTGATTGATCTGGCGGCGGGCACGATTATCACTCCGGTTTTAACCCAGAGCATAAGCGGGATCGAGAACCTTGAGGTTGTTGGATCCGGCAATGCCACCCTACGCGGAGACAGTGGAGACAACATCTTGTACCTTCAGGGAGAAGGCGGTGTGATCGAGGGCGGGCCCGGAAACGATACCTTGGAGATAGAAAACATCAGTGGCCTCATGTCTGGTGGGGATGGCGATGACATTTTCTTTGTCGGGGGCGGTGACGTCTCCGCGACGATCGAGGGGGGCGATGGCGCTGACCGGCTGGAATTCAGCGCACTTGCTGATGATATCACCGTCAGCATCAACCCTTCAGGCCAACGCGTCCTCAGTTGGCAAACCCAGACCGTTACGTTGCTCGACGAAGTCGAAAGCTTTGACTTTTTTGACATGACGCTCAGCTACGCCGACATGACCCCTGTGCCCGCGGTCACAGGGACGGAGGCGGGTGAAGTTCTGAGCGGGACTGAAAGCAGGGAAGGGATCAGCGCTCTGGGTGGCAATGATTGGATCACACCCAACTTGGGCAATGATACCATCGACGGTGGCGCAGGCACGGATATGCTGTCTTACGCGGATCTGGGAAATATAGGCGTCAACATTGATCTGAGCGCAGGGCAGGCCTTCCTCCTCAATGGCAACCTGCAAGTCTTCAGTAGCATCGAGAACGTCACCGGAACCTCGGGCGCGGATAACCTGACGGGCGATACGGACAGCAATCTGCTGCGCGGTCTTGGCGGGGCTGACCTATTCAGGGCGTCTGGTGGGGCAGACCGTATAGAGGGCGGAGCGGGCAGTGATCTGCTACGCGCAGGGGAATTCTTTGAGACCATAGACAACGACGTTTCGGTCTCGCTGCTGCGTGGGCGCATTTGGGAGGGTGAGGGTACAGGCACGCGGCTGGCCTCCATCGAACATCTGCGCACGGGGGGCGGTGACGACATGCTGACGGGCGATCATGGCGCCAACCGGTTAGAGAGCACTGATGGTGATGATACATTGATGGGCAATGGCGGGGATGATTTGATCTACGGTGGTTTTGGCGAGGACGTGGCGCTTTTTGGCAAGAACCAAGATCAATATGAGATCACCCAAGACGGCGTCGTCACAACCGTCGCCTATATTGGCGAGGGGGTTGGCGATGGCACCGATCTATTGCTCAGCATCGAGACCCTGCGTTTTGCCGATGGAGATTTTCTGCTGTGACGAAGGCTCAGACGTTTGCACTGCCATGATTTAAGCGACACCGCCCTCCCAGCAGAGCGCTGCCGCATTTTGAATGCAGTTGTCTATTCGGGTTTGGGAACGGCATTTTTGATCCGCGAAGTTGACCCTTGCACATCATGGCACGCGCGTCCGGTCTGAGGTGAGGGGTTGCAGTACTGTCCTTGAAGCAGCCCGCGATTTGGTGTCGGTCCGTGAGTGATCGTCTGCTCTGGCGCACTCCCTGATCGAGCATCCGTTTCTTTGAACCATGCCTGGATTCGGGGTTTGCACTCTGGCGTCGAGCTTTTCAGGGGATGCGATCCGCGTTTTGACGCAAGGACCAAGCCCTCTGACCGGACAGACAGGATGCCCAGATGGTGCGCGTCACATTTCGTACATCTAGCAGAAATCTCACGCCGTGGGATGTCACCGATTTGCGCTGGATGGCCGCATTGGTGGGCGTGATCGTGAGCGCACTCGCTTATGCGTGGAACAACGCGCGCCGCATCCAGGCCGTGACCTATGTGACGCCCGAGGGCGCGAAGGTCTATCAGGTGCAGGGGCCGCTCTTTATCGGCTTGGCGGAGGGGTTTTCGGATTTGCTCTACATGGCGGGTGACACGCAGGTGGTGATCATGGATTTCGACGACAGCCGGGTTGTGGACCAATCGGCGCTGCAAGCGATCGAGGCGATTGCGGGCAAATACAAGGCCGCGGGCAAGCGGATCGAGCTGCGGCATCTGACGCGCGACTGTCACGCGCTGCTGACGCGGGCGGGGCACCTGATCATCGACAGCGAGCATGACGCTGATCATCAGATCGGCGTGGACTGGCGCGTGCGCCTGGGGGTTCTGGGCCGTCATTGAGTGGAAGGGGGGATCGGCGCGGGGTTTTACGCGGGCATGCCGCTGGTGCTTTCGTCCGGGTTTCGATTCGGTTAATTTGTGTGATCGACACGGTGCCTCACGTGCTGCCCGATGCACAGAAGATACTTATTTTCAGGATGTTGGCGCAGGGGGTTGTCGCCGCGCTCGAGGGCGCGCCGGCCGCGCCTGCCGTGAGCGCGCCGCCTGCTGCGTCCTCGGCTTTCCTCACGCTGGTCGGTCATGAGCTGCGCATGCCGCTGACGGTGATGCGGGCCGCGCTCAAGCTGATCGAGGCGCGGATGGAAGATCCGGTCCAGGGCCGCCTTGCGCAAAGCGCGCTCCGCTCGACCGAGCATTTGTGACTGCTGATTGAGACGACCCTGCGGTTCAGCAATGTAGAGACGCGTGAATTGCACCTCGACGAGCAGGAAATGACACTATCGGTGCTTTTAGGAGAGCTCTATGGCGCCCATAGCGCCGGCGTGGTCGAGACGGGCAAGGGCTTTGCGCCACCGGTCTGTGATGTGCACCTGCCCCTGACGCTTGATCCCGATCACATGCGCATTTGCATCACCTCACTTTTGTTCAACGCGATTTTGCGCGGCGGCGACGAGATACGCCCGCATGTAGGCGTACCCGATGAGGGGCGGTGGAGATTTCGGTGCATGACGCGGGCACCCTCGACACGCATGTGGAGGTGGCGAAGCCGTACAAGCATTTCATCGTGGGCAGCGGACTCGAACGGCGATCGACCCAAGGGGGCTTGGCCTTTGCCTGCCGCTGACCCGCAAGCTTGAAAAACTGCACAGCGGTGAGTTCGCGGCGGTGAATGGGACGACTGCGCGCAGTCGTCTGCCAAAGTGGCGGTGCGCGGGTATGACCTGAGGGCTAGGGCGCCGCCGTGACCGGCGCCTGGTGAGCGGGTGCCTCAATCATCGGGCCGCGCAATCTCGAACACTTCGCGCACGACGGTGTAGTCGCGGTAGCCCAGACGGCTGAGCGGGGTGTAGCGCGTCACGTCAAACCGGCCGTCCACGAGGCAATCGTCGCGCAGGTGTACGCCGATCACCTCACCGAAGCAGACAAAATTCGCGGCACCCTCGATCTGGACGATCTGGGTCATGCGGCATTCCAGCGATGCGGGCGCGTTGGACACGCGGGGGCAGTCAATTTGCTGGCATTCGGCCTTCTCGATGCCGGCCTGGAGAAATTCGTCGGTGCCATGGGGCAGGGTGGCGGAGGATTTGTTCATCGCGTCCACGGCTGCATATTCCACCACATTGACGCAAAACACGCCGGTGTCGCGAATGTTGAGCATCGAATCCTTGGTGCCGTCCGCATCGTCCTTAACCCCGGTCGAGGCGAACATGACCTGGGGCGGGACATAAGCGACGCCGTTGAAGAACGAATAAGGTGCGATGTTGTCGCGCCCCTGTGCATCACGGGTGGAGATCCAGCCGATGGGCCGGGGCGTGACGATGGCGTTGAACGGATTGTGCGGTAGGCCGTGACCATCGGCGGGGCGGTAGAACATGGGCAATCTTTCTGTTGTGATTGAACACAGTGCTAGCGCCATGATAGGGCGCTGACCAGTAGAAACCCCGCCGGAGCGCCCCCACCCTGTGTATGACCTTGGCCCTGAGACAGACGCGGACCGCTGGGAGGTCGAGGCGCTTTATGACACATGTTTTGCGCCGGGGCGCACGGCGTTGTCGTCTTACAGGTTGCGGGACGGCGTGCCGCCCGTGGCGGGGCTGAGCCTTGTGGCGCGGGATGATCTGGGCATTCTCGCTGGTGCGATCCGGTTCTGGCCCGTGGCTGTCGGTGGAGCGGAGACGTTGCTGCTGGGGCCGGTGGCGGTGCATCCGACGCGGCAGGGTGAGGGATTGGGCGCGCTGCTGATCGAAAGCTCTTTGGCGCGCGCCGTCGACTATGGCTGGGCGCGGGTGATGCTGGTGGGGGATGCGCCGTATTACGGGCGCTATGGATTTGCGCGGCTTGACGGTGTGGTGATGCCGCCGCCGACCAATCCGGAGCGGGTGCTGGGCCGGGCGTTGACTGTCGGTGCTTGGCACGGGATTGCTGGCGATGTGATGCGCCCTGCGTTGAAATAGCGCGGGCGGTCCCCCACATATGGGGTGAAGGAGCAGGCCATGACCGACAAGACCCTACCGCACCCTCTCGACGTCGAGTTCGAATTGGACCGTATCGCGCGCCGCTACGCTCAGGCGGGGGGGGTGGGCATAAACGTGCTCAACCTGATCGGCGGTCAGGCGGAGAGCCTGCTGGACCGGTTGCCCGGCTCCGTACGCGCGCAGCTCGAGGCGGCCACTGTGCGCGCGCTCAATCACGCGATGTCGGCGGCGCACCGCAGTCGCAGCCATGTTCCGGACCAGGCCTCCTGGCTCAATTCCGCCGTTTCGGCGGCAATGGGGGCGGCAGGCGGCGCGGGCGGATTGCCCACGGCGTTGGCGGAGCTGCCGGTGACCACGACGTTGCTGTTGCGGGTGATCGAGGGGGTTGCGGTGGAGCATGGTTTTGACCCCGATCTGGAATCGGTGCGGTTTGACTGTGTTCAGGTGTTCTCGGCGGCGGGGCCTTTGGCGGATGACGATGGCTCGGATCTGGCGTTTCTGACGGCGCGGCTGGCGTTGTCTGGCAAGGCGGTCCAGACGATCATCCACAGAGTGGCCCCGCGGCTGGCGGTGGTGATGGGTCAGAAGCTTGCGGCGCAGACGGTGCCGGTGCTGGGGGCTGTGGCCGGGGCGGCGACAAACTATGCCTATACCAGTTATTACCAGGACATGGCTCATGTGCATTTTGGTCTGCGCAAGCTGGCGATCGACGCGGATCTGGCACCCGAAGTGCTGAACAAGAGGTTGGCGACAAAGATGGCGCTTTTGGAGAAAGCCTGAGCCAAAGTGCCCTGTCAGCGCCCGATGCTGGTGGGCGCGATGGTCGTCGACTTCAACACGGCAAAGCAGGAGCTGCCCACGCGCAAGTCCAACCCGTCGAGCGCGCGCCGGGTGATGCGTGCCAGCAGCATGTCGCCGCCGATGTCGAGCGTGAGGGCCACGCCGGGGCCAGTGCCATGATGTACGCCTACGACGCTGGCGGCGAGGATATTGAGCGCGCTGATGTTTTCGGGTCTTGTGCGCGCGATCATGACGTCTTGCGCCTTGATCCGCAGGCGCATCCGGGATCCTACGGGCGCGTCGACCTTGGGCAGGATCAGCTGACCTCTGCGCAGTTTGAGCGTGCTCAGCCCGTCTGCATCATGGCTTTGCACGGTAGCCTCAAGGACCGAGCCTGCCTCTCGCACACCGATCAGGGGCACGGCGGCAGGGTCTGACATGACCTCGCGCAGCGGCCCCTGTGCAGCAATGCGGCCCTCGCGCAGGACGACGAGCGTGTCGGCGAGGCGGGTGATCTCGTCCACCGCGTGGCTGACGTAGAGGATCGGCAGGCCCAGCGGGCCGTCGCGCAAATGCTCCAGGTAGGGGAGGATTTCGTTCTTGCGATCGCTGTCGAGGCTGGCGAGCGGCTCATCCATCAGCAGCATGCGCGGCGCGCTCAGGAGGGCGCGGCCCAGGGCCACGCGCTGTTTTTCGCCGCCTGACAGGGTGGTGGGCGCACGGGTCAGGAGCGCCTGTAGGCCCAGCAGATCGATCACCGCGTCGCGGGAGGTGACGGCACCTCGGGGCGCGTAGCGCGTGCCGAAATCGAGGTTTTCGGCGACACTGAGATGCGGGAACAGCCGCGCGTCCTGAAACACGGTGCCGAAGCGGCGTTTGTGCGGGGGCACGTGCAGGCCGCGGGCGGTGTCCATCAGCGTCTCGCCACCTACTTCAAGGTGGCCTTCATCGGGACGCAAAAGGCCCGCGACGGCATTGATTATCGTGCTTTTTCCCGCACCGGAGCGGCCGAAGAGGGCGGTGATGCCGGGACCCGCCGCCAGCGCAAGATCAAGGGTGAAGTCGTGGAAGCGGTGGATGAGACGTAGCTTCATCGCGGGCCTGCGATGCGGGCGGCCACGCGGCGGGCCAGAACCTCTGAAGCGAAGACCGCGCCCAGTGCCACGATGCACGACACGATCGCCATGGCGGCGGCGGGCCCTTCGCCGCCGGGAATTTGCAACGCGGTCCAGATCGCGATGGGCAGTGTCTGGGTCTGGCCGGGGATGTTGGCGACGAAGGTGATGGTGGCGCCGAACTCACCCATAGCCTTGGCAAAGCCCATGACCGCACCGGCGAGGATGCCCGGCGCGATGAGCGGCAGGGTGACGCGTGCAAAAACGCCGGTGCGTGACGCGCCCAGCGTGGCGGCGGCGTCCTCAAGCCTCGGGTCCACCGCCTCGATCGCGAGGCGCATGGCGCGCACCATCAGCGGGAAGCCCATGACGATGGCGGCGAGCACCGCACCGGTCCATTTGAATGCGAGCGTGAGGCCGACAGATGCCAGCGCCGCACCGGCGGGCGCGGTGGGAGAGAAGAGGATCAGAAGGACGTAGCCCGTGACCACGGGCGGCAGGACCAAGGGCAGATGCACAAGCGCGCTCACGAAGGATTTGCCCCAGAATTCCTTACGCGCGAGGACCCACGCGACCCACAGCGCCAGCGGCACGGCGATCACCGTAGTCCAGACGGCGACCCAGAGCGACAGGCGCAGCGCATCCCATGCGACGGCGTCGAGTGTCACGGGGTCAGCCCGAATTTTTCAAAGGTGGCGCGCGCTGTGTCTGTGTCGAGGTAGGCGATGAAGTCCGCGCCGGCAGCGGTCAGTGCGGCGGCGGGATAGCGGATTGGCGCGTGCGCCTGCGCAGGGACGCGGTGCACAATCGCCACTTTGGGTTCTACCTGCGCATCCGAAGCATAGACCACGCCCAGCGGGGCCGCCCCCTGTGCCACCAGCGCAAGGGCCGCGCGGACATTGTCGGTCTCCGCCAGATGGGGCTGAAGCGCGTCCCATGCACCGATGCTCTTGAGCCAGGCGCGCGCGTAGGTGCCAGCGGGCACGCCGTCACGTTGGCCTATGGCGAGGCGTCCACCGCTCAGCGCGGTGATCAATGATGTGGCATCAGGGTTGGCCAGGGGTGCGGCGCTCCGTGGCCCGATAAGCACCAGTGCGCCGCCCGCGACCTCACGTATGGTGCCCTCGGCCACCAGACCGCGCGCGACCAGCCAGCCGGTCCAGTCGCGGTGGGCAAGCACCACGGCATCCACGGGCGCGCCGGCCGCGACCTGCCGCGCAATGGTGCCGGAGCCGGCGAAGGACAGGGTGACATCGGCGGGATAGTGTCCAGCGATTTCCGTGAGTGCATCGCGCAGGGAGGCGGCCGCGAAAACGGTCAAGTCCTGCGCCATGACAGGCAGGGCAAAGCAGAGCCAGATCAGGGCGGACAAGAGGCGCATACGCATTGCGCGGACTATCCGCCAAGTGCCGCAGCCCCGCAAGTGGGTGTCAGGCTGGTAAGCGCTATAATTCTGCGCTATATTAAGAAAAAAGAGAAGTCAGAGGCGCGATAATCCGCAGCATGACGCATCAAATGCCAATATCCCTGCATGGCGGGTCCAAGGGTGACGCCCGCACGCAGTTTGCCGCACTTTGCTGGCGCAGGCAGCGTGGGAAGGTGCAGGTCCTGCTCGTGACGTCGCGGCGGCGCAAGCGTTGGATCGTGCCCAAAGGCTGGCCGATAGACGGCAAGACGCCCGGTGAATGCGCGCTGATTGAGGCTTGGGAAGAGGCGGGTGTGATCGGGGAGCAATCCGAGGCCTGCATCGGTGTCTATTCCTATGAGCGCCTGCGTGAGGACGACAATCTGCCGTGTCTGGCGTTGCTGTATCCGGTGGCGGCGAAAAAGCTGTCCAAGAAGTACCCGGAGGCCAAAGAGCGGCGGCGCAAATGGGTGTCGCCCCAGAAGGCGGCCAAGATGCTGAACCACCGCGAGCTGGGCAAGCTTATCCTCGGGTTCAAACCGCCGAAGAAGGCGGTGGACGCAAACGTTCCTTGACGCCTGCGCACTCGGTGCCACACTTGTTTAAATGTCATTTTGAACCGAAGGGACGCAATGATCCGCTATGCACTGAAATGCTCGGAAGGGCATGTGTTTGACAGCTGGTTCCAGTCCGCGCGCGCGTTTGATGCGCTTGCGGCGGCGGGGCATTTGAGCTGTGCGGAGTGCGGCAGCGCCAGTGTGGAAAAGACGCTCATGGCGCCCAAGGTGGTGGCGCCCGCGGATGTGCCCGTCCGCGCGCCGGATCGTAATGTGGCCCTTGCCGAGCTGCGCCGCGAAGTGGAGCGAAATTCAACTTATGTCGGGGGTAAATTCGCAGAACGCGCGCGCGAAATGCATGAGGGTGTATCGCCCGAAGTATCGATATACGGTGAGGCGACGGGTGCGGAGGCACGCGCGCTGCTGGAGGATGGGGTGCCGGTGATGCCCTTGCCGTTCAAGCCGAGGCAAAAACTTCAATAGGAGCGTGGTATGGCGGTGGTGATTGCAGGGGCGAGCCGGGGCATTGGCCTGGGGCTTGCGGAGTACTACCGCGCGGAAGGCCTCGATGTGATCGGCACGGCGCGCTCCGCCGGGGCGGACCTGAAGCTGGATGTGACGCAGCCGTCGAGCAACCGGGAGATGGCACAGGCGTTGGGCGAGCGGGCGGTCGAGCTGTTGGTGTGCAATGCGGGGGTGTTTCTGGACCGGAGCAACGACCTCGAGACGGAGTACGGTCCGGACTTGTGGGCGCAGAGTTTTGCTACCAATGTGACGGGTGTGTTCCTGAGCATTCAGGCGCTGTTGCCGCATTTGCGACGCGCGGGCAGCCCGCGTATCGCGATCATCTCCAGCCAGATGGGGTCGAGCGAGATTGCCTCCGGCGGCAGCTATATCTACCGTGCGAGCAAGGCGGCCGCGCTCAATCTGGGGCGCAATCTGGCGGAGGATCTCAAGCCGGAGGGCATTGCCGTGGGCATCTATCACCCCGGCTGGGTCCAGACGGATATGGGCGGCGCGACGGCGGCGATTACGGTGGAGGCTTCCGTGGACGGGCTGGTGGCGCGGTTCGCCGCGCTGAGCCTCGAGACCACGGGCTGCTTTGAGACATGGGACGGGCGCGCGCATCCCTACTGATCTTGCGTCCTTGGAGGACCTCGCGTAAACGCGGCGCTGTGTGACACAGACGAGGTCTCGATGCCTGTATTGGTTATGAAATTCGGTGGTACATCCGTGGCCACGCTGGACCGGATCCGCCGCGCGGCCAAGCGTGTGGGCGTGGAAGTGGCCAAAGGGTATGACGTGATCGTCATCGTCTCGGCGATGTCGGGCAAGACCAACGAGTTGGTCGGCTGGGTCGGCGAGACGTCAGCCCTTTATGATGCGCGGGAGTATGACGCGGTCGTCTCCTCGGGGGAGAATGTGACGGCGGGTCTTATGGCGCTGACGTTGCAGGAGATGGATGTGCCCGCGCGCAGCTGGCAGGGCTGGCAGGTGCCGGTGCGCACGACCGCCGCCCATGCCGCCGCGCGCATCGAGGAGATCCCGCCAGAAAATATCATGGCGAAATTCGCGGACGGCATGAAAGTGGCGGTGGTCGCGGGGTTTCAGGGCGTGAGCCCGCAGGGGCGGATCACGACGCTCGGCCGTGGCGGATCGGACACGACGGCGGTGGCGTTTGCCGCCGCATTCGGCGCTGAGCGGTGTGACATCTATACGGATGTGGATGGGGTCTACACCACCGATCCACGGGTCGAGAGCAAGGCGCGCAAGCTCGACAAGATCTCGTTCGAGGAGATGCTGGAGCTGGCGTCGTTGGGGGCCAAGGTGCTCCAGACCCGCTCGGTGGAGCTGGCGATGCGCTATAAGGTCAAGCTGCGGGTGCTGAGCAGTTTCGAGGAACAAAGCGACGATGCCGGAACGCTCGTCTGCGACGAGGAGGAAATCATGGAAAGCAATGTAGTGGCGGGCGTGGCGTTCAGCCGCGATGAGGCGAAGATGACGCTGGTGTCGGTTGCGGACCGGCCCGGCATCGCGGCTGCGATTTTCACGGCGCTGAGTGATGGCGGCGTTAATGTCGACATGATCGTGCAGAACATCGCGGAGGAAGGGCGCACGGACATGACGTGGTCGTGCCCCGTCGATCAGGTCAAACGTGCCGATGTCGCGATGAAGAAGGCGGCGGGTGATGGTGTGATAAACTACCATGAGCTGATTGCGGATGAAGCGGTGGCGAAGGTTTCGGTCGTCGGCATCGGCATGCGCAGTCATACGGGCGTCGCCGCCAAGATGTTCAAGGTTCTGTCGGATGAGGGCATCAACATCAAGGTCATCACCACCTCCGAGATCAAGATCAGCGTGTTGATCGACCGCAAGTATATGGAGCTGGCAGTTCAGGCGCTGCACGATGCGTTTGAGTTGAATAAGGTATCTTAGGTAATAATTTCAAATAGATGCATGGCATAATTAATGTGATGCATGAGGGTAGTTTCGCTTGCGAAGCGGATCACGCTCCGCGTGTATTTTGCTCTCCCCATGTTGAGGTTCAGGCGCTATACTGACCCCGAGCAAAGACTAGGGACACCATGCCAGAACGGACGGAAAGCGACAGCCGCAAGCTGCTGGGGCGTCTGCGGGATGCCATGGCGGGGGAAGATGCAGGACAGGCGCGGCTGGACAAGATCACCAGCCTGATCGCGGACTCCATGGGGTGCGAGGTGTGCTCCATTTATCTTTTCAGGGACGAGCTTACCCTGGAGCTATGTGCGACGGAGGGCCTGAAAGAGGACGCCGTTCACCAGACCCGGATGAAGGTGGGCGAGGGCCTTGTGGGCCGTGTGGCAAAGCAGCGGCGGGTGATCAACACGCCCGACGCGCCACAGGCCAAGGGCTTCCGCTATATGCCGGAGACCGGCGAGGAGATTTATTCGAGCTTTCTCGGCGTGCCGATCCAGCGATTGGGCGATACGCTGGGCGTGCTGGTGGTTCAGTCCAAAATTGCGCGCGAGTTCAACACCGATGAGGTCTATGCCCTCGAAGTGGTGGCAATGGTGCTGGCCGAGATGACCGAGCTGGGCGCGTTTGTGGGCGAGGGGGCGGCAATGTCGGCGCGCCACAGCCAGCCGGTGATGTTGCGCGGCACGGTCGCGCAGGAAGGCGTTGCGGAGGGGCATATCTGGCTGCATGAGCCGCGCGTCGTCGTCTCCAATCTCATCGCCGACGACCCCGAGAAGGAGGCGCAGCGCCTGCAAGAGGCTGTGGATGCGCTGAGGCTCAGCGTGGACCAGATGATGACGATGTCACTGGGCGACAAGGACCAGCAGGAGGTGATCCAGACTTACCGTATGTTCGCCAATTCAAAAAGCTGGATGCATCGGATGCAGGCGGATATTACCCAGGGTTTGTCTGCCGAAGCGGCGGTGGAGAAGGAGCAATCGCTGGCGCGCGCGCGGATCGGGAAGTCCTCCGACAGCTATATGCGCGAGCGGCTGAGCGATCTGGACGATCTGAGTAACCGTTTGCTGAGAATATTGACGGGCCAGGGGTCGGACACGGGCGCGGAGATGCCGCCTGATCCTATTCTCGTGGCGCGCAATATTGGCCCTGCGGAGCTGCTGGAGTACGGACGTAGTCTGCGGGGCATCGTGCTCGACGAGGGGTCCGTGGGGAGCCACGCGGCGATCGTGGCGCGTGCGCTTGCGATCCCGCTCATCGTGCATGCGGGGCGGATCACCAACGAGGCGCTCAATGGCGATCATGTGATGGTGGACGGCGAGCAGGGGCTGGTGCATCTGCGGCCAGAGGACACTGTCGCGACTGCGTTTCGCGATAAGATCGCGATGCAGGCCGCCGCGCAGGAGCGCTATACCTCGATCCGCGACAAGCCTGCTGAGACGGTTTGCGGCAATACTATCGGGCTGCACATGAATGCGGGGTTGATGGCGGACCTGCCATCGCTGACGAGCTCCGGCGCAGAAGGTGTGGGGCTGTTTCGCACAGAACTACAATTTTTAGTGCGAAACCAGATGCCAAGGCGCTCTGAATTGAGTGATTTGTACAGGCGCGTGCTCGATGCGGCGCCGGGCAAGCGTGTGGTTTTCCGCACGCTGGACATCGGATCGGATAAAGTGCTGCCCTATATGAAGCCGAATGACGAGCCGAACCCGGCGCTGGGCTGGCGGGCGATCCGTGTGGGGTTGGACAAGCCGGGGATCATGCGGATGCAGTTGCAGGCGCTGATGCGCGCGGCGAATGGCGGGCCGCTGACGGTGATGTTCCCGTTTGTCGCGCAGTTCGAAGAGTATCGAGCGGCGCGGGCGGAGGTGGACAAGACGCTGTCGCGCGAGGCCAAGCTGGGTCATACGCTGCCCTCGTCCATCGAAGTGGGCGCGATGCTGGAGACACCGAGCCTGGCATTTGCCCCCGATAAGTTCTTTGAGGAAGTGGGTTTCTTGTCGATCGGTGGCAATGACCTCAAGCAGTTCTTCTTTGCCGCGGACCGGGAGAACGAGCGGGTCCGCAAGCGGTACGATACGCTCAACCTGAGTTTTCTGACGTTTCTCGAAGGGATCATTAAGCGTTGTGAGGCGACGGCGACGCCGCTGTCGTTTTGCGGTGAGGACGCGGGCCGTCCCGTCGAGGCGCTGTGTCTTGCCGCGATCGGGTTTCGTACCCTGTCGATGCGCCCTGCCTCCATCGGGCCGGTAAAGAGCCTGCTGCGCCGATGTGATCTGGGTGCGGTGTACGAGGTGATCGAGCGCGCGCGCGCGCGCGGTGAGATGTCCGTGCGCGCGGATGTGATGGAGTATGTGCGGGGTCAGTACAAAGGTGAGCATCACCTGATAGGCCCTTGACGTTGAACTGATCTTAGATTTATGCACAAGTCATTGTGGATAAGTCTGCGTGCCTCAGATATCGAGCGTATTAGCCTTTTCCCAGGCGGAGAAGTGGCCGCAGAAATCATCCCACTCCTGCAGTTTCATCTTGATATATGCCGCGGAGAATTGCGCACCCATCGCGGTCTTCAACTCCTCGTCGGCGTCATAGGCGCGCAGCGCGTCCAGCATGTTGAGCGGGAGTTTGGGCGCGTCGGTGACGGTATGGCCTTCGGCGTACATGTCGATGTCATGGCGTTTGCCTGGATCGGCCTTGGACCGGATGCCCGACAGGCCTGCGGCGATGATCACGGCTTGCAGCAGGTAGGGGTTGGCGGCACCATCGGGCAGGCGCAGCTCGAACCGACCGGGCCCCGGCACGCGCACCATATGGGTGCGGTTGTTGCCGGTCCAGGTGACCGTATTGGGCGCCCATGTGGCACCCGAAGTGGTGCGCGGGGCGTTGATGCGTTTGTAGCTGTTGACGGTGGGGTTGGTGATCGCGGCGAGTGCGCTGGCATGCTTCATGATGCCGCCGAGGAAGTGCTTGCCCCGCTCGGACAGGCCCACTTCGCCGGTTTGGCCCTCGCCCGTGCCTGCGAAGACGTTTGTGCGTGCTGCATCGCCCGGCGCGTCCCAGACGGAGACATGGGCGTGACAGCCGTTGCCGGTCAGCCGCGCGACTGGTTTGGGCATGAAGGTGGCGCGCAGCCCGTGTTTTTCGGCGACACATTTGGTCATGAACTTGAAAAAGCTGTGTTTATCCGCTGTGTTGAGGGCATCATCGAAGTCCCAGTTCATCTCCCACTGGCCATTGGCGTCCTCGTGATCGCTCTGGTAAGGGTTCCATCCCAGCTCCAACATGTAGTCGGAGATTTCGCGGATCACGTCGAGGCGACGCATGAAGGCCTGTTGGTCATAGCAGGGTTTGGCGGCGGTATCGTAGGGATCGCTGATCTGGTCGCCGTCGGGGGTGAGCAGGAAGAACTCCGCCTCGACGCCGGTTTTAACGTGCAGGCCTTCGTCGGCGGCTTGGGCAATGAGGGTGCGCAGGACGTTGCGGGGGGCCTGGGCCACGTCTTCACCCTCCATCACGCAATTTGCGGGGACCCAGGCGATTTCACGGTCCCAGGGCAGGATGATCACGGCGTCGGCATCGGGCACGGCGAGCATGTCGGGGTGCGCGGGCGTGAGATCGAGCCATGTGGCGAATCCGGCAAAGCCTGCACCGTCTTCCTGCATCTGCGCTATGGCGCGGGCGGGGACCAGTTTGGAACGTTGGCCGCCGAACAGATCTGTGAAGGAAATCATGAAATACTTGATGCCATGGGTGTCGGCAAATTCTGCAAGATCGGTTGGCATATGGTGCTTCCTTGGTCTGGGAGTGTATGCGTTATCCCTTGAAGTCAACAGGATGTGTTTGGTTTTCCGGGATACCATTCGGTCCCGGCGAGCGGGATTTGGGCCATGGCGGCGGCCTCCATGGTGAGGGCGACAAGGTCTTCCGGCTCGAGGTTGTGGAGGTGGTTTTTGCCGCAGGCGCGCGCGATGGTTTGCGCCTCCAACGTCATGACCTTGAGGTAGTTTTTGAGACGTCGGCCGCCCTCGATGGGGTCGAAACGGGCCATCAATTCAGGGTCTTGGGTGGTGATGCCGGCGGGGTCGCGCCCCTCGTGCCAGTCGTCATAGGCGCCTGCGGTTGTGCCCAGGGCGTTGTACTCCGCCTCATATTTCGGGTCATTGTCGCCCAGTGCGATGAGGGCGGCGGAGCCGATGGAGACGGCGTCGGCGCCCAGTGCCATGGCCTTTGCCACGTCCGCGCCAGAGCGGATGCCGCCCGACAGGATCAGTTGCACTTTTCGGTGCATGCCGAGATCTTGCAGGGCTTGGACGGCGGGGCGGATGATGGCCAGTGTAGGCAGGCCCACGTGTTCGATGAAGACGTCCTGGGTGGCTGCCGTGCCGCCCTGCATCCCGTCGAGGACGACGGCGTCGGCGCCTGCTTTGACAGCCAGCGTGACGTCGTAATAGGGGCGCGCACCTGCGATCTTGACGTAGATCGGGACTTTCCAGCCGGTGATTTCCCGAAGCTCGAGGATCTTGATTTCCAGATCGTCGGGGCCGGTCCAATCAGGGTGACGGCAGGCGGAGCGTTGGTCGATTCCTTTGGGAAGGTTGCGCATTTCGGCGACGCGGTCGGAGATTTTCTGGCCCAGCAGCATGCCGCCGCCGCCCGGTTTGGCACCCTGGCCCACGACGATCTCGATCGCGTCGGCCCTGCGCAGATCGCGTGGGTTCATGCCGTAGCGCGAGGGGAGGTACTGGTAGACCAGTTTGTCGGAATGGCCGCGCTCCTCATCGGTCATGCCGCCATCGCCCGTGGTGGTGGAGGTGCCGGCGAGGGTGGCGCCGCGGCCCAACGCCTCCTTGGCAGGGCCACTCAGCGCGCCGAAGGACATGCCGGCGATGGTGATGGGGATATCGAGGTGAAGGGGGTTTTCGGCGTGCAGCCCGCCGATGGTAACGCTTGTTTCACATTTTTCGCGGTACCCTTCGAGCGGATAGCGCGAGATGGACGCACCCATGAACAGAAGGTCATCGAAGGTGGGCAGCTTGCGTTTGGCGCCGCCGCCGCGAATGTCGTAGATGCCCGTGGCCGCCGCGCGGCGAATGTCGGAATTCACGTCCGGCGTGAAGGTGGCGGAGAGGCGCGGCGTGGTGGGCGGGATACGCTTTGGGTGCTGGTCGGTCATGTCAGTATCCTTAATACGCGCCGACGTTATCGACGTCGAAGGTGTAGAGCGTGCGGGCGGAGCCGTAGCGGGTGAACTCCGACGGGTCGGCGTCGATGCCTGCTTCCTCCAGCAGCGATTTCAGGATCTCGATGTGCTCGGCGCGCATCTCTTTTTTTTCGCAGTCTGCTCCCAGAGATTTGACCGTGCCGCGCACGAAGAACCGCGCCTCGTAACAGCTGTCGCCAAGGGCGTCGCCTGCGTCGCCGCAGACGACGAGATTTCCGGATTGGCCCATGAACGCGGACATGTGGCCGATATTGCCTTGGACGACGATGTTGACGCCTTTCATGGAGATGCCGCAGCGCGACGACGCGTTGCCCTTGACCACGATCAGGCCGCCGTGGCCCGTGGCGCCGAGATATTGGGAGGCGTCGCCCTCGATCACGATTTTGCCGGACATGATGTTTTCGCCGGTGCCGGGACCCGCGGAGCCGTGGATGTTGACGGTGGCCTGGCTGTTCATGCCGCCGCAGTAGTAGCCGGTGGAGCCCTTGACCGTGACCTCGATGGGCGCGTCGAGGCCGCAGGCGATGGCATGTGCGCCTTTGGCGTTCTCGATGATCCAACTTGTCTGGTTGGTGTCGGCGGATTGGGCATGCAGGGTTTTGTTGACCGCGCGCAGGCCAATTTCCTGCAGATCGAGGGTTTGCATCTCAGGCGGCCTTTGATGTTGGGGCGGGGGTATCGTGGCTCCAGAAATAGACGGTGGCGGGTTCGGGCTCCCAGACGCGGGCGTGCTCGATGCCGGGCAGGTCCACCAAGGCGCGGTATTCGGAGCCGAACGCCACGTATTGTTCGGTTTCGGCCATGACGGCGGGTTTGCAGGCGATGGGGTCACGCAGCACGCCAAAGCCGTCTCTGGTGCCCACGACGAAGGTGTAGAACCCGTCGAGATCGTCAAGGCTGCGCTCCAGCGCTTGGCCAAGGGTCGCGCCGTTTTGCATCTGCCACGTGAGGTAGGCGGCGCCGACTTCGGTGTCGTTTTCCGTCTCGATGTGGATGCCGTCGCGGCGCAGTTTGCGGCGCAGGGAGTTGTGATTGCTCAGCGAGCCGTTGTGCACGAGGCATTGATCATCGCCGGTGTTGAAGGGGTGTGCGCCCATGGTGGTCACGGCGGATTCGGTGGCCATGCGGGTGTGGCCGATGCCGTGGGTGCCGGACATGGTGTTCAGCTCGAACCGGGCCGCGACGTCGCGGGGCAGGCCGACCTCCTTGTAGATCTCGAGGCTGTCGCCCCGGCTCATGAGCCGCAGAGCGGGGTCGATGGCGGGCAGGGCGGCGCGCGCCTTTGCCGTGGTGCCTGCGGGCAGATCGAGGATGGCGTGGGTGCTTTTGACGGACATATGGACCGATGCGCCGAGCGCTTTGGACAGCGCAGTTTCCAGCCCAGCAAAGGAGGTCTCGGGCGTGTCCGATTGCACGGTCATTTTCGTGCGGCCCGGTGTGGCGCCGCCGTAGATGGCAATGCCCGCGCTGTCGGGGCCACGGTCGGTCATGGTGACCAACATTGCTGTCAGCATCTCGCCCAAATGCGGCTCAAGCGCCGCATCTTTGAGGAACAGTCCCACGATCCCGCACATAGTGTTCTCCCCGACTCAGGCGCGGCGCATATGCCGCAAATATGCGCGGACGCTAGCACCTGCGGCACAAACCGCAATTGCTGGTGCTGTTATTTTCGACACTGCTGCGGTGTGGTGTGCAATCTATGGGCAGACGTTCGAGCATCACGCGTTCAGACCGATCACGGCGATGCCGCAGGCCATCAGGATCGCGGCCCCGAAGCGGCGCTTCCAATTGCCTTCGTGCAGGACGAAATAGCCGATCAGCGTTGCGAAGATCACGGAGGTTTCGCGCAGGGCGGAGACGGCGCCCAGCGGTGCGAAGTTCTTGGCATAGAGCACCAGACCGTAGGCCGTCATGGAGACCATGCCGCCCGCGACACCCAATGCCCAGACGCGCGGCGGCAGCTGGCGCAGCGTCTGGCGGCGGCGCCAGCCCACAAAGATCGCGATGAACAGATGCAGGAACGCGCCCCAGGCCCAATAGCTCAGCGTGTTGCCGGACAGGCGCACGCCCACGCCGTCCACCAGCGAGTAGAGGGATATGCAGAAGCCGGTGGCCAATGACAGCAGCAGGGCGGATTTGCCGACGCCGGAGCGCAGGACCTTCCAACTGCTCAGTACTATCCCCGAGATGATGAGCGCGATGCCCACCCAGACGGCGGGGGGGAGAACTTCGCCCAGCAGCAGCCACGCCCAAAGCGAGACCAGCACCGGCACGATGCCGCGTGCGATGGGGTAGACGACGCTCAGATCGCCATGGTGGTAGGCGCGGCCCAGCAGATAGAAATAGGCGAAGATGATGAGCGTGGAGAGCGCGATGTAGACCATGCTTTCGGCGCTGGGCAGCGGGAGCATCAGGACCATCACCGCGCCGGGCAGGACATGGCCAAATGCGACCAGCCCCAGCGTGGTTGTCCGGTCGGCGGCTGATTTGACGATGGCGTTCCAGACCGCGTGCAGCACCGCCGCCGACAGGATGATCGCGATGATGAGCGGGGTCATCGGCGCCGGACCTGATCTGTTTGGGGCGGTGTCGTCATGGCAGGTCCTCGATCAGGCGGGTTTCCAGCAATTGACCGTTGGCATAGAGGATCGGCGTGGCCACGGCGGCGATATTGCTGTTGAAATCGCGAAATGCGCGCAGGGTTTCCAGATGGATGTCGCTGCTCGCGAGACTCTCGGGGGTGCCCGATTGCAGACGTTTGAAATGTCTTTTGCGGCTGCCGCGCTCGGCGTGTTTGATGTCCGTCTTTTCGATATTGAGCATGCGCGCGCTTTCCAGATCGTCGGAGATGAGCACGTTGCAGGCCAGCGTGATGTTCGCGGAAATGCTTTCGTGCATCTGTTGCAGTTCGAGCCAGCCTGCCTCGGAGAAGGTGATACCGGAAGTTGCGAGGGCCGTGGCGTGATCCATCAGGCGGGCGGCCACCACATCGCCGGCGGTCTCGAGGCGGATGGCGTATTCGAGCATCTCGCGCGCCATGCGGTGGCTGTTTTTGTCCATGTCGTGGCCTGGCATTGCCGCGACGAAGATCCGGATGCGCGACAGGCAGGCGTTGACCTCATGATCGAGCTGCTCCACCGACCTGATCGCGCCCTTGTCGCCGGAGCGGTAAAGGGACATGACGGGGTGGAACATCGCCTCGATCAGCGCGATCATCTGCAACAGCTCGCGCTTGAGCGCGGCGATCGCCTGGGTCTGGGTGCCGATGTTTGCGGGGTCGAGGGTGGAGGGCGGACGGGGCGGCACATTGGTGTCGCCCGCCGGTGGCGCGTCGGGCCACACCCGCTCCACCGGTGCCTGGAGTGCTGTGCACAGGGGCAGGGCCAGCACGAGCAGGCTCGCGTTGAACACGATATGCGCCACAACCAGCGATTGCGCGCCGTGGTCTGCGCCCAGCAGTCCCGCATCGAGGGCGAACTGGGTGGTGAACAGCGCAAGCGTGGCCCAGACCCCGCGCAAGGCGAGGCTGCTCAAGATGATACGGCGTGCCGACAGGGGCATGCCACGGGTGAGCCAGACGGGGATGAACGCACTGCCCAGATTTGCGCCAAAGACGAGCGACAGGCCCGCCGCGAAGGGCAGCGCGCCGACCTGTACGAGCGTCACGCACATCAGGATTGCGGCGACGGAGCTGTGCATGACGAAGGCCAGCGTGAGGCCTGCAAGGAAGGCCGTCACATAGTCGCGCGCGAGATAGTCGGACACCGCCGGAAGAAACGCGCTGTGCCGGATCGGGTCCATCGCGTCGCGCAAAAAGTCGAGCGAGACGAGGATCAGGGCCACGCCCATGAGAATGCGCCCGGCCTGGCGGGGCGCTTTCGCCTCCGTCTTGACGAACAGCCAGCCGCCGAGCGCGAGGAGCACCGGCACCAGCGCCGCGAGATCAGCCGAGAGCACCGAGATGACGAGGGCCGAGCCGAGATCACCCCCCAGCACGATCGCGAGCCCCGCAGCGAAGGCGAGCGTGCCGCGCGCGGCGAACCCGGCCGTGAGCAATGCGACTGCGGCGGAGCTTTGCAAGATGACGGCGAGGCCCAGACCGACGAGGCTGGCGCGGGCCACGCTGCGCTGCGCCGTCAAGAGCCGCTGAAACCGCGCACCGAAGCTGCGTTCGATCCCCGTCCGGACGAGGCGCACGGCGAACAGCAAGAGCATGGTGGCCCCGGCGACATTGATGAGGAAGGTGACGATATCCATGGGCTAGGGCGCGACCGGGCGCGCGCGTTCAGGCTGTGGCAGCATCGTCGGCCTCCGGTGCGATCTCAAGATCGATGCTCCACGCCTCGAGCGCGTCTGCGAGGTGGGGCGGGGGGCACTGATCGGTGACGACCAGATCGACGCGTTCGGGGTTCAGACCACGGTGGGGGGCGGTTTGGTCGAATTTGTGATGATCGAGGGCCACCAGAACCCGAGCAGCACTTTCGGACACGACGCTGGCGAGGGTCGCCTCGGTCGCGCTGGTGTTGAGGAAGCCGTGGGCAGAGGAGAGGGCGTCGGTGCTCAGAATGGCAAGATCACAGGCGTAGCGGCGGGATTGCTGTTCGGTAACGAAGCCGAAGGTCCCCCGCTCGTCTGCCTGCATCTCACCGCCCAGCAGATGCAGGTGATTGCCGTTATGGTTGCTGAGAACCTGGGCCACGCCGATGCTATTGGTCACGACTGTGAGGTGGCGCCGCTCGCGCAGGCGCTCTGCGGTGAAGGCCGTGGTGGACCCCACGTCGAAAAACACGGTCATGCCGTCGCGCACGTGGGCGGCGACACAGGCGGCGATGGCGCGTTTGGAGGCAGGATGTCTGGCGATGCGGCGCAGAAAGCCGGGGGCGTCACGTGGCCCCGTCAGATGCGCGCCGCCGTAGATCCGCTCGAGCACGCCGGCCTTTGACAGCGATTTGATCGTGCGGCGGATCGTCTCCTCGGAGACGTCCAGCGCGCGGGCAAGCTCGCGGCTGCGCGCGGAGCCACCCAAGCGGTGCAACGCGTCCAGCAGCTCAAGCTCACGGTGAGAGTGTTTGGCGGCCTCGGTCATGGTTCTCGTGCCGTTTGGTGCATTTCCACAAACTCCCACATCTTTGGGTGAATATACAGGGAAATGTGGAAACGCCCACATTGCGCATTGCGGGGGGAGGCCGTTTGCGTAGAATTGCCCTTGTTCGGGGCGCGCGACAGGCGCGTTGTGGCGCCTGAACTGTGGGAGAGGATTCGCGCCGTGGGCAACTCAAAGAACGTCCTTTTCATCGTGATTGACCAGCTTCGGGCCGATTGCGTTTTCGGCGCTCTGTCGCGGCATATCGAGCTGCCGCACCTGCGTGCGCTTATGGCCGATGCGGTCACGTTTGAGCGGCATTTCTCGGTGACCAATCCGTGCGGCCCCTCGCGCGCCTCGCTGTTGACGGGGCAATACGCGATGAACCACCGCTCGGTCCGCAACGGCACGCCGCTGCGTCACGACGTGCCCAATATCGCGGTGGAGATGCGCAAGGCGGGCTATGTGCCGATGTTGTTTGGCTATACCGATACGTCGCAGGACCCGCGTGTGTTCCCCGCAGGCGATCCCGCGCTGCGCACCTACGAATATCCCATGACCGGATTTCACGAGGTACTGGAGATGCGGTTCGAGATGTCCTATCCGTGGCGCTCGCATCTGATCGATAAAGGCTATGTATTTGACACTTATGCGCGCCTGTATGAGCCGGTATCGCCCAGCGGGGGCGCGCCCAAGATCAACGATCCTGCGCTCTACCGGGCGCAGGACAGTGACACGGCGTTTCTGACGGACCGTTTTCTGGCGACGATGCCCGCGTATGCGGACGCCGCCTGGTTCGCGCATCTGACGTACATTCGCCCGCATCCTCCCTTCGTGGCACCCGCCCCCTACAACAGCATGTATGACCCAAGCGAGATCCCGATGCCGCTGCGGCATGACACTGTGGCCGATGAGGTGGCGAGCCACGTGTTTTTCGGGCCGACGCTCGCGCATAAGACGCCTGCGGGGACTGTGGCAGGGTTTCCGGATCTGGAGCCTACGGACGCGAATGTGCAGGCGCTGCGCGCGCTGTACTTCGGGCTGATCACGGAGGTGGACGCGCATATCGGACGTGTGATCGCCTTTCTCAAGCGGACGGGGCAATACGACGAAACGCTGATCGTCGTGACCTCCGATCACGGCGAAATGCTGGGGGATCGGCACAGCTGGGGCAAATCCACGATTCATGACGCGGCCTATCACACGCCGCTGATCATCCGCGCGCCGGGCTATGAGGCACAGGCGGGCAGGGTGGTGCGCGCGCCGGTGGAGACCGTGGACGTCGCGCCGACGATATTGGAGTGGGTGGGGCAGGATGTTCCCAACGCGATGGACGGGCGCTCGTTGCTGCCGCTGTTGGGTGGCGCGGTGCAGGATGACTGGCGCGCGTATTCCTTCTCGGAGCTGGATTTTGCGGAGCCGGAGGCGCCGACGGTCTGGGAGCGCGCGCTGGGCACGGGGCCGAGCGATTCCGCGCTCACGATCTTGCGGGAGGAGCGGTTTACGCTGGTGGAGTTTGCCGCTGACCTGCCCCCGATCCTCTATGATCACGCGGGCGCGGGTGAGGCCGTGAATGTGGCAGGCAAACCAGAATATGCGGATGATCTCAGTCGTTTGACGCGGCTGATGCTGCGTCACCGGATGCGGAATATGGACCATACGCTGTCGCTTGTGACCATCACTCCGGATGGCCCGCGGACGCGTCGTCGGCGCTGAGGCTCAGGGCAGGGGATACGTGGGGCGCGGCACGTTTTCATAGGGCAGCGACGCGTAATCGAGCGTGCAGAGCGCGCCGCTGTCGCAGATGATGATGCGACCGGCGATGGGGGTGAAGGCGGCGCGAAAATGCTGCATGGATTTGAGCGCCACCACGGATTTTTGCGCGGGATCAATGCCGAAGGTGGCGAATTGTTGCAAATCAAGCATCTGGTGGGGGGTGCTGACGATGAGCACCTCGATGCCGCGCACGTCGAGAACGGCGGTGGTGCCAAAGTCACGCGCGAGCCCGCTGAGCATCGGGCCGCTGCCGATGACCCGGCCGGCGCCTGCCCATTTGAGCGTGCCGGTGACGGACAGGGGGCCGCCGCCCCTGTCGGGATCGGTCGCGCCGCCGATATCGAGGGTCACTTCGGTGCCGACAGCGTTGGCGAGAAGCGTTTTCGCGGCGACCGGATCGACCAGCGGGCCGAAGCAGGCGTTGGTGATGCCCGCCTCCAGCAAGGCGGCGAGCAGATTTGTGCCGTCGCCATAGGCGCCCGCACCGGGGTTGTCGGCGTAGTCGGCGATGACGAGTGGCCCTGCGGATGCGGTCCAGTTTTGCGCCACGTCGGCGGCCTGCGCGCAGGTAAGATAGGTGTTGAGCGGCTCATCGCGGCGGTCCCAGATGTCGTCCGCGATGCTCTCCGCAATGGATTGGAACGCGGGCGTATCCTGCGCGCAGGTGATCAGGACTGTCGGTCCCACGTCCGCGATGTCGGCGCAGGGGAAGGCACCGTTGATGCTCACGGCGTAGACGCCATTGCGCGCCTCGAAGGCGCGGACGCGGACGTGCCGGTCGATCATGGGGCCCATGTCGGTGCGCCCGCCGCTGGCTTCCTCCAGCATGGGGCGGTGGGCGCGCAGGGTCACGGGCGCGATCTCGCCCGACATTGTGCGGTGCAAGAGCTCGGCGGTGCGCTGGCCCGTGGCGCGCATGTCCACATGGGGGTAGGTGGTGTAGGAGACGAGGATTTGCGCGCGGGCGCACATGGCCTCCGTGACGTTTGCGTGCGGATCGAGGGTGACGGCGATGGGAAGCAGCGCGCCGATGATCTCGCGGACGCGGCGCAGGATCTCTCCCTCGCCGTCCTCGCAGAAGTCAGTGACCATCGCGCCGTGCAGCATAAGAAAAATGCCATTCCATGGACGGCTCAGCGCTGCCATCAGCGGGGCCATGAGATGTTCAAACGCCTCACGCGTGACGACGCCGCCCGGCCCTGCGGCGGCACTTATGGTGTGGGTGATGTCCCACCCGTAATCGCGCCCGATGTCCAGCAATCCGGCCAGTTCGGTGTTATGCGCACCGCGTGCGGCGATGGCGTCCGTGCCACTCATCAGGTAGCGCGCGCGAAACGCGTCAAGCGTCGTGGGGCGGATATTGAACGTATTGGTTTCATGCATGATTTCAGCGCTCAGGACATTGAAACTCATCACGGTTTTCCTTCAGATTTCGGGCGTGGGGTGGGATCGACATGGCCCTCGAACGTGCCGTAGAGGCGCGCGATCTTGTTCATGCGCGCCTCCACCTGCGGACCCAGCTCGATGAACACGCCGTTGACCAGGAGATTTGCGAGGCTGGTCATCTGAGCGGTCGATTCCCAAAACAGATTGAATGCGGTGGGCACGACGAAAACCTCTGACGCGGCCGTATGGCCCCAATCGCAGTAAGGGTCGGTGACGAGGGTCACTGGGATGCCTGCCTCACGGGCCTCCTGCGCCAGTACGAGTGCATTGCGCGCGTAGCGGCGGGCCTCGAAGATGACCAATGCGGCGCGGGGCTGCTCGCTGGCCAGGGCCTCGGCGAAATTCCCGGCAGCGAGGTCGAGTAGGTGCACGCCGTCGCGGATGTATTGCAGCTGGTTGGCGAAGACCTGTGCGATGCCGCGCTCGGTCTGGAAGCCCACGACGAATACCTTGTCCACCTCGGCCAGGCGTTTGACGACCCGCTCCCATTCCGGCGTATGGGCGGTTTCGTAGACGCTCACGAGGGCGGCCATCTCAAGCTCAAGCCCGCGCGACAGCTGATCCTCGCCTGCTTTGGCGCGCTGTTGCAGATCGCGCAGGCGGTCACCGATGAGCCACGGCTGATCGCCCATATCGCTGCGCAGGTTCGCCTTGAGGTCCTTGAACCCGTCATAGCCGATCGCGCGGCAGAAGCGGCCCACGGTCGGCTCGCTCACGTCGACTTTGGCGGCGAGGCTTGCGGCATTCTCGAACGGCAGGCTGGCTAATTCGGCCAGCATATAGGTGGCCAGCGCGCGGTCGGCCTTGGACGCGGTGGCGGCGGCATCGGTGAGGCGTTCACGCAAGGTTTTGGTCATGGGCTCCCCTCAGCTTTTTGGTGCCGTCAGGCGGCTTGGCGCCACGGCATCGCGGTATGCGGCGTGTCGCGGCGTGGCCGTGCCCGAACAGATGTCAGCCGTAAGCCATGCCAGCGTGGGCGCCATCATGATGCCGTAACCGCCCTGTGCGGCCAACCAAAAGAAATCGGGCACGTCAGGATCGAAGCCCACAACGGGGGCTTCGTCGGGGACAAAGCTGCGCAAGCCCGCCCAACTGTGGGCGATCCGCTTAACCTCAAGCGTCGTGTGACGCTCGACCCAGTCGGCGAGCACGGCGATGTCCATGTCGTCGGGCCACGCGTCCATCGGCGCAGAGGGGGTCGCATCGCCCGGCGAGGCCATGAGCTTGCCTGCATCGGGTTTGAGGTAGGCATCGCTGCCGGCGAAATCGATGGCGGGCAGGGCGCTGGCGTCCAACCCGTCCGGTCCGTCAATGATGATGGCGGTGCGGCGTTTGGGCACGAGGCCGATGGAGGCCGCGCCCGCCATCGTGCCGATCTGCTCGGCCCAGGCGCCGGCGGCGTTGATGATGTGCGCCGCGGTGTGTTTTCCGGTGGGAGTCTCGACCCGCCAGACGCCAGCGCTGCGCGACAGGGCGGTGACCGGTTGCGATGTGAGGATCTGTGCGCCGCGCGCCTTGGCGCCTTTGAGATAGCTCAGGTGCAGGGTCGCCACGTCGATGTCGGTGACGTTGCTCTCATAGACGGCGCGGCTGACGCGGTTCGGCGGCAGGAAGGGGACCATGGTGCAAGCCTGCTGCGGCGTGATCTCGGTGATCTCTTCGCCCGGCTCCGATAGGGCCAGGACGGCGTCGAGTGCCGCGTCATGATCGCCTAGTGAGACGGTCAGGCAGCCACGCGGAGTAAGCAGAGGTGTTTCGCAAAAGCCGTCGGGCGGGTTGTGAAAGAAATTCGCGCTGGCCGCATTAATTTTGCGCACCGCGGGTCCACCGTAGTTGCGGGTGAACAGCGCGGCAGAGCGGCCGGTAGCGTGGAAGGCCGTCGTGTCCTCGGCTTCCAGCACCAGCACGCTGCCCTGAGCAGACAGCTCGTAAGCTGCTGAAACACCAGCAATTCCACCGCCGATCACCAGATAGTCATAGATCATTTTGGGGTGCCTTTTCGGTCGCGAAGCAGTGTCGGAGAGGGTACAAGGCTCTCATCTATCGCAGATTGCAAGAAAAACAAATTTTGTTGACATGATGAAAGTTTTATTACCTACTTTCACCATCTGCGGGGTAATTTTCATGATGAACGATCTATTAAAGCGCCCGTTGCAGGCGGTCCCGGCGCCATCCTTCACACCATCTTCGGGGGCGGTATGACGGCCGCGCCTGTCACAAATCGGTTGCATCGCTGCGGTAGGCGCGACGCTGCGACCCTGACCTTCCATCATTCACCGTCGACATTGGTCAAACCATGCATTTGCAAAAATACGGTGACACACCAACAAGGAACAACGTAATGAAGAAGATTTTACTATCGAGCGCGGCGCTCACGGCGCTTGCGGGAACGGCCATGGCGGCCTGTCCGGCAGTGACCGTCGCGGATCCAATGGGCGTGGGCGCAGGCGCGTTCCCGCAGCAGTTCGAGCTGAGCGAGTTTCAGACCCTCGCCGATTGCACGCTGGAGATGGCGGAGAACCCCGAGATCGTGGCGTTGAACGCGCGCATTCGCGGAAACCCCGACGTGCCCGCACTGGCGGAGCGTCTGCCGTCCGAGCCGCTGGTGGTGGCCCCTTATGCCGAGATCGGCCGCTACGGCGGTGTGTTCAACGCGCTGTCCAACGCGACGGAGGCGGGGACGTCGGACTTCATGTCGGTGCGCCACGTAAACCTTGTGCGCTATGCTGACGATCTGACGACGATCGTGCCCAATGTCGCCAAAAGCTGGTCGTGGAACGATGATTTCACGCAGCTGACATTCGTGCTGCGCGAGGGTCACAAATGGTCCGACGGCCAGCCGTTCGGGGCGGAGGATGTGGCGTTTTGGTATGAGAACCTCGCAATGGACCCCAATGTGATCGAAAGCCCGAAGGATTATGTCCTGTCGGGCGGCGAGCCGATGACCGTCGAAGTGCTCGATCCGCAGACCGTGCGCTTTACCATGGCGGCGCCCAAACCGGGGTTCCTGTCGCATTTCGCGGGTCACTACGCGCAGGGCTTCCAGCCCAAGCATTTCCTGGGGCAGTACCACCCCGCGATCAACCCCGATGCGGATGCGCTGGCGCAATTGCTCGGTTTCGAGAATGGCTATGCGCTGGTGCAGGCCTACTACGGCAGCTCCGACTGGATGGACACGCCCACGCCGATGTTGGCGCATCCCGACAAAGTCGCGAACCTGCCACTGGGGGCCGCGCCGACGCTGGAGAGCCATATCGTGATCTCCGAGACCACGGAAGGCCGCCAATTCGTCGCGAATCCGTATTATTTCAAGGTGGATACCGCGGGCAATCAGCTTCCCTACATCAACGAGATGGACGAGATTTTCGTGGGTGAGAGCGAAGTGCGTCTGCTTAAACTGGTCAACGGGGAGGTGGATTACAAAGCGCAAGCGCTGCAGGTCGATTATGTGCCGCTGCTGCTGGAGAATCAGGAGAAGTCCGGCTTTGTCGTCGATCTCAAGCCTGACATCACCATGCCGACCTTCGCGTTCAACGTGACCTCCGAAGATCTTGAAAAGCGGAAAGTTTTTGGCGATCTGAAGTTTCGTCAGGCGATGTCGGTCGCGATGAACCGCGACGAGATCAACGAAGTGGCGATGTTCGGGCTGGGCACGCCCCAGCAATACGTTGCCTTTTCCCCCACGCCTGCTTTCGTGACACCAGAATGGGAGCAGCATTTCGCACAGTTTGATCCCGAGCTGGCGAAGACCTTGCTGGACGAGATCGGTGTCGTGGATACGGACGGCGACGGCATGCGTGAGTTGCCCAACGGTGATCCGCTGGTGCTGAACCTTCAGGTGGCCACGCAGGGTATGTCGATCAAGATCGTCGAGCTGGTCGGGCAGACCTGGCGTGATGTGGGCATCGACAACACCGTCAAGGAAGTCACGACGGATGAATACCGCTCGTCGCAATCCTCCAACCAGCTGGATGTGACGATGTTCGAGAAGTCCGTGCCGCTGTCGGTGGTGTTGGGCAACGGGGAAATCTTCATCCCGCCCTATGACAACTATTTCAACATGCGCACCGCGATGCTGTGGGGCGAGTGGGTCGATAGCGACGGGGCATCCGGCGTGGAGCCACCCGCATTCGCCAAGGAAATGATGGAAGACGTCCTCGCGTTTCAGGCCACGCCCGTGGGCACGCCGGAATCGGACGCGCTCGGTCTCAAACTGGTAGAAAACATGACCGGCAATCTGCTGTTCATCGGGACGGTGAAAGAGCAAAAGCCGCTCTACTTCAACGCCGACCTCAAGAATGTGCCGGAATTCAAAACGGCCTCCTACGCCTACTACCGCACGTACCCTTACCGTGCGTCGCAGTGGTTCCTCGACGAGTAAGCGCAGCATCTGACGCTACCGCTGCGGGCCGGATCGTCGGCCCGCAGCCCTTCCCATTTTGCGGGCCCATCACGGTCCGCACCTGCTTCGGGGCACGCGACAAATGGTTCAGTTTCTACGCTTTGCGGCGATCCGCGCGGTCCTTGCGTTCTTCACCCTCTGCCTTGTGTCTTTCATCGTCTTTTCCCTGATGGAATTGGTGCCGGGCGACTGCGCGGAGCGGTATCTGGCCTTCAAAAACTCTCAGGGCGCGCAGATCTCTATCGCCGATATCGAGGCGGAGCGTGTGCGCCTCGGCCTCGACCGCCCGTTTCTGGAGCGATGGGTGAAGTGGATCATCGGCGCGTTTCAGGGCGAGTTCGGCGACAGCTGCATCCTGCGCCTCGATATCAATCAGCTTTTGGGCCAAAAGGTCTGGCTCAGCATCGGCATCTGCCTGGGTTCATTGTTGTTGGCGTATGTCATCGCCGTGCCCGTGGGCATCATCGCCGCCACGTCGCGCAATCCCTATCTCAACAACGGTTTGCGGCTGGTGAGCTATCTGGGTCTCGCGCTGCCCAACTTCCTGCTGGCGCTGATGATCATGCTCTTCTCGACGGTGGTGTTCGGCAACAGCCTTACGGGGCTTTTCTCGCCTGAATTCCGCGATGCGCCTTGGGATTGGGCGCGGATCAAGGATTTCGCGGGCCATGTCTGGCTGCCGGTGTTCATCCTGGGCTGGTCGGCCACGGCATTCGCGATCCAAACGGTGCGCGCGCTGATGTCCGATGAGATCAGCAAGCTTTATGTCACCGCGGCCGCCGCGCGCGGTGTGTCGGGGCGCCGTTTGTTGATGCGTTATCCCGCGCGCCACGCGCTCAGCCCGATCATCAATTCGCTGGGGTTCGACCTCAACCGGATCTTCAACGAGCTGCCTATCGTGGCGCTGATCCTCACGCTGACCGAAGCCGGATCGCTCCTGATCGAGGCACTGGCGCGCTCCAACGATCAGCAATTGGCGGGGGCGATCATCTTTTTCCTGACGGGTGCGATCGTGGTCATCAACTTCATCACCGACATCGCGCTGGCTCTGGTCGATCCGCGCATTCGTCGCAGCATTCTGGGATAAGCGATATGGCCGAGAAAAACATCTATGACCCCTCCGTCGACCAACTGGCGAAGGATGCCTATTTTACTGCCTCCCAGGGGCAGCTGATCTGGACGCGGTTCAAAAAGCAAAAGGCGGCGATGGTGGGGGCGTGGGTGCTGATCTTCCTGATCTTGTCGGGGATCTTCGCGCCGTTCCTCACGCCCTACGATCCGACAATTGCGGGGCGCGACAAGGATTACCTCAACGGCGCCCCGACGATGCCGCGCTTTTGCGACGACAATGGATGCTCATTGCGCCCGTTCATCTATGCGGTGGAGCGTGAACGCTCGATCCAGACGAACTTTCGCTGGGTCACCACGATCAACACGGATGAGCGCAAATATGTGCAGTTTTTCGTTCAAGGGTCGGAATATGAGCTGTTTTTCATGACGTTTCAGACGCGCCTTTTTGGCGTAGACGAGGGGTTTATCCATCTGTTCGGCACGGATTCCACCGGCAAGGATATCTTTTCGCGCACCTTCCACGCGATCAACACGTCGCTGGCGGTCGGCACGATCGGGGTGTTCATCGCCTTCGTGCTGGCGCTGGTCATCGGGGGCATATCGGGGTTCTATGGGGGCTGGGTGGACAGTTTCATCCAGATGGTGACGGACGCGGTTCGCACCATTCCGGCGATCCCGCTGTTCATGGCGCTGGCTGCGTTCATCCCCGATACGTGGAGCGCGGAGGAGAGGTTTTTCTTCATCTCCATCATCTTGGGCTTCATCGGCTGGCCCACGCTGGCCCGGCGCGTACGCACGCATCTGCTGACCGAGCGCAATCAGGAATACGTGCTGGCGGCACAGCTCTGCGGTGCATCCAACGGTCATGTGATCGGCAAGCATCTTTTGCCCAGCTTCACCAGCTACATCATCGTCGATCTGGTGATCTCGTTCCCCTACATGGTCCTGTCGGAGACGGCGCTGAGCTTTATCGGGCTGGGTCTCAAGGATCCGGTCAACTCGCTGGGCGTGATGTTGCAGAACGTCACCAGCGCCGATGTGCTGCTCAATTATCAATGGTATTTCATACCGGTGATCTTTTTCATCATTCTCGTCATGGCGTTCGTGTTCGTGGGTGACGGGCTGCGCGATGCGGCTGATCCTTATGGAGATACCAAGAAATGAGCCGCCTGATCGACGTCGAGAACCTGACATTGCAATTCGACACCGATGAGGGGCGTATCACCGCCGTCGATAACGTGTCGTTCAGCCTTGAGGCGGGAGAGGTCATGGGGCTGGTGGGTGAGAGCGGGTCGGGCAAATCGGTGACGGCGAAGTCCTTGATGAAGCTCAATCCGGGCAATGCGGTCTATGGCCCCGATACGAAAATCACGCTGCATCTGGAGGACGGGCCGGTGGATGTGATGGCCCTGCAAAACGACCGCGAGATGAAGATCGTGCGCGGCGGGTCCGTATCGCTCATTTTTCAGGAACCGATGGCGAGTTTTGCGCCCGCGATTTCGATTGGGGACCAGATGGTCGAGCAGTTGCTCATCCACACCAGCTTTTCCAAGGCGCAGGCCAAGGAGGTCTCCGTCGAGATGCTCGACCGGGTGGGGATTTCCGATCCCTCCACGCGGTTTGGGCAATATGCGTTCGAATTGTCGGGCGGCATGCGCCAACGCGCGATGATCGCCATGGCGCTCTCGACCAAGCCGAAGCTGCTCATCGCGGATGAGCCGACGACGGCGCTCGATGTGACCATCCAGGCGCAGGTGATCGACCTGATGAAGGATCTGGTGGCGGAGTTCGGCATGGGCATCATCTTTATCACCCATGATCTGGGCGTGATCGCGCAAACGGCCGACAAGGTCGCGGTGATGTATCTGGGGCGGCTGGTGGAGCAGGGCAGCGTGCGCGACGTGATCCGCCGCCCCGCGCATCCCTACACGCGCGGGCTGCTTGCGGCACTGCCCACGCTCGACGATATCGACGCGCCACTCACGCCGATTCCCGGCGATATTCCGTCGCCGTTGGAGCGGCCGCCGGGCTGTGTCTATCATACGCGGTGCGAGGAGGTGGTGGGGCCGGTGTGTTCTGCCCGTGTGCCCGCGCTGTTGCAGGTCGCGCCCGATCACACGGCGGCGTGCCATATCTACGATCCGGCGGAGGCTGCGGAATGACCGACACGCCACTCATCACCGCGCAGAACCTGTCGGTGCATTATCCCTTGCGGGGCGGGTTGATCGGGCCAAAACCCTATGTGGGCGCGGTCGAAAACGTCACCATCGAGATCGCAGCGGGCAGCTTCTTTGGTCTCGTGGGGGAGAGCGGATCGGGCAAGACGACGCTCGGCCGTGCGATGCTGCGTGCCGCACCCATCACCAAGGGGGATGTCGTGTTCGACGACGGCGAGGTTGCGTATTCGCTGAAAAACCTCGGCAAGAAGGACCTCAAGGACTACCGCAAGCGCGCGCAGCTGATTTTTCAGGATCCTTACGCCGCGCTCAGCCCGCGGATGACCGTGCGCGACATCATCGCAGAGCCGCTGGAGGTGATGGGGCTGACGTCCTCGCGCGCGCAGACGGATGCACGGGTGCGCGAGATTGCGGGGAAATGCCGCCTGAACGTGGAGCATTTGCGCCGCTTTCCCCATGCGTTCTCCGGCGGGCAACGGCAGCGGATCTCAATCGCGCGCGCTTTGGTGTCGGGGCCTAAATTCATCGTGGCGGATGAGAGCGTGGCCGCGCTCGACGTCTCCATTCAGGCGGATGTCCTGAACCTGCTCAAGGCGATCCAACAGGAAATGGGGCTCACGTTTTTGTTCATCAGTCATGACCTGAGCGTGGTGGCCCATGTCTGCGATCATGTGGCGGTGATGTATCTGGGGCGCCTGGTGGAGACCGCGCCGACGCGCGCGCTTTTCTCTGCGCCGCGCCATCCCTATACCAAGGCTCTGCTGTCGGCGATCCCGTCGCTCGACCCCGACGATCGCGGGCGCGCGCAAAAGCTGGAGGGGGAGATCCCGTCGCCCACCAATCCGCCGCCGGGATGCAAGTTTCAGACGCGGTGCCCGCAAGCGATCGAGCGGTGCCTGGTGGAAGAGCCTGTGCTGGAGGCTGCGGGGCCTGAGCACAAGGTGGCTTGCCACCGCTGGGAAGAGCTTTTTGCGCAGGCTTAGTGCGCTTGCCAATGGTCGGCATTGGCGGAATAAAGCGCGGGGCGTTAGAGCCGTGGAAAAAGTGGATGTGCGATGACCGTGATGAAGACCGGGACGATGACCTTTGACGAGTTGAAATCACGCGTGGCGGACGGATCGGTCGATACCGTCCTGACGTGTTTGGTCGACATGCAGGGCCGCCTGATGGGCAAGCGGTTTCATGCGGTGAACTTTGTCGAGACGTCTTTCAAGGAGACCCATTGCTGCAAATACCTGTTGGCGACGGACTTGGAGATGGCCACGCCGGACGGCTATGCCGCGACAAGCTGGCGGGCGGGGTATGGTGATTATGTCATGGCGCCGGACCTGGACACGATCCGCCCGATGCCGTGGCTCGAGGGGACGGTGCTGGTGCTGTGCGATGTGCTCGACCATCACACCCACGCGCCGGTTCCACATTGCCCCCGCGCGATCCTCAAGCGGCAGATCGCGCGGCTGGAGGCGCTGGGATACAGCGCCAAGATGGCGACTGAGCTTGAGTTTTTCTTATTTGAGCAGAGCTTCGACACCATCCGAAAGGACGGTTTTCGCAATCTGGAGCCGATCAGCGGCTACAATGAGGACTACCACATCCTGCAAACCACCAAGGAGGAGGGGGTCATGCGCCCGCTGCGCAATCATCTATTCGCCGCAGGCCTTCCCATCGAGAACACCAAGGGCGAGGCGGAGGCGGGGCAGGAGGAGCTGAACATCCGCTACGCCCCTGCGCTCGATTGCGCCGATCATCACACCATCGCCAAACATGCGGTCAAGGAGATCGCCTGGCAGCAGGGCCGCGCCGCGACTTTTCTGCCCAAGTGGCACAAGGACCGTGTCGGCTCCTCCAGCCACGTGCACCAGTCGCTTTGGCAGGGGGGCGAGGCGGTGTTCTATGACGCAGCGCGGCCTCACGGCATGTCGGAGGTGATGGGGCACTACATGGCCGGGCTGATCCACTATGCGCCTGACTACACCTATTTCCTGGCCCCTTACGTCAACAGCTACAAGCGGTTCGCCAAAGGCACGTTTGCGCCGACCAAAACCGTCTGGTCGGTGGACAACCGCACCGCAGGCTTCCGGCTGTGCGGTGAGGGGACGCGTGGCGTGCGGGTGGAGTGCCGGATCGGCGGATCGGACCTCAACCCCTACTTGGCGCAGGCGGCGATGCTGGCCGCCGGGATCAAGGGGATCGAGGACAAGCTGGCGCTGGCGCCCGCGACCACTGGCGACGTCTACGAGGACGCCAAGGCGGCGGACATCCCGCAGACATTACGCGCGGCGACGCAAACCCTGCGCGGGTCGGCGTTTTTGCGTGCGGCGCTCGGCGATGTGGTGGTGGACCACTACACCCGCGCGGCGGAGTGGGAGCAGGAAGAATTCGACCGCGCGGTGACCGATTGGGAAATCGCGCGCGGCTTTGAAAGGGCATGATCCGATGACGATCCAGTGCATTTCCCCGATTGATGGGTCTGTATACGCCACGCGCGAGACACTCTCACGCGCGCAGGCGGGCGAAGCTGTCGAACGCGCCCGCGCCGCACAGGTCGCATGGGCCGCAACACCGCTGGCCGAGCGGACCGCGCTGGTGCAGGCCGGTGTCGCCGCCGTGGGCGCAATGAACGACGAAATCGTGCCGGAGCTTGCCTGGCAAATGGGCCGCCCCATCCGCTACGGCGGGGAGTTCGGCGGCTTTGACGAGCGGGCGCGCTATATGGCGCAGATCGCGGAGGAAGCGCTGGCGCCTATCGTGGTCGAGGACAGTGATGCCTTTCGCCGCTTGATCAAGCGTGTGCCGCAAGGTGTGGTGCTGGTGGTGGCGCCGTGGAACTATCCCTATATGACGGCGATCAATACGGTCGCGCCCGCACTGATCGCGGGCAATGCGGTGATGCTCAAACACGCCTCGCAAACGCCGCTGGTGGGGGAGCGGATGGCGGCGGCGTTCCACTCGGCCGGCATCCCCGAAGACGTGTTCTTCAATGCGTTTCTGGATCACGAGACCACATCGTCGCTGATCGCCGCGCGCGCGTTCGGCTTTGTGAACTTTACCGGATCGGTGAGCGGCGGTAAGGCGATGGAGCGTGCGGCAGCCGGCACGTTTACGGGCCTCGGTCTGGAGCTCGGGGGCAAGGATCCCGGCTATGTGATGGAGGATGCGGACCTCGATGCTGCCGCCGAGACGCTGATCGACGGGGCGATGTTCAACTCTGGACAATGCTGCTGCGGGATCGAGCGGATTTACGTGCATGAGAGCCTGTTCGACGCCTTTGTCGAGAAGGCGGTGGGGATCGTGAACCGCTACGTGCTTGGCAATCCGCTGGAGCCCGAGACGACCCTGGGTCCCATGGCGCAGGTGCGGTCTGCCGATGCCGTGCGCGCGCAGACGGCGGAGGCTATCGCCGCCGGGGCCACGGCGCATATCGATCCGGCAGGTTTTCTGCAAGATGGCGGCGCGTATCTCATGCCGCAAATCCTCACTGGCGTGACCCATGATATGCGCGTGATGCGCGAGGAAAGCTTTGGCCCCGTCGTGGGCATCATGCCGGTGAAGGACGACGCTGAGGCTACAGCGTTGATGAACGACAGCGACTATGGCCTGACCGCATCGCTTTGGACGCAAGATGCCGCGCGGGCGGAGGCAATCGCCGACCGGATCGAGACCGGCACTGTCTTCATGAACCGGGCCGACTATCTCGATCCCGGTCTGTGCTGGACGGGATGCAAGGACACCGGGCGCGGGGGTGGGCTGTCGGTGATCGGGTATCATAATCTGACGCGCCCCAAATCCTATCATCTGAAGAAAGCCTGACGTCATGAGCATGAGAGCAAACTGGTCCTATCCCACCGCCATCCGTTTTGGGGCGGGGCGTATATCGGAGATCGCGGAGGCCTGCGCCGCAGCGAGCATCAAACGCCCGCTTTTGATCACCGACCGTGGGTTGGCCGATATGGAGATCACCACCCGCACGCTGGACCTGATGGAGGCGGCAGGACTGGGGCGTGCGATGTTTTCGGATGTCGATCAGAACCCCAACGAGAAGAACGCCGCTGCCGGTGTGAAAGCCTACAAGGACGGCAGTCATGACGGGGTGATTGCGTTCGGCGGCGGCTCCGGCCTCGATCTGGGCAAGCTTGTGGCCTTTCAGGCGGGCCAGACGCGGCCTTTGTGGGATTTCGAGGACATCGGCGATTGGTGGATGCGCGCGGATGCAGATGCAATCGCGCCTATTGTGGCTGTGCCGACCACGGCTGGCACCGGGTCCGAGGTGGGGCGCGCCTCGGTCATCACCAACTCAGAGACGCAGGTGAAGAAAATCATCTTCCACCCCAAATTCTTGCCCACAGTCGTGATCAGTGATCCCGAACTCACCGTGGGCATGCCCAAATTCATCACGGCGGGAACGGGCCTGGATGCCTTTGCCCATTGTGTCGAGGCTTTCTGCTCACCGCATTATCATCCGATGTCGCAGGGCATGGCGCTGGAGGGGATGCGGCTGGTGAAGGAATACCTGCCGCGCGCCTATGCGGACGGCAGTGATCTCGAGGCGCGCGGGCATATGATGTCTGCCGCGATAATGGGAGCGACGGCATTTCAAAAAGGGTTGGGGGCGATCCATGCGTTGTCGCATCCGGTGGGGGCGATGTATCATACGCATCACGGCACCACGAATGCGGTTTTCATGCCTGCGGTGCTTCAGTTCAACAAACCCAAGATCACAGATGTGATGGATCAGGCGGCGGCCTATCTGGGGATCGAGGGCGGCTTTCACGGGTTTTGCGCCTATGTGGACAAGCTCAACGCCTCATTTGGCATCCCCGAAAAACTATCTGGCCTCGGAGTGGATGATCCCGATATCGACAGGATCGTGGCGGGCGCGCTCAGCGATCCGAGCACCGGAGGCAATCCGGTGGAGATGACGCGCGAGAATACCACCGCACTTTTGCTGGAGTGTGTCTAGCGGGCGCACCCTGCGGCCCGTTGCCCCGCACCTTCTTCCATGGCTTTTAAAAGCAGCCGACCGCGCATGGGCATCCTGTCTCGTGCACAAACCGCGATATCGTCAGGCGTGCACGATCCTACTGCTCCGGATCGCCGTGCCGATTGCAGCTTCGCTGTGACGTGCAATATGGATGAACGGCGTGACGATGGATCTCCTGATCTCGGTCCGGACCGCGCTCGACGCGTCGCCTCCGGTGGTGAAAAGGGTCGCGACCTCGGGGGCGGCTTTTTCGGCCAGCAGCGCATAACACTTCGCTTCGATATGGGCGATGCCTTCGAGAAGCCAGGGAGTACCCCTTGAGGGATGGCGGAACGCAGCTCTATAAACCTAGTGCTAAGAATATGGAAAAAGGATATGATGCTAAGAAGGCAGAACAATTGGGGATAGACAGAAACTGCGGCTGTAACTGCCATGGGGGTGATAAAGATACTCAAAACTTTTACTGAAGTTACCACTGCACTGAACAACACCGAAAAGACACTAGGTTCTGTTTAAATGACAAATAATGTGATCCCCGACACCCCCCACACAGTACCAATGATGAACCGGATAACATCTGACCTATCCCGCTTCAAAGTAGTCCAAGGCAACCGAGGATCAGCCCGTGGCGATCTGCTCGACAGGTTCCTAAAACGCCTGAACCCGTCACGTGAGGCCGCTGGGTAGAAGCCATACACCCATGCGCGCCTCAACCTACTGGTCCAGCACATCAAGGGGACCGGCGAGCTACACGCCTTTTATGAGCAGTGTGAGAAGGCGGGGATACCGTTCTCTGCCTTCTTCCATTGGGGTATTAAGGTGAAGACGTAAGAGGCCGTCCCGAAGGATGACCTCCCGTTCAAGCCTTGCAGCCCAAATTACTTTAGAAGCCCAGCCATGAGGAAGAACCCCAAGGACAGTTCCATCCGGTACTTCGTACCATCCGGCCTGCTGGCTTCGAGTATCAAAGTTGCCCGCATTACACGTGCCTCCTATCTGCTCGCGTGTGTGGGTCCATTTTGGTAGCGGTCATCACACGTTAGGCCAGTTGTCGGAGTATTGCGTTTTAACAGGCTGCTGAAATAGTCCCGCCTCGACGGTAAATTGAGAACATGATTCACTCTCCGTACGGCAATGTCGGGGGTGAAGATGCGCGGGACGGATGAAAAGAGCGGGTCGCTGTTTAGCTATG
>Ga0307978_1000040_pt1 | contig 111629 bp, 104 predicted proteins | sample OrgLakmetage1056_FD_203151 | JGI IMG/M metagenome (GOLD analysis project Ga0307978, IMG submission 203151) | Saline water microbial communities from Organic Lake, Antarctica - #1056 | ecosystem: Environmental > Aquatic > Non-marine Saline and Alkaline > Saline | place: Antarctica: Organic Lake... | reverse complement strand
CTTCGATCAACAGCACGTCGTAGCCAAGAAAGGTGGCGTCCTGCATGCTTGCCAGCACGCAACGCTCTGTATTGATGCCGGCAAAAAACAAGGTGCTGATGTCCAGCCGGCGCAGGATGGCGTCCAGCTCGCTGTGCCAGAACCCACTGAAACGGTTTTTGTGAACAACAATGTCACCCTCTTCCGGCGCCAGTTCCTCGATTGCCCGGGCACCCCAGCTACCCGCCACCAGTGCCGGCCCCATCCCCCCGGGTGGCGTTTCGCCGTAGCCGGTGCGGGCGCCAAAACGCGTTCCAAAACGCAGATTTCCCAGTGGCATTTCCAGACAGTCCGGGCGGACGCCCCAGTGCAGGTGAATAACCGGCATGGCCTGATGACGGGCGGATGTCATTACCGCTCTCAAAACCGGAATCAGCGCTCTTGAATAGGCAACATCGGTGCCACTCAGGGAGAACCAGCCCCTGGGATGGCAAAAATCGTTCTGCATATCCACCACCACCAGCGCGGAGCGGGACAAGTCAACCTGTACCGGGATGGGTTCAGCCCGGAACTGCACGGGTCGCACCTGGCCGCGCAGGTGCACCAGGTTGGCGCAGGAAATCGAACGCGCACTGGCGTAGGTCGAACAAGAGTCTGCGCGTTGCCGGGGCTTCATAAACTGTCTCCTGATTGCGAGTAATGAAGATTACGCCGGCCTGATGATGCGCGCTATTGCTATTTTATAGGTATAGTGTTCGAAAAAACGCAACACAGGAAACGAATATGAAACACCTTCGTCTGTTTGAATACATCGATGCCGTCGTACGCGCCGGGTCGATCAGACGCGCGGCCGAGAGCCTTCATATCACGCCGTCGGCGCTTGACCGGCGGGTTCTGCAGATCGAGGAAGAGTTGGACGTCGCAATTTTCGAGCGTCACGCCAAGGGCATGCGTCTGACGGCGGCAGGGGAAATTTTTCTGGGTTATGTGCGGCGCAATCTGGCGGACGTCGACCGTGTGCGCTCGGAAATCGAGGGGCTAAAGGGGTTGCGGCGGGGACGAGTGGAGATCGTCGCCAGCCAGGCCCTGGCCACCCGCTTCCTGCCGGCACAAATCAATCGATTTCGCGAACGCTTCCCAGGCGTTTCATTTGGCGTCCGTATTGTCAGCAGGCAACAGTCGGTAGCCGCATTGGTTGCCTATGAAGCGGATCTGGCCCTTGTGGTGCTTCCCAAACTGAGTTCAGACATACTTTCGCTGGTGATGGTGGCAGAACCGGTAATGGCCATCATGAGCCGACAGCATCCCCTGGCTGGCAAACCCGAGCTCAGATTTAGTGAATGTCTGGATTACCCACTGGTGCTACCCGGCCCAGAGCTGGGCGTGCGCGAGTTGCTGGATACGGTGCTGTTGCGACGCTGTAATAACGTGCAGGCCATGGCAGAAACCGACTCCTTCGAGCTGATGCGTGGGCTGCTTGCGGATGCTCAAAATATCGGTTTTCAGGTAAAGATCGGTGCTGCGTCGGACGACGAGCCCAGTAATCTGGTGTCCACGCCAATCAGTCGGCGTGACCTACCTTCAGCGTCTTTGGTCTGCGCTCAGCTGCGAGGCAGAACCTTATCCGTGGCGGCGGCCAAATTTGCGGATCAAGTAAGTGTCGCGCTTAACGCCACCGCGCCCATCGGCTAGTGGAATGACATTGGTGCGACAAGGCCCGCCAGGCCTGCGGCATTAAAGCCACTTGGGTACGGTGACGGGTTGGAAGTTGCGCAGGCCATCCAGCAACCGCTGAGGATTGGATTCCAGCACCACAGACTGCCGATGAGACGGTGGCAGAAAGGCCTCTTTGATCATCTGATCGATAAAAACCATGAAAGGCTCGAAGAAACCGTTGATATTAAGCAGGCCCGCAGGCTTGTCCAGTTCGCCTAACTGGTTAAGCGTCCAGACTTCCATGAACTCCTCCATGGTGCCAATACCGCCGGGCAATGCAATGAAGGCATCCGCGAGTTCTGCCATGCGCTCCTTGCGTGTCCGCATGGTCGGTACAACCTCGCTGTCCGTCAGGTTGGGATGTATATGCCCCTTAGCCTGCAAGCGCTGCGTTATGACCCCGTGGGCGCGGCCGCCCCGGCTAAGCACGGCATCAGCCAGAACCCCCATGAGGCCCTTGTGTGTGCCCCCGTAAACCAGTGTGACGCCGTTTTCCACCAGCGTCGCGCCAAGCGCCTCAGCCTGCTCGGCGTAGACAGCACTGGCCCCCATGTTAGAGCCACAGAAAACGGCAATGCTGCGAATATTTCGCATGTGTGAGGAGCTCCTTTCAGTGTCGGCTCTAAGATTTAGGACGACGGGTTACGGGCAAGACCCTGATCGTGTGTGGCCTTGGCCGACATCAACTTTGTTCTGCATTTTAATTGATCGACTGTTATTTGAATAAGCGGTCTCCAGGGCCAGGTGCAACAACCGGTTAATAAACGCCTGATGGCGCTTTGTAATCACCAGGCGGTTAAATTTCTGTATCTGGTCCCGGAATAGGTTTGCACCTATTTCAGGACCAGACACCCAGCTGACGGCTTGTACGCCGGGCTTATTTCCAAGATGGGCCGCCCATGGCGTCTGGAAGCCACATGGCCAGTGACGGGAAGGCCAGCACCAACCCCAGGACGAATAACTGGACAACGATGAAAGGCACCACTCCTGCGTACATGTGCCTCAGCGTTACCTCGGGTGGAGTGATGGCCCGCAAGTAGAAGATCGCAGGCGCCAGGGGAGGCGTCAGATAGCTGGTCTGCAGCACCACCAAAAAGGCCACACAGAACCAGATTTCATCGAATCCTAATATCCGCACGATGGGCATAGCGATCGGGATGATGATCAGCACCACCGATATCAGATCAAGGACGAAGCCGGCAATAAAGGCAATTAGCAGAATCAGCGCCAAAATCATCCATGGATCCAGGCCTGTGCCGATCAACAGCGATTGCATGGTGGCCATACCCCCAGCCGCGAAGAACACTCCGGCGAACATGCTGCCGCCCATCACGATGAGCAGAATCATGGCCGAAATGTTCATGGTCTTGACGGCCGCAAGCCAGAGTACTTCGAACGTCAGATTGCGATATGCCAGTGCCAACACCACCGCTCCGAGTGCACCACAGGCGGCGGCTTCGGTGGGAGTAGCGACGCCCATCAAGATGGTACCAAGCACAACAAAGATCAGCGCCAGGGTAGGAAGCAGCGCAAACAGGCTGATGCGTAGCCTCTCGCCCAGCGGCACCTGATCAGCTTCTTTGATACGCGGCGCCATCTCCGGCTTCAGGTAAGACACTCCGATTATATAAAGCAGGAACAGTGTTGCCATCAAGAAGCCCGGGATCAGCAGGCCACTGAACAGCGAGCCGACCGAAACCCCGGCCACCGGGCCAAGAACCACCACGGTGATGGAGGGCGGAATGGCGGTGCCCAGCGAGCCGCTGGCGCAGATAGTGCCGGAGATCAACCGCTTGTCGTAACGGTGCTTCAACATGACCGGCACCGCTAGCATGCCAATCACCGCTTCGGTCGCGCCAACCACACCGCTCGAGGCTGCAAACAGAGTACCCATAATGATGGCTCCGACGCCCAGCCCGCCGGGTAGCTTGGCGGTCCAGAGGTGAATGGCCCCGAACAAGCGCTTGGCAATTCCAGAGCGCTCCAGCACGGCCCCCATAAAAATGAACAACGGCACCGCCGCCAGGATAGAGTTCGAGGCGGTATCCTCGATCTTGGTCAGCAACTGGTAGGCAGCGGCATCGCCAAATTGCATGACACCGAATATCGTCGCCACCACGATCATCGAGAAAGCGATGGGGAAACCGGCGATGATGAACGCCATCAGTGCCGGGAACATCAGCAGAGACAGAAAATCGCTCATGCCTTTCCCCCTCCTTCTCCGGCCGACGCTCGACCCAGAAGAATAACCAAAGATTTCAAAACCTCTGCCACCACCTGCAGGACCAGTAGCAAAAAGCCTACAAACCAAACAGTGAAGACCGGCCATATGACAGGATTCCAGGCCGACCGGCCGGATTGCTCGTTGGACTCAAAAGCAGTCAGGGCATACTTGGACAGTTCCCAAACCAGCCACCCCAGCACCGGCAGGAGGAGGGCATAACCCACCAGCCGAATAAACGCGTTGCTACGATCCCCCAGTTGCAGGCTGAGAACGTCCACAGTGACGTGCTGGCCAACGCGCAGCGTATCGGCCATGCCCAGCATGAACATCGCCCCCATTACCATGTAACTGATTTCGAAAGCCCACATGGTCGGGCGCCCGAACGCATAGCGACTGAATACCTCATAGACCAAGGCGCCGACCAGCGGAAAGATCAGCACCGCACCGCACCAGCCGGCCCGGCGGGTCACAGATTCAATCAGGTTGATAACTCTCATGTTACGAATTCCCCAAAGCGGCCTCTAACAAAAGAAAAGAGGCCAGACGGCCTCTTTTCAGTGATCCATAAAAGGGCATGGATCAGTTATTCGCACCACCAATGGGCAGGCGATACTCAGGCCAGCGGCTCATTGTATCCTCAAAGCTGCGCTGAGACTCAAGCACGCGAGCGAACCACTCGTTTTCCGCGGCGTATTTGTTCTCCCACTTTTCCGTCTCTTCATAGATAGCGTCGATAAAGGACTGATCCAGCTGCACCATTTCGTTGGGCCCGTCGATCAGCTCCTGATAGGCATCCAGGTCGGCAAAGGAACTTGCCAGCCAAGAGTCAAAAACGCTCAATTTGCCGGCCAGACGAAGCAGTTCCTGCTGCTCTTCGCTCAAACCATCCCAAGCTTTTTGATTGACCTGACACTCCAGAAATCCACCAGACTGGTGCACGCCAGGGAGAATCACGTACTGGGCCACTTCCTGAAAACCGGTGGGTCGGTTCATCTCAGGGCTGCCCCATTCAGCGGCATCGATCACGCCTCGCTCCAAAGCGCTGTAGATTTCCCCACCGGCCATCACCACGGTAGAGGCGCCGAGGCTAGAGGCGATCTCGGCCCAGGCGCCGGAAGTGCGCAGGCGCAAACCTTGAAAGTCCTCCAGGGTCTCGACCTTCTTGCTGGAGTGCAGGAATATCTCGGTACCCAAGGTGGAGCAAGGAAAAGCCACTACGTCAAACACCTCAAGACGAAACGCCTCATAAAGCTCCGCGCCGCCGCCCTCGTACATCCACAGCATGAACTCCTCCGGAGTCAAGCCGCTAGAGTGGCCAGCCAAAAGTGCTGCGGTGGGGTCAGTGCCGTAATCATAATTGATATAGTTGTGGCTGACTTCAGCCACGCCGGACTTCACAGTGTTGGTGACACGCAGCGCCCCACCAAGTGTTCCACCCGGAAACACTTCAATCTCGATATCCCCGCCGGTCAACTGAGTGACGTAATCCGCGAAGGTTTTGGCATCACGCTCCAGCCAAGGGCCACCACTCTAAGGAGTGGCCATGCGCCAGCTTTCGGCGGCTTCAGCCACCGCCGAACCTGCCATCAAACTGGTAGCAAGACCCACAGACATCGCAATTCGAGTTATCTTGTGCACTATGTTGTATCCTCATGGTTCATTTTGGTGCCAGCGTCGCTCATTAAGGTTTCAGGTAAAGCACTTTTCCTTGGGCCTGCACTACAGGACGTTTTGCCAAAGTATGTGCAGACCTGAATCAACACTGGTCAGTTGCAGAGCTTAAAGCTTTCTCTTACGAATTTGCAAAAATAAAGCCAACTTTTAAAAAGAGTGGCTGCAGCAGTGAGGTCTTGAAAGGCGGTGAGGCCACCCACGCTGTTCCCAGGCGTGATCTCGATCTTTGATCAGGATCAAACCGCAACCGCCACGAAATGCCCTGCCTCGGGCTGTTCGTAACGTATCGGTTGCAGTACCTCGCCCCGGGCTCTGATGGGATCTACTATTTCAGTGTCTTTGGACATCACGACAGGGGCGAGCTTGCTATCCAGTGCCGGTATGGGGACCGCGGCGAGCAGGCGTTTGGTGTAGGCGTGGCATGGGTTGTTCAGCACTTGCTCGCGGCTGCCGATTTCCAGTATGCGTCCGGCGAACATGACCGCGACGCGGTGGCACAGTCGTTCCACGACCGCCATATCGTGAGAAATGAAGAGATAGCTGAGTTCGTATTCTTGCTGCAGCTGTTCCAACAAATCCAACACTTGGGCCTGCACCGATACATCGAGGGCCGATACCGGCTCATCCGCAACGATAATGCGAGGGTTGAGTGCCAGGGCTCGGGCGATGCAGATGCGCTGGCGCTGACCGCCGGAAAACTGGTGAGGGTAGCGCGTCATGGTATCGGCCTCGGGAAGCCCTACCTGAGCGAGAAGTTGTTTGACTTTGGCATGACGTTCCGCGGGCGTGCCGCGGCCATGGATAAGCAGAGGCTCTGCCACCAGTTCAGCAATGTTTTTGCGGGGGTTGAGCGCAGCGTAAGGATCCTGAAAGACCATCTGGATGTCCTGACGCTGCTTCTTCAGTGCGGCGCCCTTGAGGCCTTGAATGTCAGTGCCCAGAATGCGTATTTCACCCTCGAAATCCACCATATTCATCAACGCACGTCCGGTGGTCGATTTACCGCAACCGCTTTCGCCGACGATGCCCAGGGTTTCTCCCTGGTGCAGGGTGAAACTGATGTCTTCAACGGCTATCAGCTCTCGAGCAGGGGCAAATAGCCCCTGACGGCGCATGGGATAGCGCACCCGCAGATTGCGCACTTCCAACACCGGGTCGCCAAAAACCGGGTGCGGTCGTGCCGGCGCTGTACCCAGGCGCGGCACTGCCGCCAGCAGCTTGCGCGTGTAGGCAGCGTCCGGATTGGTAAAGATCTTGCGAATGTCCGCTGTTTCCTCCACCACGCCCTGATTCATCACCACCACTTTGTCCGCCATCTCTGCGACCACACCCATGTCATGGGTGATCAACAGAACAGCGGTCCCAAACTCACTCTGAAGTTCGCGTACCAGGTCCAGAATCTGGGCCTGAATGGTGACATCCAGAGCGGTGGTAGGCTCGTCGGCGATCAGCACCTGAGGCTTACACAGCATTGCCATGGCGATCATGACTCGTTGGCGTAACCCGCCTGAGAGTTCGTGCGGATACTGTTTTACCCGATCGCCGGCGCGGGGGATTTTTACCGCATCCAGCATGTTGCGGATATGCTGCTGAGCCCCGCCGCCACTGGCAAGCCGGTGGCGGCGAACGGTTTCCAACATCTGATCGCCGATCCGCATGGTTGGATTGAGAGAGGTCATGGGCTCCTGAAAGATCATCCCAATCTCCTTGCCACGCAGGTTCTGCAGATGCCGCTCAGACTGACTGAGGAGATCTTTATCATTGAACAGAATGACGCCTTCCGGCACTCGCGCCATTTTCGGCAGCAGTCCCATAATCGCCAGTGCCGACAGAGATTTGCCACTGCCGGATTCTCCGGCAATGCAGAGGGTCTCCGATCGGCTCAGTGTGAAACTGAGATTGTCCACTACGCGTTTACAGTCCGGACCCTGGCCAAACTCGACGGAGAGTTTCTCAACCGAGATGAGCGGACGCGCTGTTCCTGTCACTTCTTTTGTTGCGCTCATGGGGGTCTCTATCACTCAAACACGAGTCGAGGAACGTAAAACGCCACCACCCAGTTAGGCATGTCGACAATTTCGCTGATGCGCAGATCGCCGCAGACTGAACACAGCATATAAGCTTGCTCAGGGGGCATGTGATGCTCCCGGGTAATCCAGTCGACAGCGCCACTGACCGCATCCCGCGCAGCCTGCATAAGGTCCGGACCAATCCCGGTGAAGGCCTCGTAGCCGGAACCATCGAGATGGCGTGTTACCGGTCCTGCCGTTGTAAAGCGGGGCATGGCCAATGGCGTGTCCTTGATCAGGTCGAGCTTCACAGTGACATCCATCGCGCTTTCAATCGCAGTGCCACAGACTTCGCCGTCGCCCTGAGCGGCGTGGGTGTCGCCGATAGACAGCAGGGCTCCTGCCACCTCTACTGGCAGGTATAGACTGGAACCCGCACTAAGGTCGCGAATGTCCAGATTGCCGCCCACCCGTCGCGGAGGTACCACCGAGTGCAGGCCAGGCTCAGCCAAAGCCAAGCCGATGGTGCCGGCAAAGGGTTTCAGTGGCACCTTGGCGAATTTACCGAAGGCGGCTGGCGTCATGGTGTTACGGTCATAGTGCCAAAGCATCAGCGCCGGGTTCTGAAACTGATCCGTCAGCAGTCCGAAACCGGGAATGTTTGCGGTCCAGCCAAAGCCACTCGGGCGAAAGCTGTCGATCGTCACCTTGAGTATGTCACCAGGCTCGGCGCCCTCCACATAGATCGGCCCGGTCACCGGATTGATCTTGTCAAAGGGCATGGACGACACGGCCGCTACGGTTGAATCCGCTGTGAAATGACCATTGCCAGAGTCTTTGCACTCCAACTCCACCGTACTGCCCGGTGTTACCCGGGCCACAGGGGCGAAGCTGTTATCCCAGCCATGGTGGTGATGGCCACCATGGATAGTCTTAACGAGCGTCTGTTGGCACATTACTTCACCCAGATGTAGTCGTAGTTGACAGGGACATGAACCGGGTCCACATACAATGACTCGTCACCCGCCATACGCTCAGAGCGCACAGTGAAACGCTGCTCGTTGAAAATCGGTACCCAGGGTGCATCCGCCATGGCGTCGGTGAAAATCTTACCCCAAAGCGCCGCGCGCTCTTCTTGCTGATCTTCAGCAACCATGGCGTCGGCTTTGTCACCCATCGCATCCAGTTTTTCGTTGCAGTACCAGGCCCAGTTCCAGCCACCGGGCACAGCGCCCTCACAGCCAAGAATCGGACCCCAGAAATTAGCCGGGTCAGGGAAGTCAGCAATCCACGCCATGCCACCGGACCAGACCATAGGCGCCTGATTTTGAGCGCCGCCCGCCGCAATCACATTGGCCTGAGCCAGAGAGCGAATCTCGGCTTTAATACCAATGTTGAGCAGGTCCTGTTGCATGGCTTGAGCAATACGCGGCTGAGGGTCTGTGCTCATCACGAACAGCTCCGTTTCAAAACCCTCTCCGTAGCCGGCTTCTGCGAGCAGGGCCTTGGCCTGCTCCGGGTCAAAGGGATAGCCCTCATAGTTTTTATCGTAGCCAGGCATCGCCGGTGGCAAGGGCTGATTCGCAGGAGTCGCCCGGCCGTTGATGATGCGCACGATGCGGTCTTTGTTAATGGCCATATTAATGGCCTGACGAACTTTCAGGTTGTCCAGCGGGGGTATGGTGACGTTGAGGGTCAGGTAGCCGGTGTGAAGCTGATCCCCGACGACCATCAGGCTGTCAAACTGGGCCTCATTCTTGAACTGCAGAAATTTCGCCGGCGGAATCCCGTCTCCGGCGATGTCAACATCACCCCGCTCCAGACGCTGCAAAGCCACCATAGGCTCCTGGCCCACTTCGAACGTGATGGAGTCGATGTAAGGCACGCTAGGTTTGAAATAGTCCAGATTCTTTGAAAATATCAGGTGCCGACCCAGGGTCCAGTCGGTGAGTTCGTAGGCACCGGTACCGACGGGATTCTTACCAAAGTCCTTACCATATTCTGCCACTGCTTCACTGGGCACGATGGAGGCAAAGTTAAGCCCCATCACGTGTAGAAATGTGGCGTTGGGCGCCGTCAACTCGATCGCAACAGTGTAGTCATCAATCACGGTGACACCTTCCAGTTCATCGGTGTCGCCGGCCGAAACAGCGTCGTAACCAAGAATGGGTGAGAAGAAACCCGCTCCCGGGCTCTGAGTTTCCGGATTAGCGGTACGTTCCAGAGAATACTTAACGTCGCCGGCCTTCATCTCCCGTCCGTTATGAAACTCGACGCCCTCTCGAAGTTTGAACGTGTAGGTCTTGCCGTCATCGGACAGCTCATAGCTTTGTGCTAAGTCAAGCACCAGCTCAGTGGTGCCGGGGTTGTAGTCCATCAGGCCGTCGAACAAGCTTTTGATCATCGACCAGTTCTGCCAGTCGTAGCCAATGGCAGGATCCAGAGTAGCGACGTCGTTTTGGTAGGTGACAATGATGTCACCCCCTGGTTTGGGCTCAGCCGCCAGCGCACTGGCTGGAATGAGCAATGAGGCGATGGCAGTTGCCAGCAGGCTGTGGATTAACATCGTTTTCATCAGGTGTTTTCCTTTGACTCAGGGTTAGGACTTATCGAGCGCTATACGCGGGTCTGCAAGCGGCACCAGCAGGTCCGCAATCAGGTTGGCAATAACAATGGCGACGGCGGACACCATGGTGACGCCGACGATGACGGGAATATCGACCCGCTGGATCGCCTGCCAGGCAAGCTGCCCAAGGCCGGGCCATCCAAAAACGGATTCAACCACCACCAGACCGCCAATAAAGATACCGATGTCGATACCAATCATCGGGATCACCGGAATGATGGCGTTGGGAAGAACGTGGCGGAAAAGCACCCGGGCACGGGTCAGGCCTTTTGCGCGAGCGGTGCGGATGTAATCCTGCTGCAACACCTCGATCATCGACGAGCGCACCATGCGTGAATACCAGCCACTGCCCAGCAGCCCCAGGGTCAGAGCCGGCAGCAACACATGTTGAAACTCGCCGTAACCCCCCAGGGGGAACCAGTCAAGATTGACGGCGAACAGGTACAAAAACAGCATTGAAGCAATGAAATGGGGTGACGATACACCAACAAACGACAAAGCCATCAGGAACCGATCGATCGCAGTGTTGCGCTTGAGCGCAGCAAGCATGCCCAGACTTACGCCAATTATTAGCTCAAAACTGATGCCCCAGGCCATCAACTCAATGGTGGGACGAAGGCGTGACATGATCAGGGTCGAAACTTCCGTGCGCTGGATATAGGAACGGCCCAGGTCGCCCTGCAGAAGGTTTGTCAGGTAGTTGAAATATTGCTGGTAAAACGGGAGGTCCAACCCAAGCTGAGCCCGAATGTTGGCCACGGTGTCTGCCGTCGCACTGCGGCCCGCCAATTGTCGCGCCGGGTCTGCGGGTATCATGTACAGCAACAAGTAAGTAATAAAGGACACGCCCAGCAGAATCAGGACGGCATAGCCCAAGCGGCGGAGAAGATAGATCGGCATTATCCGCGTCCTTTCAGTGAGGGGTCCAGCTCATCCCGCAGGGCGTCGCCAACCAGGTTGAAGCTCAGCGCCAGAAGAACAATCGACAGTCCCGGAAACAGAACAAGCCAAACCGCAGAGGTAAAGTAGGTCTGGCTTTCAAAAATAATGTTGCCCCAGCTCGGAGTCGGAGGCTGTACCCCCACGCCGAGAAACGACAGCGTTGCTTCAAGCAGCACGGTTGTGGAAATGCCCAAGGTTGCCCAGACCAAAATGGTGGGCAAAAGATGGGGTAACAGATGAGAGAAAAGGATACGAAAGCTGCTTGCCCCCAGAGTGCGCTCTACCGCGATGAACTCCCGCGAGGCGATCGCGATGGTCTCGGAATATACAACACGGGCTACCTGCACCCAGTTCACCATGGCGATCACCAGGGCCACAATCCAGATACTCGGCTGAAGAATTGCCGCCAGAGCGATGGCCAGTAGCAGCGCCGGAAATGCCATCATCAGGTCGGTCAGCCGCATCAGTACCGCCCCCGTCCAGCCCCGAAGGAAGCCTGCACACACACCGACTAATGTACCGATGAATATGGCAATGCCGTTGGCCACGACGCCGATGATTAACGACGTTTGGGCGCCGTAGATAAGCCTGGACAGCAGGTCACGACCCAGCAAGTCGGTGCCCAGAAGAAATTTTTCGTTCGGCGGTAGCGGGGCGCCTTCCATCGTTAGGCCCTCGAAATACTGCATATTGGGGTCATGAGGAGCGACCCAGGGTGCCAGTACTGCGAGGCAGACCACGGTGACGATAACCACCAAAGACACCGCGACTGACTTGTGCCGGCACAGATTGCGTATCAGCGTTGGGAATGCCATCGCTTAGCTCCGTCGCTGTATGGGTTGGGTATGGCACTCGATGTCTTGACAGATAGACTCGATACTTTGGTTGAGCCTCATCGACAAGGTTCGAATACGCTCGAACGCTTCGTGCTCATCGATTGCGCAGTCAATCATCAGGCGGGCAACGGCCTTGGCAATCAGGTGGCGTGCCTGCAGTTTGGTGCTCAGGTCGTCGTTAGTATTCTCCAGCGCCGTTAACTGGTTCCGCAGGCCTTGCGCCATCATAAGAGTGGTGTACACCGAGCTCTGCGTGATGGGCTTGTTGAGCATGGCCGTTGCGCCCATGCGCATCGCACATTGAATCTGGGAGAGGGTCTCGTGATGGCTCAGGGCGATAATGGGCAGCCCCGCCACGCGTGCTTGCGCCAGCAGATCGGGGCTTTCAAACTGGTCCAGCTCCACGATCAGGGCAATAACATCCAGAGATGTATCGCCCTGATCCCGCTGCAGGGTTGCGGTAGCAATGCCGAGGCGGTGCAGACTCTTACACAGTGTAGCCTCGGTGCGAAGGTCACAGTCCACCAGCAGCAGGGTGCGGGTCGGGGTTGCCAAAGCGCCTCTCATTTCACGATCCTCAGGTGGCTAGCAGTCATCTTTTGTGACGCCGACTGGCGATAGTCACGCAGGTCCGTCTTCACAAGGTATGGGTCTGCCGACAGGCTGTTTCCTACCTGTTGGAGAATTTCGAATCCATCCCCCCTGGCCGCCGCAATATAACTGGGCAAAGAAAAGTGATTGTTGTAGGCAGACAAGGAAAGCTTTCCCAGCACGGTCTCATGCTGGCCCTGAGAGAGCAGATCACAGATGTGACCAGGGTCGTCACTGCCTGCGCGCTCACAGGCTTTTGCGTAAAGGTGCATCGCGGTGTAGGCACACGCGTAATAGTGGGACAACGGCGGGTCTTCGTGGCGTTGGCGCTGGGTTACTGCAAAGGCCGGGTTCACTGCCTCAAAAAAGGCGCCGCAGGAGAGCAGTTGGATGTGGTCCGCACCGCGAATACAGGGCAGTTCGGCTTCGGTGAAATTACAGCTTAGAACCGGCATTCGAACCCCTTTAAGGCGGCAAGCATCGCTGAGCTGGCGGAGGAAATGATAGGAGGACTCCCCGACCAGATTATTGAGCACAAACGCCGCCTTGTCCTTCAGGATGTTGGCGATCAAGGGTCCGAAATCAGTGCAGCCAAAGCGAAAGTACTTTTCACCAAGCACCTGGCCCGCGCTGAGTTCGATCAGTTCCCGGGCGATGCGGTTGCTCTCCCAGCCCCAGACATAGTTCGAACCCACCAGGCACGCATTGGCGCCGAACTCGCCGAGGGCGTAGCCAAGCAACGGGATCAGATTCTGGTTGGGACAACCGCCGAGGTAGAGAACGTTTTCACTGCATTCGAAGCCCTCATAGGGGCAGGCGTACCAGAGCAAGCTTTGGGTTCGCTCGAGGTCGGGAATGATTTCCTTACGGCTGGCAGAAGTGGTGGTGCCAAAGATGTGACGAGCACCGCCGTCAATCAGTTGGGCAATGCCTTGGGCGTAGCCTTCCAGTCGACCCGCAGGGTTGTAGTGCTGATGTTCAATTCGAAACCTGCGGCAGGTGTCGTCATTGATCTCCGCAATGGCGTGACAAAGTCCGGCAAGGGTGCTTGTGCCCATGCGCTGATATGTCCCTTCGGTGGACACCAGAATCCCGACTTCGACCGTTTGCTGCATAGAAAAGTGTATCCCTGAAACAAAAAAACCTGAACGACCGGTACAAGCGGGCGTTCAGGCATCGACACCTGTGCGCTAAAATTAACGCATATTGTGCGAAGACTTACGGTCTGTGACCCGCTTCGAATATTCTTATAAGTAGTATACACAATCAGTGCCAGAAGCTTAACTTGATTGTAATAGAATTATAGAGTGTTGAAATAAATCAGGTAATTGGTGTGTAATTGATCAAGCTATGAGCGCGCATGGCAATGCGTCTGTCAGCAAACATGCTTTAAGTTGGTGCATTAGAAGCAAATACGCGCCATACAAGTGCGGCGAAGGGGTACGCCCCTGCTTGTGAGGATCTCGATTACACCCGTGGTCGCGGTATCAGTCAAATTGTGATGGCAAGCACCGTAGGAGTGGCAGCTCGTTCGGGCACAAAGGCGTGAACGTCTTCTGTGCGTCTGCGTCAAACGCGGCAAGAACTCTTTGCTTACTGTGCGTCAGAGGGCTTGAAGGCACCCATGACCGCCAGCGGGTCACACCGCTTGTGCTGAGTTTTTTCATACTGAGCAACCAGCTTGCGCACTTGATCGTCAGAACCGCCCTTGAACTCCAGGAAATCATCGATGACGTCGTAAGAAAAGCCCAACACGTCTTCGTCCGCCAGTTGGGGCCGCAGGCATTCCAGATCGGCCGTTGCCGGTTTGCCAGCCATCTCATTGCTGGCACCCAGTTCTGAAGCCAGACGACGAACCTGACGCTTGCTCAGACCACGCAGCGGCAGCAGATCACAGGCGCCATCGCCCCACTTGGTAAAGAATCCGGTTACCGCTTCCGCGTTGTGGTCGGTGCCCACGACAAGCCCGTTGTTCAAGGCAGCAATTTCATACTGGGCGGTCATCCGCACGCGTGCCTTAACGTTGCCCCGTTCAAAGTCAGCGCGTTCCATGCTGGTTTCGGAGTCATTCACCACGACCGCGGCGTGCAGCGCGTCCACGCTCGGCTTGATATCAACGGTCATAATGCGGTCTGGGTCAATGAATTGCAGGGCCGCCTGAGCAGCGTCTTCGTCAGCCTGCTCGCCGTAAGGCAAGCGCACAGCGATAAATCCGGCTTTCGAGTCAGTGGTTTTCATTCGGTCAATGGCCAGTTGACAGAGCTTGCCCGCGACCGATGAATCAACGCCTCCGCTGATACCGAGAACCAACGTGTTGCGCCCGGCACTTTGAAGTGTCTCGCACAGGAACGTGACACGCTGGGTGATTTCCATGTTCCAATCGCGATCTTCTGTGGGCTGAACGCCCAGCTCTTCCAGAATGCGGCCGGCGGTCATATAGAGTTCTTTGCTCATCGATCTGCTCCTTATTGAACGTTAAACCGGGCCTTCAGGTTGGCCAGGTACACAGGGTCATCACACATGCTCTTGCCGGGCTCATCGCTGATCTTCGCCACGGGCATGCCATTGCACTCAACCATCTTCATAACGATATTCAGAGGCTTGTAAACGTCACCTTCGGGCGTCACGTAGTCGCCCAAGTCGTTGCTCAGAAACGTTCCAATGCCAAAGCTGGTCTGAATCCGACCCTGAAAATGTTCCGCAATATCCAAAGCTCGATCAAAATTCAGGCCATCACTGAACACCAGCGTTTTCGTTATCGGATCGATGCCCAGGGCTTCATAGTGAGCGATGAACTTTTCGCCCCAAATAATCGGGTCACCGCTGTCGTGGCGCACACCGGAGAACAGCACCGAGAACAAATAATCAAAGTCCGCCAGGAAGGCATCGGCGGTGATGCAATCGGTCAGGGCAACACCCAGGCGACCGCGATAGACCTGATTCCACACTTCCAGAGCCTGTTTTTGTGACTGGGCGACATTGACAAGCGCCTGATGTGCCTGCAGGTACTCGTGCGCCATGGTGCCGATGGCCGTGAGATTGTATTTCTGAGCCAAGTGGTAATTGCTGGTGCCGATGAAGTTGTCGGGCAGTGCTTTGGCCAGATAGCCCACCACGCGGTTGTGCACGGTGTAGGAGAAGCGGCGGCGGGTACCGAAGTCGGCGAACTTGAACGATTCAATGCCGCGACGATCCAGCTCCGATCTCAGGTGCTCAACCTTTGCATGGAGCACACCCTGAAACTGATCCTCACCAACATTGCCATAGCGGCGACGGTTGCGAACTTCGCTGACGATAGCCAGTACCGGAATCTCAAACAGGATGGCGTAGAGCCACGGGCCACTGCACTCAATAACCAGCTCGCCCTGCTCCACCCGGATTGACAGGTAGCGCTTGGGATCAAAGCGGTACTGGCGCAGGAAGTCGATGAAAGCGGGTTTGAGGAACCGGATTTTGCTCAGGTACATCAATTCGTCCTCGGTGAAACCCAGCCCTTCAAGGTCATGCAAGGCTGTGCGAATCTCATCGACATAGTACGCCAGGTTCTCATCGGTCCGGCACCGGAATTTGTACTTCACGATCACCGGTGCGTACTTTTCAAAAACGACTTGCTGCATGTGCAACTTGTAGGCGTCGGTATCCATTGCACTGGTGATGGTCTGCTGGCGGAACAGTGATTTGTCGACGGCGGCACTCATGGCTCTACTCTTTAGTCAATTCATTTGACGATAAAGGTAGCGCCTAATTATTCTTATGTCAATTCATTTGACAGAAAAAGTTCGGATGGTATTCTTAGACCAACACTTACTGACCGGAGACGCCTTCATGGTTGTCACACTCGATTTTATTTGCCTGCGCCTGAACCCGGAATTCGGGCTTCCGGAAGTCATGCTGCAAGAGTGTCAGAAGGAATCAGAGAGCTTTCGGTACGCCCTTATCGGAGGTTGGGTGTGGGAGGAGCCTGCGTCTGACGGGGGGGCTTCGGATGACACCCTGGAAGATGCCGTCACCCGTATTCTAAAGGGCAAGGTTGGCTTCTTGCCCAATCATCTGGAGAAGCTTCCTCCGGAAGGAAGCGTGGCCCGAGACGCATCATTGGGGTGGTCAGTGACGATTCCATTTCTATGTCTGTTCAATCGCCCAGACATGGCCGAGCTGGATCAGCAGGACGGCATTAAGTGGGAACCGATCGAGTCGATTCTGGCTGGGGAATATCCTCTGCCTTTTGATCATCGGAAGCTCGTGAACATCGCTTACGAAGCGTTTCTGAACAAGATCAGATACTCGTCGTTGCTGCTCTATTTGCTCCCTGAAAAGGTTGCCGTGCGTCAGATCGTGGAAGCGTACGATATCTTTGGTATCTGCGTGAAGAAACAAACGGTGTTCAGTCGGTGGGTCAATACGAGGCTGCTGGCAGAAACCGGAGAGAAGCGTTCGATGGCGGCGAAGGGCCAGCCATCGAAGCTTTACAGACTGGAAGAGGAATCTCTGTCTTATTTCGACAGCGAGATTGGCAAAAGTTACAACAAAGCGCTGACTGCCGTTCGCTCCTGAGTTTCAGCAGTCTCGCCCGCAATGAGCAAAATCTGTCCCAACGGTTGGCTTTTCCGGCTTCCAGGATTGACAGTCCGGCTTTCGTTGGAGCGCAGGTCCTTTCACCCTTGCCATCCTGCAGTTCTCAATGGCGCTGCTTGGTGACTTTGAGTCTGTGACGCTTAAGCTTGCGCACCACGCTGGGCTGGCTGATGCCCAAGCGCTCGGCAATGGCGTAGGTCGTCGGCAAGGTATCGCACAGGTCGGCCAGCACCTGTCGCTCAGCGCGTGCCAGATAACCTTTCAAAGTCTCACCGTTGGTCATGCCGGGCGGCATCGTTTCCTCACTCACCACGCCCCCGGGCGCAGGCTCGTCAGTGATCCCGCACACCCTTAACGCCGAAGCGTCGATCTGATCCTCAGGCGTCGACAACCAGGCCCGCTCCAGCCAGTTTTCCAGCTCGCGCACGTTGCCAGGCCAGTCGCCGCCCATCAGCTCGAGCCAGACACTGGCATGCAACAACTTCTGACGCCCATAGCGTTGGTTAAGCTGCGCCAAACACGCCTCGACCAACGCCGGAATGTCCTCACGGCGTTCGCGCAGTGGCGGCAGAGTGATCGGAATCACATTCAAACGATAATACAGGTCGAGCCTGAAGCCGCCTTCTTCAACCCGACGCGCCAAATCCTGATTGCTGGCCACCACCAGACGGAAGTCGACCCGACGAGGTCGCGTGTCGCCCAGGCGGTTGAGAATTCCGTCCTGAATGACCCGCAGCAGCTTGGTCTGCATCAGCAGCGGCAGCTCACCAATTTCGTCGAGAAAAACGGTGCCACCTTCGGCCTGCTCAAGCAGCCCCGCCTTGCCCTGGCGCGCCGCACCGCTGAAAGCGCCGGCCTGATAACCGAACATCTCTGATTCGAACAGGTTGTCGGGAATCGCCCCGCAGTTGACCTCGATGAAGGGGCCATCGCCACGTCGGCTCCAACGGTGAAGCTGCCGGGCGAACGCCGTTTTGCCAACGCCGGATTCCCCCAACATCAGCACGGTAGCATCAGAGGGCGCCACCCGCTTGAGCAGCAGGGCGATTTCCCGCATCGCACCACTGCGCACCCGCAGCTCGCCCAGGGCATCGTCCAGCGCCTTGTCATCGGCACTGTGCGGCAAACGGTGACGCTTGAGATGCTCGCTGAAGCGCTTTTGCAGCAGCGCATATTCGTCTTGAAGCAGCTGGAGATCGGTGAGATCCCGCGAACGGCTGATGATGCGATCGAGGCGGCCAGCAACAAAAACCGGATACGCTTCGGCAATCACACTCCGCCCGGTACCGGTCACCTGCATCAGCTGCGCCATCTTGCCGGTGCGCATGACCTCCAGAGTGATGGAGGGCTTTAATACGCCACGCGCCTCCAACTCCTGCACCGTTGTGGCCATCAGCTCTCGGCGTGAAAGACCGTAGACCGCGGCAGCGCCAGGGCTTACGTCCAGTATCTGGCCGTCGCCGGCGACGATGAAGAAGTGATCGCTGGCGGTCTCGACGATGGTCTCCAGTACGTGCTTATCGATGTCGCTCACCCGGAGCTCCCTTTCCAACACAATTGATTCATTATGGTATCGATGATTCATTTCCAAATCAAAACTCCGTGCTATTGATTCCTTTATGCATCGATCGAAGTGACCGGGCGCCTCACGGCGGGCCTCCGTACTTGGCATAAGACCTGCAAGTTCACCGGTCACCTAACGGCCTATAAGAACAAAGTCACGATGTCAGGCCGGGCATTCAGCCGACTCGATAGCAACGCCTTGATAGCAACGCCTCGACAACAACGCCTCGAAAGGGCCTCAACAAGGAGAGAGCATGAGCAATTTCAACCAACCCATGGGCGGCAACGAGATGCCTCGCTTCGGTGGCCCCGCCACCATGATGCGACTGCCCGCGCAAGACACCGCCGAGGGTCTGGACGTTGCCTTCGTCGGCATTCCCATGGATATCGGCACTTCCAACCGGCCAGGAACGCGCCTGGGGCCGCGGCAAATTCGCGATGAGTCGCGCATGTTGCGCCCTTACAACATGGCGACCCAGGCCGCTCCCTTCGACAGCTTGCAAGTCGCCGATATCGGCGACGTGCCGATCAACACCTTTAATCTGCTCAAAAGCGTAGACATCATCACTGCGTTCTACGACCGGCTGCTTGAACACGACTGCATACCCTTGACCCTGGGCGGCGAACACACCATCACGCTGCCCATCCTGCGCGCCATCGCCAAGCGTCATGGCCCGGTAGGACTGATTCACATCGATGCCCATGCCGACGTCAACGATCACATGTTCGGTGAGCCGATCGCTCATGGCACTCCTTTTCGTCGTGCGCAAGAAGAAGGACTGCTTGATGCGCAACGGGTCGTCCAAATCGGCCTTCGTGGTACCGGCTATTCCGCCGATGACTTTGATTGGTGTCGGAAGCAGGGCTTTCGTGTGGTCACCGCTGAGGCTTGCTGGTATCGCTCTCTTGCGCCACTGATGGCCGAGGTGCGTGAGCAGATGGGCGATGGCCCGGTCTACATTACCTTCGACATCGATGGGCTCGACCCCTCGGTCGCCCCCGGCACCGGCACGGTGGAGATGGCCGGACTGACCGCCTCCCAAGGGCTCGAGATCGTGCGCGGCGCGGCCGGTCTGAACATCGTCGGCGGCGACTTGGTCGAGGTCTCGCCACCTTATGACACCAGCGGCAATACCGCCCTCATGGGCGCCACCCTGCTCTACGAAATGCTGTGCGTGCTGCCCGGCGTTATGCGTCGCGATTGAGAGTCCCGGCCACGCCGATACAACAACGATAATTCAAGCTGAGGTACTGTATGCCATCTTCCATCGATACGTCCGACAACGTAGCGCTTAAAGGCGCCCTTCTATCTCGACATGGACTGATTAAGTTCATTGTGCCTTCGCTGCTCGGCGTGCTGCTTTTTTTGGTGCCCTTCTCCGTCGACGGTACCATCAACATCGGCATGGGGTTCGCCGCTGACGGCCTCAAGACCCTGCTGGGGAATACCCTACCGGCCATCGCTACGATAGTCCTGTGCCTGTCCGTGGTGCTGACCCTGGTGGTCAAGTTTACCCATCCAGGTTGGGCGCGTGAGGGCAAGATCAAGGAACTGTTCGACGTAGCGCCGTTATGGACCGTCATGCGGGCGTTGGGTGCCATCTTCGCGCTGATGATCTACTTTCAGGTCGGACCGGAATTCGTCACCGCCTCTTTCACCGGCGGGGTGATGCTTAATGACCTGGCACCGGTACTGCTGACCTTCTTTTTCTTTGCCGCCATCCTGCTGCCACTTCTGGTCGACTTTGGCTTCATGGAGTTCATCGGCAGCATGGCAAGAAAGCCGTTTCGCCTGATCTTCAACTTGCCGGGGCGCAGTGCCATCGACGCCACCGCCTCGTGGATGGGCTCGGGCACCGTCGGCGTGCTGATCACCACCCAGCAGTACGAGAAAGGCTTCTATAACTGTCGCGAGGCGTCGGCCATCGCCACCAACTTCTCCATCGTCTCCATTGCCTTTGCGGTCCTGGTGGCTAACTTCATTGGCATCAACCACCTCTTTGTACCTTTCTACCTGACGGTGTTGGTCGCCGGCCTGGTCGCTGCGATAATTGTGCCACGGTTGCCACCGCTGTCACTCAAGCCCAGTACCTATTATGAGCCGGTAGGCTGCCGCCTGCAGGAAGAACCTACCGGCGATCAAGGCTTGCTGCGCTTCAGCCTGGGCATGGCCGTGGCCCGCGCAGAGACGGCTCCTGGTCCGCGGCAGCTGGTGCGCATCGCCCTGTTCAACGTCGCCGATATTTTCTTCGGCTTGCTGCCGCTGGTCATCGCCATTGGCACCGTAGCGCTGATTCTGGCGGAGTTCACCCCGCTGTTCACCTGGCTGTCGATGCCTATAGTGCCGGTACTGCAGTGGATGGGTCTGCCGGAAGCAGAGGCCGCGGCTCCCGCTATTTTAGTAGGCTTCGCTGACATGTTCCTGCCGGCGGTACTGGGCAGCAACATCGAGAGCGAGCTGACGCGTTTTGTGATCGCCTGCCTGTCGTTGACACAGCTGGTCTACATGTCAGAGATTGGCGCCCTGCTGCTGAAGTCGAAGATCCCGATGAAACTCTGGGAACTGTTGGCCATCTTCCTGCTGCGCACGGCCATTACCCTGCCGATCATCGTCGTCATGGCCCACTGGCTGGTAGGATAATGAACTCTGAGATGACGTGTGCAGAACTGCTGATTCGATTGCTGCGTGATACCTATGGTCTCGACACCGTCTTCGGTATCCCAGGCGTGCACACCATCGAGCTCTACCGCGGCCTGAAGGAGACCGGGGCCGCGGGCCTTCGCCACGTATCCCCACGCCACGAACAGGGCGCAGGCTTCATGGCTGACGGTTACGCCCGCGCCACCGGACGCCCCGGGGTGTGCTTCATCATCACCGGGCCCGGCATGACCAATATTGCCACGGCGATGGGCCAGGCGCTGGCCGACTCCATTCCCATGCTGGTGATTTCCAGCGTCAATCGTCGCGCCACCCTGGGGCTGGGTCAGGGACGCCTGCATGAACTGCCCAGTCAGCAACAACTGATCGCCGGGGTCTCGCGCTTCAGCCACACCCTGCTCGATCCCGCCCAGCTATCCGAGGTGCTGGCTCGGGCCTTCGTGGTGTTTCGCAGCGAGCGACCCGGACCCGTCCATATCGAGATTCCCATCGACCTGTTCGATGCGCCAGTCGCGACACCGAGCCAGTGGCTGCCGCCGACGCTGTATCGCCCGGCGCCGGACCCCCAGGGTCTGGCCCAAGCGATCAACTGGCTCGCCGCCGCCGAGCGTCCCCTGGTGCTGCTCGGTGGTGGCTGCGTGGATGCCCCCGACGCGGCGCGCCAGCTGGTCGAACGTCTCGACGCGCCGACGGTGACCACAATCAACGCCAAGGGGCTGCTGGGCCGACACCATCCACTCGACCTGGGCGCCAACGCCGCCCTGCCGGCGCTGCGCGAGCTGGCGGCGAATGCCGACGTAATCCTGGCGGTGGGCACCGAACTCGGCGAAACCGATTACGACGTGGTGTTTGACGAGGGCTTCGCCTTAACCGGTCGGCTGATCCGTATCGACCTCGACGCTCAGCAACTGGTGCGCAACCAAGCGCTGGCGCTGGGCTTGGTGGGCGACGCCGGCCGCAGTCTTGAGCTGCTGGTCGAACGCCTGCCGCACCCCATGCAAAAAGGAGGCCGGGAGCGCACGGCGCTGGCCCTGGCCAAGCTGGATCTGGCCAACGATCCGGCCTTCGCGCCCTTCGTGCCACTCTACGCAGCCCTCGCGACAGCGCTGCCGGAGGCCATTCTGGTCGGCGACTCAACGGCCCCGGTGTATGCCGGCAATCACTTGGTTTCGCAGCCGGTGCCACGGCGCTACTTCAACGCCTCCACCGGCTATGGCACCCTTGGCTACGGATTGCCTGCCGCAATAGGCGCCCAGCTCGGCCAGCCGGCACTGCCGGTGGTCGCACTGGTCGGCGACGGCGGCGTAATGTTTACTCTGTCGGAACTCGCCACCGCCGTGGAAGAGCGTCTGCCGGTGATCATCCTGCTATGGCACAACGCCGGATACGAAGAGATACGCCGCTTCATGGATGCCCACGGTGTCGAACACCTCGGCGTCGACCTCAAGGCCCCTGACTTCCTGGCGCTCGCCCGCGGATTCGGATGTCTGGCGACTCGCGTCGACAGCCCCGCCGGCCTCAGTGCCGCCCTGGCCAGCCGGCCTCTGGACGGCCCGATGCTGATCGAAGTGGACGCAACCGGTTGGCAGCGCTCGCTGGCGATCCCTCAATGACGGACACCCCCATGGCACGACTCGACACGCCCTACCTTGACCAACAGTTCATTAACAACCAATGGGTAACCAGCCATGGTCAGCGCCGCCTCGCGGTCACCGACCCATTCCGCGAGGCCGTGATTGCCGAGGTCACCGCAGGCGACCCAGCTGACGTGGATGCGGCAGTGGTTGCCGCCCGGCTCGCTTTACCCGCTTGGCGACGCCTGGGCGGTACCCGCCGGGCCCACTATCTTGACGGCTTCGCCGATGCCCTGACGAGGCGCCGCGAAGCGCTGATCCATCTCTCCTCGACCAATAACGGTAAGGCAATAGCGGAAGCGGCGATTGATCTGGACGACGCCATCGCATGCTATCGCTACTACGCGGGGCAAGCGCGGGCGCTGGATGCCCGTCAGGGTGAATCCGTCGAACTGGAAATGAAAGGTGTCGTGGCACGCTGCTATCACGACCCGGTCGGCGTCGTGGGACTGATCACCCCCTGGAACTTTCCGCTGGTGACCAGCGCCTGGAAGCTTGCGCCGGCGCTCGCGGCCGGCTGCACGGTGATACTCAAGCCCTCCGAGGTGACGCCACTGCCCGAGAAGGTACTGGCCGATATTGCCCTGGACATCGGTTTACCCGCCGGGGTTCTGAACCTCCTGCATGGCGATGGACAGGGCATTGGCGCGCCCATCAGCCGCCATCCCGGCATCGACAAAATCTCGTTCACCGGCAGCAACCGGGTTGGCGAAGCCGTCATGCGGGCGGCAAGCGACACGACCAAAGGCGTCTCGCTGGAGCTGGGCGGCAAGTCGCCGATTCTGGTCATGGAAGACGCCGACCCGCAGCAGGCTGCCGCCTGGGTGATGGCCGGGATCTATTTCAATTCGGGCCAGATATGCTCGGCAACCTCACGGCTGATCGTGCACCAGACCATCGCCGACGCGCTTTATGCCGCATTGGCCGAGCGCATCGACGCCATCAGGCTCGGTGACCCGCTTTCCCCAACGACCGACATGGGACCGTTGACCAGCGCCCACCAGCGTGACGGCGTGCAGCGCTACCTCGACATCGCCGCCGCCGAGCAGCTCATCGCGGTACGTGACGCTCGTCATCGGGAGTTGCCCAAGCAGGGCTACTTCCTGGCCCCGACGCTTTATCGCGACGTACCGGTGACGAGCAGACTGTGGCGCGAAGAAATCTTCGGGCCGGTACTCTGCGGCCGCAGCGTAGCCAGCGAAGAAGAGGCCATCGAACTGGCCAATGACAGCGACTTCGGCCTGGTTGCCACCGTGATCAGCGGCGACAGCGAGCGCGCCCAAAGAATCGGTCGTGAAATGCAAGCCGGCAGCATCTGGTTTAACAGCGAACAGCTGGTGCTGTCAGAGACCGCCTGGGGCGGTTTCAAGCGCAGCGGTATCGGCCGAGAACTGGGGCCCTGGGGGCTTGCAGCCTACCTGGAAGTCAAGCACATCATCGGCCCAGCCGGGGCTGCCAGCGGGGAAAGCCGCTCAGAAACAGCGGCGCAACGCCCGTAAGACCGTCAAGAACCTGAAGACGGAGGTTCGCCGAAAAATCGGGTTCTGACAGAAACGAACTCTAGGGCTGAGTCAGCGCACGTTGGAGCGCCCAGATCCTCGTTCTAACGAGTGTTCAAAAGCACCTGTCACACCCAGATCTCAATTAATCAGGCGTTACAGACGAGGATGTGCCGGCACGGCGAGTTTCTGGAATTCATGGAAAGACATTCCCTCCGTCCCACCCACTCCTGAGACACCGGGATTACACCGGAACTCATAGAACGTCAAAGCCCCGCTCGTCGGGGCCTTTTCTGTCTGTGTTTTAGGGGTTTAGAAAGATAGATCTGTCCCGGTTTTGAATAACCCTCCGGCGAGTGCGCTGTTTGTTACTTAATTGAAGCAGCCCGACCGTTGGAAAACCGACTTCCCACCCACAACTGTGGCCTGCAGTGATAGCGGCGAACCATCAAGTTCGCTTAGCAGCAAAAGATCGGCGTCAAATCCAGGTGCTATACGCCCCTTACTTGCACCTAGCCCCACTGCTTTTGCCGGGTTCTCGCTGACCAACTTCCAAACTTGCGCGAGTGGCATCAGCCCCTGCTCTGCTGCGACAAACGGCGCGCAGAACAAACTGGGGTAATGATAGTCACTGCACAGAATGCTCACCAGATTCTGCTCGATGGCATCCCTGACGCTGATGGCTCCGACATGAGAGCCGCCACGAATCAGGTTAGGCGCACCCATAAGCACGGCAGCACCGGCGGCCAGGCTGGCGTTTGCTGTTTCGGCGTTCATGGGGAACTCTGCAATTGTAGTGCCCAATGTCCGGTTGTGTTCAACGTCACCAACACATTGATCGTCATGTGAAGACAAACTGACGCCAGCCTGATGGGCCTGTCGCACCAGTTCATAAGTTTGACTTTCGCCGAGGTTTCTCCGGCCCTGCAGGCTTTTCAAAAACAGCCCTGTTTCAGCTTCATCCATGGTTACACGGCGCCGGAACCCGGTGAGATAACGTTCAGTAGAGGCTGGATTATCCAGCTCGGGTAAATGGTCGTTCAGAGACAACATGTGGATACGACCCTCGGCAATCCAACTCATGAGCTCGTCGTGCAGCTCGGTATTCACCTTTTCATGGCGAATGTGCACCCGTGACTGACAGCTGAATCTGGGCATCAGGTTTTCTAAGGCAAGAAGCAGGCGCCGAACCGTTTCGCGACTGCGAGGCCCGGGTTCAAATCCATCGGTGATGCTGTAATAAAACGTGGTGATACCGTTGGCAATGAGGCTGGCATCATTGGCGGCCAGGGCAAGGTCGAGCGGAAAAACGGTACCGGCTCGCGGTGTTATGTGGCGCTCGAAGGCGTCGCCATGCAGGTCTATGATGCCGGGTAGCAGGTAGCCACCGTGTCCGTTCAGCATGACGCTGGCAGAACCGTCTACGTCAGCGCCAACCGCGCGGATTTTCCCGCCAGACAATTCCACACGGCTGTTTTCCAGCCAGCCGTCGCTGGTAAGAACGTTAACATTCTCAATCAGCGTGCTGCGCTGTGAGGTGTTGGTTTTCGAGTTGTTAACGGGGTCTTGCATTGGGTGACTCCAGAAAATGCGTTTACTGACTCTGGTGCATCAGGCGTTCCCGCAACCGGGAAGACAGATGCTCTACTGCGTATACCAGAATGAAGATCATCAAAATGATGTAGGCGGCCTGGTCATAGCGGAACATTTCCATCGATATCGCCAGTTCAGCGCCTATACCGCCCGCCCCAACCAGACCCAGAACCACGGAGGAACGCACCGCTTTTTCGAGCGAAAACAGGCTCGTATTGATCATGTTGGGCAAGGCTCCGGGAATCTGGACAACCGCAATGCGATCAAGCGGACTGGTACCGATAGAGTCGAGGGCTTCCGAAGGGCCAGGATCGACTTCCTCCATGGCTTCGGCGAAGAAGCGACCGCAAAAACCAATCGTATCGACAATAATGGTGAGCGTTCCGGCAAACGGGCCGAGGCCAACGGAGACAACGAAAAACAACGCCCATGCCAGGTCCGGAACGGTTCTAAGAAAACTGATAATTGAACGGGTTAGATGTCGAACCAAAGGATGGGGCGAGGTGTTTCTGGCCGCTAACAACGCCATAGGTATGCTCAAAATGACGCCGATCACGGTACCGACCAAAGCCATCTGAAAGGTCACCAGAATGGCCTCCATAATCGGACCGGCACGGTCGGTTGCTGGTGGAAACATCTCGCCGGCAATTGTTCCCATATTGGGCAAACCACCTATCAGGTCGCTGATGGACATGCCGGCACCGGCGAGTGACCAAAGAAAAAAGCCGAGAAACAGCGCAAATGAGGCGGTGCTTAGCCAGCTCGGACGCTGAAACCGTGGGGTAAGAGACGGTTTGCACTGATCAGAGAGGCGAATTTCAGGCATAAAAGCCTCTCAAACTTGCGGTATTTTCTGTTCCGCTTGCGCAATCAAGCTGTAGCTCTGAGTTCCGCAGCCCGATAATACGATCGGCGTAGTACAAGGCATGTTCGACATGATGAGAGACAAAAAACAGAGTCAGGTTTTGCGCCTTGGACAGCTTTGCGAAAAGCTCCATAATGACCTGGCCTGAGTTTGGGTCCAGGCTGGCAGTAGGCTCATCGGCAAACAGAATACTCGGCTCCTGCATTAGCGCACGGGCAATGGCGACTCGCTGTGATTGGCCTCCGGATAGTTGGTCACAGCGCTTATTCCAGAGATCCGCCAGGCCAACCTGATCCAGATAATGAAGCGCGCGGTCTCTGTCTACCTGCCGGGCCCAGCATTGCGACCAATTTCGGGGTCCCGAACGATGAGCAAGATTGCCATGAAGTACATTGGTTAACGCCGATAGGCGGGGTACCAGACAATGTTTCTGAAACACGAAGCCGACTCGATTGCGGGCTTTCTTAAGCTCACGTCCTTTCTTACTGGATAAAGCTTCGCCAGAAAGCACGATATTGCCTTCGTCCGGCTCAATTAACCTTACGCAACAGCGCAGCAAAGTACTCTTTCCGGCGCCGTTTGCACCGATAAGCGCCACCGACTGGCCTTTGTAAATGTTGAAGCAGACATTCTTGAATACCGGTGTTGTAGTGCCATGGAATCGTTTTGTGAGCCCGTACACTTGCAGCGAGCTCGTTGTGGACTGTTCGCTGACGACTGTCTGTGGTAACAGAGGCGATGCAATACTGGTCATTGAGAGTTGTCCTTGAATTCAGAAGAGACGGGTAATGTCCCTTCCGAAGAGGCGTTCTTAATCGCCAATAAATTCAGAATATTCGGGATAGCCGATGGTGGCGTACATTGATCGGACGTAGTTGTAGTCGCTGTCCTTGATGTTGTTGATAAAACGCATACCCGTGTACTTGTCGACGTCTGTGCCGCCGCCATTGACGATGGCATTGATCAACTCATCCGAGTTGTTTACAAATGCATCGCGCATCCGGTCAATGACCTGCTGATCGACGTGGCTGCCTGCCATCAAGAGATCATTTGGAAGATCTCGCCCACGAGCGATCACCCGAAAGGCACCAGGCTGCAGTCCGCCTTTTTCCATTTCTTGCTGGCGAAGCCTGCGAAACTCGGTATGGTTCATGCCAACGGCGGCAGCGTCACCGCGTTTCAATGATTCCCACAGAATCGGAACCTTTGTATGAACGATGTCCAGATCATTCAACGGTGAAATGCCACCATCTGCCAGCACCTGGATGGGGCCGAGATGGCGAGAGGTTGAGCCAACGCTGCCCATGGCGACACGCTCTCCTACCAGTTCATTGACCGACGTAAAGCCGCTTTCCGCCAAAGCGATAATCAAGGCGAAGTAATCAGGCCGGGAAAAACCGACAACGACCTTCGCGTCTGCGCGGTTCTGCATAACCACATATTCAGCGGGGCCGGTGAGGACAAAGTCGACCTGTTTGAATCGCAAAGCTTCGACCGCCGCTGTGCGATTGGTCACCGGCAGGAACTCAATGTCATAGCCCGAAGCTGCTGACAGGGCATCTCTGAAAGCACCAAACTCACGTTGTAATTCCTCCAGTCCTACGAGATCGGTTACGGCCAGTTTGACGGTCTCTGCATGCGCCAATGCCGGTGCGGTCAGAGCAACCGACAACAGGACCAGGCGTACGCATCGGTAAAGGTTCTTGAACATCATTACTTCTCCACGCGTTGAATAATGTTTCATCAATCTAAAGCGAGGACATGACAGAACAGTGAACACTTCGTGTCATTTTAGTGACGTACCGACACTGCGAGGAAACTGGGTTAAGTCGACGGCGGCGGCGCTAGCCTGCGACATTCCGCGATTGCACCGGAACTCAAAGAACGTTGAGGGGTATCTACGTCAGAGAAGGTGGCCCGTCAATTGGAGCGCATGGGGCGGGGAAGATATAACGTATATTTGCGACTCTATTCTGAGTCGACAGCGTTGTTGACTACTTCTAACGCGATTTCAATTATGTCGTGGCGCCAGAACTCCTGATCGAACTCAACGACCTGATTGTTTTGATCATAACTGGTTCGGGTAAGAAACAATCCTGGCGCACCCGCAACCACATTAAGTTCTGCAGCCTGATCACCATTCAACGGTGCTGGGTACATATTCACCCGTGTCCTGCTGATACGAATGCCATAGTGTTCGCGAAGAAGTGCAGTCAATGAGCAATCCAGAGGCAACTCCAGCAGACCTGGGCATAATGTTGCATTAACATGAATGTGCTCGACCAAGACTGCACGCCTATCAATCATCCTGCATCGACGAAGCAAGTGTACTGGGGCGCCGAGTTCAATACCCATCGTGCGATTTGTCCAAACAGACGCTGCCAATTCACTCTTTGAAAGAATGATCGTCTCCGGCACATGGCCCTGAGCACGAACGTTATCCATGAAACTGATATTCTTGGACGGATCGTAAAAGAGCCTTGGCGGTGAAACATACCAGCCGCGACGAATTAAGCGATAGATTAGGCCCTCTGACTCAAGCTGCATTAAGGCCTGGCGTACGGTTACTCGGTTAAGATCATAAGCTTTACTGAGTTCCCGCTCTGACGGCAACTTCACATGGTGTTGCAACACAGATCTCTCAATATCGCCTGCCAGCTTATCCCTGAGCCTCAGATAAAACGGTATATGGAGATCTTTCATGCGGAATTTACCTGTGTTTATGATCAGTAATCAGAAAAATTATACGTAGCCATCTATACTTAAGCAACGCACTAACCCATTATTTTATCATGACTTTCCGCTAATTCCGGGGCATGAAAGACAGCTCTGTTAGCTGTGCAAAAATTCAAATAGCAAACATCATCAGCACAGATTTTCAGCTTGCAAGACATGCTGGTCTACACCATAATTAAATTGACGCGTTGAAGTGGAATACCTTCAAACCCACAGCTCTAAAAAAATCAGTAGAATGGAATCGTGGTATGAGCGTTTTTGCAGGGCTTATGCTGGTTGCTTCGGCTTTTTTCAAGTTGTCTACATGTGGGCGTTGGCGGGCGCTTACAAACACGGTGCAATTTCCATCGCCTATCCCCTATTACGTACGTTACCAGTGTTACTTATCGCAATCATGACAGCTCTTCTGGCTCAGGGAGAAAGTCTTGGGCTGCTTGCCACGAGCGGCATCGTACTCGTTTCGCTCGGTTGCCTGATAATACCCATCCCATCTCTGCGAAAGGTCAGCGTCCGTACGTTTATAAATATGTCGTGTTGCTTTGCATTAGTAAGTGCTTTTGGTACTGTCGGATACACACTCGTCGATGACAAAGTACTGGCCCTGCTCAGAAACAATGAGTTCTTGCAGTTGTCTGTCATTGAAATAAGCCTGATCTACCTATTTTTTGTAAATTTGAGCGCTTCGGTATGGTTATGTTGCATAGTGTTACCGAACAGGAGTAGCCGCGAGCATGTGCGCGAGATTGTTCACAAACATCTTTCAAAAACCGCGTTAACCGGCTTCGCAATGACGCTCACCTATGCGCTGGTGCTGGTTAGCATGGCCTACGTAGACAACGTCAGTTACGTCGTCGCTTTTCGCCAGCTCAGCATTCCTATTGCCGTCATTTTACCATCTACCTGCTTAAAGAGCCAGGCACACCGTCGAAATTGATCGGCACTCTGACTCTTTTTACAGGGATTGTCTTAATCAGTCTTGCCTAATGTGAATAAAACCCGCTTCCAGGTTTTAAACCTCCCGTTTAATGCTTTGCACCGGTGAGCAGCGCCAAAGCTGCAGAATGCAATTCTGGGGTTCCCGCCGCTATCACTGACCCCTCACTGTTCCGATGCAGCGCGTTTCCCTGCCAATCCGTTATAACGCCTCCTGCTTCTTGAATAATTGGCACAGCCGGCATCCAATCGTAAGGGTGAAGACTCGCCTCGACCACCAAATCAATGTGGCCAGAAGCCAGAAGTCCGTAGCTGTAGCAATCGCCGCCATACCTGCGCATCCTCACCGCAGATTCCAATTTTTTGAGGCGTTCAGCCTGGCCAGTATTGAACATATTGGGTTCAGTGCTGAAAAGTGTGGCTGAACCGATGTCAGTAACATCGGATGCCTTACAGGGGTTGCCATTAAAGGTGGAGCCCTGCCCCAAAACACCGATCCAACGCTCGTTTAAGATCGGGATATCAATGGCGCCGATCAGAAACTGCTCTTCTCGCGACACACAGATCAACGTCCCAAAAAGTGGCAGACCGCTGATGAAACTTTTGGTGCCATCGATGGGATCCAGCGTCCAGGTGTAAGAATCCGTTCCTAACTGATCCTCCCCTTCCTCCCCAACAACGCTGTGCTCGGGGAAATACTGGTGTATCACCTTGCGCATGGCTGCCTCGATTTCCTGATCGGCCCGAGTTACCGGGCTCAAATCTCTTTTGGCCGTGACCGCAAGCGACCGACGAAAATAATGCCGTGCTATGGCGCCCGATTCGGCAAGAGTCTCGTGCACAACCTTCAAAAGAGATTCAGTCATATTCATGGCAGTTTCCCAAATTGAGAGGCCGTCCAAGACGGCCCGTGAATTTAACGGATTTATGGCGTCTTAAAGCGCTGGTGATCGCCAGAGAAGCAGCCGCGAACGTAACTTTATCGTCAGCAACCAGTGTATTATCCTTGCGCCAGCAGACGTAATCACAATCATCATGGCCATGGCAGCAGCGGGCGCAATGTCGCCGGCCCCCTCCATGTTCAGAACGGCCACTGAGGCCAACTGCGTGTCAGGTGAATACAAGAAAATCAGGGCCGATACCGTTGTCATTGCCGTGGTAAAAAGGTAAGTCGAAATATTCAGCACCGCGGGCAGACACATCGGAACCGTTACCCGAAAGAACGTCTTGTAAATGGGCACATTAAGAGACGCTGCCACCGATTCCAGCTCTGGCGCCACCTGCTTTAGTGCAGTAACTGCGGTAATGTGGCTCACCGTATAAAAATGCACGATTGTAGAGATCACCATGATGGCCATACTTCCGTAAAGAAAGTTCAATGGATTATCCGGTGAGTTGAAAAAGAAAATATACGACATTGAACGCGAACTTAACAGCGACACCTGCTTACGCTGTACGTAACGATCGACGAAGAATGCGAGCACTGCGGGCAATAACGACACAATGCCTACGACGCCTCCCATCTGGAAATTCTGCTGGCCGATGACCTGTTTAAAAAGATCCGTTGCAAGTACGTTGTATTGTCCGCCGATAACTTTGGCAACACCAAAATCAGTGGCTGTCAGGGTGAAAACAACAAACATTGCGCTGATCAGCCCATACTTGGTACTGGGCAGGGTGACAACAAAGAACGTGCGCAGCGGGCTTGACCGCATTACTGTCGCCGCTTCATACAAACGTCCATCCGTGTTCTGCAAAGACGTCTTGAGGATCATCAGTGCCGGAGGAAATACCCAGATCACCAGCCCCATCACAATGCCAATGGGGCCATAGATGGTGTGCCCTAAAAAAAATTCTTTCGCTATTCCCTGATTACCAAAAATATACACCAGACTGATGGCTGGTAGCAGCGAAGGCGCCAATAAAGGGATCATTGCCACGATGTTGAAAAAACTTTTCAAAGGCATGCACGTTCGGGTCAAACCGTAAGCGTACAAAAAAGACAGTGTTAATACCGCCAGCGTAGCCGCGCCCGCAACAAAAATAGATTGCTCAATAGACTGATAAAGCGAAGGGTCTGTTGCCATTGTACACGGTAGTCTGCATTGGAAATCCCTACCCGTTTAAAGCGACCGCTCTTCTGGGAAAAGCCGGATATGTTCAACAGGAAGAGTAACCGTAATCACCGTTCCAACCTTTGTACTGAGATCGCGCATGACGTTCATCGAAAATTCGGTTTTGAGTTTCAAGCCGTCTTTGTGGCTGACCAAGACACGGGAGAACGCTCCTAAATACTCGATGTCATCAACAGTAACGTCTAAGCTATTTACACTCGCCTTCGAGCCGTTACTGACACGGATGTCCTCAGGACGAATGGCCATGAGTGCCTTTTGACCCACCTACCAATTTAAATAATCGGCACCGATATAAAGCGATTTAGTTAAAAAATACAGATATCGCTTTATTTTGGTGCAAGCAAGGAGGTTATTTTGATGCGATCAAGAGGGTGACGAAAACTGTCAAACAAGTATGAAAGACTCCAGAGACCCTCTGAATAACTCGCTAAATTGAGCGGCAAGAATGCCATTGCCACCTACACAAGGCTCACAACAGCCATAAATCCGCTGACCTTCCCCGAGGCTGAACACTAGAACCAAAACGCCCAGACACTTTGCCCATTGCCGTCTATGCTCCGGGCTCAGTGCCTTGAGCGGAAATCTGGACGCTAATCAGGCCGCCTTCAAGTTTTTGCTCGCCATTTTGATGATCAGCTCCCTGTAGTACTCCAGACCGGGAATGTCGATACCGACTTGCTTGCCGTGATCGTCGCAATACCGCAGGCCAATAGCGGCATCAGAATGCTTCCCTACACTGAATTTTGCTACTTGGGCGGGGGTCATCGGTCCACCCTGCAATACCAGGCTATGTTTTGATGCCTCACTCAGCGATTCGTAGTAACCCTCTTCGACAGAGCATAAATAGCGTTTGACGGCGACATGGAGTTGGATCGGCACAATCACTTCAGAACCAAAACAGGATTCCAGAAAACGTGCACCCAACACCTCATGACAGAAGTTCTGCTCAGGTCGACCGTCTGACATCAGCTCTTCCGTCTGTGGGCTAAAGAAATGCCCAACATCGTGAAGCAGCGCTGCGACCACAGTAGCGTCCGACTCTCCGCGCTTCTCAGCCATGTGCGCACTTTGCAGCATATGTTCACGCTGGGTTATCGCCTCACCGTACTGTTCGTCGCCAAACGTTTCGAACAACCTGGCCAGTTCTTCATAGATAGCCGCAGGGGCCAGTCTATTGTCTAAAACAGGCCCGTTCACGGCTGAACTCCGGCTGCAAGTTTTGCATTGATATCGGCGATGGCTGCGGGTAAATCAGCCACTGAATCGATCACACAGTGAGCACCGGATAAGGCCATCTGTCTACGTGACTTCTCTGCCACCGCGGCCTGCGCGTCAGCTGATAATGCCGACCACTGTTCATGACTTAAACCGTTTGCGTTGCCGCTCAATGCAACAGCCACTGTCCACATACCCGCATTAAGACCCTCTTCGATGCCCGTTTCGGTATCGTCCACTTTAAGACAGGCCTGCGCTTCCAGTACGCCTAGCTTTTCCATCACTGCCTGTGCCATGTATGGATACGGACGACCTTGCGACACTTCAGTCGCACAGACGTTTGCATCGGCTTCATAGCCGGCATTTCTGGCAACTTCAGCTACCTGAGCATACATTTCAGTGTTATAGCCCGTGTTAGCGCCCAGTTTTATCCCCTGACCTCGCAGCTCATCGACTGTCTCAAGCCAACCCGGAATGAGGTCTCCACAGTTGCGAATGCTGGCCAGCTGTAAGGGCAAGAACTCTTTATAAAGGGTCTGTACGTCCTCCTCCGTCGCAGGCCTGCCGTTTATTTTCTGCCATTTTTCTGAGATGTCCGGCATGGCAAGCATACGACGAATATGAACGCTTTTCTCCGTTCCCATCGGCTCGCGAGCCTGCGCCTCAGTCACATCAATATCATAAGATTTAAACAGTGCTAGAAACGCTATAATAGGTGCCCTTGAACCATAATCGATGGTTGTTCCCGCCCAGTCACAGATGACGGCCTTTATGGGCCCAGTGTATCTGCGCGCATAACTGTAATGGACAGCGTTCACTGGTTTTTTCTTCTCTTGGCTTTTAATACTCATAACAATTCCTTTTTTAAAAGGGTAGATCTAAATGATCTTCAATGTCTGCCATGAAGTTAGAGCCAATAGCGTTCAAGGCGAATAGCGTCAATAAGTCGCTCTATGTCTTCTGGGAAAACATGACCAATATTGCCAATCCGAAAACAATCAGCGTCCGATACCTTACCTGGGTAAATAACAAATCCACGATGCTTCAATCGCGCATAAAACTCTTCGAACTTATAACTGGAGGCACCCGGATTATAGAACGTTGTGATGAAAGGAGACATCACTTGATCTTCCAGCATGGTCTCGAAACCAAGCTCCCGCATGCCGCTTACAAGTACCTGATGATTCTTCCGATATCGTTCACAGCGCGCGGCGATACCGCCTTCTTCCGCCAACTCAATCAGAGCCTGATCGAAAGCTCGAACGGTGTGTGTCGGTGAGGTAAAGCGCCACTTGCCTCCACCTGTTTCCATAGCGTGCCACTGATCATAAAGGTCAAGGGACATAGACCTGGAGTAACCCTTGGTTGATTCGATTTCAGCCCTTTTGGCAACGATAAGACCAAACCCGGGAACACCCTGAATGCACTTATTGGCGCTGCTGATGAGGTAATCTATCCCCAGCCCAACCATATCGATGGGGACGCCGCCAAAACTGCTCATCGCGTCGACAATCAAACAGAGGCCTGCCTGCTTTACAACCGGCGCAACCTCTTCAATCGGGTTCAGGCGTCCGGTGGTTGTTTCACAGTGGACAACCGCCAAGTGGGTAAAACCGTGGTCGCCCAAAAGTTTCTGCTGTAATGCCTCTAAGTCGATGGCGCCCTGCTCGCCAAAATCCAACACATCGTAATCGATAGCCAGTATGTCTGCGGCCCGTGCGATACGCTTACCGTAGGTACCGTTCGCGAGCACCAGCAGCTTCCCGTCTCTGGGCACAACCGAGCCAATAACACTTTCAACTGAGGCTGAACCACTCCCCTGCATCAGCACCGACGTATACTTTTCTCGCGCTGCAGGATGTGCTCCGACCGCTAGCTCAACCAACCGACTACGAATGCTATTCACCAGCTCGTTATATTCTGCGTCCCAAGTACACCAGTCCTTCATCATAGCCTGACGGACCGTGGGGCTGGTCGATAGGGGTCCTGGCGTCAATAGCAAATAAGGATTTTCAGGTATGGCACTCATGAAATATTGCCTCTGTGCGATCAATTTTACTGCGAATATTCTGGTATACACCAGTTAAAAAGCAATATTATTGCTTGGCATCAAGATAGTCAATGCCTGTGCGGGCTGCATACACCAAGCGGATTACTCAGAGAAAAAAAGTCGTCACTGAGAGTGAACCTGATTCAGGGACACCTTCTAAAATAGCCAGTCGTAGCAACGATCGAGCACAATTTTACGCCGGAAAAGCGAGGCTCTGAACCCGTCATTGATGGCTTTCATACTGTCCAGAGTATCCGTGCCTAGACCGTCGCCAGCCAGAATTTTCACATCACCATTCAGAAATTCTGGTATACGCCACAAAATATGGGCGCCAGAAATACAGCCTGACTGCACAACATCGCCTCGGTTTTATTCACTAAGTGCTCGAAATCCTTGGCAACTTCGACGCCAGCGTTCAGACCTTGAATGAGTGTTTTCAGAGCACGGCGCTATTCGCGTTGGCACCTGTAGGTACTTCCACAATTTGGAATTCAGGGTAAAGTGCCTGTATCGGGGGGGAACAGTCGCTCAATCACCACACATGAGACCCGGCGTGCCGTTCTCTGGTCGCCAAGCCCAAGAACTGGGCGTGGCTAAACGCTAACAAAGCAGGGCCGCGCTGGTGTTCTACCTTGCGGTGCATCGCTATACTTGAGCCTTGAGGGTGTTTTCGAAACCACAGCAAAGTTTGCATCTTAAAAGCCCGCGTAACGGCGTTCAGTCGTTCATTTCATGTTGATCACAAAGGGACACACACTATGGCCGTGCAAGATCCATTTCATCTCGCCATACAAGTTCGAGACATCGACGAAGCTCGCCGATTCTATGGCGATTTTCTAGGCTGTCCTGAAGGCCGCTCGTCCGACAGCTGGGTCGACTTCGACCTGTACGGTCATCAGTTTGTTTGTCATCTCAACCCTGCCCTAAAAGAGCAGTCCGCGAGCACTCATAAAAACCCGGTTGACGGCCACGGCGTGCCCGTTCCACACTTCGGAGTGGTTCTGGAAATGGACGCATGGAACAAACTGTCTGCAAAACTACGTGAGCACGGGGTGGCTTTCGAGATTGAGCCCTATACACGTTTTAAGGGTGAGCCGGGGGAGCAAGCCACCATGTTTTTTTACGATCCTTCGGGTAACGCTCTGGAGTTCAAGGCCTTCAAGGATCGCGAGGCCCAACTGTTCCAAAAAAACTGAGTCACTGAATCCGACATCGACGACTCATTGCAAGAGCCAGTGCAACCACACGAATGCCTGTTATTTTCGAAAACAGTCAAGCTATCGACTCGGGTTCTACCTAGCGATGAGCCAAACGCGCGGCTTCGGCATTCACCAAACCAAAGTGGCCAGCAGAACATTGAGCGTAGCAAGTGAACTGTTTAAACGCGGCTATTTGAACAACTGAATTGCATGTGACCGGTATCAGCAAAACCCGGCATGCCGGGTCCGCAGGGGTCCTATTCGACGAGCAAGTCACGTTCACAGGGGGAGGTATCAACGGTTGCCATCTAGGCAGGCAAAGCAGTCATCACTTTATTCGATGGCACCGGTGTCGGGCTTTGGGACGTGGTAACTGCCTACGCAGCCACACGCCTGGAGGAGCGCGTGGGCTTGTTCAACGAGTCACACTAACGATTGAGTTTGCTTCAAACGTATTGATAAACACCGCGAGGGCGTTTGCCCGCCTTCATAAAGCGTAAGCTCTCGTTGTCGTGTTCGAGTCCTGAGGCTTGCCGGCTCTGCTCCAGAAAGGCCATTGCATCAGTCCGAAGCGGCAGTTTGAGCGCAACGTTGATTTCCCAACGTTTATAACCCAGATCCGACAGTGTGTCGTCTTTCTCGGCCAACAGCGTCAGCGCCATGCGCCGGAACTGTTGACGCCGGGAGTAACTACCCACCAAGGTAACGGTGTGCATTCTAATGGTCTGATCATTCTTGTGGGGGCCTAACATCGCTGTTCCTCCTTGTATGGGTGTTTAACCCAGATGAATGTTTGAGGTCTGCAAGAGCACGTGCCTCATCGATTTGTTGCGGTATAATGGCGACTTCCCTGCATTCAATCAAACGAAAAGAATTTAACTCTGCCTTCAGATATACTTAAGTCAGATGCCAATGTTTTTCTAGGAGATGCCATCAAGTGACGATGCCGCTGCTCGATAATGAGGTGCTCAAAACATTTGTCGCGATTGCAGAGTGTGGAACGTTTACCGCTGCCGCAAAAGTCGTCCACCGGACGCCTTCGGCGTTGAGCATGCAGATCAAGCAGCTCGAAAGAACCCTGGGCAAAAGTCTGTTTGTTCGCGAGCCGCGTCAGGTACGGCTGACCAACGACGGTGAAGTGTTACTGGCATACAGCCGTCGGTTATTGCGACTCAACCAAGAAGCGGTAGAGCATTTCATCGCACCCGTGCTGGAGGGCAAGGTGGGTTTTGGTACCTCGGATGACGTAGGCACCCGAATTCTACCCGAGGTGCTCGCCCAGTTTGCGCGCTCCTACCCGGCGGTGTTGGTGGATGTTGTTGTCGGTTCAAGCAAGCAAAATCTGACAAAGCTGGATGCGGGAGGACTCGATATGGTGCTGGTGACTGTGTCGGAACGCGTTAGGGGCATTCGTGGTGAGATTGTGCATGAGGAACCACTGGTTTGGGCCGGCAAGGAGGGTTCATCTGCGCACTTGAACAGGCCCCTGCCGATTGCGGTGGCCCACGAGGGATGCGCATGGCGCCAGATGACATTACTCGCCCTGGAAAACGCTGGCACGCCGTACCGGATCGCCTACACCTGCGAGCACTGTTCCGGCCAGGAAGCTGCGATGATAGCAGATCTTGCCGTTGCGCCTTTCCCCCTGAGCCTTGTGCGGTTGCCGCTCAAACAAATTATCAGCGCCGACCTGCCAGAAATAGGCCGTTATCAGCTGGCGCTCGTGCGCAGAGGCTCCAACCCCCTCAATAACGCTTTGGCTGCCTACGTGAAAAGTGCCTTTCAAAGCTTGCAATGATTTGACCTGGTCAATCATCAGACGGTCACTCACATTCAACCAAGTAGAAAATTCCCGCTGTTGCCGACACCTGCCAATAGTGGTTCTTCAGCGTCATCTTTTAAGTTAACCCCCGACAGCTGACGGCGACAGGCTTCGCGCATCAAATAAGACAGACGATGGCAGGCCATTGGATAGCTCAAACCTTCCAAGCGGATATTAGAAATGCAGTTGCGGTAGGCGTCGGTCAGGCCGACCTTGGGCGCGTAGGTAAAGTACAACCCCAGGCTGTCTGGTGAGCTCAGACCTGGTCGCTCACCAATCAGGACAACCACCATACGCGCGCCAAGCCGTTCAGCCACTTCGTCGGCCACGGCTACCCGGCCCTGGCTGACGAGGGCGACGGGCGATAAGTTCCAGCCTTCAGCCAGAACCTGTTCTTCAATGTGCTTCAGCATGGGCATGGCATTGCGATGCACGGCCAGGGCGGAGAGGCCATCGGCCACGACAATCGCCAAGTCGTAACCCGCTGGGTTGTCCGCACGATGCCGATTCAGCAACTGAGCAGAGTCATCATCCAGACGGCGTCCCAGATCCGGGCGCTGCAGGTAGCTGTGGCGGTCACTGGCGGCGCTGTGTAGCAACACACTACCGCACCCGTGCTCGGCAAGCTGGGCGCTGAGCCCGGCGTGATCAAAGGGCAGGTGCACAGCATCGCGGGCCTGAGCATGGGCGTACTGGAACTCCAGTTGCGCGGCTGTAGGCATGCTGGTGCCGGCGCGGCCCAAAGCAATCCGTGCCGACGTAAGGTTGCGCAGTTGCCGCCAAGGGTTCTTGTTCTGGTTGTCGGTGATCGGTTTATCCATGACGTGCTCGCTCATTTCAATTGCGCTAGAGCCTGACGGAAAGCCGGCGGCAAGCTGTTACCAAAGTGAACTCTTCCGTCAGCTTGGGTAAAAATACCCATTTTCGCCAGCCATTCTTCGAATTCTGGCGCAGGTTTCAGGCCCAAGGTCTGGCGTGCATAGAGGGCGTCGTGGAAGGACGTCGTTTGATAGTTGAGCATGATGTCATCAGAGCCAGGAATGCCCATGATGAAGTTAATGCCCGCTACGCCTAACAAAGTCAGCAGAGTATCCATATCATCCTGATCGGCCTCGGCGTGGTTGGTGTAGCAAATATCACAACCCATAGGTACGCCCAGCAATTTGCCGCAGAAGTGGTCTTCAAGGCCTGCGCGGATGATCTGCTTACCGTTATAAAGGTATTCTGGGCCAATGAAGCCGACCACAGTGTTGACTAAAAACGGGTTGAAGTGTCTGGCAACCGCATAGGCTCGGGCTTCGCAGGTCTGCTGGTCCAGACCGTGGTGGGCGTTGGCTGATAACGCACTGCCCTGGCCCGTTTCGAAGTACATGAGGTTTCGCCCAAGCGTGCCGCGGTTTAATGACAGTCCCGCCTCGTAACCTTCCTGCAAAATGTTCAGACTCACGCCAAAGCTTGCGTTTGCGGCCTCGGTGCCAGTAATTGACTGAAATACAAGATCCAATGGCACGCCGCGGTTGATCACTTCGATGGAGGTGGTGACGTGAGCCAGCACGCAGGCCTGGGTGGGAATTTCGTAGCGCTGGATCACCGCATTGAGCATCTCCAGCATGGCGCAAATTGAAGAAGTGCTGTCAGTGGCCGGGTTGATCCCTATCATCGCATCGCCGTTGCCATAAAGCAGACCGTCAAGAATGCTCGCCGCAATCCCGGCCGGATCGTCGGTGGGGTGATTGGGCTGCAAGCGTGTCGAGAGCCGACCGCGCAGGCCAACAGTGCTGCGAAACTGGGTCACTACGCAGATTTTCTGCGCCACCAGGATCAGGTCTTGCACGCGCATGATCTTCGATACAGCCGCGGCCATCTCCGGCGTCAGGCCCGGAGCCAGGGCACGCAGACTGTGCTCATCGGCGGCGTCGCTCAGTAGCCAGTCGCGAAAGCCACCCACTGTCATGTGGCCAACAGCGGAAAACGCGGCTTTATCATGGGTATCGATGATAAGTCGGGTGACTTCATCGGTTTCATAGGGAATCAATGCTTCGTGCAAAAAGCGCTTCAGCTCAATGTCTGCCAGGGCCATTTGTGCCGCAACTCGCTCGCCGTCGTTTACGGCCGCAACGCCCGCCAGAAAATCTCCAGAGCGAGCTGGACTGGCCTTGGCCATAACCTCTTTAAGGTCGTCAAAGCGGTAAGTCATGACACCGACAGTATGGGAGAAACTAGCCATATCAGCCTCTGTTGCAAATTAGGAAGGAGTTGTAATTAGTGGTTGCACATCGGAATGCCACCTTCTTTAGCAGCTTTTCCAAGAAGTTGCCGACCTCAGGGGCTTACCCCTGAGTGCGCTTATCCGACAAACCGGTGAGCAACCTCCTAACCCTTTTGACTTTCCCATGAACCGATCCTGGAGGCAAGAGTGGGTCATTTCGAGATTGTCGAGGTGGGTTTCCAGGCCGACCCTGCGAAAGCGGTCGCAGCGGTGCGGGCCGCAGTGAACAATTCCTGAAGCGAAGCGCAAGACTCGCCAGGGGTGATCACCTGCTGACCAGCCACGTAGCCTGAATCTATTCCGCTGGCCTCAGCTGCAAGGGTTGCAGTGCCTATAGCGGTCAGCTCGGGCTCAGACGATAACAACAGTTCCCGCTGCAGCACATTCGATAAAAACTGCACGAAGAAACCATTCTCGGTCATCCGGCCATCAAGTGAGATGGTTCCGTTGACGGGTTGGTTGCGCTCAAGGGCCAAAAACACTTCCGCCGTGCGAAAAGCAACACCCTCCAGAACGGCCTGCACCATATCAGTCGCCGTTGTCTGCAGCGACAATCCCATCCAGCTCCCCCTGGCGCTTCTATCCCAATGCGGACAGGCGAGGCCAGAAAGAGCGGGCACGAACACCAGCCCTTTGGAAGCTGCCGAACGTGTATAAGTGACCGCCAGCTCCGAGAAATCCTTGAACAGCCCCAAACCGCGACACCAGTTCAGCGCCGAGGCTGCCGAATACACACCGCCCTCCAACGCAAAGACTGGCGCCTCTCCGAATTTCTGCCAGCCAACGGTCTGCGTCGCTTCGTTGCTAAGCTGACTGCCGTCAAAATGATTGATCCCGAGCAGAAAAGCACCTGTGCCAAAGGTCATTTTGAGGTCGCCCGGACGACGACAGCCGTGGCCATAAAGGGATGCTTGCTGGTCAACCAGGCTTGCGGTGAGAGTCACCTGCTTTGCGCCACACCGAATCAGGCCTAGATCACCAGAGCTCGGACCGATGACCGGCAGCGCGTCTAGAGGCACGCCAAACAAACGGCACAGTTCCGGGTCCCAGTTCAGGGTCTTAAGATTCATCAGCGCCGTTCTTGATGCGGTCGTCACGTCTGTTTCGAAGCGCCCGGTCAGCCGGTCCCGAAAAAAAGCATCGGTTGTGCCCATCCGCAGGCGCCCGCGTTGGTGCAAACGTCGAACTTGCGGCAGCTCGGCAAGCATCCAGCCCAGCTTTGACGCCGAAAAATAGGCATCGAGCGGCAAGCCGCTTTTCTGCCGCACCACCGCCTCGGCGCCTTGCCCTTTGAGCGCTTCGATTGCCGGCTCGGTGCGAGCGTCTTGCCAGACAATAACCGGGGTGACGGCTTCCCCGGTTCTTGCATCCCAGGCAAGGCAGCTCTCACCCTGGTTATCCAGCCCCAGGGCGGCAAGATCACTGCATTCTCCGGCAGCGGCGCAGCAATCCTGCAATATCGCCATGAGTTCCCGCGGATCGTGCTCAACCCACCCCGGTTTTGGATAGAACTGCCGATGTTCACGGCTCAAAAGCAGTCTGGACTGGCCATCGTTTCCGAGCGCAATCGCACGGGTACTCGTGGTGCCTTGATCAATGGCGACAATGGTGGTCATCTGTCACTCTCAACCAGTTCGAACGTCGCTGTGCCGCTAGGTGACCGTGGCAGTACCGTCAGCGGTACCCGTATTCGGCGCTCCGGCACCGTGGAAAGTGATTTGACTGTCTTGCGGATTCCATTGATCGAAAAACACAAACGACCCTGTGCTTTGTGAGAGACGCGGAACTGAAAACTGTCCAGCGCAGGCGGTACATTGGTTGGGACTATTCGCTGCGGCACCACGTACTTGAGCGACCTGCCCGCCAGTTTAACCGCGAAGCCTGTGGCTGGGCTGGGCAGCTTACCCTCCAGACTTTGGGCAATCGCATGGCCTACGGCTTTGCCTTCCTGCCAGCTCCAACCTGCCGTTTCGACCGGCCGAAGCAGATTGCCTGCCGCGAAAAAATCAGGGTCGGAGCAGCGTCCAAACTGATCGACCACCGGGCCACCGGTATGACGGTCGAGCTCGATGTGACTCCCGGCCAGAATCGCTGATTCTGGCCGAAAATGGCCGCTAACGATCACGCCGTCCGCGCTGAGTCGCTCGATATCGCCGTTAGGCCTGCGAATTGTGACTCCGCTAACGGTGTTTTCACCCTCGATGGTGAGCAATTCAGTTTTTAACAGTAGCGGAATACCGAGGATCTTGGGCAACCACCTTGCGGGCCAGAACGCCGTCGTTGAAGCGCCCGGCTCAATCATGGCGACGGGCCGAATCCCAAGGTGCCTGCAGGTCAGCAACGCTGAAAAAGAGACCAGCTCGGTGCCAAGCACGACGGGCGCACGAAACGGATTGATGCCCTCAAGATGGACCAGGCCCTGCAGAGCCCCGGTAGACACGACACCGCCGGGTTTGGTACCGCCAATGAAGCGAGCTGCTCTGGATGTTTCACGGGCGCCGGTCGCAATTAGAACGCGCTGGGCGTGAACAACCCTGACGCCTGCATCGCTGGTCACCGTTAACACCGGGCCGCGGGTTAACGACTGAATGCTAACGCCGGTGTGAATGCTAACGCCGGCCGCCAAAGCCGCCGCGACCAGCCGCCGAGCATAAGCTGGGCCACGCAACAGCCGGAAAAATTCTCGCAGCCCGTAAGGATAATGATCGCAGTGCCGTGGAACGCCCCCAGCGACAGGCTCTCTGTCAAGCACCACAACCGATTGCACGCCGCAACGCCTGAGTTCGGTCGCAGCGGCCAGGCCGGCAGGTCCGGCGCCAATGATCACGACATCTGCCCGGTTTTCTGGCCCATACATGTCGGCAAGCCCGTCGCCGCGCGCCGGCCCGTAAGCGGCCAGCTGTTCAATTAGCCCCGACATGAGACCCCACTGTGCTGCTAGCAGCATCGAAGTACGGCTGGGTCATCTTGGCAAGCTCGGCTGAACAGTAAAAACCCTGACACCGGCCCATTGTTGCCCGTGTCCTGCGTTTGAGCCCGCCGATCGAGTGCACCGCAAGCGGCCCCTCCAGCGCCTCGGTAATTTCCCGCCGAGTGACCAGTTCACAGTGGCAGACGATGCCCTTGTTTCCTTCACACTGCCAGTCACGCGGGTAGTTCTCGGCAATATTGCTGACTCGGGGCCACTGAACAGTTGCCGGTGGCTGAAACGCTTCACCCGATTCGAGATACCGCTGGTAAATAAGTTTTGCAGTGCCCAGCGCTGAGCTCAGCCCGGTGGACCGTATGCCGCCAACAGTAATGTAGTTGAGTCCTTCGTGCGCATGTATCTGATAATCCTTGAACTCGGTGGCCGGGCGCAGCCCCGCATACACGGCTGTCACATCTTGGTCGGCCAATGCCGGAAGAATTTCTTCGCCGCGCTGCCGCAACGCGGTCATTGCGGTTGCGGACAGGACCGCATTAACGCGATCATCCTGAGCCTCTGCGGTAGGACCAACAAGCAGGTTGCCGTAGGCCGTCCTGCAAATCACCACGCCTTTGGTGACGTCATTCGGCACCGGCAGAAGAATGTGCTTTACCAGCGCCGATGCAGGCTTGTCATAAACAATGAACTGACCCTTTCTTGGCTTGATGGAAAACCGAGTGCTACCTGTCAGTTGCTGATCAATAAGATCGCCGTACAGGCCGGCGGCATTGATCACCGTCGTGGCTGAAACCTGTCCCTGAACCGTGTCAAGTGTCCAGCGAACACCGTCGAAGCGACCGCCTTTCACCTCACAGTTCCGCTTAATAACAGCGCCATTCGCCAGGCCCTGCAGCAGGTAGCCGTAAGGCGTAGACCAAGGATCTATGACGTACTCACGAGGAACGATAAAACTCGCCTTGGCGTATTCGGCAAGTTCCGGCTCAAGTTCATGGGTTTGCCCGGCGCTCAATAATTGAACGTCTTCCACGCCATTTTCGCGTGCGCGTTCCATCAGCACTGGCAGGCGCTGTTCCTCACCTTCTGTCCAGGCAATGACGAGAGCGCCTGATTTAATCAGTGGCAAGCCCAGACGTTCGTGGATTTTGAGGTATTCAGCATGGCCAGCGGCAACGCACGAGGCTTCTATGGAGCCGGGCGGTGCATCAAATCCGGTGTGCAGGATTGCGCTGTTGGCCTTAGAGGCGCCATCGAGTATGTCGGGGGCTTTCTCGATGACAACCACTCGCGCCCCCTCGAGAGTGAACTGTCTGGCGATCGCACAACCAATGACACCCGCGCCGATGACAGCAATATCAAACTGAGAATTCCGGTGATCAGTGCTCATTGCACCTCCAGTTTTCAATCCATAACAATATTTCTTTGCACTATAGTCGAACTTATTGCACGTTTGTGGTCATTCAGTCAACTTTATGCCCACTTAATGACCACTTGATCGTTTACACGCTACTATTTTGTTGACATGAATATGTATCAGTGTATTTACTAACATTGCATTAGGGGACTTAATTCTTTGAAACCAAAACAGCGACAGCAACTCATTCAGGAACTGATCATTGCGCGGGGCGAGGCAAGTGTCGACGAGCTCGCAGAGCATTTTGGCGTTTCCGCCGAAACAATACGCAGAGATCTTGGGGTTTTGAACACGTTGGGTGTCATCAAGAAGATTCACGGCGGCGCAGCGCGGGTCAGACTGCACTCTGAGAAGAGTTTTCACGAACGCATGTCTGAGCGCACCGCCGAAAAACATGTCATCGCGGAGAAAGTAGCCCAACTGATTGAACCGAACGAGACCGTATTTCTGGATACCGGGTCCAGCACTCTGATTTGCGCTGAGGTGCTGGGTGCGATCGAAGGTCTCACCGTGATCACTAATTCGGTGATGATTGCTCAAATCAGTGGCGCAAGTTCAAAAGGTGCTAAAGCCTTTCTGCTTGGAGGTTGTTTCGCCGCCGACAACTCAGAGACGGTCGGCCCTCTGGTCATAGAGCAGATACAACGTTTTCAAGCGGATACCGCGGTCATTACCGTCGCAGCTTTTGACGCCGAAATCGGTGCCATGGACTCTGATTTTGATGAGGCTCAGGTTGCAAGAGCAATGATCAGCCGCGCAAGACGCACCATCGTGCTGGCGGATTCCAGCAAACTCGGGCGAATAGCGGCGTTTAACGTCGCGAAAACCGAAGACATCGACGTACTTGTCAGTGGCAGTGACGTGGGAACCGGCTTCGCTGCCGCTATAAAGACAAAGGGAATCGAGTTCCGGTGACCGGAATTCCAACGAGTGCGGCGTTACAAGGAGGATAAAATGGGTCGTCATTGGCTGTTAAACGCGGTTCGGCTTCACGTTCGGGTTGTCGATCGTGTTTCAGATTTCATCGGGCTTATCGCGATGTATCTCATTTTCGCCATGGTCGCCATCTTGCTACTCGATGCTGTCACTCGCAACGTCATCGACATTCCACTTCACTGGTGCATAGAGGCAGCGCAGTTCACGCTGGCTGCCTACTACTTCATGGGTGGTGCGATGACGTTGAAAAACAACGATCACGTTCGGATGGATTTGTTCTACGACGGACTCTCTGCCAAAGGCAAAGCAAAGCTCGACCTGGTTACCATCACCTGCCTCATCTTTTACCTTGCTGTTCTTCTGTTTGGTTCAATGTCCAGCCTCGAATACGCCATCGATACCAACGAAACCCGCTTCTCTATGTGGAATCCTTCAATGATTCCTATTAAGGCCCTCATGTTTGGTTGCATCGTGCTGATGTTGCTGCAGAGCGTTTCGCTCATCTTCAAACACGTCGCCACGATTTGGGAGTTCGAACTTAAATGAGCTATGAGCTGATTGCACTGCTGATGTTCGCTTCCATGATGGTGCTGCTCATGACCGGGCAGCGCGTATTCGCCGCAATCGGCTTCGTAGCCGCCGCCGCAGGTTTGTTGCTCTATGGTGACGGTGCCATTGAAATGCCGTTCACCGCAGCCTTCAAGCTTTTCAACTGGTTCCCGATGCTGACCTTGCCGCTGTTTATCTACATGGGCTACGTTATGTCGGAATCGGGTATCGCTGAGGACCTGTACCGGATGCTTCACGTCTGGTGCGGGCGGATGCCCGGCGGCCTGGCGATTGGAACGATTTTTCTCATGGTCATCATTTCGGCCATGAACGGTCTCTCTGTTGCCGGTATGGCCATCGGCGCAACCATTGCGCTACCGGAGATGCTACGCAGAGGCTACGACAAAATCCTGATTACCGGCGTCGTTCAGGGTGGGTCGTCTCTCGGAATATTGGTTCCACCCAGCGTTGTGATGGTGCTGTACGGCATGATCGCAAGAGAGCCGGTGAGCCAACTGTGGCTTGCCGGAGTCATCCCTGGCCTGATGATGGCCACTATGTTTGTGATCTATATTGTCGTTCGTTGCAAGATCAATCCCGCTCTGGCACCGATGGTTTCCGACGAAGAGCTCGACATGCCCCTGCGTGAGAAGCTCGCCCTTCTGCGCGCCGGTATCATTCCGTTCTTGATCTTTTTCTCGATGACCGGGCTGTTCGTATTGGGCTATATCAGCCTGGTAGAAAGTTCAGCGGTAGGAGCGACGGCGGCAACTCTGGCGGCCGCCTTCAAGCGTAGGCTCAGCTTCAAGATCATCCATGAAATCTCGCGCAAGACACTGGCTATTTCGTGCATGTTTCTCTGGCTTATATTGGCTGCATTGGCGTTCGGGGCGATTTTCGACGGCCTCGGCGCGGTGAATGCAATCGAGTCGCTGTTCATTACTCGCTGGGATCTGTCGCCGTGGGAAATCATTATCATGATGCAGGTCAGCTTCATCATCATGGGGATGTTTCTCGACGATACCGCCATGCTGGTGATTGTGGCGCCGCTCTACATTCCTTTAGTTGATTTTCTTGGTTTCGATCTGATCTGGTTTGGCGTGCTGTATACGATGACCTGCCAGATCGCGTACATCACACCGCCTTTCGGCTACAACCTGTTTCTAATGAGGGCGATGGCCCCGAAGGAAATCGGCCTGCTCGACATTTATCGATCAATCTGGCCCTTTGTGGCGATGATGGTGATTACCGTCCTGATCGTGATGATTTTTCCACAGGTAGCACTGTGGTTACCGGAACTGGTGCGCGGAGGCTGAAACAGGCTGGCGCCAGATTAAAGCAATGACCGTACTTCGACCGTTTACAGGAGTCACATGAAAATGGCTAAACCGACAGAAAAATCATCAGTAGATCAGAGTCCGTCGAACCAGAGCCCACCGGAAAAGATACTCTCGTCACGCCGAAAATTTATAAAAACCGCTGGAATTGGTGGCGCCGCCATCGCCACAGGTATCGGTGCCCCTTACGTCAATGCCAAGACGAAACCCATAAAATGGAGACTACAGACCTATTCGGGGGCGCCACTGGGCGCGCACGTGATCAAACCCCAGATAGACGCATTCAACGAAGCGGCTAACGGCGAGATGGAAATCGAGCTTTACTATGCTGACCAGCTGGTACCAACCGCGGAGCTGTTTCGATCCATGCAACGCGGCGTAATCGATGCCGTTCAGTCTGACGACGCTACTATGGCCTCGCCCGTCGATATCTCTGTTTTCGGCGGCTATTTTCCATTCAACAGTCGCTTCAGCCTAGATATGGCGGCCATGTTCAAGTATCACGGGCTTAACGAGATCTGGGAAGAAGCCTACGGCGAGGTCGACAACGTCACATGGTTGTCTGCTGGCGCTTGGGATCCACTGCACATCTTTACCAAAGAGCCAATACGGTCGCTCGCCGACATGAAAGGCAAACGCGTGTTCGGTGTACCAACGGCGGGTAAATTCCTGTCACAGTACGGATTAATTCCGGTGACTGTGCCCTGGGATGACGTCGAAGTGGCGCTGCAGACCGGTGAGCTTGATGGCGTGGCCTGGTGCGGTTTCACCGAAGCCTATGAAGTGGGCTGGGCAGACGTTTGCAACTACGCACTCACCAATTCGATAACCGGGGCCTGGTGTGGCTCTTACTTTGCCAACACTGAGAGCTGGAACAAGGTACCACCACATCTGCAGGCGCTCTTCCGGTCCACAATCGACCAGTCACACTATTACCGCAGCGTATGGTACTGGGCAGGAGAAGCAAAACTTCGTGTAGAAGGCGGGAAGCTTGAGCTCACGTCACTGCCCCAAGAAGAGTGGAACAAGGTTGCCAGCGACGCCGAAGTGTTCTGGGACCAAATAGCGGATACCAGCCCGCGCGCGGGCAGGGTCGTACAGATTTTCAAAGACTACTCGGCCCTTATGCAGAAGGCGGGCTACCCGTACCGCTGACCTGTCATTGTTTACTGCTCCGTTACAACGGACACAAAAAAGCCTCCGGGTCTTTTGCCCGGGGGCATACGCAGCGTAGAAGCGTTGGTTAGGCGGCATTACCCAAACCGCGGGAGAATGATTTCCCCGAATGAGTGCGTTCTACTGGCCGAAAGCACTGCGATACAGTGCAGGGGTACCTGTTTGTCCGACCGATGCCTTGTTAAGCCACTGTCCGACCTCTTGCCGGTGGGTTTTGCAATATAAAAAGGAGAACCGCTTCGTTTAAATAACTAGTTTGGAAGCTTGAAATGACCGCCTATAGACTGCAATAACGTTTCAAATTCTGTCTCGGGTAACGGCTTGGAAAATAAGTAGCCCTGCCCATAGTCACAGCCGGCCGCGATTAATAAATCCCTTTGTTGCGCTGTTTCTATGCCTTCTGCGATTACTTTCAGGTCAAGCTTGTGTGCCATGCCGATCATTGCCTCACACAAAGCCAAATCGTTAGAATTGGATTCTACGTTATCGACGAACGACTTATCGATCTTCAGGCAGTCGATACCGAATTTTTTCAGACTGGACAGTGATGAATGCCCCGTGCCAAAGTCGTCTATTGACACCTGAATGTTTGCCTCTCGAAAATCAGATAGTATTTTTTCGACACTGGCTCCGGGTTCCACCAATATTCCTTCTGTAATCTCAACCGTAATGGCGTCTCTTGGTAACTCCAGCGTTTTTAGGTGTTCGAGCCAGATTTTTACACTAAAAGCATCATTTTTATATTGTACCGGCGAAGTATTGATACTAATTTGAAAATTGGTCCGAAAAGAGGCACGCCAGCGAAACGCCTGCCGGCTGGCCTCATGGAACACCCAGTCGCCGATATCCACGATTAATTTCGTCTCTTCGGCGATTGGAATAAACTCAGCCGGCCCGATTAAACCTCTGTCAGGGTGGTGCCAGCGTATAAGTGCCTCGGCTTTATAAACACCACCATCGACCAGGTCTACGATGGGTTGATAGTAAAGTTGGAACTGATTTTCCGGCAAGGCGGTGCGTAAATCACTGATCAGAGCCATACGCGATACTGCGCTCTGTTGCATCCATGGCGTAAAATATTGGAATCTATTTCCTCCGTTGTTCTTCGCTGCGTACATTGCCTGGTCTGCACTTCTAAGTATTGCAACCGGATCAGACGCGTCTTGTGGATAAATTGTAATGCCAACACTCGTTGAAATGTAGACCGTTTCTTGTCCCATCTTAAACGGTTCGGCCATTTCTTTAACCAAATCGCTTGCTATCAGGTCAACTTGATTCGGGCTGTCTAGGCCGCCCACAATGATGACAAACTCGTCTCCTCCAAATCGCGCAAGGGTATCAGTTTCTCGGAAATAGCTGCGCAGCCGTTTTGACACTTCCACCAAAAGCATGTCACCAAAATCGTGACCCTGCGTGTCATTGATATGTTTGAAACCATCGAGGTCAAGGAATAAGAATGCGATACTTGTGTTCGAACGATCAGCTACTTTAATCGCTTGCTCGAGTTTATCATTCGCCATTTTACGGTTGGCCAATCCGGTGAGCGAATCGTAATGCGCCTGTTCCCAAATAATCAGCTCCGATTGTTTTCGGACCGTTACATCGTCGCAAAGAGAAGCTATCGCAATCAGTTTGCCATCGTCATCCAAGATCGGTGTGTTGTACCACTCGCAGTTAATCGTTCTGCCGTCTTTAGTGACGTTATCGTTATTGCTTCGCTCTCCACCTTTCTTTTCCCATAATGCAGCAAAAACCTGACCAGCCTCGGCCACTGCCTTCGAGTCGGTTTGCAAAATCAAATCTGTCGCATGTTCACCTATCGCTTCCTCGGCTGAGTATCCAAAAATCTCTTCGGCTACTTTGTTCCATTGCGTAACGTAGAAATTTCTATCCCATGTTATAGCGGCCAAAGGAGTATTGTGCAGATGATGAGATAGCTTCAACTCGCTTTCTCTGAGTGCATGCTCCGTCTTAAGGCGATTTTCAACGTCTTTTAGCAACATGCCCAAAAGGGCAGTGGCGGGTGTAAAAGTAAGAACGAATGGGACAGCAACCGTCGACATTACTCCAGCAACGACTGCAGCTGGCAGCTGGGTGAATATCAGTGTCACAACAAGATGCACGAGCAGGCCAAATAATAAAAGCGGCCATACGTTAATCTTCGCCCAACCTTTTTGCACACAGTGTCGATAACCCAAACCCATGCAGACGGATGTAATAACAACAATGACACCCACACAGACACCACCCCCACCGAGAAGTAGGCGATACCCTCCTGCGATGACGGCTGCAACAATGGCTACGATTGGTCCACCAAATAAGCCCGACATACTCAAAACGACAGATCGAGGATCAAAAATAACACCGGGGCTGACCTCTAAAGGCGAAAACATACCCACAACACAAATTCCGCCAAAAACAATGCCGGACAACACTTTTTCAACGTGTTGCTTTTCATGTAAAAACCGAAAGATAAAACCGTGTAAAAAACTCAGTGACAATAGAAGCGCTAAAAGATTGATGAAGTCTATTATCATGATGAATCACACCGGGTTTTGTAGAAGCCATTCCAGTTAGGCCAGGCTGCCGTAACCTGACCGGTGTGGTGCCAGTGTAAGAATGACGTAACGAGTCAGCCAAGTACACCGGTAATACTCAACAGCCATGGCAGAAAAACCGAGTAAAGAAAAGCCGACAGCGCCATTGCAAGACCAGAGAATGCGCCCATCTGGGCGCTGACCTGGAAAGCCCGCGCGGTGCCGATACCGTGGGACGTCATGCCCATAGCAATACCTTTTACACTGTCGTCTCGAATACCCATTAAATCAAATAACTTAGAGCCGATAACGGCGCCGATGATGCCGGTAACCACCACCAAAGCCGCTGTTAGCGAAGGCAAGCCTCCGATCTGTTCCGAGATTGCCATGCCCACCGGCGCCGTTACCGACTTGGGGGCCAGCGACAACTGGGTTTCAAGGCTGGCGCCCAGCAGTCGAGCAATGGCCACTGAGCTGAACGCGCCAACAACCACACCAGTTACCAGCGCCACAGTGACCGGCAGCCAGACTTGTTTCAGCTTGTTGAATTGCTGGTACAGTGGAATCGCCAGCGCCACGGTGGCGGGGCCCAGCAGAAAGTGAACGAATTGGGCGCCATCAAAATAATCATCGTAGGACGTGTCCGTCGCCAGCAGAAACAGAATAAGTGCCGTCACCGACGTGACCACCGGATTCAGCACAGGGTTGGAACCCGAGCGAAGGTAAAGCCGATGCGCCAGGCTGTAGGCCACCAGGGTCATGGTCAAACCCAGCAGGGGTGACGCAGACAGATAAACCCATATCCTGTTCAAATCTGGTTCAATCATTGTTCGGTGCCTGCCTGGCCGTCAGCCGGGTGACCCACTGCATCACCAAAGCGGTGACCGCCATGGTGATAATGGTGCTGAGTAACAGGGTGACACTGATGGGCAACCACTCGTTGCCAAGGCGATTGAAATGGACAATAAGCCCCACCCCGGCTGGCACGAACAGCAGCGAAAGGTGGCCCAGAAGAGCACTAGACGCAGGTTCAACGGCCTTGACCATCTGGCCTCGTATCATCAACGTTATAAACAGCATGACCATGCCCACCACCGGGCCAGGCACTGGCAGTCCCAGTAACCGAACACTTACTTCGCCGGCCAGCTGGTAAATTAGTAGCAGAGTAATGGCATTAATTAACGGCATCGAATGTCATCCAGAAGTATCAGGATTAGCGAGCGGTGGATGGCGCAATAGAAAACCGGATCAGACCGTTCTCCTGCGTTTCGATGGCTCTGAGCGCTTCAGCAACATGAGCCACATGCGCCATAGCGGCTTTTTGAGCCCACTTGGCTTGCCGGCTGATGACCGAATGGTAGATCTGGCGGTGATGTTTATCGATCTGCTGCTTGAATGTATCCCGGTGGCTAAGATTGGCCACCGACGCTTGCACCGAATTCAACATAAGGTCCTTCAAGCTGTTGAGCACGTGAATCAGCACCGGGTTATGGCAGGCGTTCACAATGGCCCGATGAAAAGCATGGTCAAAATTCGCATTGGTGAGCGGGTCGGCTTTTTCCATTGCGTTGAAGGCTTTGGTAATTTGATACCGGTCTTTTTCTGTCGCGCGTTCTGCCGCCAGATACGCGGCCTTTCCCTCCAGTTCCTGTCGCACCTCGAACAAATCGTAAAGGGTGCGAGAGTGCTTAATAAACATCTGCATCAAGGGGCTGTTCCCCTCAGGCTCCGGCACCATATGCGACACAAAGGAACCTTTGCCATGCTGTGTTCGAATGAGGCCCCTGCCCTGAAGTTCATGAAGGGCTTCCCGAACGATGGCACGGGAAACCCCAAAGCGGCTTGCCAGCTGACGTTCGGAAGCAATCATCTGCCCCGGCGCAAGACTGCCGTCAAGAACCTGTTGTTCAAGGCGGTACGCGACCGCCTGCGACATGGGAATGGGCTTTTCCTGCATCACTGAAATCAACTGGTTTGACCAGTTCTCCATGAAAGAATTTAGGTTGACGAATAGCTCGTCTGCCAAAGAATATGGCGGATGCCTGCGTGTCTGTCTACAAAAACTGGTCTGACCAGTAGGTAAAGCGCTGGACTTGAATGCTGTTTCGAATCGAACATTAGGTTACAGTCACATTGTAATGCGTTGCATCCGCGAGTAATTCGTCCGATGCCAATCGCACAGAGTGGTATAAACAACAACAAAGCCCTGCATCTGGAGTTTCTACGATGACTGACATCACCTGCAAGATCGGAAACAAAGGCCCGGCGCGTCGCCGTGGCTTCCTGAAAACCCTCGCGGTGTCCGCCGCCATTAGTGTAACCATGCTGGCCAGCAGCGTTCAAGCCGCGACGACCTGGAAAATCCAGTCCGTTTGGGACGCCGGCACTGTCGGTTATGACCTGTTCAAAGAATGGTGTGACGGCATGGAAGAGAAAACGGGCGGTGAACTCAAGTTCACTTGCTTTCCTGCCAAAGCGGTTGTGGCCGACAATAACGGCCTGTTCGACGCCGTGCGTAACGGCGTATTGCAAGGCATGAATCCATTTACCCTGTATTGGTCAGGCAAAATTCCAGCGTCGGTATTCTTGTCGTCTTATCCGGCCGGCCCCGATCAGCCACACCAATGGGACACCATGTTCTATTCCCTGGGTATGCTGGAAAAAACCCGCGAAATCTATAAGAAATTCGGCCTGTTCTACGTCGGACCGATTCAACACGACGCCAATATTATTCACTCCAAGCAGCCGATTAACAGCCTGGCCGATCTGAAGGGCCTGAAAATGCGCCTGCCCGGCGGCATGGTGGCAGAAGTGTTCGCCGAATTCGGTGTGGCAGCGGTCAGCCTACCCGGTTCCGACATCTTCCCATCGCTGGAAAAAGGCACCATAGACGCCGCTGACTATGTAGGGCCAGCCGTAAACTGGGAGCTGGGATTTTCTCAGGTCACCAAATACATTCTTATGGGACCTCCCGGCGTTATGTCAGTCTACCAGCCGGTCGACCTGATGGACCTGACCGTTAACCTGCGGGCCTGGAACGCGCTGGATCCCAAGTTGCAGCAAACGGTAGAAGACGAAGTTCGTATCTATTCCCAGAAACACTACCTGGCTATCCAGAAGCGCAACATTGAGGCGATGGAAAAGTTCAAGGCAGCGGGTACCACAGTCACTCGCCTGAGCCAGGAAGACCTGCAGGAATTCCGTCGTGCCGCGATCCCGGTCTGGTATCGCTGGGCTAACAAGAACGAAGACGCTCGCGAGATCTTCGACATGCAGCTTAAGTACATGATGAACGACACCGTTGGTTACATCACTGAGGAAGACATCAAGGGCATGGAGTAATCCCCTTAGCGTCCAGTCCAGGGAGAGCACACGCTCTCCTTTTTTCCATTACAACATCTGGGTATAACCAGAGGTAGTTCATTATGTCTGACCTGGAAGGCTTTGGCTTTGTAATGCCCCATTGGCTGTATTGGGGTTGGCTTGCGTTTATGCCACTTATAATGATTGCACTGGGTCGTTCGCGCGATACTGACCCACAATCCGCGACAAAATCGGAAACACCGGGTGGAGGGGAACCCCAGGAACATCCTTCCGCATCGGCCTACCGGCCCTCAGATCAGAACCTGCTTACTCGCACCATAGATTGGATGAGTGACAAAACCGGTCTGTTCATTTCGTTCTGGACCGTTAACGCGGTGTGCTTCTATTTTTTCGAAGTTGTCATGCGTTACATCTTCAATACCCCGACCATCTGGGTGCACGAGGCCAGTTATCTGCTGCTGGGCATGCAGTACCTTCTGGCGGGCGGCTTTGCCTTGTTGCATGGCTCTCATGTGCGGGTGGACGTGGTCTACAACTATTTGCCCGTGCGCGGCCGAGTAGGCATGGATATTTTCACATCCATGTTCTTCTTTATGTTTGCGTTAGTGCTGGTGCTGACCTCTTGGACCTACTTCAGCAACGCTTATTCCATGGGCGAGACCACCGTTGAAACCTGGGGTATCCAGTATTGGCCGGTCAAGGGCGTCATGCTGCTAGGTTCGGTGCTGATTCTGCTGGCCGGTATTTCAAAACTGCTGAAAGACGTTTCAGTCTTTATTCGTCTTGGCCGGGAGGCATCTCAATGACTACTCAAACCGCCAACGCCAAACTTGCGCCGAAGAATCCTCTTATCGGTAAACTGGGCACTTGGCTAATGATCCTGGCAACTGTCGGGATCGGCTTCGTTATTTGCATCGAAATGATCAACATCCTGTTTTTCGGTCCATACAGTGATGATTTTTTTCTGTTCCGCTTCGCCGGAAGCCTGGCCAGTGTTGACATCGGGCCACTGACGTATTTGATGTTTGGCTCGCTGATGGTTGCCCTGATGATGGGCCTGCCACTGGCGTTTGTAACCGGCGGCCTGGGCGTGATGTTTGTCTATCTGGTTGGCGACGCGGCCATGCTTAATATTGTGCCAAGCCGTATCTTTCCGATGATGACCAACTCTGACTTGGCGGCCATTCCTCTGTTCATCTTCATGGCTTCTATGCTGGAACGAGCGGGGCTGATCGAGGAAATGTTCAGTGTGGTCTATAAATGGATGGGCGGCCTGAGCGGCGGCCTTGCGGTAGCCACCATTTTGGCCTCTACCATCCTGGCTGCGATGGTCGGTGTCATCGGTGCCGCGGTGGTTACCATGGGCATCATTGCCCTGCCTGCCATGCTGAAACGCGGTTACGATCAAAAGATCGCACTGGGTTCGATCATGGCCGGCGGCACACTGGGCATTCTGATTCCACCCTCAATTCTGGCCATTCTTTACGCCGTGGTTGCCCAGCAATCCGTGGGCGAACTCTATTTAGGCTCGATCATACCGGGCTTAATGCTGGCGACAACCTACATTGCCTATGTACTGATTCGCAGCTGGCTTAATCCCAAACTGGGACCACCGGTGCCGATGGAAGAGCGGGTGTCTACCTTTGAAAAATTGCGCCTGCTGAAAAGCCTGGTTGCGCCGCTGGTGCTGGTGTTTCTGGTGCTGGGCCTACTGTTTGGCGGTGTGGCAACACCGGTAGAAGCGGCGGGCATTGGCTCATTTGGCGCCATGATTGTGGCCTGGAAACACGGCGCATTGTCTATTGCTGCGCTGCGGGATGCATCTGTCACCACCACCAAAGCCTCTGCCATGGTGCTGTGGATCATGTTCGGCGCATCGGTGTTTGTAGGCTTCTACATCCTGCAAGGTGGCCAGGTGTTCATCACTGAGACCATTCTGGACATTGGCCTGTCTCCGTACGCCGTGTTGTGCCTGCTGATGCTGCTATTGGTGGTTCTGGGCATGTTCCTGGACTGGGTGGGCATACTCTTGCTGGCGGTGCCGATCTTTATTCCAATTGTTGAAGCACTGACGTTTGACGGTCTGTTCGGCTTCCCCGGCATCGATAGCTCAGACGTGGTGCTCTGGTTCGGGGTGTTGTATCTGGTGAATATGCAGATGTCGTTCCTGAGTCCGCCCTTTGGGTATGCGCTTTTCTATATCCGTGGGGTGTGCCCCCCGGAAATCTCGATGGCAACCATCTTCCGGTCGGCACTGGTGTTCCTCGGGCTGCAGGCACTGGGTCTGTTCATGTGTATAGTCTTTCCGGCCATCGTCACCTATCTGCCGAATCTGGTGTACGGCTGACGGCTGGCACCTGAAAAAATCAAGGCCGCTGGATAGCGGCCAACTCAACCGTTTAAGGAGAATACACAATGATCACATTAAAAAGACTGGACCAGCAGGACGCCCGCCTGTTGATTGAAGGCGCCGCCGCCAAGGCCCGGGAAATCGGCGTCCCCATGTGCATCGCCATCACTGATGAGTCCGGTAACCTGATCGCTTTTGAGCGTATGGATGGCGGCAAAACCAGCAGTGTCATCGTCGCTCAGGACAAAGCTTACACCGCCGCCGCTGCGCGCAAGGCCACCCACGATTACAACGCAGCCTGCGTACCCGGCAATTTGGTGTTTGGTATCCATACCTCGCAGGGTGGACGTTTGTGCGTGGTCGGCGGCGGTCTGCCTGTTGTGGTAGACGGCGAAGTAGTCGGTGGCATTGGCCTAAGCTCTGGTTCACCACAGCAGGATATGGATTGTGCCCAGGCTGGTATCGACCACTTCAATTCTGGTCGTGCGTAGCACATCACTGTGAATAGCTCTTTGCGGTGAACAGAACGTAATTATGAATAGAGTTGCCCCGTAAACAGGATAGCCCCACACCGGGCCGGAGTCGCGTAATGAACACTGACAGCAAACCGCTAAACACGGCCACCAGCAAGCCTGGCAAAACCGAATTGGCAGAAATGTTTCGGAAATTCATTGATCCACAGTTCGTCATTACCGACGAAGAAACGCTCAAGCCCTACGAGTGTGATGGCCTGTCAATGTATTGCGTCATGCCGCTGCTGGTGCTGCTACCAGAGACCGTTGAACAGGTGCAACAAGTGATGCGCCTGTGTCATCGGTTCGGGATTCCGGTGGTGGCCCGTGGCGCAGGCACCGGCCTGAGTGCGGGCGCCATGCCTGACGCTGGCGGCGTAGTGCTGTCGTTGGCCAAGTTCAACCGCATCCTGCATATCGACCCACTCGCGCGTTCGGCTCGCCTGCAATCCGGTGTGCGTAACCTGGCCATCAGCGAGGCCGCCGCCGACTACGGTCTCTACTACGGCCCAGACCCCTCCTCCCAGATCGCCTGCACCATCGGCGGCAATGTCGGTGAAAACTCCGGCGGTGTGCATTGCCTTAAATACGGGCTAACCACCCACAACATTCTAAGCGTCGAAATGGTGACCGTCGACGGCGAGCGCGTGGTGATCGGCAACGATGGTCTGGACAGCTGTGGCATGGACTTGCTGGCGCTGATTACCGGCTCTGAAGGCCTGTTGGGCATCATCACCGAAGTACAGGTAAAACTGCTGCCAACCCCGGAAATTGCGCGGGTCGTTATGGCTGGATTTGGCACGGTGGATGAGGCAGGCGCGGCCGTCGGCGGCATTATTGCCCAGGGCATCATCCCCGCCGGACTGGAAATGATGGACAGCCATGCCATCATCGCCGTAGAAGCTTTTACCGGCGCGGGCTACCCGGTGGCAGCCGCTGCCCTGCTGCTGTGCGAGGTAGACGGTACCAAAGAAGAAGTACAGGAACACATCGAAAAAGCCGAAGCCCTGTTCCGGGATTTTGGCGCCACCTCGATTCGTACCTCAAAAGACGATGCCGAACGAGCTCTGCTCTGGAAAGGCCGCAAGAACGCCTTTCCTGCCATGGGCCGGATCTCTCCGGATTACTATTGCATGGACGGCACTATTCCCAGGGCGCACCTGGGTCAGGTACTGAACGAGATGCAAGACATGTCAAAGCGATTTGGCCTGCGCGTGGCCAACGTATTCCACGCCGGTGACGGCAACCTGCACCCGCTGATCCTGTTTGATGCCAACCAAGAGGGCGAACTGGAACGCGCCGAAGCCTTCGGCAGCGACATTCTCGAGCTCTGCGTTAAAGTCGGCGGCTGCATTACCGGCGAACACGGCGTTGGCGTGGAGAAAATTCGCCAGATGCCCATGCAGTTTACCGACCCCGAAATTGAGCAGCTCAATGCTGTCAAAAGCGCCTTCGATCCCCAAGGGACCTTGAACCCGGGCAAGGGCGTGCCCACCCTGCGCAATTGTCAGGAATACCGAGCCATTAACGTCAAACCACAGGTTCCGGAAGTGCAGCATGCCTGACATCACCAGGCACCTCCAGCAACAAATCAACGACGCGCGGAGCCAGGGCCACAAACTGGCCATCGTAGGCGGTGGCAGCAAGCAATTTATGGGCCGCAAGATCAGCGCCCAACAACTGGACGTTGGCGGCCATAGTGGCATTGTTGACTACCAGCCGCTGGAGTTGGTTTTAACCGTGCGCGCCGGAACGCCGCTGGGCGCCATCGAAACCGCCCTGGCGCAGAAAAACCAGATGCTGTCGTTCGAACCACCGTACTTCGGCGACCGCTCCACCATCGGAGGCACCCTGGCCTGCAACCAATCTGGCCCGGGCCGCCCCTGGTGGAACTCGGTGCGTGACCAAGTGCTGGGCGTGAATCTGATTAACGGCAAAGGCGAGAGGCTGCGTTTTGGCGGTCAGGTGATGAAAAACGTTGCGGGCTACGACGTCTCACGTACCCAGGCCGGTGCTATGGGCACCCTTGGCGTAATGACAGAAATCAGCCTCAAGGTTTTACCCAAACCGGCAATCACCCTGACCCTGTCACGGGAAATGGAACACTCCGAAGCCATACGCTTCATGAACGCCCGGGCCGCCGAGCCCAAGCCTTTATCCGGCGCCTGTTGGCTGGATGGCACGTTGTATTTGCGCCTGTCCGGTGCCCAGTCTGCGGTGGAAGCCACGGCCAAGCAGTGGGACATACCGGTAATGGCGAACGGCGACACCTTCTGGCAGCAACTGCGCGACCAGCAATTAGCGTTTTTTGCCGGCGAGCGGCCACTGTGGCGCTTTTCCATAAACTCCACCGCGGCCACTCCACCGTTAAAAGGTTCCTGGCTGCTGGATTGGGCGGGTTCCCAGCGCTGGTACCGCGGCGATGGCGAAATGGCCACCATGGAAGCCCACGCCGAGAAAGCCGGCGGACAGGTCAGCCTGTATCGCGGCGGTGACCGCAGCGGCGAAGTCATGCACCAGCAGCAGCCCGCCCTGCAAGCAATCCAGAAACGACTGAAACATTCTTTTGATCCAGGCGCCCTGTTCAATCCCGGGCGGCTCTACAGCTGGTTATAACTTAGCAGGTGCTCAATGAAAACCAACCTTGTTGCTGAATTTCAGAACACTGCGGAAGGCCTGGAAGCCGAATCCATACTGCAGGCATGCGTTCATTGCGGTTTTTGCACCGCAACCTGCCCAACCTACCAGGAGCTCAACGACGAGCGTGACGGCCCTCGGGGTCGCATCTACCTGATTAAAGAGCTGCTGGAGGGCGCTGAAGTCACCAGCAAAACCCGCGACCACCTGGACCGCTGCCTGAGCTGCCGCGCCTGCGAAACCACCTGCCCCTCCGGTGTTCAATACGGCCGCCTGGTGGACATTGGCCGTGGTGTAATTGAGGAGAAGCTGGAGCGCCCGCGCAGCGAACGGTTGATGCGGCTGGCATTGCGCAAAGTACTGCCTTTCAGCAGCCGGTTCGGACCGCTACTGGCGCTTGGGCAAATGTTCAAACCCCTGCTGCCAGGAGCCCTCAAAACCAAAGTACCGCCGCGACGCAAAGCCTCACCCTGGCCCACGGCCAGCCACCCTCGGGTGATGATGGGGCTGGCCGGTTGCGCGCAATCCTCCGCAGCTCCCACAACCAATGCGTCAACAGCGCGGGTGCTGGACAAGCTTGGAATTACTCTGGTGGAGGCGCAGAAAGCCGGATGTTGCGGTGCCGTGAGTTATCACCTGTCGGCCCATGAGGAAGGTTTAAACTTTATGCGCCGCAACATTGACGCTTGGTGGCCCGCCATCGAAGCCGGGGCCGAGGCCATTGTGATGACCGCCTCCGGCTGCGGCGCTATGGTGCAAGACTATGGTCACCTGCTTCGCGACGACCCGGTGTACGCCCACAAAGCCAAGCGCGTCAGTGACCTGATGAAAGACATCAGCGAAGTGTTGCTGGCCGAAGATCTGGAGAAGCTCGACCTGCAGGCATCCGCCGACAAAATAGCCTTCCACTGCCCCTGCACCCTGCAGCACGCCATGCAAAAAAATGGCCTGGTGGAACAGGTTCTGACCAAAGTCGGTTTTAACCTGGCCAAAACCAAAGACAAACACTTGTGCTGTGGCTCCGCAGGCACCTACTCCATCATGCAGCCGGAAATGAGCCAGAAGCTGTTGAAAAATAAACTCGAAGCGCTGACCCTGGACCAACCTGACCGCATCGTCACCGCCAACATTGGCTGCCAGCTCCACCTGGAAACCAAGTCGCAGGTACCGGTGCAGCATTGGGTAGAACTGCTGGACCGGTAAGCCCACTCCATTGCTTTCAATCGAATTATGTTATGGTTTAAAACCAATTTCTTGAATTTTTTGCCATGAACCCATCATGAATTCGAACACACGCCAAGAACAGCTGGCGGACATCAGAGAGAACCTCGGTGTCCGCGCTTACAAGCAGCTAAAAAATGACATTATCAAGGGTCAGTTTCGCCCCGACGAGAAGCTGCGTATGAGCGTCTTGAAGGAGCGCTACGACCTTGGCATCGGGCCGCTACGCGAGGCCTTGTCGCAGTTGGTAGCTGAGCAGTTAGTCGTGGCCATCAGCCAGAGAGGCTATCGCGTTTCTCCTATGTCGCTTGCAGAACTGCATGATATTTACGATGCGCGCGCAGAGCTGGAAGCCATGATGCTTGGCCTGGCGATTGAACGGGGTGATGACAGCTGGGAAGCGGACATATTGGCTCGCAACTATCAGCTCACTAAAGTGAGTGAAACCCATACCCCCAGTTCACTGCTGGAAGTGTGGGACGCCCGCCACAGCCAGTTTCACGCCGCTCTGGTTTGCGGTTGCCGTTCTCCTCAGCTCATGAAGGTACGCGATGGGCTCTTTGATAAAGTTCAGCGTTATCGTCATGTCTGGCTGAAGGAGACCGTTTTTTCCAACGAGGCCTTAGATAAAAAGCGCCAAGAGCACGCGGCACTGGTGGAGGTTACTCTTGCACGCCGTAAAGAAGAGGCCGAAAAGATGATGCGCGAGCACCTGATGACGCCGGTGCCGATTATCACCGCGGTTATGCAGCAACAAAAGATTGCCTGAGCAACCGTGCTGTGACGTCACTGACGGTGCAAATAAAAAGAGGGGAAGATGATTGCGTAACAGGCGGCGCAATAATACCCAGGCTTACGGTTGCCGCACCCGAGACGCCAGCCATAAAAACTGTAAGGGCACCCATCAAAACAGTACCGGCACCAAGACCGCCAAAAAGCCGTGCACGTAAAAATATTTTGACGTTTTGGTAAAATGTCGATATTTTGTATGAGTGTTCTTTGTATCACCCACCGCCTTTATCAGTTTAGGAGTTTTGACGATGAGCCATTTTAATTGGGACGACCCGTTACTGCTGGAACAGCAGTTGACTGATGAAGAGCGTCAGATTCGTGACGCCGCCCACGACTACTGCCAGGAGAGACTTCAACCGCGAGTTTTGTCAGCGTTTCGCGAAGAGCGTTTTGACCGCGAGATCATGAGCGAGATGGGCGAACTCGGCTTGTTGGGTGCAACGGTATCGCCGGAATACGGTGGTGCGGGTGTCAATCACGTTTCTTATGGGTTGATTGCGCGCGAGGTTGAACGCGTTGACTCCGGCTATCGCTCGGCCATGAGCGTGCAGTCATCGCTGGTGATGTACCCCATCGAAGCTTATGGTTCGGAAGAACAGAAGCACAAATACTTACCCAAGCTTGCCAGCGGCAAACTCGTTGGCTGTTTCGGTCTCACCGAACCCGACCACGGCTCCGACCCCGGTTCGATGATCACGCGTGCGGTGAAAGTGGACGGTGGTTATTCTCTCACCGGCGCTAAAATCTGGATCACCAACAGTCCTATTGCCGATATCGCGGTGGTTTGGGCCAAATCTGCTGCTCACGATAACAAGATAAAAGGCTTTATTGTCGAGCGTGGCGCTGAAGGATTCAGCACGCCGAAAATTAAAGGGAAAGTATCTCTTCGTGCGTCCGTTACCGGTGAGATCGTGTTGGATAATGCGTTTGTACCGGAAGAGAATTTGCTGCCGAACGTCAGCGGCCTGAAAGGTCCGTTTGGTTGCCTGAACAAAGCCCGCTTCGGCATCGCTTGGGGCGTAATGGGCACGGCTGAATTCTGCTGGCACGCAGCGCGCCAATACACCCTGGATCGTAAACAGTTTGGCCGTCCGTTGGCTGCTAATCAATTGGTTCAGAAAAAACTCGCCGACATGCAGACCGACATCACCTTGGGCTTGCAGGCAGCGTTGCAGGTGGGTCGCTTGATGGACAGCGGCAACTGGGCGCCAGAGATGATTTCACTGATCAAGCGCAACAACTGTGGCAAGGCGCTGGACGTCGCTCGTCAGTCCCGTGATATGCACGGTGGCAACGGCGTATCGGATGAGTACGGCGTGATTCGCCACATGGTGAATCTGGAGTCGGTTAACACCTACGAAGGCACGCACGACATACATGCGTTGATCCTGGGCCGGGCTCAAACCGGCATCCAAGCCTTTTTCTGATTTTTTTGACGGCAGGTATGCACCATGGCGGGTCCCTTAAAAGAGTTGCGCGTACTTGATCTTAGCCGCGTGTTGGCTGGCCCCTGGACCACCCAGACCCTGGCGGACATGGGGGCCGAGGTCATCAAGATCGAGAAGCCCGATAGCGGCGATGATACGCGCCACTGGGGGCCGCCCTGGTTCTGTGCCGAGGATGGCAAAGAAACCCGCGAGTCTGCTTATTACCTCGCGGCCAATCGCGGTAAACATTCACTAACAGTGGACATCAGTCAGCCTGAAGGTCAGGCGCTGATCCGCGAGCTTGCTTGCCAAAGTGACATCTTGGTCGAGAACTTCAAAAGTGGCGGTCTTGCAAAAAAGGGGCTGGACTACGCCACGCTCTCAGCGCTCAACCCAGGTTTGATTTACTGCTCAATCACGGGCTTCGGACACACCGGGCCTATGGCCAACATGCCAGGCTACGACTACCTGATTCAGGCCCAAGGCGGGCTGATGAGCATTACCGGGGCGGCAGACGGCCAGCCTGGCGCCGGCCCCAAACGCGTTGGTGTGGCAGTGGCCGATTTGACCACCGGCATGAATGCCACCATCGCCATACTGGGCGCGTTATACCACCGCACGCAAACGGGCGAAGGGCAACATATCGATATAGCGCTGCTTGACGTGCAAGTGAGCTGGTTAGCCAATCAGGCGCAAAACTACTTCTGCAGTGGCAAACCCCCTGTGCGCACCGGTGATGACCACCCCAACCTCGTGCCCTATCAGCCGTTTCCCACTTCTGACGGTCAGCAGATCATTATTGCCATCGGCAATAATGGACAGTTTCAGCGCTGGTGCGAGGCCATTGGCCTTGGCGAACTTGCCCAAGACGTGCGTTTTGCGACCAACGCTGGGCGAGTGAAACACCGCGTTGAACTCATCGAGCGGTTGGTGAGCGTCACCAAAACACGCACGCTCAAACAGTGGACAGTGCTTCTCAACGAGATTGGCGTGCCCTGCGGTCCGATTCAGGACATCGCCCAAGTATTTGATGATCCTCAAGTCCGGGCGCGCGGAATGCAGGTAACACTCGAGTCCGCTCATGGCCCGGTGAAAGGGGTGGCCAACCCGATCAAGTACTCGAAAACGACGCTTGAATATCACAAGGCGCCTCCGGCGCTGGGGGAAGACACTGACTCAGTGCTTGAGCGCGTGCTGCGAAAATCCACCAGTGAGATAAAAGCGCTAAAAACAAAGGGCGTGGTGTAGCGTTTGCCGTTGAAGAAGAGGTTCTAGACGAAGTATTGGCAATCATTGAGGCATGTTTTATTGAACTTGCGGCTTGAGCTTTCGCACCTATGCAAGCCATTCCAGCGTTCACTATCCGGCCATCGCATCTTTTCAGTGATAACCGCTTTTCGTTATACCAAAGAACTGCCCTTAACGGCGGCGAACCGACTATAGTAGAGACTTTTCCCGGAGGCAAAATATGAGCATGTCTGAAAGGAGGAGTGGCACCAGTGTTTACTCTTGGAAGATCTCGGCGGTGCTGTCCGCCGCTTCCGTCATTGGCGCAGCGGTCAGCTTTGGCGATGTCTCGCCAATCGTCACAGGTTTGATGTTACTGGCCGCAATTGGCTGGGCCTTTACCGCCAGGGATAACAGGCGCGCATTGGAAAAAAGCGACGCCTAAACGTACTGTCTACGCACCGGCTTATCGAACGCCAGGCGAAACGCGTTTCAGCCTTTCAGGGAAAGACAGCGAAGAGCGATAAGACGTGATCGCTTAAGGGGCTGTTAACGTTTCACTGCATCGGCAACAATAAAACCCACAAGCCATGGCGACGCCGCTCTGATAGTTGCGTCTTGGTTTGTTACAGTGCGTCGCCGGCCCACGACAATGTTCTGGTGCGCAAACGCATTCCCCACCGAATGACGGCCGCAATGTAACGACCCATCTATTCCCGCATGTGCTGTGACTGGATTCAGCCTTCTTGGAATCACGGCTTTAGCCAGTAGCAACAATTCAACTAATTCGCTTGCCGCCGCGCCGTCATGAGTCTCGCTTGTTATAAATATTTTCTTAAAGCATCATTCTTTTTAGCGTCAACCAGTGCTCATCACCGGTCATGAATCAGGGCATGGCGCACTCGTTTTATGGGTGATGTAGGAACCTTAATATTGCGAGTTTTTTATTCAATGCTTTATGCGAAAACGTCAACAGCCCCCAGAATAAATTTGGCAATCTGCCAAGCTGAATTCTGAACCACTCACCCATAACGTTCACACACTCAGGAGTCTGCCATGTCCATCTGGGTTGATGCCGATGCCTGCCCGGTGCCCATTCGCGACATTATCTGCCGCGCGGCGGCGCGCTGGAAGGCACATGCCACGTTTATTGCTAACCACGTTGTTCCATTGCCACCGGGTCCGTTTATTCACACCCGCCAAGTGATGCAGGGGTTTGACGTGGCAGACAACGAAATTATGGACCAGCTCAAGGCCGGGGATTTGGTGATCACACAAGATATCCCCCTGGCCGCAGAGGCCATTGAAAAGGGAGCCGATGTCTTCAACCCCAGAGGCCAGGCGTTCACCAGGGAGAACATTCGCCAACGCCTGGCGATGCGTCATTTTATGGAAGAGATGCGCGACGCCGGCCAGGTTACCGGCGGCCCGGCGCCCTTCGGCCAGAGCGACCGCAAAGAATTTGCAGACAAACTGGACCGCTGGCTGCAACGTAATCGGTAGTTGCTGGTCGAAAGCGGCAACAGGAGATTTTTATGCGGGTTTTACAGCAGGCTGTTGTCGGTTTTGCCTTAATGGCCGGGGTTTTGCCACTGGCGTTGAGCCAGACCTTCCCGTCTGACGCGGGTCCCTTGCAACTTGAAGCCATCGCGGAGGGGCTGGAGCATCCCTGGAGCCTGGCGTTTCTGCCAGATGGCTCGGCCCTGGTCACCGAGCGGCCCGGAAGATTACGAATAGTCCAGAACAACTCACTGGCGGCGAATGCCGTTCAGGGCGTGCCCGAGGTAGCCGCATCCGGCCAGGGCGGGTTATTTGATGTCATACTGCACCCGGACTTTGCCAGCAACAACACCCTGTTTCTTAGCTACGCTGACAGCTCACCTGAGGGCGTGACCACGCGGGTGGCGCGAGCTGTGCTGAATAACAACGCACTCAAAAACCTTGAAGTTATCTTCGAAGCTCTGCCCCGCTCGAACGGCACACGTCATTTTGGTGGGCGCATGGTTTTTGACAGCAGCGGCTATCTTTACATCGCCGTGGGCGATCGCGGTGAAAAAGATCGCGCCCAAGAAACCCGCGATGACGCCGGCGGCGTTCACCGCATTACAGTTGATGGCAAACCTGCGCCAGGCAATCCAGGTTTGGGAAACCCCGCTGTCCGCGACACTTTCTACACCTGGGGCAACCGCAATATTCAAGGTATGACCGTTCACCCACAGACCGGCGACATCTGGACCCACGAACACGGCCCCCGCGGTGGCGATGAAGTGAATATCCTGTACCCCGGCACTAATTACGGCTGGCCAAAAATCACCTACGGCATCGGCTATTCGGGGCTACCGATCACGCCGGATACCCATAAAGAAGGCATGGCTCAGCCGTTGCACTATTGGGATCCGTCCATCGCACCGTCAGGTATGGCGCTCTACAGCGGCACCCTGTTTCCACAGTGGCAGGGCAATGTGTTTGTTGGTGCATTGAAACTGCGCAAACTGGTACGACTGGGAACAAACGGACATGGCAAAGTGATTGAGGAGGAAGACCTACTGACTGACCTGAACGAGCGCCTCCGCGATGTTCGGGTCGGCCCTGATGGTGCTTTGTGGCTGCTGAGCGATGCTCGCCAGGGCAAACTTTACCGGATGGCGCCCACACTCTAGCGTAGGCGGGCTTATTCCGCCCTGATCCACTCAACCCGCAACTCGAACACACCCGCTCGCTTATCACCCAATAACAAACCAATGGCTTCTACACGCTCAACGTCCAGAGGTGGGCCGGACAGCGCGCGGCCCCGAAAACGCGGACTCAGCTGGGAAATCAGGATAGCCGGCTCTGTCCACTCGCCTGCGAGCGTCGGGAACTCGGCGCTATAGGCGATGGGTGAATGACCATAACGAGCGTCGGTGTATAGCCTGAGCTGGTAACGGCGGCCATCGCCCTTCACCCGCAGTCGCAGCGAATGGAAGGCACTCACGTCAAACTGGTGGCCACTGCTTTTCACCGACGAAAACCCACCGTTGTTTGCCAACGATATCTGTCCGGAGAAAACCAGTTGGCCATCCACGATTGCCGGCCCACCGCGAGATTCGCCGCCCATGACACCATCGTTAACCGCGGACCACTCAGACGAGGGCGAGATCGCAGAAAAATCCACCAAGATGTGACCACTGTCTGCCGTTGTATTCATCGCTTCGCACCCCCTAAAAAAATCATTAAAACGCAAAAAATGTACCGATGTCAGCGTCAACGTCAAAATCAGAGTCAAATACACCACGTCACCCTACCAAAGAAAGCTGAGAACCAACGGGATAGACACCACGGCCAGCAGGGTTTGCCCGCTGATGATACCCGCCATCAGCGGTGCATCGCCGCCCAGCTGGCGCGCAAGAATATAAGCCGAGGTGGCTGTAGGCAAGGCGGCCAGCAGAATCATGACCTGCACCAGCAAGAGTTCAAAACCCAGAACGTAGCCGATGCCCGCGGCAATCACAGGCATCACCAGTAACTTAAGAATTGACGACATCACAAACGGCGTCGAAGCGCCGCGCAACACGCTCAGCTGCAGGCCAGCGCCCACCGTCATCAAGCCCATAGGCAAAGCCAGGCTGCTCAGGGGCCCCAGAGTGCCTGCCAACAGCGGATGAAAGCCCAGCTCGAAGTAACCCCAGGTAATGCCCAGCAGCGACCCGACAATCAAAGGGTTGGTAATGATCATCCGCAGTACGGGCACAAGTCGTATCCGCTGGCCAGCGGTCGTCAGCGAGAACATCACAATGCACAGCAAATTCAGCATGGGCACCATGATAGCGACCACAACGGCGGTCAGTGCCAGGCCCTCATCGCCCAGCAGCATGCCGCCCGCCGCCAGCGCAACGTAAGAGTTGAAGCGGATAGCGCCCTGAAACACCGACGAAAACAGCGGCCCACTCCAGCGCCAAAAGCGCTGGATAATAACCAGCATCAAAGTCATGGATGCCAGCGTTGCGCCAACCAGAACGGCAACATCGGCGTAAACCGACGGCGCCATGTGCGCCTGCCCCAGCTTGTACACGAGCATGGCGGGAAACAGAACGTAATAGGTGAAGCGTTCTGCCTGGGGCCAGAATTCGGGCCCGGGGAAATTCCAGCGGCGGAAAAGGTGTCCCAGGGTAATCAGCAAAACGACCGGCACCAATGCATTGAAGAAAACGTTCATTACCCAGCCCTGTAAAGGAAAAAACTAATGCAAAGCTTGCTATAGTTTTACGGGCGGAACAACCGATGCTTCGGCTATTGTGAATAAGGTTGTTATCCGGGCGCACAGTGCAACGAAGGACAATTACAGGTAACGCTTGGGCGGGCGTTTTACGGAACGTAAGAACCGGCAGGCCGCTAACGCCGAATTCTTTCTTGGCCACCAGCGGGCCTACCCATTGAAACTGATTGGCGCACTCTTCGGTTTTTGCGGCCAAAACAAAGCATGATTTTTTCAGCACCCACAGCGGTCACCGGCGGACTGAAGAACAGCAGCGACAACAAGCCATAGCTAATCTCTTTCACTGCGCAAGCGGTCGGGAAATTCATGGCGGTCGGCATTGCCGATTGTCCGTAAAAGCGGCCAGTTTTAAACGAAAAACACCCCGTTGCCGGGGTGTTTTTTGAGCTCATCACAAAGCCGCACAAACTTTGTGTCATTGGCATGCGTATTTCTCTGGCTGTCGATGTGAATTATCAACAGTTGTCAGGCTTAGGGCCTCGAAGTAGCCTTAGGCGATAGCAGAAATTCGTCACGCGCGACAATTATGTTGATTCGGTTCAGCAGCGAGGAAGTTCATGAAAACGAGCAAGTGGATATGGTTCGTCTGGTTATTGGTAGTGTTGTGCTACGTCGTTCCCTACGGTTTTCTGTCGGACCTGCAGACTTGGTACGGCAGTTTTCTATTCTGGAGCCTGATCGGTGTGCTGATCATCGGCGCTAACATTTTCATGACAAAGAACTTCGAGGAGCACTGATCATGAGCGAATCATTGATCTGGTGGTCAGTCGGTGTTTATGTGCTTGTCGCCCTCACCATTGCCGTACTGTCTCGTCAGGGCAAAGCCGGAAGCATGTCGAGCTATTTCCTCGGTGACAGACAAATGAACGGTTTCGTCTCTGCGCTGAGCTATAGCGCAACCACCTACAGTGCTTTCATGATGGTGGGCCTTGCCGGTCTGACGTATAAAGGTGGCGTGGGCGCCTTGGGTTTCGAAATCATTTACTTCGCCGGCGTTTCATTGGTGGCCATCTTCGGACCCAAGTTCTGGGCGGTGGGTAAGACGTTCGGTTTTGTCACACCCAGCGAAATGCTTGGCCACCGCTACAAATCCAAACCGGTGGCGGCGACTGTCTCCATCGCCAGTTGCCTGTTTCTGATCCCTTATGCTGCCGTTCAACTGTCCGGCGTAGGCTATCTGATGCAGGGCATGACCGGTGGAACAATTCCCTTTACTACCGGCCTCATGGTTGCAACCGTCTTGGCTATCCTGTTCTCTTACGTCGCAGGTATTCGCTCGGTCATGTGGACCGACTCCTTGCAGGCAATCCTTATGATCGTTGTTTCGACCCTGGTTGCCCTGCTGGCGATTTCGAAGCTTGGCGGCTTTTCGGGTCTGTTCCACATCCTTGAAACCGAGCATCCGCAGTCTTTGTCCGTCCCCGGCAGCGGATTGTTCAGCTTCGTAACGTTCCTCGGCCTGACCATTCCCTGGTTCTTTTTCGCACTGACCAACCCCCAAGTCAGCCAGCGTTTATTTACGCCTTCGTCACTGAAGGCCATGCGCCAAATGCTAATAGGCTTCCTGGTATTTGGTTTCGTCTACACCCTGGTATCCATCCTCTGGGGCTTTACCGCGCTGGCCGCTTTTCCAGACCTGTCTAACGCCGACATGGCTACGCCAACGCTGCTTGCTTCTAACCTGATTCCACCGGGGCTGGGCGTCCTTGTCATGATTGGCATCATGGCGGCCGCCGTGTCGACCATCGACTCCATCATGCTGACGCTGGCGTCCATGTTGTCCCGGGATGTCTATGCCAACGTCAAGCCTGGCACCAGCGAAAAGCGCCAGCTTACCGTCGGTAAGATCGTCCTCCCGATCATCGCAATATTGGCGTGCGGCTTTGCCCAGCTTGAACTTAACCTCATCGCGGTACTGTCCGTTGCCGCTTCTTCGGGACTGGCGGTCATGGTTCCGGCGATCATCGGTGCCTTCTACTGGCGTCGCGGTACTGCCCCTGGCGTGCTCGTCAGCGTGATCGGTGCCGGCCTGTTTGTGGTCTATGCGTACATCAATGGCGGCAAGGTACTGGGAATCCCGGCGGGTATCTGGGGCGTTCCGCTCTCAACGCTATTGTTTTTTGGGGTCAGCCTGCTCACCAAGGCCCCCACTGCGGTAGCTGACGAGTTCCTAAAAGCGGCCAACAACCCTCGTAAAACGGCTCAACCTGCAATAAGTGACAACCCGGCGGTTAAAAGCGCCTAGAGGCTGTTGGCGTTTCATTGCATCGGCAATGATACAACCCACGGGCCATGGCGACACCGCTCTGATAGTTGCGTTTCAATTTGTCACCGTGCGTCGCCGGCCCACGACAATGTCAGGTGTGCAAACGCATCTTTCACCCAATAACGGTGGCGATCAGGGCGGACGAGACTCGATGGGCGCAAATACACTGCTTGATCGGACCTTTAACTGACCACTCGATCGGTCAAGGATTTGATGTCCAGCGCCTGACCCTCTTTACAGGTTTCCATAACGATATAGCTGCGTGAGTCCTTAACGCCGGGCAACGCCAGTATCGTCTCACCCAGCAGGGTCCGGTATTGCTCAATATCGGCGACGCGGGCTTTGATGAGGTAGTCAAAATTGCCGGACACTAAGTGGCACTCCTGAATTTCCGGCACGCTGATGGCGGCCTGTTTGAACTGGGCAAATACGTCGGGGCCGGTTCGGGTCAGGCTGATTTCAACAAAGACCACGAGTCCTATGCCCAATCTTCCAGCGTTCAGAGTGGCTCGGTAGTGCTTGATATAGCCATCCTTTTCGAGCTTGCGAACTCTTTCAAGACAAGGGGTTGGGCTCAGATTTACTCGGTTGGACAACTCATGGTTGGTCACTCGGGCATTGGTCTGCAGTTCGTCTAAAATGGCTAAGTCAATACGATCGAGTTTTCTCATGTAACCTTACCTTTCGCTTATAAATAGTCGTATAGCCGTTAACTGCGCTGTTTAGCGTGAAAATAGAGATGAATCTATCGGTTGTTGAAAGATAATCAGCATTTAATTTTTTTGCGTCTGTATACACTTATACTCTTGCTATGGCTCATGGGTCATGGGCGTTGATAAACGTTGCCTGAACAGGAGAGTGAATATGATTATTGGTGTACCAAAGGAAATTAAGAACAATGAATTCCGCGTTGGTTTAGGGCCCCAAGCTGTTCAGGAGTTAGTCGCCTACGGTCATCAGGTGGTGTTTCAGGCCAGTGCCGGTGCGGGCATTGATTTTACCGATGAGCAATACCTGGCTGCCGGTGCACGTCTTGTGGCTTCTGTGGAGGAAGTGTTTGAGCAGGCCGAACTGATCGTAAAAGTAAAAGAGCCCCAACCCAGCGAGCGAGCTATGCTTCGCTCTCATCATACGCTGTTTACCTACCTGCACCTTGCCCCGGATGTTGCGCAAACCAAAGAGTTGTTGAAGAGCGGGGCCACCTGCATTGCGTATGAGACCGTGACCGACGGAAAAGGCGGTTTGCCGCTGCTGGCTCCCATGTCGGAAGTTGCCGGGCGTATGAGCATCCAAGCTGGGGCTCGGTGTCTGGAAAAATCTCAGAATGGTCGAGGTTTGTTGTTGGGTGGCGTGCCCGGAGTGCAGGCGGCGACGGTTGCGATCATTGGTGGTGGCGTGGTGGGCTTCGCTGCGACGCAGATGGCGGTAGGCATGGGCGCTCGCGTACTGGTGCTGGATACGTCCATGGAGGTGCTGAGACGCTTTGATGCGATTTTTGGAAACCGGGTTCAAACCTTGTTTTCCTGTGTTAAGACGGTTGAGGAAGCGGTACTGCAAGCGGACGTTGTTATTGGTGGTGTGCTGATTCCGGGAGCGGCGGCGCCTAAGCTGGTGACTCGTGAGCTGATATCGAGAATGAAACCAGGTTCGGTGGTCGTGGACGTTGCCATTGACCAGGGCGGCTGCTTTGAAACGTCAAAACCGACCACTCATGCCGATCCCACTTATGTGGTGGACGGTGTGGTGCATTACTGCGTTGCCAATATGCCCGGAGCCGTTGCCCGAACGTCTACTTATGCCCTTAACAATGCGACGCTGCCTTATGTGTTGCAAATCGCCAATAAAGGCCCGCGCAAAGCCCTGGAAGACAATGAACACCTGCTGAATGGGCTAAACGTAGTGAAAGGCCAGCTTACCTGTCCGTCGGTAGGCGTTGCACAAAACATCGAGTCCATCAGTCCGACACAGGGACTGAAATTGATTGATTGAGACAGTGCGCTCTTTGGCTGCCAGACTGGGACAATAACAAGGCCAGCACAGACAACTCGTAACCGTAGCCCGCGGCTGGCAGCAGCGTTTGGAACTGACGTGGGTGCGTAGAGGTTTCTCGCTGGTTCAACGACTGAGGTGAAGCCGGCGCTGTAAATCGCCAACTCATTGTTTCAATATTGTTATAGAGTCTCGATTAAACGCGGCTGCGTTCAGAGGGGAACTCCCCGCCCCGTTGCGAGTCACAACGCGCCGAACGCTGTCATTTTAAGGAGTAACGATGCTGTCCGTGAATCTGGGGCCACTTGGCTTACCCATGGGCCATCTGCTGCTGGTATTCGCCTTCGTAGTGGCGCTGATAGCCGGTGCTATAGCCGGGCGTAAGGAGGGTGTCCCCATCGCTGGCACCCTGGCGGATATTCTTCTGGTGGCCCTGTTGAGCGCGCGCATTGGCTTTGTTGCGCTTTACTTTGAGTATTACCGCGACGACCTGCTGAGCATTATTGACATTCGTGACGGCGGTTTCAGTGTGCTGGCCGGTATTGCCGGAGCGTTGATGTTTATAGCCTGGCGCATGCGCCGGCATGTACGAATACGCCGCCCACTGGCCATTGCCGTGACAGCAGGCCTGATCAGTTGGGGTACAATTGCCGGGCTAATCGCCCTGATGGAGCAGCAAACCGCCAGCTTGCCCCAAGCCAACCTCGCCACTCTTGATGGCAAGCCCGTACAATTATCTGAACTGGCTCCGGGCAAGCCCATGGTGGTGAATCTATGGGCCACCTGGTGCCCGCCCTGCATTCGCGAAATGCCCGTGTTGGAGCAGGCGCAGAAAGACAACCCCGGTGTGGCTTTTGTGTTTGTAAATCAGGGTGAGCGACCGGAAACGATTCGCCGTTTCATGCAAGACCAAAGCTTAGGCTTGACCAATCTGATGACCGATTTTAGTGGTAGCCTTGGCCGCAACACAGGCAGCCACGGAATGCCTACTACTTTGTTTTATAACGCTGAGGGCCGACAGGTGGATGCTCATGTGGGCGAGCTGTCTGACGCCACCCTGGCCAGCAACCTGGAACAGTTTAAGGCTCCCTGAGCCGTCATCAACGTATCTGACCCTGCAGGGAAAACTGTTGTGGCTTCACCCGCCACCTTGAGGTGGACCGCGAGCGGGTCAGTGCCAACAACAAACGCATCACCGCCAACAACCGTCTAATGGGCAAACTGGGGCTGAGCGCCACCCCCAGCACTTATTACAAAGATGAACATGATCAAATCCAGATGCAACAGGGCTTACCGCTCCCCGAAGACATGCTTACAGTGATGGGAAGTGCCCAGCCCTGATGGCTGTCAGCACCTCAGGCCCGGCGGTTGTCATTGACATCGTCTGCAAGCCAAGCTTTGATCAGCGATTGATAGGGCATATCCCGCTTGTTGGCTTCGATTTTGATCCGATCAAGGAGAGTTTCGGGCAAGCGGAATGAGATAGTCTTGGTTGACGGCTTCAGCTTTGGGAAGGATACCGGTTTTGCCTGGTTCCAGTTCAGGTAATCGGAAGAGTCGTGGGCTTCCCAGAACGCCCGTTCCTTCGCTTCTGATTCAAACTCGGGCGTCTTTTTTGGCTTGCTCATAAACAGCCCTCTCTTTGCGGTGCATGTCGCGGGCGGAAATCACTTGAATCAGTACATCGTTACGTCTTAGCGTAGAAGTAATGTGCAGCAGTCTCGCATCGTCTGTTTCACCAAGGGCATGTAAACAGATTTTGGTCTGGCTGTGCTTGAGGTCCTCCAACGCCAAAAGCGGCTCATTAAAGAACATGGCTTCCACCTCAGACTGGCTGACAGGATGTTTCTCTGGATGTTTACGGCAGTTGCCCTCGTCCCAGTCAAAGCCAGTAATTTGTGCCCAATTGGTCATAAATGTATATTATCGACATATACGCAGGCGTCAACAGGTTCTAACCAATGCAGACACGGCGATGTTCAGTACATGAAATCGTTACCTTACGCTGCAAATCAACAGGAGTTTTTATGACACTGACACCGAACATTGTGACCTGTGGCACCCGCCCTGGTCGCATAGAGCCGGCGCTTGCCCAGTGGTTCATGGAGCACGAACGTGCCCATAGCTAGGCTGCCAGCATGAGCAGCGCAGATGTTTTCGTGTATAAAAAACACCATTTTCCGCCGTACCCTGCACAGCGACGCGGCAGATTCTTTTCAGTTCACGAGGTTCTATGACTTCTATCGCACCCATCCCGTCAGAGTCCGCACCGGCATCGTCCTTCAACCCGGTGCTTGACCTGCTTGGCCGCCACCGCTCTATCCGCAAGTTTACTGACCAAAGAATTCCGGCCGAGCTGCTGTCTAGTCTGCTGCACGCCGGCCAGTCCGCCGCTACCTCCAGCCACGTGCAGGCTTACACGCTGATTCACGTCATTGATACCACCAAGCGCGAGCGTTTGGCAGAGCTGACAGGTGGTCAGGGTTACGTGGCTTCCGCATCAGATTTTTTTGTATTCTGCGCCGATATGAAGCGCCCAACCGAAGCCGCAGCGCGGGCCGGTGCCGACGTGATTACCGGCACTGTCGAGCAGTTGTTGGTAGCTAGCATAGACGCCGCGTTAATGGCGCAAAATCTGGTGGTGGCGGCCGAATCCGAAGGCCTTGGCATTTGCTACATCGGCGGTATACGTAACAATCCAGCCGCTGTTAGCGATCTGCTGGAATTGCCCAATCAGGTGTATCCGGTATTCGGTCTGTGCCTGGGTTATCCAGATCAGGACCCGCAGGTAAAGCCGCGTCTGCCGCTCAACGCCATTGTGAAAACCGACCGTTACAGCAGCGAACAAGACAGCGAACTGATTGATGGCTTTGACGCCACTATGGAGACCTATTACCGCGAACGCCTCGGCGGCAACAAGTCCAGCAACTGGTCGCAGCAGCTTAAGCCCCTGTTCACCAGCAAGCTGCGCCTGCATCTGAAAGAATTTCTAGAAAAGCGCGGCTTGGGCCGGCAGTAGGCGATATTTGAAAGTGATGAAGAGTAGAAGGGGGACAGATCTCGAATCTGTCCCCCGGTCTTCATATCAAGGCGTGACCTTCTCCCACACTGTCAGCTCTGACAGGCTGTGCTGATATTTATTGCGGGTTTCACGAATCACGAACGGCAGGCTGCGCGGCGCGGTCATCAAGCGGAAATGCGGCGCCAGCATGTCTTTTAGACCGTCCAGAGTGCTGTAGTTTTCACCGTCTTTCTTGTAACCACCAACCCATTTGTCCCGCGGAGTGTATTCCTCCAACCAGGTATAGGGTGAGGCAATCACCAACACGCCATTGTCGTTCAGGCGCTCATGAATGCGAGTCAAGAACTGCGCCGGATCGTATAGCCGATCGATTAAATTGCCGGCCACAATCAAGTCGTAGTTATTGAACAGCGATTTCAGGTTACAAGCGTCGCCCTGATGGAACACTACACGCTCGGAGGACTCGGTCAAGCCCAATTCCTCGAGTGTGCGCTCGTGGTAGCTCACCAGATCGCCTTCTTCCGGGAGGGCGTAGCGGATCACTTTCTGTTCCGCCATTTCTACCCCTTTCTGGACAAAATTGGCTGAAAAATCGATGCCGTCCACGTGTTCGAAGCGGGTAGCCAACTCAAAGCTGGTGCGCCCACAAGCGCAACCAATATCCAGAGCGCGGCCGTAGCTTACGCCACTTTGATCATCCGCTGAGCGCTCGTCGAGGGCTGCGATACCGGCCATCGCCAGTTCTTTAGGAAAATTGGCTTCGCCGTGCCAGTTTTCACCGAAATTAAATTCTGAGTACTGGGCAAGAATGACGTCGTTTTCATAGTACGCGCTGGGGTGCTTCAATTCGGCCTCCGAAGTCACATAGCGGAATCCCGCATGCTGGAAGAAATGACGGCGGAACGCATAGCGGGCACTGAGCCGCGCCTCGTTACCGCAAGAAATCCACGACCCACCTTTAATCAGGTTGTGGCGATTATCAAATGTAGGTGTGGTGAAGTCATCGTACAACGGATGCACCTCAAACCCGGCAAATGGATACATTGGCGTTTCAGTCCACTGCCATACGTTACCGACAACATCGAACCACTGGCCGTGGCGAAAGCGGGTAACCGGGCACGAAGACGCGCCATGATCCAGATGCAGGTTGGCCGCAGCGGGCTCGGCGCCCACTTCCGCCACCTGAGCCACCTCGGCCAGGCGGTGCCATTCGTCTTCGGTGGGCAGCCGCACAGGGCGGCCACTGTCCAACGCTTTCCATTCGCAAAAGGCTTTGGCTTCGTGGTAATTCACCTCTGCTGGCCAATCCCACCGCATCTCCACTTCTTCGGTCATCAACCGCAGAAACCACTGATTATGCCACACCCAGAAAGTGGGGTGACTGGCTTTGACGAATGCGCGCCAGCCCAAGCCCTCTTCACTCCAATAGGCATCTTCGCTGTAGCCACCGGCTTCAACGAATTCCAGAAATTCTTGATTGCTCACCAGGTATTTTGATGCATCAAAGGTGTCTACGCTGGCTTCATGGCGGCCATATTCGTTGTCCCAGCCGTAATACTCACTGTCAACAGGCAGGCCCAGAGCCACATCGCCCACCGCCACAGACAGCAGTTCGTTCTGCGGTGCTTGCCCGCTTTGGGTATTGGGCGCCCACTTTGGCTGCGGCTGCACATACTCCAGCTTGTGCTGGCGAATCAGCACTGACGACGTTTCCAGATGAATGCGCTCGTGATCGATGCCCATCAAAATCGGCCAGAACGGGCTCTTCCAGCCCACCGGCAATTGCAAAGGCAAGGTGCGAATAAGGTCCACCACCATGGCCCGAACTTTTTGGCGATAAGCCATAACCGCCGATACTTTAGGCCAGGCGTAATGGCCTTCGTTCAAATCGTCCCAACTCATTTCATCCACGCCCACCGCGAAGGTCGACTCCATCGCAGGATCGATACGCTCGGGCAGAATTTTTGCCAGCACCAACTTGTTAACAAGGAAAGTCGCTGTATGGCCCAAATAAAACATCAGCGGATGGCGCAGAGGTATCGATTTTTTAAAGTAAGCGTCGTCAACGGCCAACGTTGTAAAAAGAGATTCGTAGGTGTCAAACGTGTCGCAAAAACAACGCTCGATTTCCTCGCGCTTTTGCTGCACGTCGCCTTCGACCAGATAGACCGTGCGGCTAAACAGCTCAGACGGCGTGGTGGCAGGGTCCGGCGCGGCGGCTAATTCAGGGGTTCTTTCAATCACAATTCTCTCCTGATTCCTTTCTATTTCTGGTTACTTAAACGGCAAAAATTTAACCACCGAACTGCTCGCAGGCAAACACTGATAGGGAGACATGTACGCTGAGGCAGGAAAAACAGCTTCATTCGCCCCGGATTTTTTGCCTTCGGGCCAGACGCCAAGAATTCAACAGCAATTTTAGGTTAGGCACGCGCACCCCAAGTAACTGGAGATGAAGGGGAGGTATTTCAATACCGGCGTCGTCCAGCGCCTATTTCACCCGTTCACGCGATTCAGCAATGATGCGCGACCGGGCTTCAGTTAGCGTCCCTGGCGTCAAAAGCATTCAGGTTCTTTCCTGGCGGTTCTATAAAGATGGCACTCAGGATTTCCGCCCTAACAAACTCGCGTCATTAGGGGCGCCAGAATAACGGCCGTTTTCTATGAATTATGCCCTCTAAACCTTACCTTACAGTACCGATTCCACGGCCTGCGTTACCTGTTTGTCGCTAGGGCGTACACTGCTGAGGAAAGATTCCACCACTTGGCCGCGATCGTTCAATAGGTATTTCGTGAAATTCCACCGCGGTGGCTGGCTCTGTTGATTAATGTGGGCGAACACAGGCGTTGCGTCTGCACCAGTGACCGACCCCGGGGCAATCATGGTGAAGGTAACGCCGAAATTTACAAAACAGATGGTGGCCGCTTCCTCTTCGGTGTCCGCCTCCTGACGGAAGTCGTTGCTGGCAAAGCCAACCACCACCAGGCCTTCTTTGCCGTAGCGCTGGTGCAACTGTTCGAGGCCTTTGAACTGGTTAGTGAAACCGCAAAAACTGGCGGTGTTCACCACCAACATTGGTTTTCCAGCGGCCAACTCGCACAAATTGACGCTTTCGCTAGAATGAAGTTTCGGCAGATCGTGGTTTAAAAACGCCGGGCAACCCGCTGTTTCGTCTGCCACAGCCGGCGTCGCTCCCCACAGCAAAACCAGTGCAACGCTGATTGGCCATCTGAACATAATGCATTTCCTGTTATTTTCGATGATAGTTGGTGAAGTTACGCCACGGTGGCCGCAACGGTTTGCTGCACCGCCACTCTTTGCCGCTGGGTAATCCATAGACGCTCAGGAGCCAGACAATGACATTACCAATTTTTCACGTTTTTCTGTCCCACGGACTGGAAAGTAGCCCCAGCAGTATCAAAATTCAGGCGATGAAAACGGTCTCGGAGGCGTATCCGGGCGTGGTGGCCGAGGCGGTAGACCATCGCAGCAGTCAAGACCCGGCAACCCGCCTGAAGCAGATGCAGACAGCCATAAAGCGGGCTGGAGCTGACCCTCAGCGCACCGTATTGGCAGGATCCAGCATGGGCGGCTGGGTGTGCGCTCAAACGAGCGCGATGACCCCGGTACTGGGCTGCTTTTTACTGGCCCCCGCGCTGGCGCTAATAAGCTACCCACGATCCAGGCCGCAGATTTCTGCCACTTTCAGCCAGATTATTCATGGTTGGAACGATGACGTTGTGCCGGTCATGCCGGTGCTGGAGTTGGCACAACAGCAACGCATCAGCGCACTTGTACTGAACGATGGCCACCGGCTCGAAAACAGCGTGCAGAGAATAACCCAAGAGTTTGAACGCTTTTTAAAAACGTGTCTGGAAAACCAGAATACACCGTAATTCTAACATGTTATTGATCAGAGAAAAGATAACAAGCAAAATTTGGGTTTTTGTCCGTAAACTTGCGCTTCACTCTTTGTTTTGCCAGTCTAAAGATAGAAGGAGAATCAATTCAGAAAAAAAAGTGGAGATTACGCGATGAGCAGCATGAGTAAATTCAAGAAACTGGCGGGCTTTTCCGCGCTGGCGTTTGCGGCCCTGACCGCAGCCAACTCGGTAAACGCTGCCAACTGGCGTTATGCCCACGAAGAATACGAAGGCGATGTTCAGGACGTTTTTGCTTACACGTTTAAAGAGTACATCGAAGACAATTCCAAACATACGGTGCAGGTCTACCGCTTCGGTGAACTGGGCGAGTCTGATGACATCATGGAGCAGACCCAGGCTGGCATTCTGAATTTCGTGAATCAGTCGCCCGGCTTTACCGGGGCCCTGATTCCAGAAGCGCAAATTTTCTTTATTCCCTATCTGATGCCTACAGATATGGAATCCGTAGTGACTTTCTTCCGCGAAAGTAAGGCCATTATCGAAGACTTCCCTAAGTTGTACGCAGAGAAGGGCCTAACACTGCTGAGGATGTACCCGGAAGGTGAAATGGTAGTCACTCTTGACGAACCCATTACGACACCGGCAGAGCTGCAAAACAAAAAAATTCGTGTGATGACCAACCCGCTGCTGTCGGAAACCTATTCGGCCTTTGGCGCCACGCCTACGCCCCTGCCATGGGGTGAAGTATACGGCGCACTGCAGACCAACATGATCCAAGGCCAGGAAAATCCGATTTTTTGGATCCAGTCTGGCGGCCTTTACGAGGTGTCACCTCACCTGATCTTTACCGGTCATGGCTGGTTTACCACCGCAATGATGGCCAACCAGAATTTCTACCAAGGCCTGTCAGATGCAGATAAGGAGTTGGTGCGCGAAGCGTCTGATTTCGCCTTTGAAGAAATTCTTGATCATATCGACGGCCTGGCCGACAAAGCGCTGGCAAAGATTCAGGAAAGCAGTGACGAAGTCACCGTTACACGTCTGAACGAAGAACAAATTGCCGAGTTCCGCAAGCGTGCGCCACAGGTTGAGGCGAAGTTTGTTGAAATGGCCGGCGACAGCGGTCAACAGCTGCTCAATCAGTTCAAACAAGATTTGAAAACCATCCAAAACAAATAACGAGTATTCTACGTGTGATCGCTAGCCTCGCGGGTGTTTGCCTGCGGGGCTCAAAGACCAACCCCGCCCAGCCGGGGCCTCGCCCTTGCCGGCCGGGACTTTGCTACTTCGGAGCATAGCCCATGACCGAGAACTCTCCGGATTTAGACGACACCGGCCATTATGACTCGGGGCTGCCCGGTTTTCTGGGGACCGTCGATGAATGGATCGCCAAAACCGAGGCGGTAATGCTTGCCGCTGGCATCATTCTGATGGCACTGAACACCTGCGTGAACGTGATTGCCCGCTTTGTATTCGGCGAAGGCATGTTTTTCTCAGGCGAGATCAACCGCATTCTCATTATTCTGGTTACCTTCGCCGGCGTCGGTTACGCCGCCCGCCACGGACGCCACATTCGCATGTCTGCAATTTATGACGCCTTTCCCGCCAACGGCCGCAAAGTGCTAATGATTATCATCACGTTGTTTACCGCCGCGATGATGTTTTTCTTGTGCTACCACTCTTACGGCTACATCGTTACGTTGTACGATCGCGGCCGGATTCTACCCGCGTTGGGCATAGACATTTGGATGATCTATGTTTGGGCACCCGTCGGCTTTGCCGTTACCGGTGTTCAGTATTTGCTTACCGCCGTCAAGAATTTAACCAGCAAAGGCGTGTACTTATCCACCGGTGTGGTGGACGGTTACGCAGAGACCGAAACCGAAGTTTAAAGCAGCCTGAATCAGGCCAGACTCTGAGCAGACCCTAAAAGGCAAGAATCATGGCAACAATACTGATGGTCATTATGATCGGGCTCCTACTGATGGGCTTCCCGATGATGATCCCGCTGACAACGGCTGCTGTTGTCGGCTTTGTGATGATGTTCGACGGCTTCAGCCAGATGGGCACTTTTGTTCAGCAAATGATGGGCGGCATTCGCCCTGCGTCGCTGATTGCGGTGCCGATGTTCATTCTGGCCGCGGATATCATGACCCGCGGCCAGTCGGCTGATCGCCTGATCAATATGGTGATGGCGTTTATTGGTCACATCAAAGGCGGGCTGGCTATTAGCGCAGCCACCTCCTGTACTCTGTTTGGGGCGGTTTCGGGCTCTACCCAGGCCACTGTGGTGGCGGTGGGTTCACCGCTGCGACCAAAAATGTTGAAAGCGGGTTATTCCGACTCTTTTACCCTGGCGCTGATTATTAACGCCAGTGATATTGCGTTCTTAATCCCCCCCAGCATTGGCATGATTATTTATGGGGTTGTTTCGCAAACCTCCATCGCCGAATTATTTATTGCCGGTATTGGCCCAGGCCTGATGATTCTGTTCATGTTTTCACTCTACTGCCTGCTTTACGCCTACAAGAACAATGTGCCCACCGAACCCAAGGCCACCTGGGGCGAACGCGGGGTCGCCGTGCGCGGTGCTCTATGGCCGCTGTTTTTCCCGGTCATTATTGTGGGTGGTATCTACGGCGGTGTGTTCAGCCCAACGGAAGCTGCGGCCGTGTGCGTGTTGTATGCCTTCTTGCTGGAGTTTCTGATTTTCCGTTCGCTCAAACTCGCGGATATTTACCGCATCGCTAAGTCCACCGGCCTGATCACCGCCGTGGTGTTTATTCTGGTGGCCGTGGGTAACGGCTTTTCATGGATTCTGTCGTTTGCACAGATCCCTCAGGCCATCCTGGAGTCTGTGGGCATTAATGAGGCCGGCCCGGTTGGCGTGCTGATTACTATCTGTGTCGCGTTCTTTATCGCCTGCATGTTTGTAGACCCGATTGTGGTGATTCTGGTGCTGACGCCAATATTTGCGCCGGCCATTCAGGCCACCGGACTGGACCCGGTACTGGTGGGCGTGCTGATCACCTTGCAGGTGGCTATCGGCTCTGCCACACCGCCATTTGGCTGCGACATATTTACCGCCATCGCCATTTTCAAACGGCCTTATATGGATGTGATCCGCGGCACACCGCCGTTCATTGTAATGCTTATCACCGCTGCCGGATTGATCATCACATTCCCACAGATTGCACTGTTCTTGCGTGACTTGGCCTTTCCAGCCTAATCAGGAGACAACGGAATGTTCAAACGCATATTAGTCGCTATCGACGGTTCAAAAAACTCAATGAACGCGCTGGACAAAGCCATCAACTTGCAAAAATTAATTCCTGACGTCGAGATATTTTTGCTGTGTGTGTACAAGCACCACAGCCTGTTTGAGGCGTCCTTGTTCATCAATCGTCCTGACAGCATGGACATCCCCGACAAGGTACTTTCAGAGTACGCCAAGAAAGTTGTGAATCGCGCCAAAGAACATGGCAAGGAACAGAACGCCACCCATGTGCGCGGTTTTGTTAAAAGCGGGCGGCCTTCCAAAGTGATCGTGCAGTTCGCCCAGGACAAAGAAGCTGACCTGATTGTGGTGGGCACCCGCGGCACCCATAGCGACAAAGACGGCATATTTTTGGGCAGCGTGTCGCACCGGGTTACCAGCCACGCCAAGTGCCCGGTGCTGGTGGTCTGACCTGCTCGACCCCGGGCGCTGAAACACACCTCCACGCGGTTGCGGCTATTTCAAGGAGCGCTGAGCTGGTTGGGTTAACGACCCGACTTCAGTTTTTCCCAATATTTGGCGTAAACCTGCATGGCGTCATCACCAATGTCGGTCTGGAATTCAGCGTTCACCAAGTCTGCCGCCGTGGGGTAGCTGACACGATCGTTAGCAACCGCGTCGTCTAGCAGTTCACGGGCCGGCAGCACCGGTGTGGCATAGCCGATGTCAGTGCTGATCAAAGCAGCAATCTCCGGGCGCAGCACAAAGCTGATGAACGTGTGGGCAGCATCTGGGTTCTTCGCATTCTTCGGAATGACGAAGCTGTCGAGCCACACGATAATGCCTTCTTCCGGATACACGTATTCCAGCGATTCGAGGATGTCTTTACCCATCACCGCTTCACCGTTCCAAATCATGCCCACGTCCACTTCGCCTTCCAGAAACGGCATGCGCGGAGCATCGGAGTTAAAAGTTCTTACCGAAGGCATCAGTTCAGTGAGCTTTTCATAAGCCTCTTTAATCTGTTGCGGATCGGTGCTGTTACCGGAGTAACCCAGCACCCGCAGTGCCAGATGAAACACTTCACGCATGTCATTGGTCAGAATAACCCGGCCGTTAAAGCGCTCATCCCATAAATCCGCCCAGGCGGTGACCGGTTCACCGTTGACGGCAGCGGTATCTACGCCCAACCCTGTGGTGCCCCACATGTAAGGCACGCTGTATTCATTACCCTTATCAATGTCCAGGTTGATCAGCTCCGGGTCCAGCTGGTCGAAGCCCTTAATCTTGCTGCGGTCAATCGGCATCAGCAGGCCTTCGTTGCGCATTTTGCTCACGTAATACGTGGACGGTACGGCCAGGTCGTAGGCGGCACTGTCGTCCAGCAATTTCAAACGGGCGTACATGGCCTCGTTGCTGTCATAGGTGGTGTATACCACCTGTATACCGGTTTCTTCCTCGAAGCGGGTCATCACTTCCTGAGGCATGTATTCAGACCAGTTGTACAGGTTCAGTACCTTGGGCTCTTCTGAACTACAGCCCACAAGGCCAGCCGTCAGTATTCCCGCCAGTGCCAGTTTTTTCATTGTTTATTCCTCATCAATATCCATTGCGACAACAACAGCATCACCAGTGAAAACACCAGTAACAAAGTGCCTAAAGCGTTCACTTCAGGTTTCAGGCCCACACGCACCATGGAATAGATGCGCAGGGGCAATATTTCATAACTGGGTCCGCTGACAAAGGTGCTAACGACCACGTCATCCATAGACAGGGTAAAACCCAGCAGCCAACCCGCCAGCAACGCCGGCATGATCACCGGAATCAGCACGGTACGCGTCATAGTGAAGTCACTGGCGCCCAAATCCCGCGCCGCTTCTGGCAAACGCTCGTCAAATCCACTGAGCCGTGCCATTACAGTAATCACCACGAACGGCAAGCAGAACGTAACGTGGGCCAGCAGTAACGACACATAGCCCAGCTGGATACCCGCCAGCAAAAATAAACCCAGCAAGGATATAGCCAGCACGATTTCGGGAGACATCATCACCACAAACAACATGCCTCTCAGCGCTTTTTTGCCGCGAAAACGATAGCGATGCAACGCCAGCGCAGTCAGCGCGCCAATCAGAGTAGACACGGTAGCGGCCGTAAGCGCCAGGAACAGAGAGTTACCCAAAGCTTTCATCATGGCGTGGTTGTTAAACAGCGACTCATACCAGCGCAGGCTAAGCCCGCCCCAGCTGTAGCCGGTGCGAGAATCGTTAAACGAGAACACCACCAATACGACGATGGGGATGTACAGAAAAAGGTAGACCAGTGCCAGGTAGGTCCGCGGTAGCCAGCGCATCAGGAACTCTCCTCACCCAGGCGCTGTTTGCTCAGACGGTAGGCGAACATCAACAGCGCCATGGTCAGGGTCAGCACGATGCTGGCGGCAGCACCAAAGGGCCAGTTGCGGGCGTCCAGAAACTGGTTTTTGATCACGTTGCCCACCAGAAGGCTGCGCGAGCCACCGAGTATGTCAGGCACAAAAAACAACCCCATGGCCGGCAGCAACACCAACATAACGCCGGCCAGAACACCCGGCAGGGTGAGCGGAATAATCACGTTTTTGAAGGTGGCAAGGCGCCCTGCGCCCAAATCGTGAGAGGCTAGCAGCACGTCCTGGCGTAAATCATCAAACACCGCGTACAAGGGCAGAATCATGAACGGCAGCAGCAGATACACCAGTCCGACGATCACCGCGCCCTGGGTGTACAGCATTTGTAAGGGCTCAGAAATCCAGCCCAGCCATAGCAGTGCACTGTTCAGCAGGCCGTTGGTGGCCAGAATCAGTTTCAGCGCGTAAACCCGCACCAGCGAATTGGTCCAAAAGGGTATAATCAATAAAAATATCAGCAGCATCTGTCGGCGCTTCTGCACTTTAGACAGAGCCCAGGCAAACGGATAGCCAATCAGCAGGCATATCGCCGTGGTCAATATTGCCATCCATAAGGAGTGTAAAAACACGTCCAGATACAGCGGATTGAACAACTGGCGGTAAGCATCCAGGTTCAGTGGCAAGGCGATAAACGTGGATGGGTCGCGGGTCATCACGCTGGCACCCACCACCAGCAAGTTGGGCGCCAGCACCAGAAACAGCAGCCAACCCCACACCAGCACCAGAACAGCGGTTTTAAAAGGCTGTAGCCTAATGCTCAGCATCATCGGCGGCCTGCTCCTCTTCGTCGGTCAGCGGTTGGTCTTGTTCCTCGGCCAACAGCCACTCCCAGCCGTCTACCCAGCTAACCCGCACTTTCTCGCCAATGCTGTAGTCGAAGGTAGGGTCGTCTTCATCAAAAAACTCGCTGGCCATCACCTGACTGCCATCTTCCAGCTCGATCACCGAATCCAGAGTGCTGCCTTTGTAATTGCGCTCGACAATCTCACCGGCCACGCCTTCGCTGTCGTCTGGCGCCAGCACACGAATGTCTTCCGGTCGCAGCAATACATGCAATGACTGGTTCATGACTACGTCAAAAGAGGGTTTGTTCAATACCCGCTTCAGGCCGAACACATCCACACTGATCTCGTGCTCGCAAATGCGGGTGACCTGTCCCGGAAAAAAGTTGGTCTGCCCCACAAAACGCGCGGTGAATAAGTTGGCCGGGCGCTCGTACACTTCCCGCGGTGTACCCAGCTGTTGGATAGAGCCGTCTTTCAGCACCACAACGCGGTCTGACATAGACAGCGCTTCTTCCTGATCGTGGGTCACAAACACAAAGGTAATGCCCAGTTCACGCTGCAAGCGCTTAAGTTCTACCTGCATGGTGCGGCGCAGCTTGTAATCCAGTGCTGACAAGGGCTCGTCCAACAACAGCATTTTTGGTCGTTTCACCACCGCGCGCGCGATCGCTACCCGTTGCTGCTGGCCGCCAGACAACTGGTGCGGCTTACGCTTGACGAACTCTTCCAGCTGCACCATCGCCAAGACGTCTTCGACCCGTTCACGGATTTCCGTCTTTGGGCACTTTTCCATTTTCAAACCGTAGGCCACGTTGTCATACACTGACATGTGGGGAAAAAGAGCGTAACTCTGGAATACGGTATTGAGGGGGCGCTGCTCGGGGGAGCGGTCGGTAATGTCGGCTCCGGCGAGGGTAACGGTGCCGTGATCGGGAAGTTCAAAGCCCGCCATCATTCTCAACAGTGTGGTTTTGCCGCAACCGGAAGGGCCTAGCAGGGTAATGAACTCACCGTCAAAAATGTCCAGCGTGAGCGAATCCAGTACGGTTTTACCGTCGAACTGTTTGCTGATGGCGCTCAGCGAAAGTAACGTTTTTTCCATCAAACCAGCCTAAATCGAAACGGTGTCACCGTCGGTGAACGCAAAAAACAAAAGGGGCGTGAGGATAGTCCACAACGCCCGCAGTTGCATTCTTTTTAACCAGTTTTTGACTCTGCCAAATCCTGGTATTCCGCCTGTTTATTCGTTAACAACCGAGTTCAGATACGCCTTGTCAGAAATGTTGGTCCACTGGCGCACCTGCTTCAGGTACTCCTGCTGGGAGGTAATGATCTCTTTCGCCAAAGGGTCTGCGTCGCTGGCCTCTTTCAACAGTCTTTCGGTAACATCGCGCAGAGCGCTTATGACTTCCGACGGAAAGATTTTGTGTTCAACGTCCGGGTAATCCTGCTGCATGCGGCTCCAGGCCACGCCGCTTTCATGGGTGCTCTGAATGTACATGTCATAGGCTGCAGTGCGCATCGCCACACGCAGAATTTCCTGCAGATCTTCTGGCAGCTTGTTCCAGGTTTTCTCGTTAACCAGAAACTGGACTTCAGCGCCGGGTTCCTGCCAGCCGGAATAATAGTATTTGGCAATCTGGTGAAAGCCCATCTGTAAATCCAGAGCCGGGCCTACCCACTCAAGGGCGTCGATGGTGCCACGCTCAAGGGCGCTATAGAGCTCGCCCGGTGGAATGTTGGTTACCGCAACACCGAGCTCTGACATCACTTCGCCAGCAAACCCCGGGGTACGCATCTTGATGCCCTTCAGGTCATCCAATGAGGTGATTTCCTCACGAAACCAGCCGCCCATCTGGTTACCGGTGTTACCACCGGGAAACGACAGCAGGCCGAAGGGCTGGTAAACCTTCTGTACCAGATCCATGCCCCCACCGTGATAGAACCAGGCGTACTGCTCTGGCGCAATCATGCCAAAAGGCGTGGTGGTGAAGTACATGGCGTTAGGAATGCTGCCCTTGTAGTAATAAGAGGCCGTGTGGCCCATGTCGTATTGACCGTCGCGCACCATATCGAAGATGCCGAAAGGCGCTTTGTGCTTATTTGACGAGTCAACACGGATCTTCAGCCGTCCGCCAGACATGGTTTCGGCCATCTGTGCCATGTGCCGCGAGGTTTCGCCCAGAATGGGCGAGTTGGCACCCCAGGTTTCCGCCAGTCGCAGGCTGTAAGTTTCCTCAGCCAATGCCGAGGAGGTAGCCAGGGTAGCGGCAAGGGCCAATGTGGCCATATACAATATGCGCATTACTGTTTCGCCTTCTTGTAGTTGTGGTTAAATCTCGGAATTTCCGCTTTACCATAAGACGCTTAGCCATCAAAGCCAACCGTTTTCAGGTTGGGCGGGCGATAATCCGGATCACAACGCCAGCGTTCGCCAACCGACTCGTGAAGCCGGGTTTCGATGTCAGGCACCTGCAAAGGCCGAATTAATGGCCGGGCAAAACGGAACACATGACGGCGTGAATTATGCAGCTTGGCGCTGGCGCCCGGTTTGAGCGCTTCAACCAAGTGGTTTTCCAGCCCCAGGCCCGTGGCTTCTGCTTCTTTTAACATCCATTCAAGCGAAGAGTCAGCGGCACACAGGCCCTTGTCATCTGGCCCGTAACCGCCGCCAATATCGCCGTGGGAGCCGGCGAACCATACCTGGTGCAAATCCAGCTTAGGCCGCGGCAACCAGAGCGTCGGTTCAAAGTCTTCACGGCGCTCGTCAATGGCCAGCGCGTGGCGGGCAAAACTCACGTTATTGCCCAGTTTGGTGTCGTAAAATTCGTCTTTGCTGTCAAACAGGCCCATCAGGGAAAAGGGCACACCCAGGGCACCAACCGTATCCCACACACCCACAAAGCGAACTTGCCGGGACGGATGGCTGTGCGCTGCGCGAAAAGCCAAAGACTGCGCGCCTTCAGGTGCACAGTCTCTTCCTGACTTTTTGTAGTGTTCAAATCCCTGCTGAATGCGCGCTGCGTCTACCCGTTTGAGAATGCCACAGTTGTTAATCAACCCACACAGCGCGCGCACAGTGTAAGCCCCGCGACTGAAACCAAACAAATAGATTTCGTCACCCGGCGCGTAGTTCTGAACCAGATAGCGATAGCCGTCCAGAATGTTCTTGTGCAGGCCCTGTCCCGTTACTCCGCCAATCAGCGCGTTGTGATACGAACCTATGCCCCAGTCATAAAACACCTGCTGCGGCAAGCCGTCCGCTGCGATAGGCATTATTGCTCTGGCCAACCGCAAAACATTGGTTGGAAAATCCCGTTTCAGGTCTTCTTCTGGCCTGTTCCAAGTGCCGTCTGCGCAAATAACAATCCGTTTGGCCACAATGCTGTCCTCGTTAGTCACAGGGCGTAGGCTCATCATTGAGTATAGTCAGGCTCTGCGCTTTTGCCGTAGCACGGATCTCAACCGGCACCAGGCCAAAAATGCTCCGCTTCGACTCGCCGCCGGGCTCAGATAATTGCAAGATGCAACAGACGGGCCTAGCGAGCCCTGGTAACGGCCATGGTCAAGCGGGAAATACAGGTTTTTTTGCCGTTCTCGTCTTCGATTGCAATGTCCCAAACCTGAGTCGTGCTGCCCAAATGAATGGCGGTTGCGGTGCCGTAAACCCAGCCGCTGGTAGCGGGGCGAAGATGATTCGCGTTGATTTCAAGCCCCACAGCCACGGTACCCGGATCACGCAGGCAGCAGTTAGCGGCCATGCTACCCAACGTTTCGGCCAGCAACACCGATGCGCCGCCGTGCAGAATGCCAAATGGCTGAACTGTGCGCTTGTCAACGGGCATACGGCCCTTGAGGAAGTTGTCACCCACCTCCAGAAATTCGATACCCATGTGGCTAACAGCGGTATTCTGACAGCCTTTGATGATGTCTTCTTTGGTCGGAACTCGGGTCCATATCGCCATGGTTTGCGCCTTGTGTGAGCGAATGTTTTTACGTTTTCAGGGCCTGGAAGCAGTCTATCCAGATAGCAAGCGAACAGCTAGGCTGCAAGCGCCAACGCCCTCAAACCACTCGTACCAACGCCTGCTTGAGCCAACCAAGGCGCCCTGTTTCGGTAATTTGACGGCGCATGCCGGGCACCGGGCGAATCATGAACAAATCGCCGTTGCGGCCTACCAAGGTTTTGCCCACCCCGGTTTGCTTTGCCAGCCGTGCGTGCACGGCCATGTGCTCCTCTTCCCCGTGCACCGGAATGGCAATGGCGGGCTGAACCCAGCGATACATCGCCTCAAGCTCCTCCTGCGCCGGGTGGCCAGACGCGTGTATCGGTAGCTCGCACTGCTCGGCGGTAATCACCTTAACCCCCATTCCTCGCAGTTGGCTGATCAACGCGGCGATCAACTCTTCATTACCGGGAATGGCGCGGGCGCTGAAAATCACTGTGTCACCGGTTTCCAGTTCAACATCGGGGTGACTGCCATTGGCCAGGCGGCGCAAGGCCGTGCGCGGCTCGCCCTGGCTACCCGTCGCCACCACCAACACCTCGTGCGGCGGCAAATAGCCCAGGTGGGCAGGGTTGATTAACTCGTCGGCGCTGTGCCACAGACCTGCGGCTTTGGCGGCCGAACTCATATTCACCAGCGAACGGCCAAGCAATCCCATGTAGCGCCCGGTCTCGCGGGCAACCGCCGCCAGGGTGTGCAAGCGGGCAATGTTGCTGCCAAAACACGCCACCACCACACGGCCTTGTGCGCTTTTCACTGCGCTCAAAAGACCTTTGTGCAAAGCACCTTCAGACACGGAATGGCCCTTAACCGTCGCGTTGGTGGAATCACACACCATGGCGGCTACGCCCTCAAGTGCCAAATCCGTGAATGTCTGTTTGCTGTAGCCATGACCAATCAGCGGCTGGTCGTCCAGCTTCCAGTCGCCGCTGTGGAAAATATTGCCCACCGGCGTGCGGATCATCAGCGCGTTGGGATCGGGTATGGAATGGGTTAACGCCAACCACTGAACGTTAAAAGGGCCGATTTGACGCCGGTCATTGGTTTCCATCACCACAATAGGAACCCGGTGCAACATATCGAACTCGGCCAGTTTGCGACGTAAAATTTCGGCGGTAAAACGGTTGGTGTAAATCGGGCATTGCAGCAATGGCCAAAGGTAAGGCACGGCGCCCACGTGGTCTTCGTGGGCGTGGGTAATCACCAGGCCACAGAGCGTTGCGCGGCGATCGGCAATAAAAGCGGGGTCTGCCATTTGTATCGGCGGTTCGCTGCGACGGTGCATACTGCCGTCTGCCGCCAAACGGCCCGGTTTTGGGAAGGTTACGCCGCAGTCCACCATGAGCCAGTGGCCATCGTGGCCATACAAATTCAGGTTCATGCCAATCTCGCCGGTGCCACCAAGGGGTAAAAACCACAGGTCATTGGAATCCGGCGTCATGATTAAAACTCTCTCAGGTTGAATTTTTGCCGCTAGGGCACAAGTTACTATTGTACGGATAGCACACCGTAACTCACTTATTGTTTAGCAAGGACGGATGTTTATGAATATCCTGATGGTTTTGACGTCTCACGATCAACTCGGCGACACCGGCAAAAAAACCGGTTTCTGGCTGGAAGAGTTTACCTCGCCTTATTACGTATTCAAAGACGCCGGCGCTCACATCACCATTGCGTCGCCCAAAGGCGGCAACCCACCGGTCGACCCGGCCAGCGAAACCGAAGGTGCCTTAACAGACACCACAAAGCGTTTTTCAGAAGATGCACACGGTAAAGAGTCCTTAGCCAGCACTCGCACACTCGCCGACGTCGACATGAACGATTACGACGCCATATTTTACCCCGGCGGCCACGGCCCGCTTTGGGATTTGGCCAACGACAAGCATTCCATAGCGCTGATCAAACGCGCCTACGAACAGAATAAAGTCATCAGCGCGGTTTGCCATGCGCCCGGCGTGTTCAAAAACGTAGAAGTGAAGCCCAACCAGAACATCGTCGGTGGTCATAAAGTCACCGGCTTCTCCAACTCCGAGGAAGAAGCGGTTCAGCTGACCAAGCTGGTGCCTTTCCTAGTGGAAGACATGCTGAAAGAAAACGCGGGCGATTACAGCTGTGGCGACGACTGGGCATCTTATGTGGTGGTTGACGGCAAACTGATCACCGGCCAGAACCCGGCTTCCTCCGAGGGCGCGGCCAAGGCTGTGGTACAGACCCTGCTCGAAGGCTAAAGTTCGTAATACCCAACCCTGGCTTGGCAGTTTGCCGCGCTGGGGGACCCCCACTTCCGTAACGCCCCACCAATTAAGCATTAACATCCGCCAGTCTGTGCTAACGTTTTGGCGAGAGTCTCAACAGGTTGACGTTTTCATGAGTAATCCGAAGCATACCCTTTTCTGGATGACGTTTTTTCTGGCGGTTGTTGCCGTCGTCGGCGTGTTGATTCACCAACCGCTGATAACCGCCTTCATGGCCAACTGGGTTTTCAACCTGTTGATTCTTTGCGTGCTCATTGTTGGCATCGGCCTCACCTATCGTCAGGTGTTCGTATTGTTTCCCGAGCTGCGCTGGATTTCCCAGTTCCGTACCGGCCAATCAGGCCTATCAGTGCTGGAAGAGCCCCGCCTGCTCAAGCCGCTGGCCAGGCAGCTGGGCGAAGATTCCAAACGTGACCGTTTTACGCTCTCTACCATGTCACTGCGTACGGTTCTGGATGGCATTCATTCCCGCATGGATGAGCAGCGTGAAATCACCCGCTACTTTATCAACCTGCTGGTTTTTCTGGGGCTTCTTGGCACCTTTTGGGGCTTGCTGGGTACCATCAACGCAGTGGGTGCGGTGATTACCAACCTGAATATGGGCCAAGATAATTTAAGCAAGGTGTTTTCAGATCTCCAAGCCGGGCTGCTAACACCCTTGCAGGGCATGGGCACGGCCTTCAGCTCATCGCTGTTTGGCTTGGGCGGCTCCCTGATACTCGGTTTTCTTGATATCCAGGCCGGCCATGCCCAGAACCGGTTCTATGACGGGCTAGAAGAATGGCTGACCGGCGTTACCAATCTTTTAGACCCGTTCACCAGCAATGAACGCCAACCATGATTGGGTCCAGGCGCCGCAGCCGAAGCAGCACCAACGTGTGGCCAGGGTACGTGGACGCCCTCTCGGCCCTGCTGATGCTGGTGATATTCATGTTACTGGTGTACGTGGTCAGCCAGCTGTTTCTGTCGCAGACGCTTTCTGATCGCAATTCGGAACTGGCCAGCCTGAATCAGCGGCTAAGCGAACTGTCCCAGTTGTTGGGTCTGGAACAGGACACAACGGCTGCTCTGGAGCAGCAAATGCTCATGGTTCAAAACAGCTTTAGCGACAGCTTGGCCGGCAATGAAGACCTGCAGCAGCGGCTGAAAGCGTCCCGCAATCAGTTAATGCGGCAAACCGCCAAGGCGGAAGCCCGGGCTGAAAACCTGGCGAGCATGAACCAGGATCTGGACAACAAGGATGAGCTTTCCAACAGCCAGCAAACCATGATCATGCGACTGTCCAGTCAGATTGCGTCGCTTCAGAACCAACTGCGGCAGATAACCGCTGCGCTTAGACTGCAAAAAGAAATGACCGTGGATAAGGAAGACGAACTGGACAGTGTCAGCCGGCGCCTGAACACGCTGCTGGCAGAGCGGATCAACCAGCTAGAGCAGTACCAGTCTGAATTTTTCGCCCGCTTGAGAAACATTCTGGCCGCTAATGAAAACGTCCGCATAGTCGGCGATCGCTTCCTGCTGCCATCCGAGTTGCTGTTCGCTTCCGGTTCGGCCTTTCTCGGCGCAAAAGGCAAACGCGAACTCGACAAGCTCGCCGGAGTACTGCTGAACGTGGTTGAAACCATTCCCGCAGATCTTGAGTGGATTCTGCGCATTGATGGCCATACCGATCGGATTCCCATCAATACACCGCAGTTTCCTTCCAACTGGGAGCTTTCAACCGCACGCGCTGTCGCGGTCGTGCGCTATTTGGCCGCTCAGAGCGTGCCGCAAAACCGCATGGTCGCGGCGGGTTTTGGTGAGTTCTTCCCGGTGGCCGATGGAACCACGCCCGAGGCCTTACAGGAAAACCGGCGGATCGAAATTAAGCTGACCGATCGGTAACGGCTCTGCGATGACAGGGGGCAGATTTAAAATCTGCCCCCTGTCCTGAAAAGACGCTTAAAAGTGAATCACTGTCCGAATGCTCTTGCCTTCGTGCATCAAATCAAACGCCTTATTGATGTCTTCCAGCGGCATGTTGTGGGTAATAAACACGTCCAGTGGAATGTCACCGCTCTCGGCTTTTGCGACGTAGCCCGGCAGTTCGGTACGGCCTTTCACGCCGCCAAAAGCAGAGCCTTTCCAGACTCGACCGGTCACCAGCTGAAATGGGCGAGTGCTGATTTCCTGGCCGGCACCGGCCACGCCGATGATGATGGATTCACCCCAACCTTTGTGGCAGCACTCCAGCGCTGCGCGCATCAACTGCACGTTGCCTACGCATTCGAAGGAATAGTCCACGCCACCGTCGGTCATTTCGATGATCACGTCCTGAATAGGCTTGGCGTGGTCTTTCGGGTTGACCATATCGGTGGCGCCTAACTGCTTGGCGGTGTCGAATTTTTCGGGGTTAATGTCAACGGCAATAATGCGACCGGCTTTGGCCATTTGGGCGCCAATAATAGCGGCCAGGCCAATGCCACCCAAGCCAAAAATGGCAACCGTGGCCCCTTCTTCTACCTTGGCGGTATTCAGCACGGCGCCGATGCCGGTGGTTACGCCACAACCCAGCAGGCATACCTTATCCAAAGGCGCTTCCTTAGGAATTTTAGCCAAGGAGATTTCCGGCAGCACGGTGTATTCAGAGAACGTTGAGCAACCCATGTAGTGATAAATCGGTTCGCCCTTATAGCTGAAGCGCGAAGTGCCGTCGGGCATAACGCCTTTGCCTTGGGTTGCGCGCACGGCGCCACACAGGTTGGTTTTGCCAGAGGTGCAGAATTTGCACTCGCCGCATTCGGCGGTGTACAGCGGGATAACGTGGTCGCCCACTTCCAGATTTTTCACACCCGGGCCCATGGCTTCAACAATGCCGCCGCCTTCGTGGCCCAGAATGGTCGGAAACAGGCCTTCGGGGTCGGCACCCGACAGGGTGTAAGCATCGGTGTGGCACACACCGGTGGCCACAATCCGCACTAAAACTTCGCCTTCCTGAGGCGGCGCAACATCCACTTCTACAATTTCCAGCGGCTGATTCGCAGCGAAGGCCACGGCGGCACGAGATTTAATCACAGGGTATCTCCTTGCAGGCAGAGTTAATGTTAGAAATTTAAAAATAGAGAGTTCAAGGTACAGAGTTAGAAGCAGAGAGCTAAAAGTAGAAAGTTACGGTTATTCCGGATACGGAGAGTTTGACGTATTCTAGACGACCGGTCTAGTATAGCCACCATGACAACGAACGACACACGCAATCTGATTGTTCAAACCGGTGCTGACCTTATCGGTACGAAGGGCTTTGGTGCAACCGGCATCAACGGCATCCTGACGGTTGCTGGCGTGCCGAAAGGTTCGTTCTATCATTATTTTAGCAGTAAAAATGACTTCGGCCTTGCGATCATTGACGCCTTCGCCGAGGAATACGATGAAAAGCTGGACCAGATTCTCAACGACAGTGGCCGTTCCTGCGTGGATCGCCTGCGCGCTTATTTCGATACTGGCTTTGAAAACATGACCAACTGCGACTGTACCCGCGGTTGTCTGATTGGCAACTTAGGACAGGAGCTTGCAGGGCAAAATGAGACTTTCCGCGTTCGATTGGACAAGGTGTTCTGCACCTGGGAAAAGCGTTTTGAACGCTGCATTGCCGAAGCGCAAACGGCCGGTGACATCAGTGCAAACATTGATCCTTCAGATGCCGCCAGTGTTTTGCTGTCTGGCTGGGAAGGCGCGATTCTGAGGTCCAAAGTGGTGAAATCGACAGAGCCGATGGAACGATTTGTTCGCGTATTTTTCACTCAGTGCCTCGCCATTGGCTGATTTTTTTTGGGACGCGAACTAGTAGACTGGTCTAATTAATAGCAGTTAACCCGACAAGAGTATATTTTATGAGCAACCAACAACCGAATGATCCGCTGTTTCAGCCGCTGACTATGGGCAACCTTACATTGCCAAACCGGGTTTTGATGTCTCCGCTGACCCGTTCACGCGCAAGCCAACCGGGCGATGTCCCGAACGCTATGAACGTGCATTATTACCAGCAGCGGTCCAGTGCCGGGCTGATTCTGAGTGAAGCCACCCAAGTGTCACCTCAGGGCAAGGGCTACGCTTTCACACCGGGCATTCACTCCCAGGAACAAATGGCTGGCTGGGGAAAAATTACCGACGCGGTGCACTTGGCCGGCGGTCGTATCCATATGCAGCTGTGGCACGTGGGTCGCATCTCCCATACGGAACTGCAGCCAGACGGTCAGCTACCGGTTGCACCGTCCGCTCTCAAACCCGAAGGCGCCAAAACCTTTGTCAGTGCCGATTCCGGCATGGTGGACGTGCTCGAACCACGAGCGCTGGAAAGCCACGAGATGGCCGGCATTGTCGAACAATACCGCCAGGGTGCACTGAACGCCCAAAAAGCCGGGTTTGACGGCGTTGAAGTTCACGCTGCCAATGGCTACCTGTTGGAGCAGTTCATAAAGAGCGGCAGCAACCACCGCACCGACGAGTACGGTGGTTCTTTGGAAAACCGCCTGCGTCTGCCGCTGATGGTGATTGAAGCCGTCATCAATGTGTGGGGCAAAGACAGAGTGGGCGTTCGTATTGGCCCGACCGGCAGCTTTAACGGCATGCACGATGACAACCCGATCGAAACCTTTACCATCTTTGCCAAACACCTGAATGACTTGGGCATCGCTTACCTCGAAGTCGTAGAGGATTCATTTCAGGGCAATCACGCCAGCGGTCGCCCGGAAGACATCATCGACGCGATTCGCACTGCTTACAAAGGCACCTACATCGCCAACGGCGCCTACACAGCCGAAGAAGCCCGCACGCGCATTAGCGAAGGCCGATGCGACCTGGTGACCTTCGGCCGGCCGTTTATCGCCAACCCAGATCTGCCCGAGCGATTCCGCCAGAATTTACCGCTCAACAAGTGGGATGACAGCACCTTCTACGGTGGCGATGAACACGGCTACATCGATTACCCCACACTGCAAGAACTGGATGTCAGCGCCTGATTATAATTTTCTAATCAGAACAGGAGAAAAATTATGAGCAACACCAACAATCCGGTTAATGGCAAGACCGTCATCATCACGGTCGCCAGCAGCGGTTTGGGCGAGTTCACTGCGTAACCGGGCATAAGACATTCCCAGGCGGTACTGTTTGCTACGCCGCCAAATACGCAAACACATCCAGAAGGGCACCGTCTGGCTTAAACGCATCCCTCATGGCAACGTTGTGGATAATCCTTTTAACTCGCGGAAGCGTAGTGTTATAACCATATGAGGCTTAATAGGGAATTCACATTGCGCACGCTTTACTGGTTTACCAGAGATCTTCGTTTACACGACAACGCCGCCTTGCTGGCAGCGTCCAAGTCAGACATGTTGCTGTGCGTTTACGTTGTGGAACCACGATGGTTCAGCCCCGGACCGTTGCAGTGTAAAACCATGGGTCACCACCGTTGGCGCTTTTTATGGCAAAGCCTGATGGGGCTGGAACGTAGCCTGCGCGCTTTGGGCCAGCGCCTGCACATCGCCTGGGGCGATCCGGACACGGTGATTCCTGCGTTGGCCCACGGCCACGCCGTCGACCGAATTATACGCTCGCGCCAGCCCGGTATCCGTGAAGCCGTGCAGTGGCAAACACTTCAGGACAAGCTCCCGAAAATAGCGTTCACGCAACACGAAACCCTTGGCCTGTTTACCGAAAGCCTGCTACCGATGCCCCTGCAGGATTTGCCGACGACCTTCTCCCAGTTTCGCAAATTGATTGAAAAAAAGGGCGACAGAGGGCCTGCACGGTTACGCATTCCAACGGTAAAAATGCTGCCGCCGGCGCCCGGCTTGCCAGACGATAACCGCGGTGAATGCCCTGCCATTCAGGTGCCCACGCAGCCACCAGCGTTCAACGGCGGTGAACAGGCCGGCCTGGCACGCTTGCAGGAGTTTTTAGCGGGTACTCATGCGATCGACACTTACAAGAAGACCCGCAACGCCCTGGACGACTGGAATTCGTCCTCCAAGTTCTCACCCTGGCTTGCCAATGGCTGCCTGTCAGCGCGCGAGATTGCAGACAGCATCAGTGTGTACGAGCAGCAACATACCAGCAACGAGTCCACGTACTGGCTGTGGTTTGAAGTTCTTTGGCGCGAATATTTTTACTGGTATGCCCTGCGGCACGGGTCTGAGTTATTTCGCCGTGACGGTGTACAGGGCAAGCGCCAGTCTGTTACTTTTTATGGTCATCGTTTCAAAGCATGGTGCCAAGGCAACACCCCTTATCCGCTGGTGAATGCGGCCATGAATCAGCTGCGGGAAACCGGTTACATCAGCAACCGCAGCCGCCAACTGGTCGCCAGCTGCTTTATTAACGAGCTCGAGCTGGACTGGCGCTATGGCGCGGCCTGGTTTGAACAGCAATTGATCGATTATGACGTCGCCAGCAATTACGGGAACTGGCAGTATCTGGCGGGCGTGGGCGCCGATCCCCGCGGCCTGCGGCGCTTCAATCTGGACAAGCAGGCCCAGCAATATGACCCCAACGGTACCTTCGTTAAGCGCTGGAGCGGCCACGCCGAGCAGCCCGTGGGACTGCACACCGTTGATGCGGCTGACTGGCCGCTTTCTTGACCCATCGGCCTTTAACCGGAACACGCTATGGCATTTATCAGTGACTACGCCGCCCGCAGGCAGCTGGAGTCGGAGTCCGGCAAGGTCAGACAAGCCGATATTCACCGCCTGCTGGAAAAGCAGCAAGCGGTGGAGGAAAAGGTCAGAAACAGTGGTAAGCTCGATCGATTCACAACGAACGTTAAACTGATGTTTTCGTTGGTGCAAGACTACTACAATGGTCGTTATCGCAGCATACCGTGGAAAAGCATCGCCGCCATTGTTGGCGCGCTGGTCTACGTGTTAAACCCACTGGACTTGATTCCAGACTTTGTTCTATCCATCGGCTTCGTGGACGATGTAGGCGTAGTTGCCCTGTGTCTGAAACTGGTGGAATCAGACCTGCACCGCTATGCAGCATGGAAGGAACTGCAAGACACCCACTGAAAAGGCCCGCGTAAAACATTTGATAATACCGGATCTTTTAATAACAGCCACTTGAGTATTCTGGAGTTACTGTGGATTTTGCCACTCTGATTGGCCTAGTGGGAGCGATGATATTGATCGCCTCAGCGGTTATTTTAGGCGTGTCACCGGACGTGTTTCTTAACGTCCAAGCGCTACTAATTGTAATTGGCGGCAGTCTTTTGGTGGTTTTGGCCAAATTCAGTTTTCAGCAGTTTCTGGGCGCGTTTAAAGCAGCGGCCCGCGCTTTCAAGTTCAAACTTCCGGAAACCCGCGCAGCCATCGATGAACTGGTGGATATCGCGAATGTGGCGCGACGCCAAGGCGTGCTGGGTTTGGAAGGGCGCGAGGTCAGCTCGCCGTTTCTTAACAACGGCATTCAGATGTTGGTCGACGGCCAAGACGGTGCCACCATCAAACAGCTGCTCAGTAAAGAGCAACTGATGACCCTGGAGCACAACCGCTCCGGCGCCAAGGTATTCACCTCCTTTGCGGACGTTGGCCCCGCCATGGGCATGATCGGCACGCTGATTGGCCTGGTCCAGATGTTAGCCAATATGGAAGACCCGAAATCCATTGGCCCTGCCATGGCGGTTGCGCTTTTAACCACGCTGTACGGTGCCATGTTGGCAACCATGATTGCCTCACCTATTGCTGACAAACTGTCATTGCGAATGACCCAGGAAGCTCGTATGCAGTCGCTCTATATAGACGCGCTGGGCGCTATCCAGGAAGGCATCAACCCGCGAATTATCGAGCAGATGCTGTCAGTTATCTGTCTCCCAAGGAACGCGACAAGGTATCTGAGGCAGCCACCGCGGCCACGGTCGACAGTTAACCGATGGAAGAATTCCCGGAAGAAGAAAAGCTTGGCACTCCAGCTTGGGTTGTAACATTTGCCGACCTGATGTCGCTGTTGATGTGCTTTTTTGTGCTGTTACTGTCATTTTCTGAAATCGACGCACAGAAGTTCAAACGGGTTGCCGGAGAACTGTCCGCAGCCTTCGGTGTTCAGCGCGATGTACCGGTGGAGGAAATTCCTATGGGCACCAGTATAATATTCGACAGTTTTTCGTCGGCGCCGCCGGAGCCCGCCATAATCAATGAAATAAAGCAGACCACTACCGATCAGCAACCGGAACTGGACACCCTGCGGGGTTCCGTTGATGACACCATCAAGGCCACCGAGCAGGAAAAAATACAGGAGCAGTTGGAACAGCTGCGCAAGGTGCTGGAGCCTGCGCTCAGCGACGGTCGCATTAACGTGACCCAGGAACAACACCGTATTGTGATTCGAGTGGAAGAAAAAGGCTCGTTTCCGTCAGGATCGGCCAGGCTCACCTGGGAGTTTGAAAGCCTGCTGCTGGGAATGGCCGAAATACTGGCCAGTATTCCCGGCGAATTGACGGTAGAAGGCCATACCGACGATGTCCCCATCCGCACCGACCAATTTTACAGCAACTGGGACTTGTCTGCCGCCCGCGCCGCCTCTGTGGCCAACGCGTTACTGGCCAGCGGAACCGTCGAGCCCGACCGACTGGCGGTAAAAGGCCTGGCGGATACCGCGGCACGGGTGGATAACGATTCGGCCGAGAACAGAGCGAAGAACCGGCGGGTTGAGATCATTATTGACTTGTCTGACCCTCTGGAAGAACAGGAAATTCAGCTGCGTGACATCATCGACGGCCAGCTGTCGGGCCAGGATACGGTGATCGACATGCAATCCGGGCCGGTTCCGGCAGAAAGCATCACCTGGTGACCACCGCCCATCACGGTGAACCGCGATACCCGGTCAGTTCCATATAGCCCTCGCCACCGTGGCTGCCAGACACGCTCACCGGGCTTTCCCAATAGGGAAAGAGCCCGTTGTTTATATAGCTGCCAGCCGGTGCCGTCAGCTTGATATCCACCTGATACTGCGGTATCTGCAGGCGCCATAGATTGGGTGTAGCACCACTGAAACCCAGCGGTGTCAGGCTGAGCGCCTCAGGCGGCAGTGCCACCGGCTCGCCGGACTGTGGAATCCAGGTGCCCGACAAAAACCCACCGTCCTGCTGCCGTAACTGAAACGCCATTACCTTATCGCCAGAATCCAGATGCAGAGCAAACCAGTCCCAACCCTGCTGCCCGGTTTTCAAAAACTGGCTGCTCCACTCCCGATCAAACCAGCCCCTGCCAGTCACCGTTTGGGTTTCGCCCTTGCGGGTCAGCTCACCGCTGATGGCGATGTCGACCAGGCTGAAATACATTGAGCCCTCGCCGCTTGCGGACTTTGCGCTGAAACCCTGATCACCGTGCGCCACCGGCTCGCCCTGAATTCGCAACAACAGATCGTAACCCCACTCGGGCGTATTTACCTGCAGGCGCAGGGCGCCGTCAGGCTGCTGGGTCAACCGCCAATCGTCAAGCCAGACATCCAGTGGGCTGGCCACAGCTCCGGCCTGGCCGATGTCGCCGCGGGCGAATTTTTCGGCAAACCGGTGTTCGCCTTCAAGGCTGACCGCCGCATGGGCCATCCAGGCCGCCTGCAACGGCCACTGCTCTGCGGCCGGCGGCGTCGTTGCGGCAGTACGGGATTCGATAGCCTGGCGAAACTGGGTCCACTGCACGCCCACCGGTTCGCCGTCTGCGGTTTGCAGATTGGCCGTTAAATACCACCATTCAATACGATGTTGCGGGTGCGGGCCCCAATCATCGGGAAAACGCAACCGATCCCCCGGTCCAGGCTGCAAGAAGGAGTCACTTTGACCGCTGTCGACGGCCTGCGCCAAGCCAGCAAAACCACCGGTGTCTGGTTCTTGCGAGCACCCTGCCAGCAACGCAGCGCCGGATAGCAACACAAGAGTTGCGGCTTTTTGAAGAAAGCCTGTGGGCCAGTTTTGTGTTTTTATCATCGCTCATCACCCCGCAGGCTGGCGGCAGAAACCGGTTTTGGGCCGCTACCGCCAAGCTGACTGCGCATCAGCAAGGTAATGCTGAGCCCGATCAACACACTCACAACTCCCAGCTGAAGCCAGAATCCTGGGTAGATCGCCATCGGTAAAGACCAGCCAAAGGCTAATGGATTAATTCGGTGCACCAGAACCCAGGTCAACCAAACACCCAGGGGCAATGCCAACAGGGTAATCGACAGGGTAAGGGTCAGCGCCAGCTGGCCCAGCTGCGCCAGAACCTGGCGCTTGGTAAGCCCCCACACCTGAAGCAAGCGGAAATACCAGGCCCGGATGCTGAAAAACACCCAACCCATAATCAGTAGAGCAATCGCTGCCAGCACCAGAGTGACAAAGGTCATCGCACGGGTCAGCAAAAACGTCTGGTCAAACACCGCATCGGCCAGCTCGCGAATGCGCTTGTTGTCGCGCACCCGCACGCTATCCACCTGCCACAGCCGTTGAAGGCCATCGCTTATCAACGCAATGTCGCTTGCGCCCGGGCTGATCGAAAAACTTTCAAACGCCGGTACGAACTCGTCCGGCAAGAGTTCAAGGTTGATCAACACTTCCCCGGCCGGGCGGCCGTAATCCGCATAAATCGCCAGCACCGGCAGTTCAAACCGGGTGTTCGCCAACGTCAGCGCCAGGGTATCCCCTACCGCCAGCGGGTAACGACGCGCCAGCTGTTCGTTCACCATGACGCCTTCACCCGCGGCAAAACCCTGCCAGGGCTGGTCATTGGCGGCCTGCAGACTCCACATGGTCAGCAGCGGGCTAACGGGCCCTACTGCCAACAAATCAACCGACTGCGCTTTTCTGTCCATTTTTGGATTCGCCGTTGTTGGGTCATTCGCCGTTGCCGGCAATTGCGCTACGCCGCTCGCCACTTGATGCCAATCACCGCTTTGCGCCAGCTCCGGCTGCGCAGCCAGCCACTGCGCAGCCGCATCTGCGTTGGCACCGGCAGGCACTTCAATAAAATAGTCGGCCGCCAGGCGCTGGCCCAGCCACTCGTCAAAGGTGGCTTCAAACACGGTTACCAGTGCCTGCACCGCCAACACCATCGCCAGCGCAAACTGCAACGCAACCAAAGGCAAGGCCAGCCTGCGCGCCATAACCCCAAGCTCGGTGTGGCGCCAGCGCGCTAATGGCTCCCGGGTTTTCCGGGCAAGGGTTGCAGACAAAGCAGCAATGGCGAATGGCGCGGCAATGCCGGTAGCGGCAAACACCAGCGCGACCGCAAAAAACACCAGCGGCAGTGACTGCGCCAGCAGCGCCATCGCCAAGCCGGCCACGGCTAAAAGCAGCGCCAACCAAGGCCACGGCTTCTGTCTAAATTCAGTTCCAGCATCAGCCCCGGTCAAAAGCTTCGCCAGTGAAGCCAGCGGCCACACGGCCACCGTGCGCAGCAGCAGCGCCCGCACATTTTGCGCCAGGCACACCACCAGCACGATGGCCATCATGGTCGCTGTCGGCGTCAGCCAACTTTGTGATTGGCCAGCGTACAGCGGCGTATCAAAAAGGCTGTCCAAAGCCTGACCAAAGCCACCGCTCACGGTGCCCGCCAGCAAGCGCCCAAGCCACACACCAGGCACCACGCTCAGCAGCGCCAGCAACAAAATTTCGACCAGCAATACCCGGTTAATGGCTGACGGCATAACGCCAAACCGCTGCAGCAGGGCAAAACTGTCACGGCGCTGGGCCATGCCCAATTGGTACACGCTGCGCAGCAGCAAGGCCGTAATCAACAGCACCAAAAATCCCAGAGCGTCCAGATTCAGCAGAAAGCTGTCGCCCAACTCGCCGGTGTCAGGGCCTAATGAGAAACCCGTCATCCGATAATCTGCGGGCAAAGCGGACGCCGGCTCAGGCGGCACAATCAGCAGGCTCAGGCTGACGTTGCGCGAAGCAACGTTCTGCGCCAGCGCCGCGGCTTCGCTGATGTCGATAAAAGGCTCACCGTTTAACATCGGGGTCCAGGCCGGCTCGGGTTTTTTTGATGGTTCAAGGCTTTCATTAACAGCGTCAAGGCCCGTTTGCTCAAAGCAACCAGCAGCCAGCGGGTCTACCCCCACTAACCGGCCGCCCTGCCCCGGGCTTTCCACTTCCAGCCAGGGCATAACGCACAGGCCGGCGCGGCGCAGGGTTACAAAATCAGCCACCGTCAGTGCTTGGCCATCCACGCGTTCTAACTGACTGCGTGCGGCCACCGCCTGCTCGCTCTGGCCCAGACTGGCTCGCGCTTGAGTCGTCAGGTGATTGACGCCGGTCCACAACATGGTGGCCAACATAATCATCAGCGCCAGCGCCAGCAGTTGCAGCGGGTGGCGGCGATAATGGCTGAACAGGGCAGAAAACAGGTTTGAAAACTGGGACGCTGGAAACAAAAGCATGAACGCTAAGCCCCCATTTGAGCAAGATCCAGACGCTGGCCACAGCGAGCAGCCAACGTCGAATCGTGGGTGGCCAGTATCAACGCACAACCACTGGCGGCTTGCTGGTAAAACAGCTCATCGGCCACCTCAAGTGCTGTACGAGCGTCCAGGCTGCCGGTAGGCTCGTCTGCCAGTATCAGTGACGGGCGCATGGCAAACACCATGGCCAAAGCCGCGCGCTGGCGCTGGCCACCGGATACCTGATCCGGATAGCGCTGCGCCAGCTCGCCAATGCCCAAACGCTTTAGCCAGTCGCCGCAGTGCTGGTCGCTGTGCCCTGCAAGCCTTGCCCGCAGGCGCACGTTGTCCAGCAACGACAACGCTGGCATCAAGTTCGCTTCCTGAAACACCACGCCAATACGTTGGCGCCGCAGCCTGGCCCAGCGTTGCTGGTTTGGCCCGCTGGCGCTCGAATCTGCCGCAAGGTGTTCACCGGCAACGCTCACGAAGCCGGCGTCAGGCTGCTCCAAACCGCACAGAATGTTCAGCAGCGTGCTTTTGCCGGAGCCGGAGCGACCCATCAGCGCCAGAGATCCACCCGCCGCCAACGTCAGCTCAAGCCCAGACAGCACGTTGACCGTTTGCCCGGCACTGGCAAAATGCTTACCCAGGCCGCGTACTTTCAGTAATGGCTCAGTCATGCCGGCTCCTTGGCCCACCAGGCCCTTAGTTGCTCAAGATAAGACAGCAGCACCGGAATCACCAACAGCACCAGCAACGTGGATAAGCCCAGGCCAAAAGCGATGGAGGTTGCCATGGGAATCAGAAACTGGGCCTGCAACGAGGTCTCAAACAACAGCGGTAACAGCCCACCAATAGTGGTCAGCGACGTCAGCAATACCGCACGCACCCGCTGCACCGCGGCTTCGTTCAAGGCGGCGTCGATGCCCAGCCCCGCTTCCCGCTGCTGATTGTAAAACGACACCAGTATGATGGCGTTGTTCACCACGATGCCGGACAGTCCAAACAGTCCAAACAGCGACAGCACCGTCAACTGCATCCCCATCAGCCAGTGGCCCAGAATCGCGCCCACCAGGGCAAAGGGAATAATCGCCATCACGATCAACGGCAGGCTCCAGGACGCGAACACCCAGGCCAGTACCACATACATCAGCGCCAAGCCAATGATCAGGCCGGTCTTCATATCGTCGATGGTTTCACGCTGGTCAGCGGATCGGCCTTCGAAGCTGTAACGCACGTTATAGCGGCTGACAATGGCCGGCAGCGCTTCGGCTTCCAGGCTTGCAATGACATCACTGCTGGTGCTGATGTCTGTGTTCAGCGACGCTGACACGTCGACCGCCAGCACGCTATCGGCGTGGCGCAGGGCCTGAAAGCCCTGCCGGTGATCCAGCATCACCACCTGAGTCAGCGGCACAAAACGGCCATCAGGCACGCGGATGGTAATCTGCGACAGGGTGGCAAGGCGCTCGCGCTGGTGTCTCGGCAGCTGCACCCGCACTTCCATCTCATCACGACCGTCCTGATAGATCTGTGCAACCCGACCATCAAAAGCGGCTCTCAGTTGGCGCCCCAGATCGGTGGTGGTAAGGCCCATGGCCTCACCCCTGGGACTGACCTGATAGATCAACTGTTCGCGACCCCACGGCATATCGTCTTCTGCGTCCAGAACCCCCGGTAACACGGCCAGTGCCTGCACCACTTGCTCAGCGGCACGCTTCAAACTGATCGCATCCGGGCCGGTCAGGCGCACGTTAATGTCGCTGCCAGGAGGGCCAGCTTCACGTTCGGTAATGCTCAGACTCTCCAACCCCGCCGGCAATGGCAGACGCGCGCGCAGTGCACTGATAAATTCAGCGTTGCGCACGCTGCGCTCGTCGGACGGCACCATTTCGATCATCATCGAGCCCAGCTCAACGCCGTTGCGGGAACGGCCACCCGCGCCCAGGGTACCGCCGCGCGTGGTAACCGCGTGTAGCAGCAGATTGCCACCCAGGGCCTCCTCGTTGGCGGTCAGGTTTTTCGCCATGGTGGCCATAAACTGGTCGACCCGGCGGCTGTCCGTGCCGGCAACAAAGCTGGCGTTGGCATAGAGCACTGAAGGTTCGGGCGTGGGGAAAAAGTTGAAGCCAATACGACCTCCGCTGAGCAGCCCGACGGTCATAATAGCGAGGCCCAGAGCAACGGCCAGCGTAAGCCCCCGATGGTGCAAGCTGGCGCGGGAGAAACGCCGGAAGCGGCCTTCGCGAAATCGATCGAAGCCTTTCTCAAAGCCGGACCGCAAGCGTTTGACACCCGCCACCGGCGCCCGAATCAGCCTGGCCCCGGCGCTGTTGCTGACGACTTTGGCTTTGCGCGGCACAAAGGCGTAGCGCAAGTGCGCCGGCAGCACCACAAAACATTCCAGCAGCGAAGCGATGAGCACACAGATCATCACCAGCGGAATATCGCCCAGAATATTGCCGATCACCCCACCCACAATCAGCAGCGGCGTAAACGCCGCGACCGTGGTCAGTGACGACGCCAGAACCGGCCACACCATGCGCTTTGCCGCACCTTCAGCGGCGGCCATTGATGGCCGTCCCAGCCGGGCGAGAGCATCGGCGTCTTCGCCCACCACAATGGCGTCGTCCACAATCACACCCAGCGCCATAATCAGCGCAAACAGCGAGATCATATTGATAGAGCCGCCCACCAGCCACAAAATGGCCAAAGCCGCCAGAAAGGCTGTGGGTATACCGACAGCCACCCACAGGGCAACACGCCCAGGCAGAAACAGACACAACAACAGTACCACCAGCAATAAACCGCCCAAGCCGTTGGTTATCAACAGCGAAATACGATCATCCAGCAGTTGCCAGGTTTCGTCGTACACTTCCAGCTGCAGATTCGGGGGCAAGGTGGCGCGGGTGTCCGCCAGCCAGTCTTTCAACACTTTAGCAGCGGCCAGGGAATCGCCGTCTTCGGCCCGCTGCAGCTGTAGCTCAACGGCGGGAAAATCATCGCGGGTCAGCGTGAGCGGGCTGTCGCGAGATTCCTGGCGGATATTGGCAATGTCCCCCAGGCGCAACTGGATGCGGTCACCACTGAGCAACGGAATGTCACCAAACTGCTGGGGGCTGCGGGCCTGCTCCACCGCGCGCAATTCCCGGGTGGCGTCTTGCTGGCCCAGCAGGCCGGCGGGCAAATCCCGCGATACGGCCGCCACGCGCTCGGCGATCTGCTCCAGCGACAGACCCAGGGTTTTCAGTCGCTCCACCGGTACATCAATGCTGATCTGCTGTGCCGGCAGGCCGCGAATCGATACTTTGTCGATCCCGCGTTGCAGCAGCTCGTCTTCAAAACGGTAGGTTAAATGGCGCAGTTCATCGACGTCCACATCGCCGTACAGCAGCAGGCGCGCCACCGGCTCATAGCGTTCAATTCGCGAGACTCGCGGTTCTTCGGCGTCGGCCGGAAAATTGTTGAATTCGTCCACCCGCTGGCGGGTGTCGTCGAGCGTCTGAATCGGGTCGCTGCTCTCCTGAAACTCCAGCGTGATCGACGACACACCCTGAGCCGAGGTGGACGTCATCTTTTTCAGACTCTGTACGCCGCGTAAGCGCTGCTCCAGCGGGTTGGTAATACCCTGCTCGATGTCCTCCGCGGAGGCACCGCTCCACACCACACGCACGCTGACCACATCCAAAGCAAAGGTGGGAAAGAACTGCACATTCATGCGGGTCAGCGCCAACACGCCGCCCAGCAGCATCACCAACATCACCAGATTGGCCGCCAGTTTGTGATGCACAAAAAATCCGGTCACGCCGCGGCGCGGTGGTGGGGAGCCAGAGCCAGAGCCGGAATCGTTGATTTCAGGCTTTTCAGTGGCGGGTTGGTCGGTCACTCGCTCTGCACTCCGGCAATGTCCACTTTTAGACCGCTCATGGCGTTAGGCAGGTGGGTAGTAATAATACGCAGGCCAGGCTGCAGTTCATCACCGCGTACCAAGAGATTGCGAGCAGCACCGGCACGGGCTTCACCTACCCGTTCTACCCGCAGCCGTTGCAGCCGGAAATCCTCGCCCACAACGTATAACGTATCGGCGCCATAAAGAGCACTAAAAGGCACACTGACCACCTGTTGTTGAGGCGGGCGCTGCAATGTTACTGGCAGCAGGCTGCCCGGACGCAAGCCGTCGGCTGACCCATCAGCAATCAGTATCGCTTCGGTGCCCGCGGCGCTACCGGTGCCTGCGAAGCGTTGCAAAGTGAAGCGGTAGCGGCCGTCGTCAGTGCTCGCCTGCAGCTTTTTACCGCGGTTCAGCGCCTGTTGCAGCTCGGCCACAAAGACGCCTGGCACCCGCGCTCGCAACTCCAGCCCCAAACGCGGGTACAGGCTCAATAACGCCTGGTTTTTGCTAACCCGGTCGCCCGCGGCCACTTGTACATCGGTAATCACGCCGTCAAACGGAGCAATAACCCGCGCCCGGCCGGCATCACGCTTAATGCCTTGCAGGTTCGCCTGGGCATTGGCCAACCGTGCCTGCAGGCTGGCCAGGCGCGCTGGATGCTGGCCCAGCGCGCGCTGGCGAGTACTGACGGTTAGCTCCGCGCGAGCATAGGCGTCGGCAACGTCGTCCAGGGCCTCGCGAGAAGTGAGGTTGCGCTTGAGCAACGACTGGTTGCGTTCAAGTTGGCGTTGAGCACTGGCCAGAATGGACTGCTCGCTCTCCAATGCGCGCTGATCGTTGCCGTGGCGCAGCTGCTCGGCCTCAATCTGTGCTTGCAAGTCCGCCACGTCGGCTTGCGCCCGGGCGAGGGCTGGCGCCACATCGGCATCATCCAGAGCCACCAGCAGAGTGCCCGCGGCAACCGCCTGGCCTTCAGACACCGGGCGCTGGGCGATCTGCCCGGGCAAAGCCGCTGTTACGGTCAGCTGGTGCGGGGCAACTACTTGGCCATACAAAGGCAGCAACGGCGTAGCGTCAATCAATTCGGCACTTTGCACCGCCACCAACCAGGCGCGCTCCTGGGCTTCAGCCTGAACAAGCTCCGGGCGGGTCATTCGCAACGCCATAAACACAACAATGGCCAGCAGCAGAACCAGCCAGGGCAAAAATCGTTTTATCATCGGGTAAAATTTCCTGTTCAAGTCCACCGCTGCCGTGCCACGGCACAGTATGGCGAAAGCGCCATATGGTACGACAAAGGCACCACAGTCACGGTCAAAAAGGTAAACACAGTGAGGCCGAACACCAGTGATATAGCCAGGCCATTAAAGATCGGATCATTCACCATGGCGTAGGCGGATAAACATCATCAGCATTATGGAGTTACATACGATAATGCCGGCCAGCACGATCATGTCAATCGTGCGTAAGACCGCTGCAAAAACTGGCGGGCGATTTGCTCAACTCGGCTCTGGCATACT
>Ga0307978_1000039_pt1 | contig 113332 bp, 87 predicted proteins | sample OrgLakmetage1056_FD_203151 | JGI IMG/M metagenome (GOLD analysis project Ga0307978, IMG submission 203151) | Saline water microbial communities from Organic Lake, Antarctica - #1056 | ecosystem: Environmental > Aquatic > Non-marine Saline and Alkaline > Saline | place: Antarctica: Organic Lake... | reverse complement strand
AGTTTTCAGTCGCAGTTTTCAGTCGCAGTTTTCAGTCGCAGTTTTCAGTCGCAGTTTTCAGTCGCAGTTTTCAGTCGCAGTTTTCAGTCGCAGTTTTCAGTCGCAGTTTTCAGTCGCAGTTTTCAGTCGCAGTTTTCAGTTTTTAGCAAAGCTAAAAACTAACTTCCCGTTATTAACCGAACATTGATACTGCTACTGAAAACTAATCTCGTCTCACATGATACTCATCAATCAATTCCAGTTCTGTTCTAAAAGACAGTACTCGTTCTCCAAATTTAGCTAGTCCTTCTTTCCTTAATGCAGGAGCGTAATCGTCGTAATATTTTTGTAGCGCATCTTTATCAATAGCTTTATACTGAATAGAGAAAGTGCTGGAACCATCTTTATCTTCTACCAGAACTCTTGTGAGTCTTGCATCCATAAATAGTCCTGTCCCTAATACTTTAGCAATATGCTCTCTTATCCATGGGATCCATTCGGACTCTAGCGAAGCGTCCATATTACAAGTGACATTATATATAATCATAAATAGGTTGATTTTATTTAGCTTTAAAAAGCCTTTTCATTTTCATCACCACGCAGCCTGCGATAGCGCCTGCGGGCATCTACAAAATGAATACTATCGGCATGGTTAAATATTATTTTTTCAAAAAGCTCTTGTGCTTTTTGAGGATCTGAGAGTTGTTCTTGATACAACAATCCCATTCTGTAATAGGCATCATCTGCAAGGATTCCATCTCCATAATTATCGATGATCACCTGGTAGTTGTCTCTAGCTTTTTCAAACCTTCCCTCTACTTCGTATAGCTGAGCTTGTTTTAGTAAGGCCTCATCTTCGATAGGATCTCCTTTGTGATCTAAGAGTAATTGATCGTATAAAATGATGGCTTCAGCTCTTTTATTCTGATATTGTTTTAATTCCGCTTTCGCGAAAGCTTTCAGCGCAACAAAAGTAGTGTCTTCTTTAGAGTGGTCGGCAATAGTCAGGCTTAACTCCATTGCATCGTTTGCAATGAGTTTACTCGCAGCGCTGCGCAGTACCTTCAACTGAGTAAGGCTCCAAGGAAAATCGCCTTGAAAATAGCTGGTACGCGCTACTTTAAATTGAGATTCCTGAGAACGTAAATCGTTGGGCAAATCATTTTGAATCTGGCTGTAATAAATCAGAGCTCTATTGAATTGCTCCTGCAACACAAGAATATCAGCCAGTAACATTTTTACATCTGCTTTTTGAAATTTACTCAAGCTTGTTTTCTCTAAGGCGACAAGTAAATCACTTGCCTCTTGAGTTTGATTTATTTTGAATGCTAAGAAGTTAGCAAAGTCCAGTTGCAATCTAAAGGTTTCTTTATCTCTACCGTAATAGGTTAAAAGACTTTCATAATCTTGTTTGATCAGTTCATATGCTTCAGCGGTTGCCGCATCAGCTCTTAATTTGATCCTAAGGCTTTGGGCTGTATACTTGACACTTATAGATTGTGTTTCTTCAATCATATAGTCCAGTATCTCTCCTGCTGCTTCCAGATCGTTCTCATCTATAGCCGTTTCTACCAGATCTTGAATATTGTACATATTGGTTTGATCACGCTTATAAATGGCCTTTTCTTGAATAAAGGCTTTTTTAAAATCTTTTTGCTGTACAAAAAGCCATGACAACAGCTGATTGTATATAGGGTCTGGATTTTCACGTAAGCGTAATAACAACACTTTTCTTAAGATCTTATTTCCTTCATTCTCTGCATCATCGGTTACATATTGAGAAAAAAGTGCTTGAGCGCGGGAACGATACACCGCATTTTGCTCTATCATTTTGATATTGGTATCAAACATCTTTTCTAGATTACCTTGCTCGCCGTATAACCTAGCCAGCTGGTAATTGTAATTGAGCTTGTCATTGAGCGCCATTCCCTTTTCATAGGCGGTAATAGCCTCTTCTAGCTCATTGCGTTGTTCAAATCTATAAGCGATTCCGTAGGTGAGTTGTGGTAGGGAATCTATGGCCTTTATGGCTTTTTGATAGTATGTACTGGCGAGACTATCTTTTCCTTGCAAGGTGGCATTGTACCCTCTTTCTATAGAAAACATTTCATCACGAGCTGTTGTTTTCTGAGCTATATCTATTAATGAATCTACACTTTCATAGCGTTCTAATTGCTGATAAACTTCTACCAAAGCAAACACGCTCCTCGGATTGCGCTTGTTGAGTTCATATATTTTTTGATAGATTTTTAGCGCTTTAGTATATTCCCCTTGATCCATATAGTTTTCGGCAAGCTTAGAATCCTGAGCAAAGCCCATGGAACAAGAAAGCACCGCAACAACTAGAAAAAGAGTACGCATAAGATTTTAAAGTTAATTTATAGTATCAAAACCACAATATGGAATCAATACTTTAGGGATATGAATGGCATTATTGACTTGAAAGTTTTCAAGAATACTTGCAAGGATACGAGGTAAGGCTAAGGAGCTACCGTTTAAAGTGTGGGCTAGTTCTGTTCCTTTATCTCCAGTTCTGTAACGCAATTTCAAACGATTTGCTTGAAAGGTCTTAAAGTTAGAAACACTGCTTACTTCTAACCATTTTTCTTGAGCCGTACTGTACACTTCAAAATCATAAGTTAAGGTAGAGGTAAACCCTAAATCACCCCCACAAAGTCTCAAAATACGATAAGGCAATTCTAGTTCTTCAAGAATTCCTTTCACATGTACCACCATAGCATCTAGGGCAGCACCACTTTGATCTGGATGCTCGATGCGTAGGATCTCTACTTTATCAAACTGGTGCAAGCGGTTCAATCCTCTTACATCACTTCCATAACTTCCAGCCTCACGACGGAAACATGGGGTATATCCTGTCATAGCGATAGGAAAGTCTTTCATATCTAATAGACTGCCACGATATAAATTGGTGATAGGCACTTCCGCTGTTGGGATTAAATACAGGTCATCTATACCTACGTGGTACATCTGCCCTTCTTTATCTGGTAACTGACCTGTGCCATAACCACTCGCTTCGTTAACCAATAGAGGTACTTGCATCTCCTCATAACCAGCAGCAGTATTTTTATCCAAGAAGTAATTGATCAACGCACGTTGCAATCTTGCTCCTTTATTTTTATATACAGGAAATCCAGCACCAGTAATTTTATTACCGAGTTCAAAATCAATGATATCATAATCTTTGACCAATTCCCAGTGTGGTTTTGCACCATCGTGCAATACAGGTATTTCTCCATGTTGAGAAACCACCTCATTATCTTCATCGCTATTACCGGCAGGAACGCTGTCATGAGGTATGTTGGGAATCGCATATAAAATGGTCTGTAATTCTTCTACAGCTGCATTCAATTGGTCGGCCAACTCTTTTGAAGATTCTTTTAGATCAGTTGTTTGGGCCTTGAGCTCATTTGCTTCAGCGGCTTTTCCAGACTTGAATAACTCTCCAATCTCTTTAGAAAGCTTGTTGCTCTTTGAAAGCGTCTCATCCAGCTGCCCTTGAAGATTGCGGCGATTTTCATCTACAGCAATAGCACTTTCCAATAAAGGAAGTGCATCGATATTTCTCTTTTGTAAAGCTTTTGCAAAAGCGTCTTTATTTTCACGTATTTCTGCTATTTGAAGCATGTGATCTGATTTAAAATGTAAAAAGTAAAATTAGGGATTATCGGTAACATAACGACTTTAAGTATGGCTTAGTTTTTAAGCGGCTTATTTTCTTTATAAAGGGAAGAAGGCAGGATCCATTTATGGTGTTTAAAATGACTCCATTCTTCCTTTGTCAGATCTATTTTAGGGTCTGTAAATTGTTTTCTAATTCTTCCGTTTATGGATACTTTTAAATCTGCATAGACCTCGATTTCTTTCCCTTCTTCAGCGTATATTTCTTTTAGCTCCTGGGCAAATTGCCATATAAAATCGGGCTTTGATTGTACAGATCGTTGCTGTTTAGGACTCAAATAATACTCTAATGGAACAGCTGTTTTCTTACCGGTATCTTTTTCCACGATATAATATACACCTGATCCAGCTCTACTGCGCAGCATCATGCGCCAGCTCAATCGGTGACCTTCTTCAGTCCAAAGCACGTCATCTTCTATGATCCAATGTCGCAAGGGCAACAACAGCATGGCCAAAAGGAATACTGTTCCAGAAAAAACAATAAGGTTCTTTGTTTTAGGGACGAGAACTTCAGCAGCTGCATAATAAGATTTCTTCTTAAGGAATCTTTTATGCAACACCTCTGTAGAAAAGAAAAAGAGCAAAAAGGATAAAGCGAGATAAGGAAAAATGCCAATTTGAAAAACCACACTATTAAAAACATGAAAAAATACAGAAGCAACAACAGCTATCCACCGTGTTTTTTTCCACAGTAAAAAGGGCACGATCAATAGGTCAAAAAACAATCCGAAATACAATATTGCTTGATGTACCCAATCCTGTTGTAGGATATCAAAATTCCTACCTCTAGTGCTCATTAAATATTTAGGAAAACTTCCATCCAGCCAGTCTGGGTAAAATTTTGCCACACTAGCATAAGCGTATATGATTCCTAAAAAGCTAATGATGAATATATAAATCCATCTGGACATGTGCTCTTTTCTAAAAGACGGGTTCCATAGCGCATCCAAAGAAGCCGATCGATTTGCTGGAAGCAGCAGCATTAAAAAATTGAGCAGCATTAATAGATAACAATGGTTGTTATAGCTGCTCTTTTGCATTAAATAAACGTAGGCCCAGCTAATGGCATAGAACAATAAGGCCATGCGGTATTTGTAACCTACCATGACTAATAAACCTGCAACTCCCATTAGAGCATACAACACATACATCCAGTTTCCTGGAAGTGGTTCTAAGAATTCAAATCCTATAAAAGTAAAGGTAAAATCCGGCTCTATAAAAAGTTTGTTCACGGCTCCTAATGCGATAGAACCAAAAGCCTCACAAGCAATAAGCAACCCGAACAACATTCTAAAAAGAACCAGTGCCGTGTTATCCACTTGTGTAAAAAGCCATCTATTCCATTTGCCGTACATATATCCTGGTGTTTTTCTCATCCAGCTGCATAGCTGCTACTAGATCTGAAAGATGGTGAAATTTCTTTTCACTTCTCAATCGTTTATGAAAGAAGAGTTCCATCTCTTTATCATAAAGATCTTCCCTAAGGTCCAAATAATAGGTCTCTATAGTCTGAGAAGCGTCGCTAGAAACTGTAGGGTTATTACCTATGTTAGTCATTCCGTAAACACGCTGCCCATTGATCATAGAGCTTGTAATGTAGACTCCTGATGCAGGTATGATTTTATAAGATTCTTTTACAGATAAATTTGCTGTAGGATAGCCTATGGTACGCCCTATTTTCTTTCCAGAAATAATGACCCCGTGAATACTAAAGTCGCGATTCAAATATTTGTTAGTGATTTCAATAGAACCTTTTTCCAGTGTAGTCCTTATTTTGGTACTGCTTACCGCTACTTCTTCTACTTCTTTTTTTGAAATCTCGATAACTTCAAAATCAAACTCGGCCGCATATTCTTTTAATTCTTTAATACTTGCCGATCTATTGATTCCAAATCTGTGATCATAACCTATAACCACTACTTTGGCTTGTAAGCGGTCTACAAGAATTTCTTTCACATAGTCTATCGCAGTAGTTCTGGAAAATTCTTTTGAAAAAGGATGGATCACTATGTTTTCTATCCCTTGACTTGCCACAAGTGCGACACGCTCATCGATGGAATTGATCAATTTAAGGTCTTGATCTGGCTGTAAAACCATTCTAGGATGTGGAAAAAAAGTAAGTAAAACACTGGTCAAAGAATCCTTATGAGCTCTCTTTACGACTCGCTCTAGAATTTTTTGATGTCCTTGATGCACCCCATCAAAGGTCCCTATGGTTACCACAGCGCCTTTAGAGGTTTTATATTGATCAATATTAGTATACGTATTCAATTCAGGATATTCTTTGAAAGCATGCAAATTATAATAATCTCCTCACATTTGGGGACTTTTAAGAGCCTTTTAATGATTGTGATATAGGTGGGTTGCTTTGTTTTTGTCTCGCTTTCGCGCCATGCCTGCCGGCAGGCAGGAAAGCGGGAATATCATCCAGCTATCTCCCCTCTAATAACTACTTGCCATTAAACTGGTTCATTGTATTAGCAAGTCCGGCATGTGTAAAGGATAGCGCCATATCTGCAGCAGTACTCAAGCGTTCTGGCAAATCTTTCTTTTCTTCCTTATTCCATTCTCCGAGTACATAATCCACCTGACTTCCCTTTGAAAATTCATCAGAAATCCCGAAACGCAATCGAGGATATTTAGGAGTATTTAATGTAATTTGGGTGTCTTTTAGACCGTTGTGACCTCCATCAGTTCCTTTGGCCTTCATACGCAGGGTACCAAATGGCAAATTCAAATCGTCTGTAACGACAAGAATATTTTCTATGTCAATGTTTTCTTGTTTCATATAGAACTTAATCGCTTTACCGCTCAAGTTCATATATGTATTGGGTTTTAGTAGGAGGACGCTTTTACCTTTATGAGTAATACTTACGACGTCTCCTAACTTTAAAGTTTCAAAAGCAGCTTCCTTTAAAATAGCGATTTCATCCAGTACTTTAAAACCTATATTATGCCTGGTTTGCACATATTTTGCGCCTGGATTTCCCAGACCTATAATCATGAATTTTTTCATGGGATCTTCTTCATTTAGAACAGTCGTAATTGTGGGTTCACGAACAAATATTTTTTTAAGCCAATTCAACATGGTATGGTGTAAAAATAAAAAAGCTGCAAGAAATAAATCTTGCAGCTTCTATATAAAATAAAAAATACTTATTCAGTTGCTTCCTCATCTTGAGAAGAAGGAACTTCTCCTGCCTCAACTTCTTCTTCTTCATCCTCAAGGACAGCTGTACGAGAAGTTTTGATCATAACTACTACAACAGAGTCTGGGTGCATGATTTCATACTCGTCCACTCTTAAGTCACGTACATATCTTTTGTTTCCTATTTTCATAGGTGTGATATCAATAGTGATAAAATCTGGTAAATTAGCTGGTAATGCTTTTACTTTTAATTTACGGTTGTTGCGACGTAAAACACCACCATTAAGTACCCCTTTTGAAATTCCTTCAAGAATTACAGGCACTTCCATAGTCACCATCTTATCATCAAAGATTTGGTAGAAATCTGCATGTAAAAGAAGTTCTCTTACTGGGTGCCATTGGATGTCTTGAGCAATTGCGTTGAATTTACCATCTTTACCTAGATCGAGAACCACGGTGTGCGCGTCTGGAGTGTAAACCAATTTTTTAAATGCTTTCTCTTCTGCTGAAAAGTGTATAGGCTCGTCTCCTCCGTAAATTACGCAAGGAACCAATCCAGCATTACGTAGGGCTTTAGTTGACTTTTTGCCCACGCTTTCTCTTTTTGATCCTGAGATCGTGATTGATTTCATGTTATATATATTTAGTTAATGAAATTACATTATAAAGTTGTCACTGATCGATTCATTGTTTTGCACGCTTTGCATTACTCCTGCAAATAACGATGCACAAGACAGCACTCTAATTTTAGGGCTTTCTTGTTTCAATGGGATCGAATCTGTAACGATTAATTCTAATAATTGAGAGTTATTGATACGCTCATACGCCTTTCCTGATAAAATCGCATGGGTACAGATAGCTCTAACACTTTTTGCTCCTCTCTCCATCATCACGTCTGCAGCTTTAGTAAGCGTGCCGGCAGTATCTACCATGTCATCTACTAAAACTACGTTTTTTCCTGTCACATCACCTATGAGTTCCATATGAGAAATCACATTTGCCTTCTGACGTTGCTTGTAACACACCACTACGTCACTTTCTAAGGTCTTAGCATAGGCGTAAGCACGCTTAGAACCACCCATATCTGGAGAGGCTATAGTAAGATCAGTTAAATTAAGACTCTTTAAATAAGGTATAAATAAAGAACTCGCAAAAAGATGATCCACTGGCTTTTCAAAAAATCCTTGAATCTGGTCTGCGTGTAAATCCATAGTAATAATACGAGTCGCACCAGCAGATTCTAAAATCTTAGCGATCATTTTTGCTCCTATAGGAACACGGGGTTTGTCTTTACGATCTTGTCTCGCCCAACCGAAGTAAGGAATCACCGCTGTAATGTGTCTTGCGCTGGCACGCTTTGCAGCATCCATCATCAAAAGCATTTCCATGATGTTATCACTACTAGGTTGTGTGGACCCAATGATAAAAATACGACGCCCTCTAATAGATTCCTCAAAAGATGGCTGAAACTCTCCATCGCTAAAAGTTGAAAAATTTACCTTACCTAAAGTGGCCCCATATTTGCCTGCAATCGCAGCTGCAAGGTCCATGCTCTGGCGACAGCCGAATAATTTAGCATCTTGTTGTAAAGCGTAGTTCATATTAAAATCTTTTAAGTCTTGATTTTAAGGCTGCAAATGTACTTATAATTTTAGAGAAGACATTCTAAATAACAGTCAATTTGTATATAGAAAGTGTTTTTATTTGTTACTTTTGCCATCCCAGTTACAAAATGCCTCAGTGGTGGAATTGGTAGACACGTTGGATTCAAAATCCAATGCTTCACGGCGTGCCGGTTCGATTCCGGCCTGAGGTACTTAAAGGGCTCTTTTTTACATTATAAAGGGAGCTCTTTTTACATTTTATTGCTTTCTTTTCATTGTTAACAATTAGATAATACAAGTGAATGAAAGCCGCTAAGCTGCTGAATATCCATAGGTTTCTTTGTAATTAAATCTATTAAATAGTAGCAGTATACCCTATTTCATTAAATTTTATGGATACATTAAGAAATGTTGTGTTATTTTCGCTCCAGAAATTATATATTTACCCCCTTAATCTGAAAATTAAATTAATTAAATAAGTCAAATGAAACGATCCCTTTCAATTCTATTCACGGCAGCCATGACATTCGGTGTTGCTGGTGTAGCTTCAGCTACAGCATTCGTACAAGATGCTACTGAAACAAAAACGACAGAAACCTTCCACCAAGTATTAAAGAAAAACTTTATAGATGGAGGTCCTGGATTTATGGCAATCGTATTAGTATGTCTTATATTAGGACTTGCTATTGCCATTGAAAGAATTATCTATTTGAATCTTTCTACAACAAACTCTAAGAAACTAGCTGCAGACGTAGAACAAGCTTTAAAAAGTGATGGTATAGAAGCTGCTAAAGACATATGTCGTAATACTAAAGGACCTGTGGCATCTATCTACTATCAAGGACTTGACAGAGCAGACGAAAGCATTGAAGCTGCTGAAAAAGCAGTTATTGCTTATGGTGGTGTTCAAATGGGCCAACTAGAGAAAAACGTATCTTGGGTCTCTTTATTTATCGCACTTGCTCCAATGCTTGGTTTTATGGGTACCGTAATAGGTATGATTGGATCCTTTGACAGTATTGAAGAAGCTGGAACAATGGAACCATCTCTCGTAGCTGGTGGTATTAAGGTAGCACTTCTTACAACTGTATTTGGTCTTATAGTAGCGATTATCCTTCAGATTTTTTATAACTACATCGTTTCTAAAATCGATAGTATCGTAAATGATATGGAAGACGCATCTATTACTCTTATCGATATTCTTGTAGATTACAAGAACGGTAAGTAATTAACCATAACAAAAACACATCATGGTTTTACATAAAGCATTAAAATACCTAGTTCTTCTTTTGAGCCTTATAGCGATGGGATTCTTTTTCTATACGCTAGCTATAGGTGATGAAGCCATAGAACTAAATACGGACGGCAGCCAGGCTGTTACCGTATCGCCCCTCATATTTCTTGCGTATGTTACGCTTGCGCTTACTATAGTGATCGTACTTATCTTTGTAGTGAAAGGTTTATTCACCAATCCAGCAGCTCTTAAAAAGGCAGGGGTTTCGGTAGGCCTTTTAGCTCTTGTAGCCTTAATTTCTTACTATGGACTTGCTGATGACAGCAATACAGTAGGATTTATTGAAGGTGGCGAGATTATTGAACTTGATAATGGAGCGCAACTTACAAAGGGAACCTCTCAATGGATAGGTGCTTCTTTATACATGTTCTACATACTTGCTGTAGTAGCAGTAGGAACAATTGTATGGTCTGGAGTAAGCAAACTTATAAAAAAATAAATCATGGCTAGAAGATCTGCACCAGAAGTAAACGCGGGATCGATGGCAGACATCGCATTCCTACTATTGATCTTCTTCCTGGTTACGACCACGATCGAAGTAGATAGTGGTATTGCTAGTAAGCTGCCACCACCACTTCCTGAAGACATTAAACCACCACTGATTAAAGAAAAGAATATTTTTCAAGTCGTTGTAAATGCTGAAAACCGTCTCCTTGTAGAAGATAAGGATATGGAAATAGGCAAACTAACTGACGCGGCCGTAAAGTTTTTGGATAACGGTGGAGGAACTGATCCTAGAAATGTTTGTACCTATTGTAGAGGTGACAAAAATCCAGACTCTTCAGACAACCCTAAGAAAGCGGTTATTTCCTTAGTTAATGACAGACAGACCTCTTATAAGATGTATTTAGCGGTTACTAATGAACTCGTAAGAGCTTATGCGATCCTAAGAGATCGAGAAGCAAAACGTCTTTATAATGAAACCTATCAATCTATGTCCAAGAGGTCAGACGATTGGCCAGCAGACGAAAAAGAAACTCCAGAATACCTAGAGTTGCAAGACAGAATGGAAAATGTTAGAGATTTGTTTCCTAGAAACCTTTCTGAAGCTGAACCTCAAAATAGAGAATAATTATGTCTAAATTTAAGAAAAAAAAGAGTGGTGCATTACCAGCTGTAAATACAGCTTCTCTTCCAGATATTGTATTTATGTTATTGTTCTTTTTCATGGTAGCAACCGTAATGAGAGATGATGAACTACAAATTGAAAATAAGCTTCCACAAGCAAATCAGGTGGAAAAGCTTGCTGAAAAAAAGAAAATAATTACTATTTACATAGGAAAACCTAATCCTAATTTTACAAAGCAATTCGGTATTTCTGAAGTGATTCAACTAGGTGATAAAATTTCACCAGTTAGTGACGTACAGACTTTTGTTAACACTAAAAGAAATGCAATGGATGAAGATGATAAAGATTCCATGACCGTTTCTCTAAAAGTAGATCAAAACTCCCAAGTTGGAATATTAACAGATGTTAAACAAGAGTTGAGGGATGCTATGGCGCTTAAAATTAGTTATACGTCAATTGAAGGTGACCCTTTAAAAAATTTAAAGAAGTAATCTTTTTGTAAATAAAACTTTTAAAATAGCCGTTCTCCTAAGAACGGCTATTTTTATACCTTTACTTTTCAATTATAGATGTACTATATGAGGTTTATTTCCCTGCTTTTATTGTTTTTATTAGGAACCTTCTCTTCCGTAGCTCAAGATAAGAAGCAGGAGGAAAACGCTATACCTAGTGTAGTGGATTCCCTTTATAGAGAAGATCAATTCTATGTTGGATTATCTTTCAACCTCATCACTGAGCAACCCAGATCTTTTTCCCAAAACGGATTTTCTGGAGGTCTTCATATGGGTTTTATCAGAGACATGCCTATCAATAAGCGACGTAATCTAGCCATAGGAGTCGGACTAGGGGTTTCAACTAACACGTACAACTCCAACCTATTTATAGGGGAAGAACCTAGTGGTGAGACTATTTTTAGCATCATTGATGACAGTATCGACATAGATCGCAATAGATTCAACACCAACCTTATCGAGATGCCCATTCAGTTGAGATGGCGTACTTCTACTCCTACTAACTATAGCTTTTGGCGTATTTATGCTGGAGTGAAATTCTCGTATATCTATTATTACAAAGCAAAATATAAAAGCGGGGGCAATAGCGTTATTCAAACTGATATTCCAGAACTGAATAGGTTGCGCTATGCTGCAACACTTACTTTAGGTCATAGTAGTTTTAATGCTTTTGTGCAGTATGATTTGATCACACTATTCCGTAAAGACGCTTTAATAGATAACCAGCGTGTAAACCTACAACCGATCAAATTCGGTATTGAGTTTTATATTCTTTAATAGTGACATCCTACAAAGAACAAAAAACGCTTAACTCGACAATAAGATGCTTCGATCAACTCAGCACAAGTAAACTCCGTACTAGTAAACTCATTACTAGTGAAAGCAATACTGGCGAGATCAACACAGGTATCTCAATGAAAAAAGAGGAACCTAGCTATTTTTAAAATGATTTAGACAATGCTGATACAAGTAGTTCGTGTTTCTAATCTCAACAACTCTTTTCTAAAGAAAACCTCTATAGAAAACAACGTACCGCATATTTGTCTTATGATGTTTAAGGGAAATCCACCTCATCAAATACTGATCTCATTGCCCGTTTACAAAAAGAAAAAGAGTCGATCCAATTCAACTTAGAGTTCCACTTTTACTTCTAAGTTACCGAATAGCTAAAAGCCAGTACCTGACTTACTAACCCCAACGCAAATCCAAAAATAAGTTCGTGGCCTTTGTGAGCCTTCATACTCAATCTAGAGGTCGCCGTAAGACCAGAAACGACACCCATGAGAGCCATTGGTAACAAGAGACTTATTCCTTGTGTAAAGGAAAGCATTATACAAAAACCCAAAACACCTCCGGTTGCCATCAAGTGAAGACTTATTTTGTATCTCAAAGCAGTCATTAACGTAGCCACCAAAGTTGCTATTAAGATTCCTATAAAAAAGTAATACAATGATAAATGCAAACCGTCTCTAAAGGCACCGCGCAACAATATAACTAATAAGATCATGTAAACCAGTAAAGGAGTGATGCGTTCCCTAGTGCTGGAAAGGTGAATGCTATTTACAATACCTAGAATCTTAAGCATCGTATAAACGAGTAACGGAATGGCAGCGGTAAGAATAACTATAAGGTACAATTTTATCTGTACACTCTCTGGATCGTTGTAATAGTTGAAATTAAAGTACCATAGCGACACTAGCGAAGGAATAAATAGCGGGTTGACAATGTAACTCCACAGCTTTAGAAACCACTTCATAAGGCTCTAAATCTCTTTTCTTAAGCGTGCAACAGGAATGTCTAATTGTTCTCTGTACTTAGCAACTGTTCTACGAGCAATAGGGTACCCTTTTTCCTTAAGCAATTCGGCTAGTTTTTGATCTGTAAGCGGCTTTTTCTTACTTTCATCATTGATAACCGTTTCTAGAATTTTTTTAATCTCTCTAGTGGAAACCTCTTCTCCATCCGTATTGGTCATAGATTCAGAGAAGAATACTTTTATTAATTTAGTTCCGTATGGCGTATCAACATATTTAGAATTTGCCACTCGAGAAACCGTAGAAACATCCATATCAATCTTATCGGCAATATCCTTTAAGATCATAGGTCTTAAATTACGCTCATCTCCAGATTGAAAATACGCCTGCTGATAATGCATAATGGTGGACATGGTGACAAATAAGGTTTCTTGTCGTTGTTTAATAGCGTCTATAAACCATTTAGCTCCATCTAATTTTTGTTTGATAAACATGACCGCATCTTTTTGAGATTTGGTTTTTTCTTTAGCCTCTTTATACCCGCGCAACATATTAGAATAATCTCTAGATACGTGCAACTCTGGGGCATTACGCCCATTAAGTGTGAGTTCTAATTCTCCATCTTTGATTCTAATGGTAAAATCAGGAACTACTTGTTCTACGACTCGAGTACTTCCACCAGCATAAGAACCTCCAGGTTTAGGGTTTAAATGCTCTATATCGTCTATTGCATCCCGCAATTCATCTTCCGTGATATCATATTTAGCCATGATTTTCGAATAATGCTTCTTACTAAATGCATCAAAGGAATCTCTTATTAATTTTATGGCGATCTCAATACTTTCTGTTTTCCGCTTTCGCGAAAGCTGTAACAATAAACACTCTTGCAAATTACGAGCTCCTACCCCAGCAGGATCTAATTCATGAACTACTTGAAGTACTTTTTCCACCTCTTCCACTTCGGTATACAAATTCATGGTAAAAGCAAGGTCATCAGTAATGTCTTCCAGCGATCTTCTTATATAACCACTCGCATCGATGCTGCCCACAAGAAACTCTGCAATCGCTCTGTGATCTTCACTTAATCTGCGCGTGTTGAGTTGTTCTAATAAGGTTTGTGTGAAGGATTTTCCAGCGGCATATGGAATGCTTTTCTCATCGTCATCTGCGCTGTAGTTATTTGCTTTGGTACGGTATTCAGGAATGTCATCATCGCTCAGATAATCATCTACATTAATATCGTCTGTTTCAATAGACTCATTTCCGTCCTCGTAATCTTCTTCATTAGAAAACTCATCGTACTCATCATCTGTTTTTTCTTTACCGTCATCTAAAGCCGGATTTTCTTCCAGTTCTGATTTTACCCGTTGCTCAAAAGCCTGAGTCGGCAATTGTATCAATTTCATCAACTGTATTTGTTGAGGAGATAACTTCTGAGATAATTTAAAATTTAGTGACTGTTTAAGCATGTATGTTTTATAACTAAGTAAAAATACTAAAAGCCTATTTGATTAAAGACAAAGTTGTTAAAATTATAACAAACCTATACCTTTAGTCCCTTTTCAAAGAGAAAGTCCCGATTTCTGGCTTAGAAATCAGGACTTCCATATAGTTGAATTTCTTTTAAAAAGAAGCGTTTCCAGGAGTACGCGGATAAGGGATCACATCTCGCACATTCCCCATTCCAGTTACGAACATAACCAGTCTTTCAAATCCGAGACCGAACCCACTGTGCACCACACTACCGAATTTACGCATTTCTAAGTACCATCCTAACTCTTCTAAAGGAATACCCATCGCGTCCATTTTTCCTTTAAGGACATCATAACGTTCTTCACGTTGTGAGCCCCCTACTATTTCACCTATCCCAGGGAATAGAATATCCATAGCTCTTACGGTTTCACGACCTTCACTATCAGCATCATTTAGCCTCATATAAAAGGCTTTGATTTTTGCAGGATAGTCAAATAAGATAACAGGGCATTCAAAATGCTTTTCTACCAGATAGCGCTCATGCTCTGATTGTAAGTCGGTACCCCATTCTTCAATGATGTATTTAAATTTTTTCTTTTTATTAGGCTTAGAATTTCTTAAGATATCAATCGCCTCTGTATAAGAAACACGTTTAAAGTTATTCTTACCTATAAATGCGAGCTTCTCTCTTAATGGCATCGGACTGCGCTCAGCCATGGGCTTGCTTTTATCCTCTTCGGTTAACCTATTTTCTAGAAACTCAATATCGTCAGAACAATTATCGAGCGCATATTCTACCACATATTTGATAAAATCTTCGGCCAGGTCCATGTTGGCATCCAGATCATTAAATGCTACCTCAGGCTCTATCATCCAGAACTCGGCTAGGTGACGAGAGGTATTGGAGTTTTCTGCTCTAAAGGTTGGTCCGAAGGTATACACTTGACCCAATCCCATTGCATAAGTTTCGGCTTCCAACTGACCAGAGACCGTTAAATTAGATTCCTTTTCAAAAAAATCTTGCTTGTAATCGATGTTTCCCCCCTCATCCAACGGCGGACTCTTAGGATCTAAAGTGGATATTCTAAACATTTCTCCAGCACCTTCTGCATCACTTCCTGTGATGATAGGTGTGTGTGCTTGATAAAAGCCTTGTTCTTGAAAATACTTGTGAACTGCAAAGGATAACGCTGCTCTTACGCGCATTACTGCACCAAAAGTATTGGTACGCACTCTTAAATGCGCTTGTTCTCTTAAGGTTTCCAGTTTGTGTTTTTTAGGAGAAAGTATGGTTTTCTTCACCTCTTCAGGGTCTGCAGTAGCGAGAATTTCTATTTTAGTTACCTGTAGCTCTACACGTTGTCCAGAACCTTCACTTTCTACCAGTGTTCCAGTTACAGCAACTGCTGCTGCCACTGTAATTTTATCTAAAAGGTCGCGTTCGTAATTTTCTGGCTCTATAACGGCTTGTAAATTATGAATGGTAGAACCATCGTTGACCGCTATAAATCTATCGTTTCTAAAACTACGTACCCAGCCTTTTACGGTAATCTCTGCCATACTAGGCTCAGACTTGAGTATTGCTGCTATTCTTTTCATTGGTTTTCTGGATCAATTCAGTCTGGCAAATATAATTTTTATGAAGCGTTGGTACAATTAATTATGATTCTAAATGTGATGCTGTTTGTGGGGGTCTCGCTTTCGCGAAAGTGAGAAAAGAGAAGACCTTTCTTTCAAACTACCAATGATACTGCTTAGAGCACAACTCCATTTAATTTTACCCTAGTAAAATATAAACAACTAGATTTCTATTTATTAAAATTATTTGGAAACAAAAAAGCTTGTTTTGAAATTCAAAACAAGCTTTTTTAGTCACCATACTAGTGTTTATTTATTGAACCACTATCTGATGATTTTCTTGTTGACCGCTATGTTCCATTTTTAGTATATACGTGCCAGGCATAAGATTAGAAATGTCAAAAGAAGCACCTAAATTATGTCGTTTTATAAAAACCTGACGTAGATTTCCTAGATCGTACATCTCTACCATGATATGATACTCGCAAAACGGATCTGCATTTTGATTAAGTAAACCGTTTAAACCCTGTGTAGGAGTACAAGTCCATGTAGGGTTTACGTTAAAAGATATCGTAATATCAGTAATTGCTCGGACTGGTGATATAATAAAGTTATCGCTCCTGCTATTTGAATTGCCAGAGTTGCCATTGGCAGTACTACAATCATCATCACAAACGTTCAAATCTACACTATACTCTTTCCATTCTGACCAGCCGCATATATTATGTGATCTAGCTTCAAAAATGAGTAATTCATTACTAGTAGGAAATAGTACAACTTCTGGATTGATACGTTTCTCAAATCTCCATCCCAGTAAGATTGTGATGGGGTTACTCTTCACATTTCTATTTTATCATATTCAAAAATAGATGGTGAGCCTATATCAAAACGTACAGATACCTGCTCGCAATATTCATCTTCATAAAGTGATAATGAAGGAATATCCAAATTCAAAATTTGAGTGTTATTTCCTATTACAGGAATCCCTAAGTAGACTTCTTTTGTAAATACTTGATTTAAAACACCACATTTTACAGACTGGACAGTTAATGGAATGGCAGCATAGTTGTTATAATCATTCTGTCTAATAACCACTACTTGATTATTGGTTGAATTGCTTATTATTAAGTTAGTACTATTAGAAGTCCACGAGTAGGAGCTCGCACCACTAAGTACAAAAAAACACCTGTATCACAGACGTTATCTGAACCTTGAATTCCTAAGTTTACTAAATCGCAAATAAATGTACCGTTAAATATGTCCTCATCACCTGAAACCGTATTCAGTTCTAAAGCTAGCCAATCCCCATTACGTGTATTAAAAGATATATGCCTTTCATTCAAACCTGTTGAATTATAAGAGGTACTATAATTATCAAAAGGAATAGTAAGTGAACCACTAGGCGGGCTAGAAGAATTATATTTAAATAAATAATCCCGCTCATTCAAAGAAGAAAAACCTTCACCCACATCTAGAGCACTTGTTGTAGGAATAAAATTAAAGCCATCAGCATATCTTCCAGAAATTCCTAAAGAAAAGAAAAGACCGTTTCCCGTCTAACTAGCATCATTTAAATCAAAAGAATTATTAAGACCAACAGGATATGTTTCTATAGGTAATAAAACGCTTGATGGATTATCAAGGTTTAAATCTGTAATAGTAAAGTTAAGATTGATGCTGAATAACAACTATCCGAAAGTTTAATTTTAAAAGAAGCTTGAGAATCCCGTATGTTGGTTTTGCAAACTAAAAATACAAACACTCCTCTAATACGCTAAATTTTAGATTTAGTTCCTTCTTGGATGCTTGCTCGCTGCGCCGAAACACATAAAAGCGACAAAGGGTGCAGTAAGTATAAGACCTTGGATCAATTTGTAGCTTTAACTTTCGGACAGCTTAATAAGTGCTTTACTTGGAGCGATATTTCTACTGGTATAGGCGTGTCAGAGACATTTATATCTAGTTGAGGACTCCATCAAAGTCCTGCACGTTCTACGATGGGTGAAGGCAATAAGAATAGAGATTATAAAGTCTTTGAGACCCTTTACCACAGGCTTGTATCACATTATAGCCGTATGCTTTCTAATCGATATCAGTCCCACATAATCAAAGAAATCCAAGACCGAAACAAAAAGCCCATAGACAATATTATTATTAGCCTATGCTTGTCTATGTTTGATTGGGCAAAATTTTGGACAGCAAAAGGAGGTATCAAAATACATACTTGTTGGGACGATACTATGATGATACCAGATGTGGTAAGCAGTCTATGGCTGTGCAGTCTGGGACGTCGTCGCTATCGCAGGACGTTAAAAGTATCGAGAATAGTATGATAAGCGAAACCGCAATACTTCGACAAGCTCAGCAGGGCGTAAATGCGATTTGACAAATAAGGCGTTATGTTTTTCATGGTATAAATATTAAGATTATTTATCCAATAGATGTAAATTTTAAGTAATGGTTGCGTTACTTATTATTCTATATTCATGCTCTTACAAGATGATCTTGTAGGGATCATTTTACTAGAAGCATTTTGAGAACAGCTCATCCGGAGATGAAATTATTACTGATGAGTAACTTTGTTAACTTCTTTACCTCCCTAATTTTGTACTAAGGAACTAAGGATTATTAAAAATAGCAAGTAAATGTGAGGTATTGGTATTCTTATATCTTTCGCGAAAGCTAAACTTAAATCCTAATCCTCTTCCTCACCCTGAACTGGCTCGATAAGCGGAATCGCTGGTTTTTTAAACGTGCGCTCGTTGGCAATACTTCTTTCCAGAGAAAGCAACATACTAGGCAGTAGCAATAAGTTTGCTGCCATGGCAAAAAGCAAGGTAGCACTCACTAAGGCTCCCAAAGCAACCGTACCTCCAAAACTAGAAAATGTAAATGTTAAGAATCCAAAAAACAAAACTATGGACGTATAAAACATACTCACACCGGTTTCTTTTAAGGCTGCGTAAACAGACCTCTTGATTTTCCAGTTGTTTGCAATAAGCTCTTGACGGTATTTAGCTAAAAAATGAATCGTGTCATCTACAGAAATACCAAAAGCAATGGAAAATACTAGAATTGTGGAAGGCTTAATAGGTACTCCTAAATACCCCATCAGTCCAGCTGTGATTAATAATGGCAAAAGGTTTGGCACCAGCGATACAAATATCATGCGCAGCGACTTGAACATCCACGCCATAAAAAGAGCGATGAGCACAATGGCCAGTGATAAAGAAAGTATCAAATTATTAACGAGATAATCGGTTCCTTTTTGAAAGACCAACGCCTTTCCAGTAATAGTGACTTCATAGCGGTCTTCTGGAAAAATGGTTTTTATTTTTTCTCTTAGGTTTTCTTCTACGCGTTCCATGCGGTCTGTCCCCATGTCCTTCATAAACGTAGTCACACGTGCATATTGTCCGGTACTGTCCACAAAGCTTTTCATTAAGGAAATATCCTTAGCGCTTTTCTTTACCAGTTGAGACATGGTAAGTGCATCATAAGTGGATGGTAAATCAAAATATTCTGGATCGCCACCATAAAAAGCCTGCTTACTAAATTTAACGGCAGACACCAGTGACATAGGTCGGGAAAGCTCTGGTGTTTCAATGATATGCTCTTCTAGTTTGTTTAGTTTTTTCAGTGTTTTAAGAGCAGTAACTTTTTCGTTTTTACTGTAAACTACTATTTCCAGTGGCATAATTCCATCAAAGCTCTCTTCAAAAAACTTGATATCCTTATAAAATTGCATTCCTTTAGGCATGTCTTCTATCAAGCTCCCAGAAACTTTGATTTGATAGATCCCTATAAAACTCAAAATTAGAACAACAACACTAGTGATATAAATGGGAATGCGCTTTTTCTTAACCATACGTTCATTCCAAGATACAAAACCATTGATCCAGGTTTTGCCAAGGTGTTGTAAATGACGTTCCTTAGGGATAGGCAAGTAACTATAGACAATTGGAATAATCATCAAACTCAGCAAGAATATAGCGATAATACATATACTGGCTACCACACCAAATTCTACCAACAACTTGCTTTCTGTAAAGATAAAAGTCGCAAATCCGCTGGCAGTTGTAAGGTTAGTCATCAAAGTGGCATTACCTACTTTAGTAATGACCCGTTGCAATGACAAGGCTTGATTACCGTGTTTTTTTATTTCTTGCTGGTATTTATTGATCAAGAAAATACAATTGGGAATCCCGATCACAATAATCAATGGCGGAATTAATGCCGTGAGAACCGTAATTTCATAACCTATCCATCCTAAAATACCGAAAGCCCACATCACTCCTATTATAACGGTTAGGATGGAGATAAAAGTCGCTCGCCAGGATCTAAAGAAAAAGAAGAAAATTCCTGAAGTAATTGCCAATGCAGCGATCAAAAACATGCCTATCTCATCAACAATATTCTGAGAATTGAGCGTCCTGATATAAGGCATTCCAGAGGTCCTGATATCCAACTCATTTTTAGTGGAATATTCTTGAACAAGCGGTTGGAATTTATCGATGACAAAGTCTGCGCGCTCCTTTGTGTTTACAATCTCCTTCTTTAAATAAATAGCGGTACGTATCACGCTATCATTTTCTGAATAGATCAGGTTTTTATAAAAAGGCAAATCATTAAAGAGCTTCTTTTTAAAAGCTATTAATTCGTCATTATCTTTAAGAACTTCTTTAAGAACAGGCTCTATAATAAATTGAGTATTATCTTCTGTCTTTGACAGATTAGGTAGGTTAGAAGTGGAAAGCACTAATTCTACTTCCTCAAAAGTGGCTATGGAATCTGCCAGCTCATTCCAAGCATTAAAGCTTTTAAAGTTATCTAAATTTTTATTTTCTACCCCTAGAATAATAAGGTTTCCTTCTTCACCAAATTTATCTAAAAACTTATTGTACTCTTCATTTATGGGATGGTCGTCTGGAAGAAGATTTGCTTCCGTATGAGTAAACTGCATGTACTTCCATTGTGTGGCAAAAGCGATAGTTATGATCACAATAAGCCCGAGAATGATCTCCCTATTGCGCAGTATCAGTCTAGCAATACTGTTCCAAAATCTAAAACTAAATAACTTTTGCATGGATCATTTTAAGGCGTGCAAATGTACTTTTAAAACGTGTGATTATTTAACGATTAGTTATTTAATGTGCTGTGCACAGTATAAATTAAGAAACCTTAACAGAATCGATAATTTTACCTTTGCTTCAAACAAAGTAAAGGTGTAATTTAATAGGAATTGTCATCAGTTTTTTTCGAGTATTAAAGCTCTAAATAGAAGGTGAATTTTACGGCCACATTATCTGCAAAATCAGGAAGATGATAAGCACCATAACGGTAACTCGCGCTCAACCCAAAACCAAATAGCAATTTATTCAACTCAAAACCACTTTCAAAATAGCCTTTTTCTAAGGTATTGATCGTTACATTTTGATGACGTTGTGCGTTGTCTAAATCGCCCCAAGCAACTTTAGAAATTAAAACCATTTCTGGCTTTAAAAAAGAAAAAATATTAAAAGGAGCAAAGTGATGCTTTATCTGACCTACCGTAAGCTTATCAGAAAAGAACTCATTGAAATACATGGTTTCAAAACTACGCCTTCCTGCAACAGAGAATCGTTGTAAAATCTCATCTCTATTAGGCGCATTAGGATACGCGTGGTAAAGATGTGTTAACGGCACTTCCCCTGCACTGTAATGACCTTCTAATAAGAATTCTGTACTGGATTTATCCGGTCTTTTAAAAGCGTACTCCACCTTAGCTGATACTTTAAGATAATTGAAATTACTTTCTGTAAATCCTTTAATACCTTGTGTAATTTGACCACTTAAAATAGGGTAACCTCTAGATATCTCTTGATATCCTTTTGACGTGCGCATATATTCACTAGCTGGACTCCATCTTGCTCCAAGAGAAACCTCAGCTAATACATAATCTGTAAAAACCTCATTATCTGGAATGAATTGGTAATTTGTTGTTTGAGAAATCCGCTTTCGCGAAAGCGAGAGCTCACTAATCACAGAGGGAAACAAACGCTGTTGTAACGACATCCCATATTCTTTAAACAAGTAGAACGTAGGAATATTGATCAATCTAGGCTCAAAAAGCGAGTATACCCGGGCGTCTGTCAAAAAGCTCTCTGCGGCAAACTCTGTAATGTCATCTTGTTTGTAAATATTAAGCCAGGTATTTTTTTCCTTATTGATGCGGTAACCTATTCCTATTTTATGTTTGAAAACAGCGTCTTTAGTTCCATAGGCAAGGTAACCATTGATTCTAAAACTTTCACTCAACTTCTCATTCGTCTGACCACCTATTCCTAATCTAAAAGCTTCATAATCGTTGTATTTCACCAGATATTTCAAATCAATATCCACAAAACTCACCGGGAAATACCCTACTTTAAATTTATCCAAAGTCTCTAGTTTCCGAGTGATTTTTGACGCATCTACGATACTGTCCAAATTCATAAACTGAGCCAGCTCTGTAGTAGAAAAGGCGTCCTCTCCTCTGTATTTTTCCCAGTAGGTATCTAGTTGGTCGATAGCCGAGTCCTGAACTTCTATTTTAAGACCACGCCTTCCATAATTCAGGCTTTTATTGGTTTTAAAATTAGAATTGACCGCTTCCATAATCAAGTAAAGCTCTTCTGCTGCTTTTTGGTCATCATTAGTACTTTTCTCGATTCCCACTTCTAGTCGAGCACCAAACAGTTCCACCTCTTTCCTGGTTTTTTCTTGTCGCACATAAAGTTTTCTAGAACTGTTGAACCATAGCGAAAACATTTCATCATAAACAAATTCATGATAAGCGTTGATATAAAGAGCTCCTGTCTTTTCAAAAACTGCTTTTGCCACTCCATAAGTTTGCTGGTCGATGTAGAGAAAACCAGAAAACAACCGAAGTCCTTTTTCTACTCTAGGCGAAAAACTTAATTTAGTAACGACTCTTCCCCCAATAAGAGAGTCCTTTACAATTTGAAAATTGTACAAGGAAATAGACTTCTCATTCAGCGGGCTGATGTATTCTTGATCAAAAATGATATACTTCTCATCGTATATATTCTCTGACTGGAAGTCGATATTATAAATAGGATAAACAGGCTCATCAAAACCGGGCATATTTGCCCCAGTAATCACCTCTTTATATCCTTCTATGTGATCGTAAATATGTTGGGAGGTTTTTTCTGCAAAAAAGACACCTGTTTTCTTAAGCGTTTTACGCAGTTCCGTTTTTTTATAACCTGGTCCTGTTAATGCCTCTGGATCTCCAGACACTTTTAAATTCTCATAAGCATCGTACTTATAAGAATTAAGCTTGTGAGTGGGGTCATTTTTCTTTTTAGAAATAAGGACTTTAGTCATTAACAATTCTGCTTCTTGCACACCTTTCCTTTGCGCAGCTGCGGTGGTGCATAAAAGCAAAAACAGAATCCCAAAAAATAACCTCATAAAATTAAGACTGGCTTAGAAATATTAAAAGTAGAACAAGCTTAAGCATTAAGTTATTGTGTTTAAGTGCATATGAAGAGCATAAAAAAAGCGTTCTAAAAAGTATATTATTTAAATAGCAAAAGGAACTTGTTAATGATGGTATTATAATAGATGTACCACGAATTTTTGACCGACTCCAAATGACACTCAAGTATTTTTGTTGCTTTTTAGAAAGCCTTTTTTTATAGAAGAATAAGATATGACCTATTAAACCGTCATGATTTCTTTTTCTTTCACTACCAGATGCTCTTCTATTTTTGTAATGTACTTGTTGGTTAGATCTTGCACATCAGCTTCTGCATTTTTAAGTAAATCTTCAGAGATATCGAGTTTCTTAAGTTCGTTCATCGCCCCCTTACGGTCGTTACGCACCCCTATCTTTGCTTCTTCACCTTCTGCTTTTGCTTGTTTGGTAAGATCTTTACGTCGTTCTTCTGTAAGAGCGGGAACATTTATAATGATGCTTTCTCCATTATTCATGGGGTTCAAACCTAGGTTTGCGTACATAATACCTTTTTCTATTTCGGTAATCATTCCTTTTTCCCAAGGTTGTATGCTTAAGGTACGCGCGTCTGGAGTAGAAATGTTAGCTACTTGAGTTAGCGGTGTCTGGCTGCCGTAATAATCTACCATAACGGTACTTAACATAGCAGGCATGGCTTTACCAGCGCGTATACTCAATAATTGTTTTTCTAAATGTGTGATAGCGTTATCCATGTTTTCTTTGGTGCTATCGAGTATGAAATCGATTTCTTCTGTCATCACTACTTTATTTATAAGGTGCAAGGCAAATATATTGCCGTTTTTATAATTGTACTTTAGTTCCTATGTTTTCACCGTTCAACAGCTTGAGTAAATTTCCGTGGGTATTCATGTCAAAAACGATGATAGGTAATTCATTTTCCTGACTTAAGGTAAAAGCAGTCGTATCCATTACTTTAAGACCTTTACGCAAGACATCATCAAAGGTTATAAAGTCAAATTTAGTTGCTGTGGCGTCCTTTTCAGGATCTGCAGTATAAATTCCATCTACTCTGGTTCCTTTAAGAATGACATCTGCTTCAATTTCTATGGCTCTAAGCACTGCGGCACTATCTGTGGTAAAATAAGGGTTACCAGTCCCACCTCCGAAGATGACTACGCGTCCTTTTTCCAGATGTCGCATCGCTTTACGACGTATAAATGGCTCTGCCACTTCATCAATTCTAATGGCGCTTTGCAGCCTAGTAGGCACACCAGCATCTTCTAAAGCACTTTGTAATGCCAGGCCATTAATGACCGTTGCCAGCATTCCCATGTGATCCCCTTGTACGCGATCCATTCCATTACTTGCCCCAGCAACTCCTCTAAAGATATTTCCACCACCTATTACTACGGCAACTTCAATTCCTAGATCAGTCACTTCTTTAATCTCCTCGGCATACTCTGCCAGGCGTTTTGGATCGATACCATACTGTCTCTCGCCCATTAAGGCTTCTCCAGAAAGTTTTAATAAGACGCGGTTGTATTTCATAAGGCTGTGGTGTGTCCTGCAAATATAAATGAATTAGAAAACCTATTAAATTTTTATTAAGGGATTGTTGTGTCGTAGAAGAGTATAAATTTCAAATCGTGGTTTACTATTAGAGTTTGCGACTTATACGTAATAAAGACCATTTATTAAAAAATGATTGTCAAGTCACTACTTTTCTTCCCATAAAATTTGTCGAGATTAAGTTTTACTTGAAGCAAGTGCTTTTCCCAAATTGGTCTGGGATCTGTTTGTCTTTTCTCAGGGATTGTTAGGTTCCTTTTATTCTCACGCTCCAGCTTTGTGACCTCTCCTATCTCTCACTCTGACAGGCTACGTGTGACAACTTAGTCCTCGCTTTTGATTTCAAGTTCTAATTCAAGTTCGAGTTCAATTTCAAGTTCAATTTCAGGTTCAAGTTCAAGTTCAAAAGGTCAAAAGGTCAACCCATAAAATTTGGCTGCAAATTCTATAATTAAACAAAATTGCTTGTTCCAAATTTATCAGGGGTCGCTGGAAACTTTCTCTGACATTGTTAACTACTATTGCATCGTATTAAAAATAACTCACAAAAAACTTGCATATTTATTAGCTTCTTAGTTCCTTAGTTTCTTAGTGCTCATATTAACAAATTAAAATATTTTATTAGGAGAAAATTAGTTTTTACGGCACTGGCTGTAGTATTTATGTTGAGTAGTGGGTTTGCTAAGATTGAAATTGAAAATTTACAGGAATCTGATAAAGAAGTATTTTTCGACTGTACCTACGACATTATAGGAACTACAACTAATTCTTTTGGTCAACCAGTTACCGTAGTTCAAAGTTTTTCGGTGGAAACTATCGGTAGAGCAGATTGCGAGGGAGTTATTAATTACCATTTGACAGCACTAAGATTAGGTATTTTGAAATGGTAAAAAAAATTATTTATTTAATTTTTCTCTGTTTTAGCTGTTTTAGCTTTGGTCAGAAAAATGTTTTAATCGCAAAATATAATTATACAGATATTAGCGGGAGTAGAATTGAAACATTAACAGCTGATGAGAAAATAGCTTTTTATCAGGTAATCAGTAAACCAGATTTAAATAAAGAAAAATCAAATCCTAAAATTAGGATAGAAGGGGATAATATTTTTGTAGAAGATTTTAGCAACAATATTTTTTCTAATTTTATTTTTCTATCCAATTCTAAAGATGAAAACTTCACTTATTTAAAAAATCTCGACAATGAACTAATTGTTCATGATAGTATGCCTGAATTAAATTGGAAATTACTCAATGAAGAAAAGTTAATAGATAAATATAATTGTAAAAAGGCTGAAGTCCAATTCAGAGGTAGAAAATTTACTGCGTGGTATGCCCCAAAAATAGCTGTTCCTTTTGGACCATTTAAATTTAAAGGTTTACCAGGTCTTATTATTAATATGGAGTCTACTTATAATGGTAGCACTTTATATTGGAATCTTACATCTTTAAGATATGATAACTCTATAGTGGTTCCTAGTAAAAGTAGTTTTGATGGTAAAGAAATTACTTTAAGAGAAGTCTTAACCAATGAAACAAACGAGAGAAATGATCGCAGTAAAAGGACTGTTGCAAAAATGGGAAGAGGTATTCGTCAAACTAAAGTAACCTTAGAGAGACTTGGTGCAGAAAGAATCTATGAATGGGAAACCGAAGATGAAGAAAAAAAGTAAATTCCAAAATTTATTAAACCTAAAGAAAAAGACCCTTACCGGTCTTTTTCTATTTTTTACCTGCTTTATAGGTAACGCTCAACTATCTGGTAATGCGGTAAATGAGTTAAAAGAACCAGTTGCATTTGCTACTGTAATTCTTAAAACAGTACAAGACAGCAGTATTGTGGCGTTTACTCAAACAGATAAACTAGGGTTTTATAAAGTAAAACCAGAGCAAACTGGCGAGTACCTACTTACTTTTTCTTCTCTTTCCTACGCGGCGCAAACTATTCCTGTAACTATTATTAATCTAGAAACCCCTCAAATCGTTAATATCTCCATGGTAGAGCAACAACTAGAGCTTAATGAAATTATTATAAATGCAGATCTTCCTATACGCATTAAGAAAGACACGATTATTATAGATGCCAAAGCCTTTATGCAAGGCAATGAAGAAGTGGTAGAAGACTTGCTTAAAAAAATACCTGGACTTACCGTAGAAAGTAATGGAACTATTAAAATAGGAAACCAAGAAGTAGAAAAAGTCATGATAGAAGGCGATGACTTTTTTGAAAAAGGCTATAAAATTCTTACTAAAAACATGCCTGCCAAACCGCTTAATAAAATAGAAATTCTACAACATTATTCTAATAATAAACTGCTCAAAGGAGTAGAAGAAAGCGATAAAGTGGCGCTTAACCTTACCCTAGATGAAGATGCCAAACGGCAATGGTTCGGTAATGTGGAGTTGGGTCACGATCTAGAAGGTGGTACTTTTTATGAAGGCCGTTTTAATCTCATGAGTTTTAGTAAAAAGAATAAATACTACTTTCTAGGCAATGCAAACTCTACCGGTCAGGACGCTACTGGCGACATAGGTAATCTTATAAGTCCCATGCGTTATGGAGAACCTGGTCGCGTGGGCGATGGCGAGCAAGTAAGTAATCTTCAAAGTCTAGAGGCTGGACTTTATAATTTTAAAGCCAGCCGTTCTAATTTTAATAATGCAGAGTTGCTTTCTCTTAACGCTATTTTTAATCCTACCAAGAAACTGAAAATTAAAACTTTAGGCTTTTTCAATTGGGATGAAAAGGACTTTTTTAGAAACAGTACGAGCAGCTTTTTTGCACAAGGCACTAATTTTACTAATACAGAAGATTACCTGCTGCGCAACAGGTATTTCACAGGTTTTGGAAAATTTCAACTTAATTATGACTTGTCTAAAACTTCTAGTTTAGAATCGGTCACTTCTTATAGTGATCGCTCTAACGACGCTGGTTCTAACCTGCAATTTAACGATATTTCTACTGTAGAATCACTTACCACAGCTACGCAACGACTCGATCACATCACAACCTACACAAACCGTTTTGATGAGCAGCGCGTTTTATTACTTACCGGTAGATTTATAGATGAGAAGTCGCCGCAAAATTATGATGTGAACCAGTACTTTTTTCAAGATTTGTTCAATACGAGTCCGCAACCAGAATCGGTTTTTCAAAATATAGAAAATAGCATGACCTATGCGGGATTTAACGCTCATTATCTGGACCGCAAAGAAAATGGTCACTTGTTAGAGTTGCAACTAGGTAATGAATACCGGGAGGATAGATTAGGAAATGAGTTACGCTTTCGCGAAAGCGGAAACATCACACCACCACCACAAGGTTATGAGAACGATACCAAATATGGAGTCAACGATCTCTATGCAAAAGCATCTTATCTTTATAAATGGGAAGACTTAAAGTTAACTGGCGCGGTAGATGCGCATCAATTGTTCAATTCTCTAGAACAGTCTGGAAGCTCTGAGTCGCAACAACCATTTTTTATGAATCCTAGTGTAAATGCCAGCTATAAAATAAATAAAAAGAATAGAATAGGAATAGGCGCATCGCACAACACCACTAATGCTGGTATTCTAGATGTATATGATCAATATGTGCTCACGAGTTTCCGTTCTTTAAATAGAGGTGCTGGAGATTTCAATCAATTAGAAGCGAGTTCTATTGACTTTAATTACCAATTAGGAAACTGGAGCGATCAATTTTTTGCCAGTTTAAATGCCAGTTATAGAACAGATCATGATTTTTTCTCGACCAATTCTTTATTGCAACCTAACTTCTCGCAAACAGATAAAATAGTCATTGAAGATCGAGAAAATTTCAGTGTGAATGCTAATATGGATTATTATTTTGGCGTTTTGAGTTCCAACTTAAAGTTGAAAGCGGGTTATTCAGAAAGTAATTTTAAGAACATCATTAATAATTCTAATCTGCGAGAAGTAGAAAGTGCCAATTACAATCTAGGTCTTGAAATGCGATCTGCATTTGATGGGGTTTTTAATTACCACATAGGAACAGAATGGCGTTGGAATGAAGTGGCCTCTTCTGGAATCGAGAATAGTTTTGTGGATAACACCTCGTTTCTAGATCTTTCTTTTGTTTTTAGTGAGCAATTTGATATGCAAATTAAGTCTGAGCGTTACTTCTTCGGTAATATCAATGACGGAGATAACACCTATTATTTTCTAGATCTGGACGTACGATATAATGTAAAGGACAGTCCGTTTTCGTTTTCACTAATGGCAAGAAATTTAACCAATACAGAGCAATTTAGAACCAGTTCTATCAACGATGTTTCTTCCTCAACAGTTTCTTATAGATTGTTGCCTAGATATTTATTAATGAAAGTGAAGTATAGATTTTAAAAAGTCATCCCAGCAAATTTGACTCCAAATTTTTAACTTGAGAAGAGTGTTTATTTCAAATTTATTCGGGATTGAACGGAAGTTTTCTCGGTGATTTTTAAATCTATCATTAATTTTCAACTCTGTCGCCTCTCTCCTGTCTCTCTAAAAGAGAGATGGTTTCTTTTAAGTTTTGTTTTTGATTTGTTTTTACTTTCCTTTTATTTTCAAGTTCAAGTTCAAGTTCAAACTCAAAAGGTATCTTTGCAACTTAATACCTTTTATATGTTCCAGTTAGGAAAAACCATCATTTCTGATGATCTTCTTGAAAAAGACTTTGTGTGTAATCTTACAGCTTGCAAAGGAGTTTGCTGTGTTGCTGGAGAAGCTGGCGCACCACTGGAGCAAAAAGAACTCGATATTCTCGATCGCGAGTTTGAAAACATAAAACCTTTTTTACGCCCGGAGGGTATCGCTGCAATTGAAAAACAAGGTACCTGGGTAGAGCGCGAAAATGGTGAGCTGGAAACACCTCTAGTAAACGACGCAGAATGTGCTTACGCAACTTTTAAGGAAGATGGAACAGCACTTTGCGGTATAGAATCGGCTTATCGCGATGGTAAAACAACTTTCTACAAACCTATTTCTTGTCATTTATACCCAGCACGAATCCAAGAATACACGGACTTTAAAGCAGTGAACTACCACAAATGGCAAATTTGTGACGATGCCTGTGCATTAGGTGAGGAATTAGGAGTTCCCGTTTATAAATTTTTAAAAGAACCCTTAATTAGAAAATTTGGCCAAAGCTGGTACAGTGAACTCGAAGAAATCGCTACGGATTTTTAATCGAGTTATTTAAAATCTGCGTTTATAAGAATCATTTTTATATGTTTCGCTTTCGCGAAAGCGTGGATAACTTCTTCCATTCTTTTTTAAATTGAATTTTAAGATACAGGTTCAAATCTGGGCTGAGCAGTGATTAAAACTAAGGTTTTAAAACTCTTGTTCTACGAATGGTTGTAAAAAGTCGTTAAAAGTTCAACACCTTGTTTAGTAGTTTATTAAGAGGCTTATTTTAGATTTTGTTAAGAAATATCTTATGTTGAAAACTTGTGAAAAAGCCAAATGTTAAATCGTCCATATCGCCTTAAACATTCTTCATCTTTGTTAACCCGAGTTTTAAAAAGTAACAGAGATAAATAAAAATACATGCAGACTACACAAGAACCTATATTACAAGACAACCCAAATAGATTTGTTATTTTCCCAATTCAACATGATGATTTATGGGAATGGTATAAGAAACAACAAGCATGTATTTGGACTGCTGAAGAAATCGATTTACAAGTTGATTTAACAGACTGGCAAAATTCTCTTAATTCTGACGAACGTTATTTTATCAAACACATTCTTGCATTTTTTGCAGCGAGTGATGGGATCGTTAATGAAAATCTTGCAGAGAATTTTGTAAATGAAGTCCAGTATTCTGAAGCTAAGTTTTTCTATGGTTTCCAGATCATGATGGAAAACATTCATTCAGAGACATATTCTCTATTGATCGATACCTATGTAAAGGATGATAAAGAGAAAGATCAGCTTTTTAAAGCCATCGAGAATTTTCCTGCCATTAAATTAAAAGCAGACTGGGCAATGAAGTGGATAGACAGCCCCTCTTTTGCGGAGCGTTTGATCGCTTTTGCAGCAGTAGAAGGAATTTTCTTTTCTGGCGCCTTCTGTTCTATTTACTGGTTAAAGAAGCGTGGTTTAATGCCAGGTCTTACTTTTTCTAATGAATTGATCTCTCGTGATGAAGGTATGCACTGTGACTTTGCCGTACACCTTCACAACCATCACTTGGTCAATAAGGTACCTAAAGAGCGTATAACAGAAATTATTGTTGATGCTTTGAATATTGAGCGTGAATTTATTACAGAGTCATTACCTGCGAGTTTGATAGGTATGAATGCAAAATTAATGACGCAATACCTGGAGTTTGTGACCGATCGTTTACTTGTTGAGCTTGAATGTGAGCCCGTATATAAGGTGACAAATCCATTTGACTTTATGGATCTTATAGGTATGGAAGGGAAAACCAACTTCTTTGAAAAAAGAGTAGGTGAATACCAGAAAGCCGGAGTCATGAACAGTACTAAAGAAGATAAGAGCACTATGGACTCTTTCTCTTTAGATGCAGACTTCTAAAAAGAAGCCCCTTTAAAAACACTACAGTCAACCGACTGTTTTATATATAGTTTAGAAAATATTTCAAGGTATTTTCACAAGTGTTAACCCAATTGTTCGAGACAGGGAGTAGCCTCCTTATCTCTCCACCCAAAAAACGAGTTCAATATGTTTGTAGTAAAAAGAGACGGCCACAAGGAGCCAGTAATGTTCGACAAGATCACAGCAAGAGTGCGTAAATTATGTTATGGATTAAGTGACCATGTAGATCCTGTAAAGGTGGCTATGCGTGTTATCGATGGATTATACGATGGTGTTACGACAAGTGAATTGGATAACCTTGCTGCAGAAACTGCTGCTACCATGACCACTGCACATCCAGATTATGCTAGACTAGCAGCACGTATCTCCGTGTCTAACTTACATAAGAATACCAAGAAAACTTTTACTGACGTAGTAACAGACTTGTATGAATATGTGAATCCGCGTACAGAGAAAAAAGCACCTATGATTTCTGATGAGGTGTATCAAGTAATTCAAGATAATGCCGACCGCTTGAACTCGGCTATTATCTATAATCGTGATTTTGGGTACGATTACTTTGGGTTTAAAACATTAGAGCGTAGTTATTTATTAAAGATAAACGGTCAGATTGCAGAGCGCCCACAACATATGTTGATGCGGGTATCTGTAGGTATTCATATTGATGATCTGGATGCAGCCATAGAAACCTATGAGTTGATGTCTAAAAAGTTCTTTACTCATGCAACGCCTACCTTGTTTAACGCAGGTACCCCTAAACCTCAAATGTCTTCTTGTTTCTTATTAACCATGCAAGATGATAGTATCGAAGGTATTTACGATACTTTAAAACAAACCGCTAAGATTTCTCAAAGTGCTGGTGGAATAGGATTGTCTATCCACAACATACGTGCAAGGGGTTCTTACATAGGTGGTACCAATGGTACTTCTAATGGTATCGTTCCTATGTTGAAAGTATATAACGACACGGCTCGTTATGTAGATCAAGGTGGGGGAAAACGTAAAGGATCTTTTGCTATTTATATGGAACCATGGCATGCAGATATTTTTGACTTCTTAGACCTTAAGAAAAACCACGGTAAAGAAGAGATGCGTGCGCGTGACTTATTCTATGCCATGTGGATGTCAGATCTTTTCATGAAAAGAGTAGAAACTAATTCTACTTGGACTTTAATGTGTCCTCATGAATGTCCAAATTTGTATAACGTTTATGGAGATGAATTTGAAGCCTTGTATACTAAATATGAAGAAGAAGGAAAAGGTCGCAAGACCATCCAAGCTCGTGAACTTTGGGATAAAATACTAGAATCTCAAATTGAAACTGGAACGCCTTATATGTTGTATAAAGATGCCGCAAATAATAAGTCCAATCAAAAGAACTTAGGTACCATCAGGTCTTCTAATCTTTGTACTGAGATTATGGAGTACACTTCTCCAGATGAAGTTGCTGTATGTAACCTTGCCTCCATCGCGCTACCTATGTTTGTAAAAGATGGTGCTTTTGATCACAAAGCTTTATATAAAGTGACTAAAAGAGTTACCCGCAATTTGAACAAAGTAATAGACCGCAACTATTACCCTGTTCAAGAAGCTGAAAACTCTAACATGCGTCACAGACCAATAGGATTAGGAATCCAAGGTCTTGCAGATGCTTTTATTATGCTACGACTTCCATTTACCTGTGACGAAGCAAAAAAACTGAATTCAGATATTTTTGAGACTTTATATTTTGCAGCTTGTGAAGCTTCTATGGAAATGGCGCAAGAAGAAGGTCCTTATTCTACATTTGCAGGTTCTCCTATGTCTCAAGGACAATTCCAATTCAACATGTGGAATGTAAATGATGACCAATTAAGCGGTCGTTACAATTGGGCAGATTTAAGAAATAAAGTGATGGAACACGGAGTGAGAAACTCCCTTCTTGTAGCTCCTATGCCTACTGCAAGTACGTCTCAGATTCTTGGAAACAATGAAGCCTTTGAACCTTATACTTCCAACATTTATACGCGTAGAACTCTTTCTGGCGAATTTATTGTCGTGAACAAACACTTATTGAAAGACCTGGTTGATCTAGGACTTTGGGATGATAACCTGAAGAATGCGATCATGAGAAATAACGGTTCTATTCAGGCTATAGATGGTATCCCTGAAGATATAAAAGAATTGTACAAGACCGTTTGGGAATTGAGTATGAAAGATATCATTGATATGTCTCGTGAGAGAGGTTACTTTATTGATCAGTCTCAATCCTTGAATTTATTCATGGAAAATGTAACCACTTCTAAACTGACCTCTATGCACTTTTATGGATGGAAAAGCGGTCTAAAAACTGGAATGTATTATTTAAGAACTAAAGCTGCCGTTGACGCTATTAAGTTTACTGTTACTAAAGAGAAAAAAGCACTACCTGTTGTTGCACCAGTAGAGCTTCCCGTAATGAATAGTAAAGCGCCAGAACAAGCTGCACATACCTTGAGAACACAAAAACAATCACAAGAATCAGCTCCTGAACAACCGCAAACTGTAGAACCAGCAACCCCTCCACAGACCTTGTTTTTAGATGATAGTGCTCCTGCAGCGGCAAAAGTGATGAATGAATCCAAGCCGCTTGTTCAAACTAATGTGATTACAGAGAACGAAGAAATGAGTACCGAAGAATACAAGTTAATTCTTCAACGTGCCAAGGACGCTGCCAGTAATGGCGACGACTGTGAAATGTGCGGTTCTTAGATGAACATCAATTCTATTTAATTATAAAGCCTGATCTTATGATTGGGCTTTTTTTATGAATATAATCTCGCTTTCGCGAAAGTGGAACTTCATAAAAGCGCAAGACAAAAACACAGTAGGAATATTAGAATTATCAATCCAAAAAGTGCCTAAAGAGCTATTCTTCAAGGGGATATTTATAATTAATTAGTTTCTACTAAATATTAATTTTATATTTATGAGTAGTTAACAAATATCTCTCACTTTGAATAATTCATTTTACCGATCAACTGCTCTTATATTATTTCTGGTTTTTGTCACTAACTTTTCTTTTGCTCAATCGAACATAAATTTAACATGGGATTCTAGTGTAGGATGCGTAGAGTATGATGATGACGTAGATGAATTTGGCGTATTAGTTCCTATTGAACAAATAAGTGAAGATGTTTGTATTAAGTTTTGTGAAAATACTGAGGTCACTTTTTCTTTAAGCGATCCGGATGGAAATATAGACAGTGTTATATGGGATCAAGCAGGCGGAATTACTTCTTCCGCAAATCAAAACCCAGATTTTACCGTGTTATGGAATAATTTTACCAATTCTGGAAATATTAGCGTTCAAGTCACTTTGTTAGATGGAACAATAATCAGAAAAGCTATTTGTGTAGAAGTCATCGCAGCACCAATTGCCGATTTTACATTTCTATCTGGACTTAATGATAGGTGTGAAGGAGATTTTCAAACGGTAAATAATTCATTTGACCCTTCAGGATCTATCTTGATTTCTCACGAATGGACTTTTACCAATACTAATGGAACTTTAATCTCTTCTAGCGATATAGAGCCTAATGTGTATTTGGGACAAGGAACGTGGACTATCGACCTAACCGTTACTAATGAGTGTAATTGTGCACAATTAAGCGATCCATTAGTCATCACACAAAATGAAGAATGTAGTGATTGTGAAATAGAGCTAGACATAGAACAAATTGAATTGATAGAAGAACCTTTTGTTTATTTTGAAATCTATGGAACTCTGGTTAATAACTCTCCTTTTGATTTGAATATTCAATTAAGCATAACTGGTGGTAATGGATTTTTTACACCATCTTCTATTAGCATTCCTACGGGAAGTAGTTTTAGTTTAAATCCTTTGCGATTTACCCCACAAACTCCTTTCTCTGGTGGTACCTTATTGATAAATATGGACGCGTCACATCGAGAAGGAAATTGTATTACACAGACTGAAGTGAATTTTCCAGAAGTACAAATTGAAAATGAAAATCGAGAAGGTGAAAAGTCTAGTTTGACAATTAGTCCTAATCCAGTAGATCAAAAAGCTACTTTTACTTACAACTTGTTTTCTACTAATATGGAAAATGTACAGTTAGAAATTTACGACTTAAACGGTTTAAAAATGTATGACACTAAGTTGACAACAGCTAGTGGAACTAAACAAGCTAATCTATCTTTTTTAAAGCCTACTCAGTATATTGTACTCATAAGAAGCAATGGAGAAATTTTAGTACAGTCCTACTTAATTAAAAGATAGTATTATGAAAAAAATGATGATGCTATTGGTATTGATTTCTATTCCCATCGCAAATTGCCTCGCCCAACAATATACTTGGGCAGCTCGTGGTGGTGGTGGTGTCAACTTTGGTAGCAATCCAAATTCTGTTAATGAATATGAGCATATTAGGGACATTGTGGTTGATAGCCAGAACAACTATTACTATCTAGCAACGGTTTCTAGTAATAATACCAATCTGAACGGTGTTCCATTCACTAATTACAACCGGCCCAATTTTGGAAATGACATTTTTTTGTTTTCTACAGATTGTAATGGAAGTGTGAGATGGCAAAAAACAATAGGTGGACACAATGATGATTTAACGCAACATTTATCTATTGACTCAAATGATAATATTTATGTGTCAGGTTATGTTTTGGGGCGAGGATCTTCAAATGATAACTTTATTCACTTTGATACAGATGTAATTATCAATTCAAACTTAACATTAACTACTCCTGGACCTCATAATAAAAATTTATTTTTAATAAAATATGACAGTGCTGGAGTATTTCAATGGCTGCAAAGACCACAGAAAGATGCCACTAGTATTCAAGATATTCAAAAATCTTACACTTTTGGACATTATACAGATGCTAATAATGTCACGCATTGGTTGATGACGATGGGTGCAGGAACTCATATCAATGGAGTTTATACGACTAATACAGATAATTATGCCATATTTAGATTTGATGATCAAGGAACTTATTTAGGACAGACTCCTATCAATTTAGAATTTACTGGTGGTTTTTTACCATATTCAGTATCTCTTACGATGGATGAAATCTTAAATCGATATTATATCAGTGCATATCTAAGACCTGGTAGTACAAGTGGACTAGATTTTATGGGAAATAATTTAATTAATTATACTGTATTAGGAGCTATAGACGCAAGTAATGGAAACCTATTATGGGATATACAAAATACTGGTGGTAAAAACGGTACTAGTATCATCGATGTAAAAATTGATAATCAATCTAATATTTATATCACGGGAGAAGGAAACACCGCGGTAGATAATGGATTTCCTGCTCCTGATACACTCGCAGGTCATACTTTTACACAAACTAATTTCTCAGGCGCGATAGGCGGCTATGCACCATTTCTTATAAAATTGGATAGTCAGGGCAGTCTTTTATGGAGTAGTAACCCTACATTTGTGGCAGCATCATCTGGATTTAAAATAGCTCTTAACAATAATGAAGTTGCTATTGCCACTGGTTTACAAATTACAGGTAATTGGGGTTCTCAGAGTTTCACGCGTGCGAGTAGCTGGCAGGATGATCCTGTTGTGGCACGTTTTGACGCAGCTACTGGAAATGTTTTAGGCTTAGAAGATATTTTAGCCCCAGGAGGAAGTCAAGAAATGGCCACAGCCATCGCAACAGATAATTTTGGAAATTATGTGGTAGGTGGCTTTTTTAGAAGTACGCTTTTTCAAAACAATACTGGAATCACTCCTTTACAAATTAATGGTAGTGGATACACTGATTTCTGGTATGCACGTCTAGCAACTACAGACTGTAATGGGGTTCTTCTAAGTATTGAAGAAGAAAATCTTTCTAAGGTTTCTATCTTTCCTAATCCAGCCACAGACTTTGTAGAGATAACTGGTGATCAAGAATTTACTTCTTATTCTATTTATAATATTTCTGGACAGCAAGTACTTTTAGGAAATTTATCTAACGAGCAACGACTGGATATTTCTTCCTTATCTTTAGGAATGTATTTTATAGAGTTGCAAGGAGACTCTGGTGTTTCTCAGGCTTTGAAATTGATTAAGTTATAGATTTTGTGTACGCTTTTGCGAAAGCGGTTAAGTAGTAGTAGTATACATAGACTGTTAATTCATTTAACAAAAAACATCATTTGTACGTAAATTCTTTAATTCTATACTAAACTTGGACTAAACCTTTCACAAATAGTCGTTTACAACTCCTTCTTATTCTTATATTAAATCAACAAGTAATTTAGAAACCATACAAACTAATATCATGAAGTATACAAAAGAAGTATCAGAAAGATTAAACGATTTACTAACTAAAAACTTTGATGCAGAGGCTGGATATAAATTAGCCAAAGACAAAGTAGATAGCAGTAGGATAAAAGATTTCTTTACGATGCAAGCCCAAGAACGATATAACTTCGGACACGAATTGAAAGAAGAAATTAGAAACTTTGGCGAGAGTCCTGATAAAGGAACAAGCTTAAAAGGAGATGCCCACCGCACATGGATGAATATTAAATCTACCTTCACTTCTAACAACGAGGAATCGATTTTAGAAGAAGCGATACGTGGAGAAAAAACAGCCTTAGAAGAGTACAATTCTATTATATCAGAAACAACATTACCACCATCAACAAAAAACATGTTGACCACTCACCGAAATAATATTTTAAACGCGCTGAGTAGAATAAGTGCCATGGAAGAAATAGCATAATAAAGGATTTATAATAATTCTTTTGAGCCCGATCAATTTTTGGTCGGGCTTTTTTATTTTAAAGTAACCAACCATTATTAGGGTCGATTGTTCATAACTAGATTTTAAGAAAACAGCTTAATATGCTATATTTAAAATCCTGAATTGAAATTTTCATTCTACATCAAATGTCTATTAAACAGACTTTTAAAAGAATTATAATTTTTGTTTTAGGCCTTCATCATTTTGCTATTAACACTTCATAAATTACCTACATGTATCTCATCTTTGACACTGAAACCACCGGATTGCCTAAACGCTGGGATGCACCTTATACTGATATAGACAACTGGCCTCGAGTGATTCAAATAGCCTGGCAACTACATGACGAGATGGGAACCCTAATCGAGGCACAAGATTACTTGATACAACCTAATGGATTTGATATTCCCTATGACGCAGAGCGCATTCACGGTATTTCTACAGCACTAGCTCAAAAAGATGGAATTCCTCTCATAGAGATGCTAGAGAAGTTCAACATAGCCTTGAGTAAAACAAAGTTTGTCGTAGGTCAGAATTTAAAATTTGACTTGAATGTTACCGGATCAGAGTTCGTACGTGCTCAAATAGGTAACGACTTACAAGAACTTCCAGTTCTTGATACTTGTACCGAACAAACAGCAAATTTGTGTCAAATTCCTGGTGGCCGGTATGGTAAATTTAAATTGCCTACACTTACCGAATTGCACCAATTTCTTTTTAATCAGCCATTTGGAGAAGCACATAACGCCACAGCAGATGTGGAAGCAACGACTCGCTGTTTCTTAGAACTCCTTAGAAAAGGGCATTACTCGCTAGAGAAATTAGGTTTTGAGGATGGATATATGGCACGCTTTCGCGAAAGCAACCCTACGACCATCGCTGCAGTAGGAATAAAACATCTCAACCTTAAAAAAGCATCTGAAAAACTTAATACTGATGAAAGTCCTGAAATTTCTAAAGAAGAAATTAAAGAAAATTTAAATGAATTAAGTGATGCAAAATTTGCACATCTTCATAGTCACAGTCAGTTTTCTATATTACAATCTACCGCAAGTGTAGGAGATCTCGTAAAAGCCGCTGCAGCAAATAATATGCTGGCAGTTACTATGACTGACCATGCTAACATGATGGGAGCATTCCACTTTGTAAAAGCAGTAAAGGCTCATAATGCCAGTCTTGTAGATGCTGAAGATGGAGAACAAAAAAAACCTATAAAACCCATTATAGGTTGTGAGTTTCAAGTATGTGAAGACATGCTGGACCGCACACATAAGGACAACGGTTATCAAATAGTAATTCTTGCCAAAAACAAAAATGGTTATCACAATCTAGCAAAAATGGCAAGTAGAGCTTATACAGAAGGCTTTTATTATTTGCCTAGAGTAGATAAAAAACTGATTGAAGAATACAAGGAAGACCTTATTGTTCTTACCGGAAACATGTATGGTGAAGTTCCTTCTAAGATATTGAATCTAGGAGAAAATCAAGCTGAAGAAGCTTTATTGTGGTGGAAAAAACACTTCGGCGATGATCTTTATATAGAAGTAATGCGTCATGGTCAAGAAGATGAAAATCGTGCTAACGAAGTGCTGATCAACTTTGCCCACAAGCACCATGTGAAAATTGTCGCTACTAACAATACCTACTACGTCCATAAAGAAGATGCCAATGCTCACGATATTTTACTTTGTGTAAAAGATAATGAAAAACAAGCAACACCTATAGGTCGTGGACGCGGGTATCGTTATGGATTACCTAACCAAGAATATTACTACAAGTCTGCACAAGAGATGAAGGAACTCTTCAAAGACTTGCCAGAAGCCATTTTGAATGTGCAAGAAGTCGTTGATAAAGTAGAAGCTTATGAACTCGCTAGGGATGTATTACTTCCAGCTTTTGATATCCCTGAAGAATTTATAGATCTTAATGACGCCAGCGGGAAAACTAAAAACGGAGAAAATGCCTATTTAAAACACCTTACTTACGAAGGTGCAAAAATGCGCTACGGAGAAGATTTTGGAGATGATATCAAAGAACGTCTCGATTTTGAACTGAGCGTTATTCAAAATACAGGTTATCCAGGTTATTTCTTGATCGTTTGGGATTTCATCAAGGCAGCAAGAGAAATGGATGTTGCCGTAGGCCCGGGACGTGGATCTGCTGCTGGTAGTGCCGTGGCTTATTGTTTAAGAATTACAAATGTAGACCCCATTCACTACGACTTACTTTTTGAACGTTTCCTAAATCCTGATCGAGTGTCCATGCCCGATATTGATATTGATTTTGATGATGAAAATCGATATAAGGTTATGGATTACGTTATTGAAAAATACGGTTCTTCCCAAGTAGCGCAAATTATAACTTATGGGACCATGGCGGCAAAGTCATCCATAAGAGACACCGCAAGAGCACTCGATCTACCGCTACAAGATGCAGATCGTGTAGCAAAGTTAATTCCTGATTTTGCTAAGCTTAAAAAGATTTTTGCCTTAGAGGATAATGAAATTAGTGGTAAATTTCGTGGAGATGATGCTGATATGGTGCGAGAACTAAGAAGCCTCGCCGCTGGTAATGATCTGATTGCCGAGACCTTAAAACAAGCTAGAATTCTTGAAGGTTCTGTCAGAAATACGGGTGTTCATGCCTGTGGAGTGATCATCACACCAGATGATCTGACCAACTTCGTTCCTGTCGCTACAGCAAAGAATTCTGATCTTTATGTCACTCAGTTTGATAACGAAGTCGTAGAAAGCGCTGGGTTATTAAAAATGGACTTCTTAGGATTAAAAACCTTAAGTCAGATCAAGGATACGGTCGCCATTATAAAAGAACGTCATGGAATAGAATTGGATATAGAGTCCATCCCTCTAGATGACGAGAAAACATATGAGCTGTTCCAGCGTGGAGAAACAACTGCTATTTTCCAGTATGAAAGTGTGGGAATGCAAAAATACATGCGAGAACTCAAGCCTACACAGTTTGCCGATCTTATTGCTATGAACGCTTTGTATAGACCTGGGCCCTTAGAATATATTCCAGAATTTATTGATCGCAAGCACGGTCGTAAAGACATTGTTTATGATCTAGATGCCATGGAAGAATACCTGAAGGAAACTTACGGTATTACAGTGTATCAAGAGCAAGTTATGTTACTCTCTCAAAAACTAGCCAATTTCTCCAAGGGTGATGCTGATGTACTGAGAAAGGCTATGGGTAAAAAACAGATAGCCACACTTCAAAAAATGAAGCCACAATTCCTAGATGCTGGAGAAGCAAACGGACATGACCGTAGCATTTTAGAAAAGGTATGGAAAGACTGGGAAGCATTTGCATCTTATGCGTTTAACAAATCACACTCCACTTGTTATGCCTGGATTGCTTATCAGACCGCTTACTTAAAAGCAAATTATGGCGCCGAATTTATGGCTGCTACTTTGTCTAACAACATGAATCAGATCAAGGATGTGACTAAGTTCATGGATGAATGCCGTCGTATGGGACTGGATGTGCTGGGTCCAGATGTGAATGAATCCAATTATAAATTTACCGTTAACCCTAAAGGTGCAATTCGTTTTGGGATGGGGGCTGTAAAAGGGTTAGGTCATGCAGCTGTAATGACCATTATAGATAACAGAAAAAAGGGACATTACAAAAGTATCTTTGATATGGCAAAGCGTATCGACTTGCGAGCGGCAAATAAAAAGTCTTTTGAAGCACTAGCCTTAAGTGGTGGTTTTGACGGTTTAGGTGGTGAAAATAGAGCACAGTTTTTCTATGAATTTGATAACGGTCAGATATTTTTAGAACAAGTAGTGAAATATGCTCAGAAGTTTCAAGAAAATGAAAATAGTTCCCAAGTGAGTCTTTTTGGAGAAGCAAGTGATGTACAAATTCCAGAACCACAATTGCCTATTTGCGACGATTGGGGTGCGATGGAAAAACTAAAAAGAGAAAAAGAGGTCGTAGGAATCTATATTTCTGGTCACCCATTAGACGATTACAAAAAGGAAATCAAATTCTTTTGTAATGCAAACCTGGCAGCCATGAAAGAACTAGAACCCTTAGTCAACAGAGAGCTTACTTTTTGCGGTGTTATTACAGAAGCCAGACACATGATGAGTAAGGCAAACAAACCTTGGGGAATGTTCACGCTAGAAGATTATGACGAGACTCACGAATTCAGAATCTTCGGTGAGGACTATTTAAAATTCAGACACTTTTTAATCCCAAATTCCTTCTTGCACGCTAAGGTAAAGATTCAACAAGGCTGGTTAGATAAAAACACGGGTAGGCCAAGAGATCCTCGTATCCTGTTTACACAAATGGGGCAACTACAAGACGTTATGGCAAGCGCTGCCAAAAAGTTAACCATTGAGTTTCACGTGAGTGAAGTTTTAGAAGAGCGTATCGAACTTTTGAAGGAAGCACTAGATAAACACAAAGGAGATCAACGTTTGTATTTTAATCTTAAAGATCATGAAGAGAAAATATCGATAGATATGTCTGCTAGATTACAAAAGGTAAATGTAAGTGCCGAGTTGCTTTCCCTGTTAGATGAGCATGAGATCACTTATGGAGTAGGTTAATTGGAATAATAAATACTTTGTTCTAGAATATGCTGGTATTATTAGAGGGACCGGAAAGTGCTTCTGGAGTTAGTTAAGATATACATTCACTTAAGCAGAGACTTAACTTTATGTTTTAACAACTAGCTCCTTCCTGGATCCACCTACCAAGTATTGGCTTTGATATGTTTAGTAAAAACGATATTCCTTCAACACCCTCCATATAAGTTATTAAAATACCTCATAAGACCGCGATCACCAAACATTTTGCTTTAAAAAACTCTATTTCTCTTATCCAAAAATTTATATTTGCCTCTTAAGCCTTAATCATGCAGTTTAACATCACAAAAGACTTTATAGAAGAGATACAATCACTGATTGAAGTCAATGATAGTAAACAGCTGGAACACATCTTAGAAGAACTCCACTTTGCTGATATTGCAGAAATTATTGACGAACTCAATCTGGAACAAGCTGTATATATCGTAAAGCTCCTCGATTCAGAAAAAACTTCTGAAGCTTTAATGGAGCTGGATGAAGACCAGCGAGATCGCGTCCTTAATGCACTTTCTCCCAAAGAAATCGCTGAAGAGCTGGAAGAGATGGATACCGATGATGCGGCAGATATCTTAAACGAACTTCCTGATGATATCGCCCAAGAAGTAATCAATGAAATAATTGATGAACAACATGCAGAGGATATTGTTGATCTGTTGCGTTTTGATGAAAACAGTGCTGGTGGACTGATGGCTAAAGAATTGGTGCGTGTTAATGAAAATTGGACCGTTACTGGATGTGTGAGTGAAATGCGCGCGCAAGCAAAAAACGTGACTCGTGTGCACTCCATATATGTAGTAGATAACAACAACAAACTCAAAGGAAGGCTTTCCTTAAAAGACCTATTAACCAGCAAGGAATCTACACCTATAAAGGACGTTTATATTCCTAAAGTTGATTTTGTAACCGTCAACACTCCTGGAGAAGAAGTCTCTCGTATCATGCGTAAGTACGATCTAGAGGCCATTCCTGTAGTTGATGAATTAGAACGTCTCGTAGGTCGTATCACCATTGACGATATTGTAGATTTTATTACAGAAGAAGCAGAAAAAGATTACCAACTCGCAAGTGGTATCTCGCAAGACGTAGAAGCAAATGACAGTATTTTAGAATTGACCAAAGCGCGACTGCCTTGGCTCGTTTTAGGTCTTTTAGGTGGTATAGGCGCTGCCGCGATTATGGGTGGTTTTGAAGAGATCTTTGAAAAGCACGCCGTATTATTTTTCTTCACTCCATTAATAGCCGCTATGGCAGGAAACGTAGGAGTGCAGTCCAGTGCGATCATCGTACAAGGTATCGCAAATGACGATCTAAAAGGAAGTATAGGAAATAGATTGATTAAAGAAGTATTGCTCGCTATGTTAAATGGAGTTATACTAGCGATTCTTTTATTTGCCTATACCTATATTGCAAATGGTGAGTTTGTAACCTCTATAGCTATTTCGATATCCTTATTTGCAGTAATTATTATGGCTGGACTAGTGGGCACTTTTGTTCCACTAGCGCTGCACAAAAGAGGTATAGACCCCGCACTTGCTACTGGGCCATTTATTACTACCAGCAATGATATTTTTGGAATTTTAATCTATTTTATGATTGCAAAGGCTATTATTGGTATTTAAAGAATGTGATGTGTGTGCTGCTTTTGATTTTATTATTCAAATAAAAGTTTATCCTAAGAAAGCTCAGGGCGAAAGAGGAATTATCACAAATACATAGACACTTTTCTAACTTTTGATTTACTAAAAACTCTCGTCCAATGCGTATCTTCACTTTATGAAAACGGCTACGGTAAAAGAACTAAAGGAAGAACTCAAATTCAGGTCAGATGATGACTTGATCAAGATCATTCTGCGGCTATCTCGATTTAAAAAAGAAAACAAAGAACTCCTTACCTATTTACTTTTTGAATCTACTCACGAAGATGACTATGTGGCAAATGTAAAAACGCTTCTAGATAATATGTTTCTAGCACTAAATACGGCAAATAATTACCGTCTTCAAAAAGGTGTGCGCAAAGTCCTTCGGGAGTCTAAAAAATATGTGCGTTATTCAGGAAGTAAGGAGACAGAGGTCTCTATTTTGATCCACTTCTGCCGATTAATGAGAGAGACGCATCCGCAAGTATTGCGCAGCAAAACCATGCGCGACCTTATGGAAAGACAACTTATTATTATCAAAACTCGTATTTCTACACTTCATGAAGACTTGCAATACGACTATGAGCAAGAACTCAATATGGTAGAGGTCTAAAAGCTATGTGGGATGAGGGATGCGGAAAGTCAAGTTCCAAATAAAATCAAAATCAAAATCTCCAATAACAAAAGCTAATTACTGATTTTAAAATATAAAGCCTCACAGAGGTTTCTTTCCTTTAGAAAGACGGAAGATAGGTTAGCCTATTATAAAAATTCCAATCTCCAGAAATCAAAATTATTGCAAAAATCAAATCTTTTATAATTAGCCATTAAAAATTTATACCAGCAAATTAATAATCCGTAATTTATGGAACTTAAAGTTTTAAAATAGAAGTTAAAATATGAAAATACTTCACCTAGACAGCAATCATGATGTTCTTGCGCAAAAACTAGCAACAGCTGGTTTTGAAAATCATTATGATTATACGTCGCCTAAAGAAGACATCATGAAAGTGATAGGCAATTACGACGGCATGATCGTACGCAGTCGTTTTCCTATTGATGCTCCCTTTTTAAAAGCAGCTACGTCTTTAAAATTCATAGGTCGCGTAGGCGCTGGACTGGAAAATATTGATCTAGATGTTGCACAACAGCAAGGAATATCTTGCTACAACGCACCAGAAGGAAATAGAAATGCCGTAGGAGAACACACCTTGGCAATGTTGTTATCCTTATTCAATCATTTAAATAGAGCAGACCGAGAAGTGCGATCTGGAATGTGGCGTAGAGAAGAAAATCGCGGCTTAGAACTGGACGGAAAGACCATAGGACTTATAGGCTATGGAAATATGGGAAAAGCTTTTGCTGAAAAACTTTCTGGTTTTGACTGTAAAGTGATTTGTTATGATATTAAAGAAAATGTAGGAAATAAGAATTGTACTCAAGTAAGCCTGCAAGAATTACAACAACAAGCCGATGTGTTGAGTCTTCATACTCCACAAACAGAATTGACTATAGAAATGATCGATGCAGCATTTATAGCGGCATTTAAAAAACCATTCTACTTGATCAATACGGCCAGAGGAAAATCTGTAGTCACTGCCGACTTAGTTGCAGCTCTTAAAAGCAACAAAATTTTAGGTGCTGGACTGGATGTACTGGAATATGAAAAAGGTTCTTTTGAATCTCTCTTTCGCAATAGCGAAATTCCAACAGCATTTGCAGCACTACTAGAAATGGATAACGTATTGTTGAGTCCGCATGTGGCTGGATGGACCCTAGAATCTAAATACCAACTTGCTGAAGTCATCGCAAATAAAATCATCAAACACCATCAAACATTATGAAAAAGGTTACAGGAATAGGCGGTATTTTCTTTAAGTGTAAGGATACACAAGCAACAAAAGCTTGGTATGAGAAGCATTTAGGATTACCCGTAGATGACTATGGATGCACCTTCTGGCAAGCAGAGAGTGTAAATCTTGATAAAAAAGCAAGCCAGCAATGGAGCCCTTTTAAATCTGATTCTACGTATTTTGAACCGGGTAAACAAGACTTCATGATCAATTACCGATTAGCCGATTTAAAAAGTTTGCTGGAAGAACTGAAACAAAATGGTGTTGAAGTAGTCGGTAAGATAGAAGAATAAGATTACGATAAATTTGGATGGGTAATGGATTGCGATGGCCGTAAAGTAGAACTTTGGGAACCTAGAAATGAACACCTATTTGAAAAATAAACTACATTTAACACTACCAACTTAAAAAAACAAACATGAGTACAGAAGGATACGATAGTTCAAAAAGTGGCTTTTACAATGCAAAGGATTCTGCAAAAGAAGGATTTGACAACGCAAAGGAAACATTTAACGACGCTGCAAACAACGCAAAAGAAAGTGCCAAAGATTTTCAACAAAACTTTAATCAAACTTTAAATAATCAAGAAAACAAAAAGGTTCTAGCTGGTATAATGGGTATTTTACTAGGAACATTTGGTATACACAAGTTTATATTGGGATACAACCAAGAGGGTATTATCCAGTTGATTTTAGGTATTGTAAGCTGTGGAGCTTTAGGTATTATAGGCGTCATAGAAGGGATTATTTATCTGACGAAGTCTGATGAAGAGTTTTATTACACCTATCAAGTAAACAAAAAAGGCTGGTTTTAAAAAACCGCTGATTATCAACCGTATAAGGTCTTAAATGTTAAGTTTAAGACCTTTTTTTGTACACAAGAATTAATGGTCTTAACTTTGCGTTAACACAAACATGATTATTGATGTTTGTCGTTGAAAATAATGGCTTTAAAAATTCTAGTTCTCAGTACTACAAATTCCACCTTAGGTCCTATGACACAAGGATTTCTGGACTATTATAGTTCAAAAAAGACACGGGTGCTCAGTGCTGGGATAGAACCCCTACCTATTCATCAAATGGCCTTAAAAGTAATGGACTCTTTAGGCATACCTGTAGAGAAGTCTAGAAGGAATTTTGAAGATGTGGAAGAAATTGACTTTGACTATATCATTACCTTTTCAGATAAAGCACATCTGCTCGCTAAGTCAAAAACAAAAAAAGCAACTGTTTTTCATCTCAAAATGGACAGTCTTGATGCGGTTCAAGGAACGGACAAGGATATCAAAACTGCTTTTAAAGCCAGCCGTAAAGAATTACAAGCCTACTGCACTGAATTTGCAGACCAATACCTACAGAAAAAAACTAAAAAAGCTTAGTCTTTATTCCATCTTATAATCTAGAGGTAACATCCCTGATACCTTTAAATTAGAAACAAACCCGCCTGTTTTTAATACTGTGTAATTAAGCACATTACCTGCATCTGAAATCACTAATTTAGGTGAGTCGAGATATATAGCAGATTGAAAGTTTTGAGAGTCTATAACTTCGTATCTTTTTTCTCTAAAATCAACAGTATATAAAGCCCCCTTTTTCCTGCTTCTGATGTGATCTTTTACCGCTACTTTTTTTCTATCAAAAACGAGGTGGTAACCTTCTTCTTCAAATTTACCTTCAGCAATTAGTTTAAATAATCGCACTTCAGAAACTTTATAAGCGCGTTTGCGATGCCGTCTCACCCACCCTCTTTTAGAGTCTTTTTCATTTAATTCTTTAAAAAAGGCACTGCCTACAAAGTAAGAAGAAATCATATAATGAGTAGGAAATTTCAGGGAGCCGCTAACCTGCATATGTTCTAAACTCACCTCTTCAAAACTAATCTCAAAATCTATCAGGTTATAGGTTACTAAGTAGTTTAAATCTCTATTTTCTATAAGCACAGGCTCTTCAGCATAAGCAGTCATCTTATTAGTAAATGGATTAAAACGCATTCTCACTTTGTCGAGATTGAGAATACTGCATTCCTTTGCAATTGAAGTGGTGCCTAGAAATTGATTGATAAAGTACTTCTCTTTTTTCTCACGGCTCCAGGGATCTGGATGGAGGTAAACCGCTGGAAGCTCCCCTACTTTGGGTTGTAGTTTAAGGTTAGAGAAGTCGGAGTTTAAAGGATCACTAAAAGTTTGTGTTACATAGCCTAATAGACTTACCGTAAAAACACTCTGACTATTTTCATAATAAGAAATTTCAAAATCCCCATTAAAGTCGGTAATGGTTCCTTTTGAGGTGCCTGAAAAGTAAATGTTTACAGAAGCTAGAGGTTCCTTTGAAGAGGCATCTGTGATGTTTCCTTTAATAGATTGCGCGTTGGTAAGAAAAGGAATAAGAATAAATAAAAACAGTAGCCTGTTATTCAATTTGTCAAATTTTGAGATTATTCCTCTTCTTTTGTATCATCTTGCCCATTGAAATACTTAGATTCCATCTCTGCTTGAAACTCTTCTAAAACTGGCTTTACGGTACTTTCTGGAAGGTCTGCGATACGTATATACATTAAACCATCTACAGCATTATTAAATAAGGGGTCTACGTTAAAGGCTACTACCTTGGCGTTTTGTTTTACATATTTCTTAATCAACACGGGTAACCTCAATTCGTTAGGCTCTAGCTCGTCTATAATCTTATCAAACTTGTTAAGATCTGCCTCACTTTCATCAAATATAAAGTCTTTGTCAGCATCTTCTAATTTTACTTTAAAGTCCTTCTTAGGAGTGATGTACTGCGCCACATAAGGATCATAATAATTACTCTTCATAAATTCAATCATAAGAGACTTAGAAAAATTAGAGAATTTATTACTAATACTCACACCTCCTATAAGGTATTTATGCTCAGGAAATCTCAACGTACAATGCACGATACCCTTCCACAATAGGAAAAGGGGCATGGGTTTTAATTGGTATTCTTTAATGATAAATGCGCGTCCCATTTCTATAGACTCACTCATCATTTTATGCAACTCTGGTTCAAATTTAAAAAGCTCATTAAGGTAAAAGCCTTCCATACCATAAACCTTACTGATCTCACTTCCCATTCCCATGCGATACGCACCTGCAATGCGATTAGCATCTCTGTCCCACAAAAACATTTGATGGTAATAGTCGTCATAATGATCGAGGTCTGTCGCATTATTAGTTCCTTCTCCTATCGCCCTAAAAGTAATCTCTCTCAATCTTCCCAATTCTGTTAAAATATTAGGAATATGCACTTTTTTAGATAAAAATACTTCGTAGTTTTTTGATTCCAGAAGACGTTTATCTCCCATTTCTCTCAAAGCATCTACTTCTTTAATCATGGATTTTTGATCTGTAGTAGCGGCTATTTTTTTGGGAGCTTTTGGTATCTTGATAGCGTTAGGAATATCACTTAACCTCTTTGATTCTTTGTCATAAGGCTTAGAAAGCATGTAAGTTTTCCTGCGTAAGAAGTCTGTAAAATCATTTAGAGATTCATGTTCCTTTTGTGCCTTAACAGAAATAGGATTTCCTATTCTCACCTTAACTACTCGGTTTTTTTGAGACAGTACTTCAGATGGAAGTTTTGCGGTTCTAAAAACATCACTAAGCTTTGCGAGCATGTAAAACATGCGGCTGTTCTTTGCGTGGAAATAAATAGGGATTACGGGAACCTCAGCTCTTTGAATCAATTTCATAGCGCTCTCTTCCCACTTTTTATCTACCACTAGCTTACCATCTCTGTAGGTAGAAACTTCTCCTGCTGGAAAAATACCCAAAGGCAAATCATTGTTAAGATGCCTTATAGCCTGCATAAAACCAGCAGTGCTGGACTTTGCGTCTTTACGATCTTCAAAAGGGTTTACCGGCATAATATAAGGCTTCAAAGGCTCAATACGGTGCAGCAAGAAATTTGCTATGATCTTGTAGTCAGGACGGCGTTCTAAAAGTAACTTTAATAATAAAACTCCGTCTACTCCTCCTAATGGATGATTTGAAATAGTGATAAAAGCCCCCATTTTAGGAATACGTCTTAAATCTTCCTCTGGAATTTCAAACTCAATTTGAAGGTCCTCTAAAAGACCGTTTAAAAAGTCAGCGGTGTCTTTATTTTTATGCCTGTTATATAATTTATTAAGAGTAGAAATGCGTAAAAGCTTCATCAACGCCCACCCACCTAGAGTTCCTAAGAAACCGTATTTATCTATGTGGATAGCTTTTGCTACCTCTTTTGCGTTGACTAGTCCCATAAAAATTGGTTGGTATAAGTATACAAATATAATATAAATGTAGGGCCTCTATTCTTTAACGACTAATTGTAGCGTTTCTTGTGCACGTTGCTTTAACAAAACAGTCTTTCCAGACTCTATAAATTCAATAGCATCTCCATCATAATGCCTCACTGTGTATAGGGAAACTCCTTCTACATGACTTACTCGATAACGAGATTCTAGATCTTTAAGAAGTTCATTTATTTTAGCGTATTTATCTTCTACACAAAGAGAAAAGCTTATCGCACTATTCTGTAGCAAGCCTACTTGCATTTTATGACTGCTCAACTCTTGGAAAATATCCGAAATATTATTTTCTCCTATAAAACTGAAGTCCCTAGAAGAAATCTTAAGAAAAACCATATTCTTTCTCACAATATAGCAAGGCGTCAACGGCTCAATAGTTTCTACAGCAGTAATCACTGTACCTTCTTCCTGAGGGTTTATGAATGACTTTACATAAAGAGGAATTTCTTTTCCTTGAAGTGGCTGCAAGGTTTTAGGGTGGATGACAGATGCTCCATAAAACGCCAGCTCAATTGCCTCGTTGTATGGAATCTTATTTAATAATACGGTTTGCTCAAAAACCCGTGGATCTGCATTGAGAACACCAGGTACATCTTTCCAAATAGTTACTCCAGAGCCATTAAGACAATACGCTAGAATAGCCGCTGTATAATCACTTCCTTCTCTACCTAAGGTAGTGGTAAAACCATTGTTATCAGACCCTATAAAACCTTGTGTTATAAACGGCTGACCTTTACAGGATTGAAGAACTAATTGTTCCGTTTCTTTCCAGTTCACACCAGCATCTCGGTATTTTTGATCGGTTTTAATAAGTTGTCGTGCATCTTTCCATACCAATGGAATATCGCAAGCATTGAGAAAAGCTGCTACTATTTTAGTAGAGAGCAGTTCACCATGACTGACCACTTGATCGTAAAAAAAACTGTAATTTTTACTTTGGTTGCGCAACATTTCGCCTTTGAGAGATTCTATAATTGCTTTTATTACTTTTTTAATTCCGCTTTCGCGAAAGCGGAACAACCATTCCTCTTTTATACCATCAAAGGGCATCTCCAAGCCTTCAATGATCGCCAAATGTTTGAGGTGTAGCTCATCAATAAGCTCCAGATAATGAACATCATTATTTTGATAACTGGAAATTACATCTTCTAGGGCATTAGTTGTTTTTCCCATAGCAGAAATCACGATACCTAAATCTTCAGTACCCATGACCTGCAATACCTTCAACACATTACGCACTCCGTCAGCGTCTTTAACTGATGCACCACCAAATTTATATATCTTCATCTATCCTTTAATATAATTTTCTAACGACTGTTGATCCATTTGTGCAAGATACCAGTCCTTAATCATTGTAGCTCCTGTACGTTCATAAAACGCTACTGCATCTGTATTCCAGTCCAGCACCACCCATTCTACCCGTTTCACACGATGATCATAAGCATATTGCAGGACTTTATTGTACAGAGCTTTTCCTAAACCTTTACCTCTCATTTTTTCTGTTACAATAAGGTCTTCTAAATGAATCGTCTTGCCTTTCCAAGTAGAAAAACGCGGGTAACACAAACTTATCCCTTCTATATTCCCGTCGTATATTCCTACAAAACATTTAAAAAGGGCCTGCTCTCCCAATCCGTTTTGCTCTAATTCTTCCACAGTTACCTCCACAGCATCTGGTTCTTTTTCAAAAATAGCCAGCTCCATAATAAGTTCTAATACTCTAGGAAAGTCTTCTTTTGTAGCTTCTCTTATCTCTATCATGATTCTAGTTTTAGCAAATATAAATGAGCCTGCCCAAAGAAATGTGAAAAGTATCTAATACAACGTTGTAGTACGAACTATTTTATTAAGATATTTGCACAACTGATCTAATTATGGCTACAATAAACCAATCCCTAGGAGAATTTATCATTGAAAACCAAGCTGACTTCCAGTACAGCAGTGGCGAACTCTCTAGACTCATCAACTCCATAAGGCTGGCCGCAAAAATGGTCAATCACGAAGTAAACAAAGCCGGTCTGGTAGATATTACCGGTAGTGCTGGCGAGATCAACACTCAAGGAGAAGATCAACAAAAGCTAGACGTTTTTGCAAATAACACCTTTATAAGAACACTTACTAATAGACAAATAGTCTGTGGTATTGCGAGTGAAGAAAATGATGACTTTATTACGATTGAAGGAGAGCGAAAGGATCACGGTAATAAATACGTAGTTGCCTTGGATCCACTAGATGGCAGTTCCAACATAGACGTAAATGTTTCAGTAGGAACTATTTTTTCTATTTATAGAAGAGTTACACCAGTGGGGACACCTGTACAATTAGAAGACTTTTTACAACCCGGCAATATGCAAGTAGCCGCTGGTTATATTATTTATGGCACCTCTACCATGCTCGTTTATACCACAGGTAATGGAGTAAATGGCTTTACACTCAATCCCTCATTAGGTACTTATTATCTTTCTCACCCTAACATGACTTTTCCTGAAGATGGTAACATCTATAGTGTCAATGAAGGGAATTATGTTCATTTCCCACAAGGTGTAAAAGATTATATCAAATACTGCCAAGAAGAAGAAGGTGACCGACCTTACACCAGTCGTTACATAGGTAGTCTGGTAAGCGATATACATCGCAACATGATAAAAGGTGGTGTTTATATGTATCCTAAAAGTACGAAGGCAAAAGAAGGTAAACTAAGGTTGCTCTATGAATGCAACCCTATGGCATTTATTGCAGAACAAGCAGGAGGAAAAGCCAGTGACGGACATCAAAGGATTATGGATCTCAAACCTACCGAATTACATCAACGAGTACCCTTCTATTGCGGGAGTAAAAATATGGTTACAAAAGCAGAAGAATTCATGAGTAAATATCCTCGATAACTTCAGTTTTAGAGAAGAGGCTGCAATAGCATTTAGAATTTGATTTCTTAAAGAAAGACCTCATAACAGCGCCTTTTATAGATAACGAAGTATGCAACGCTATCTAAAAAAGGCTTCCGCTTAGAAAATTTGTTTTAAAACTATCTGTTCTTATTCAATAAGTATCTGTAATCCTCTAGATTGAGGTGACCGTTAAATATCTCTATAGATCGTGCTACTAGATACTTTGCATCTTCATCATTATATCCTAATGCAGTAGCATATTTTCTTAATAATTTATGCTCTACCTCATCCATAAGCTGGTCTGCAAAAACAAGTTTAAAAAGATCGTGCAGCCACTGTATGCGCTCTTCACTAGAATTAGGCGGTGTTACAGGATATAACTTTGGATTTTTCATAATTGCTTCAAAGTCAGCATCTGATATGTCTAGAACAGACTTAAATCGTTTAAGAACAACTTTTTCTTCTTCTTTAACACCAGAAGCTTGTGCAAGAGTAACTAATGTTGCAAAATGGCTTTTATTTCTGGCACTTTCGCCAGACACAAATAAACTTGAAAATGACATAATCTTAATTTGGTTATTGCAAATATAAGAATAGCAAATGCAGTTTGCCTTATTTATTTAAGATGAGATAACATTTCAGCCACCATTTGATCAAGGCCGTATTCATGTTTCCAGTTCCAGTCGTTTCTGGCTGGAGCATCATCGATAGAACTTGGCCAGCTATCTGCAATTTGCTGTCTAAAATCTGGCTCATAACTAATAGAAAAGTCTGGTAGGTGCTTCTTTATTTCAGTAGCAATATCTTGTGGTGTAAAACTCATGCCAGAAAGGTTGTAGGAGGAGCGCTCTATAACTTCTTCCGTTGGGGCACGCATAATTTCTACCGCAGCTCTTACCGCGTCTTCCATATACATCATAGGTAGCTCTGTATCTTTACTTAAAAAACAATTGTAATTTTCACCTGCTACCGCTTTGTGAAAAATATCTATGGCATAATCTGTCGTACCACCGCCAGGTAATGTCTTCCATGAAATCAACCCTGGATACCTCATCGATCTAACATCTACACCATATTTTTGATGGTAATACTCACACCATCGCTCTCCAGTTTGTTTACTAATACCATAAACAGTAGTAGGCTCCATAATCGTGTGTTGCGGCGTGTCATGCTTAGGTGTCGTAGGTCCAAAAACGGCTATACTCGACGGCCAAAATATTTTATCGATCTTCCCTTCCTTTGCAAGATCTAATACATGCATCAAAGAATCCATGTTTAAACTCCATGCTTTTTTAGGAAACTTCTCCCCTGTAGCACTCAACATGGCTGCCATAAGATATACTTCATTAACTTCATAATGCAGACACACGTCTTCTATCTGACTTTTATTCATCGCATCTAACGCTTCAAAAGGTCCAGAAGCCATAATCTCTTCATTACCTTCCCGTATATCGCTAGCAATTACCTGCTCCCCACCATAAATCTCTCTCAATCTCATGGTAAGCTCTGTTCCTATCTGTCCACAAGCTCCTATTACTAATACTTTGGTTGCCATTTCTGTTTATTTGTCACAAAGATAAGAAGACCTTATTTGGGGAGTTGCTAGTTTTATTAGAGTTTTAATACTTATAGCATTTACCTCTTGTTGCATTAGTATGATCTCCATTCTATTTTTGTAAAATAAAGGTTTGTCCTGGTATAACTCAGAGTCCAAGTGCAAACACCACTAGCTTATAACCCCCTATTAAAATTCCTGCCTGTAACACTGAATCGAAAGTGCCTGACATATAATGCCTCTTTTTTATTCTTTTAATTATAAGCATATTTGCAATTCACCGTTATAAGATTATGCGACTCTCTATTTTTCTACTTTTTATATTACTAATGGCCTGCAAAACCACTTCTAATGAAGACGCGCCTAACCTAGAACAAATAGACTACACATCCATGAATTTGAGCACGTCAAAAATGACTCTCCTAAAAGATGCTCAGAAAAAAGCGCTAGAATGGGAATCCTTCCAAGACTTACTTACAGGTCTAGAGAATTATGATCATACTGCCAGAACGACCAATAAATTGATAGATCACGTAAATAACATGCTTTTAAATCCTGACGAAGCCTTCCAAGATCAAGCCATCTTTTCACGTATTAAAGTTTTAAAAACAAGATTGCACATCTATAAGTCTTACTTAAGTTACCGTATAAAAACCTCTTCTAAGTTAGAAGAAAAATACAACAACATCATCCTTGCCTTAGATGAACTACTAATTCAAATGAACTGGGAAGTCAATGAATTTAGTCAAAGTAATGACAAGCTTCTAGAAGATCTCAAAGCAGATATGGATCCAGAAGAAAAGTAATCCTATTAAAAGCTTAAAGATGTTATAGGTTCTTGAAAAGACAAATTCTTCCTCCTATAACTTTAAAGTGAGTTGAGCTACATTGAGTCTATCGAAGTATCAACCTGTCGAAGTAAACCGTCTTTTCTCTTTTACCAATGTTCTGTTTGTAATTTGAATTACAAGCGACAATGTATATGAAGAGTAGAAAGTATGATAAACTTCTCTTAATCCAGATAGAAAACCACTCCTGTCATTTAATTTTAGATCATGAGTCAACCATTACTTCAATTCACTAAAAAAGGAATTTATTGCAAGCCCGCTGGCGTTTATCTCGATCCATGGAAACCAGTAGCTAAAGCACTCATCACACATGGCCATGCAGACCATTCCCGATGGGGACACAAAAAGTACCTTACCCATAAGGATAACGTACCTATAATTAGTCACCGTCTGGGCGAGATCAACGTGTCGGGAGTCAATTATAATGAGGTTTTTTCCATCAACAATGTGAAATTCTCTTTTCACCCCGCCGGGCATATTCCAGGCTCTTCACAAATACGCGTCGAGCACCGAGGAGAAGTATGGGTTTTTACAGGTGATTATAAAACAGAAGCCGACGGTATTTCTACCGTCTACGAACCTGTAAAATGTGATACATTTATTACAGAATGCACCTTTGGATTACCCGCCTTTAAATGGCGACCTCAACAACTGGTCATGGATGACATCAACTTATGGTGTGCTCAAAACCATACAGAAAAGAAGACCTCAGTACTGTTTGCTTATTCTTTGGGAAAAGCACAACGTATCATCAAACATTTGGATACCAGCCAAATGAAGATTTACTGTCATGGAGCTGTCTATAAAATGACGGAAGTCTTGCGACAACAAATCAACTTTCCTCCTACTCATTTGATTACCAGAGAAACTACCAAAGAAGAACTAGCAGGTCATATGGTTATCGCACCACCTAGTGCTCATGGAAGTGCCTGGATGAAAAAAATGGTTCCATATGTCACAGCAAGTGCTAGTGGCTGGATGACTTTTAGAGGTGCCCGACGCAGAAGAGCCATCGATAAAGGATTTGTCCTTTCTGACCATTGCGACTGGGACGGATTGTTAGAAAGCATAGCAGCCACTGGCTGTGAAAATGTGATTACCACACACGGCTATCAAGAGATTTTTGCTCGATTCTTAAGAGAAGAAAAAGGACTCAACGCTATGAGTGAACGTACACAATACGAAGGAGAAAATTCTGAGTTGGGAGCTGATGAGAAAAATCAAGAGGAAAATACGGAGCAAAGCCAGGAAACTTCAAAATCGAGTTCCACATCAAACCTAGCGCCATGAAACAGTTTGCAGAACTCATACGCACCATAGACGGAACTAATAAAACCAACCTCAAAGTAGCTGCGCTTACCGAGTATTTCAAGACCGCAAATGAGGAAGATAAATTGTGGACCATTGCCATACTTTCTCACAGACGTCCCAAAAGACCGGTTAACACTACTTTGATGAGAGAATGGGCGACGCAAATAAGTGGTGTTCCCATGTGGCTGTTTGAAGAAAGTTACCATATTGTCGGCGATCTAGCTGAAACCATTGCACTCATTCTTCCTACCGCAAATGAATCTAGTGACAAAAGCCTTTCGCAAATCATTCAAGAGATTATAGAACTAAGATCCAAAGGAGATCTTGAGAAAAAAGAATACCTTCAAAAAAACTGGCTTCAACTCAATTATTACGAACGATTTGTTTTTAATAAAATACTCACTGGTGGTTTTAGGATAGGTGTTTCTCAAAAATTAATGACGCGAGCATTGGCTAATGCAACTGGAATAGATAAAGATGTGCTCGCTCATAAACTTATGGGAAGCTGGACGGGAGAAAACACCAGTTTTCAGGAGTTGGTTTATGAAGATAATGAAGTGGCCATGCGAGGCAAGCCTTATCCATTTTATCTCGCCTACGCGATTGAAGGAGAAATTAGCGATCTAAAGGATATCAATCAATGGAGCGCAGAGCACAAATGGGACGGCATCAGATCACAAACAATTATAAGAAGTAACGAGATTTTTGTGTGGTCCCGAGGGGAAGAATTAGTTACCGATAAGTATCCAGAATTTCAAAAGTTTCTAGATGTGATTCCTAATGGAACCGTGATCGATGGAGAGATCCTGCCTTTCAAAGATGGTGAAATTATGAACTTCAACGACCTACAAACCAGAATAGGCCGTAAAACAGTTGGTAAGAAGCTATTAAAGGATGTTCCCGTAGTTATTGTCGCTTACGACTTACTGGAATGGCAAGGAAAAGATTTGAGAGAGCAAACCTTTGAAAAACGCAGAGCAATACTGGATGAGTTGGTTTTAGACCTTCACAAAAAAGAAGAGGCCGTACCACAGGAGGAAAAAATACCATTGCTGCTTTCAGAAACCATGACCTTTAATTCCTGGGAAGAAATGGCGGCAGAGCGCAATCTAGCAAGAGAAAAACGATCAGAAGGATTGATGATCAAACGCAAAGACAGTCCCTATCTCGTAGGACGTAAAAAGGGCGACTGGTGGAAATGGAAAACAGATCCATTTTCAGTTGATGCAGTCCTGACTTATGCTATGCGTGGGCACGGAAGAAGGGCCAATTTATTTACCGACTATACTTTTGGACTTTGGCAAGATGGAGAGCTGGTCACGTTTGCAAAAGCCTATTCTGGACTTACTGATGCCGAATTCCGCAAGGTAGATGCATGGATCAAGAAAAACACCCTAGAACGATTCGGTCCAGTGAGATCAGTGACTCCACATCATGTATTTGAAATTGCTTTTGAAGGAATCGCACCTAGCAAAAGACACAAGTCTGGAGTAGCCACTAGATTTCCTAGGATCGTCCGGTGGCGGCCTGATAAACCTATGGAAGAAGCAAATACGCTAGATGATTTAAAGGCATTGATACCTTAATATCAGGGATTTCATTGAACTAATCGATAAATTCTGATACCCTAACCCCATTGTCCAGTAGGCATTTTACCAATCTCGATATTGCTTGGGAGAAAATCACTTGACCGATTTTACGCTTGTGCAAATACCAATCACTTATCGGTATTTTACATTCAAGAAATACTCCTAGCAAGGTTTTCTCTTGAGGCGGTACGTTAAGCCCGTCCAGGTAAAAAATAAGAATGAGCTGTTTTTGTAGTCAGGAGAAAAGACCGCTATAGCTGAAAGAAAATAGACTTCCCTGCAATTCACCTAACACAAAGAGCGTAATTAATCCCCCACTTATGATAGTGAGTAGGTAAGCCTCTAACTCACACGTCCCATCAAATCAATAGAGAAATCTTTCAATTCCTTTTTGTATGATTCACTAATGGAGAGTTGATCAATGATGCTTAGGGCTTTATTTGTATAAGATTTAATCGCTTCGAGCGTAGCTGCTGCCCCGCCACTTTCTTCAAAAAATACTTTTACTATTTCTTTCTTTTCCTCGATCTGATCTTCATTCATTTTTTCATGATCAAGAGCAAACCACTCCTTTAATTCGGTAGCGCAATGCTCATTTTCTATACTTCGCAAGTATAAATAAGTCTTCTTATTTCCTCTGATATCACCACCTACTTCTTTACCAAAAGTCTCTGGATCACCGAAGGCATCGAGGTAATCATCCATCAATTGAAAAGCAAGTCCTAAATGAATCCCGTAGTTGTAGATCAATTCTTGTTCTTTTTCATCTACACCAGCGATAATAGCTCCCATTTGAAGTGCAGCACCTACAAGAACCGATGTTTTTAATTTGATCATCAGCAAATATTCAGGAATAGTAACGTCATCACGAGTTTCAAAATCCACATCGTATTGCTGCCCTTCACATACTTCTAGCGCTGTTTTAGAAAAGACTTTAGTCAATTGGTGAAATTGATCTTTGTCATAGCTTTCCAAAAGACGGTAGGCCATAATCAACATGGCATCTCCAGAAAGTATCCCTGTGTTCACATCCCATTTTTTATGAACCGTTTCTTTCCCCCGACGCAGGTCTGCTGCGTCCATAATATCATCATGAAGCAAAGTGAAATTATGAAATACCTCAATAGCTACTCCAGCATCCAGAGCATCTTTGACTGATGCACCGTACATTTGAGCACTCATCAATGTCAGTAAAGGCCTTAATCGTTTCCCCCCTAATTCTAAGATATAATGAACTGGATCGTACAATCCTGCAGGTTCCTTTTCTGTAATCCTGTTCTTAAGGTGATCTAAAAAAATAATTCTAAGTTGGTCTATCGCGTTCATTTGGTAAAAATACTTCATGAAAAGCTCATTGCTGTAGGAAAAATAAAATGTCTTGTTAAATTATTGTAAAACTTAGGAAACTTTTAAAGTTTCTAAAGTTTCCATGTGGTATATTTGCGCTCTTTTGTAATATAAATGACTGATATCAGAGAACATATTTTAACGACCTCGCTCGATCTATTCCTAACCTTAGGCTTTAAAAGTGTGACTATGGATGAGATTGCAGCAAAATTGGGCATGAGTAAAAAAACCTTATACACGCACTTTAAGAATAAAGGAGAGCTGGTAAAGGAATCTTCTGTTCACTTGTGCGACCATATTTGTAACGGAGTAGATCAGATTATTGATGGAGAGACAGAAAATGCCATTGAAGAACTTTATACCGTAAAGAAATTTGTGATGGAGCACCTTAAAGGTGATGACACTTCTCCTATTTATCAACTTCAAAAATATTACCCAGAAGTACATCGGGAAGTCACTCAGATTCAATTTGACTTTATGGACAACTGCATTAAGAAAAATGTTTCTAAAGGAATGGAAAAAGGACTTTATAGAGATAACATAGATGCACATTTTATCGCGCGCATCTATTTTATTGGTATTCAGGGAATCAAAAACATTCACGTGTTTCCTCCACAAGATTTTCCCGTAAATAACCTTTACGATCAGTATTTAGAATACCACATCAGAGGTATTGTCACTCCGCAAGGGCGTAAAATTTTAAATAAAATAACCAACACAAACCACAATTAAATGAACTATAAATTTTTATGCGTTTGGGTTTTTAGTGTTCTCGCTTTCGCGAAAGCGTACCCACAACAAACCGCTAACCAAGACTCTTACAGCTTTACATTAGAAGAAGCTGTAAACTATGGATTAGAGCATAACTACCAAGCTGTTAATGCAAAAAGAGACATTGCAAAAGCGCTCAAGCAAAAATGGGAAACTACTGCGACTGGACTGCCACAAATAGATGGTAACGTAGATTATCAATACCAGATCAAGCAACCAATAACTCCTTTACCAGGAGAAATAATAGGTGGGACACCTGGAACATTTGTACCCGTAACTTTTGCACCTAGACAAAGTGCAGTTGTAACGGCAACTCTTAGACAATTGATCTTTGATGGTTCCTATATTGTGGCTTTGGAGGCTTCAAAAACTTTTTTAGACTTTTCTAAAAACGCAAATAATAAGACAAAACTTGAGGTAAGGAAAGGAATTATCAGTGCCTACGGCGGGGTGCTTCTCACTCAAGAAAATATAGAAATCATAGACCGCAACCTCACTGCCTTAACCAAGAATTTAGAAGAAACTACAAAAATCTACGAAAACGGACTTGCCGAGGAAGAAGATGTAGAACAATTGAAAATCACTAAATCACAGCTAGTAAATCAATGGAACGGTGCTAAGCGTCAAGAAGACATTGCCATGGATATGCTGAAACTAGCCTTGGGAATAAATTTACAAACGCCATTAAATCTTACCGATGACCTTGCTGTTCTTACTCTTAAAAACATGGATCCAAGCATAACTTTCAACTCTTTAAATTTAGAAAAAAATGCTGATTTCCAGATCGCGACTAATTTTACAGAGCAACGTAGACTGGAATACAAACTAGAAAAAGCCAAAGCACTGCCTAAACTTTCTGGATTTGTGAATTATGGAGTCAACTCTTTTAATGACGACTTCACTTTCTTAGATAGCGATAATAAGTGGTATGGTCAGTCCATTGCTGGTCTGAGTTTATCCGTTCCTATTTTTAGCTCCTTAGGAAGACAAGCAAGAACCGATCGTGCAAAAATAGCCTGGGATCAAGCTCTTACCGATCTGGATCGAGCTAGAGAAGAAATACGATTGACTTACCAGACGTCTCTTAACAATTATCAGACTGCTATAGACAATTACAGGACCAGTAAGGAAAACTTGAGACTAGCAGAACGTATTGAAAACAAAAACCAAATCAAGTTTAGAGAAGGTATTTCTTCCAGCTTTGATTTGAGACAAGCACAAACCCAATTGTACAGCACACAGGCAACTTATTTACAGAGTATGTTTGAAGTGATAACTGAAAAAGCAAATCTAGAAACCATTTTGAACACCCCTGAATTCACCAATCAAAAATAAAACTACCACAGAATTATATATCATGAAAAAATTAAGCATACTATTTATAGGTCTTTTTATTCTCACATCATGTGGTGATAAAGGACCAACAGTTGATGAACTTATCGCCACAGGTGACACAGAAATGATCGCTCAAAAGAAAACCGAGCTGCTCAATGCAAAAAAGGAACTCGAAAACGAAATCAGTTCCATTGAACAGTTCCTTGATAAAAACAGTGTTAAAAAAGACGGTGCGTTAGTTAGTATAAGAACGATTAACGACACTCTTTACAATCATTTTATAGAGCTTCAAGGAAGTGTAGATACCAAGCAAAACATCACTTTAATGCCAGAAATGGCAGGTGTACTTACTCATGTTTACGTGACAGAAGGACAACGAGTTTCTAAAGGACAGCGTCTTGCAAGAATAGATGATGGCGGTATCTCGCAAAATATTGAGCAAATGAAAGTACAGTCTCAACTAGCAAAAACGACTTATGAACGTCAAGAAAGACTTTGGAATCAAAAGATAGGTTCAGAAATCCAGTACCTACAGGCTAAAGCTAATTATGAGGCACAAGTAAATGCTATCAAGTCTATGCAGCAGCAACTGGCTAAAACAATAGTTACAGCACCTTTCTCTGGAGTTATAGATGACGTGATAACAGAACAAGGAAATACCGTAAGTCCAGGGATGACTGAAATATTGAGAATTGTCAACCTCGATAATATGTATATTGATGTGGAGGTTCCAGAAACCTACATCACTTCGGTAAATGAAGGGACAGATGTAGAGGTAGAGTTTCCCGTACTAGGAGAAACTTTGAAAAGTAAGGTAAGACAGACCAGCTCTTATATCAACCCGTCCAACCGTTCTTTTAATATCGAAATTCCGGTACCTAATAAAAATGGTCAGGTAAAACCTAATCTTACCGCTAGATTGAAAATCAACGATTATACGAGTAAAGGTGCCATTTTAATTCCTCTTGCTGTGATCAGTGAAAATCAAAATGGAGATCAATATGTCATGATTGCGACAGATCTACAAGTTGGAGATCAGTACGATACCGCTGTCGCGAAAAGGAAACTGGTAACGACTGGGAAAACCACAAAAAACATGATCGAGATTACAAGCGGTCTTGCAAAAGGAGATCATATTATTGTAGAAGGAGCTCGTAGCGTAAGAGAAGAACAACAAGTAAGAATCAAAAAAGCTTAATTACAATGGGACAGAAAAGTGAAAAAGAGTTTGGATTTTCCTCTTGGGCAATCAACAACTCTACCGTAATCTGGGTTCTAATAGGCTTAGTGCTTATTCTAGGAATTCAAGGATATTTTGCTATGCCTCGAGAAGATTTTCCGGAGGTAAAGGAAACTAAAATATACATCTCTAGCGTTTACCCAGGTAACACCGCCGAAGATATAGAGCGTCTTATTACAGACCCTTTAGAAGATAAATTAAAGAATATCTCGGGTGTTGCAGAGATCCTATCGACTTCACAAGAAGATTATTCCATCATTACCGTAGAATTTGAAGAAGGCTCTTTACTAGGCTCCAGCCTAACAGTAGAAGAAGCAAAGCAGAAGGTAAAGGATGAAATAGATGTAGAAACTTCTGGTGAAGACTGGCCTACATTCAATGGCGCTAAGATTGAACCAAATGTTTTTGACCTCAAAATGAGTGAAGAAGTGCCTATTATGAACATCAATCTACGTGGTGATTATACGGTACGAGAACTTAAAGTTTTTGCTGAATACCTGCAAGATGAGATTGAAAGCTTACAAGAAGTGAAAGAAGCAAGTATTAGAGGTGCTCAAGAACTTGAAGTGGAAATAGCAGTAGATATTTACAAAATGACCGCTGCCAAAGTTAGTTTTGACAATGTCATCAATGCAGTTCGTGGCGGAAACTCCACCATGAGTGCTGGTAATATCAAGACAGCAAGTCAACGACGTACGATTAGAATTCTAGGTGAAATTACAGATCCCGATCAACTAGAGCGTTTTGTGGTTAAGAATGAAAAAGGACCTATCTACCTTAAAGACATTGCAGATATAAACTTTAAAGAAGAAGACAAAACCACTTTTGCGAGAGAATCTGGTGAGCCAGTAGTGATGATAGACGTAAAAAAGCAGTCTGGTAAAAACATGATTACAGCTGCAGAAGGCGTTAGAAAAATTGTAGCAGAATCCCAAGAAAATGGAAATATCCCCCAAAACGTAGATATTTCAATTACTAATGACGGTTCCAGCCGTACGTTAAATCAAGTAGATGATCTGGTCAACAACATCATCTTTGGAGTAATTCTAGTAGTTACCGTATTGATGTTCTTTTTAGGATTTAGGAATGCCCTTTTTGTAGGATTTGCGATTCCTATGTCTATGTTAATGAGTTTTATTATCCTCAATTTCTTAGGCTATACTTTGAATACCATGATTCTTTTTGCCATGATTATGGGATTAGGAATGCTGGTAGATAATGGTATTGTAGTGGTCGAAAACGTCTATAGATTGATGGACGAAGAAGGAATGTCGCGTATCAAAGCGGCAAAGATAGGAATTGGCGAGATTGCAGTTCCTATTATCATTTCTACCTTAACTACGGTAGCAGCATTTGTACCTATAGGTTTATGGCCAGGCGTAATGGGAGAATTTATGAAGTACTTCCCTATTACCTTGTCTGTCGTATTAGGAAGTTCGCTTGTAGTAGCAATTTTCTTCAATTCCATGTTGGTTTCTAAATACATGAGTATTGATGAAAAGAACATTCCGCTTAAAAAACTAGGACTTATTACCTTAGTAATGGGTGGGATTGGTGTCTTGATTTTACTTTTTGGCGGTGCGGTAAGAGGCATAGGCTCTGTGATGGTTGTGACCGTGATTTTATTATGGTTGTATAAATATGTTGTAAAAGGAGCAACTCTCTATTTCCAACGCAGGATGTTGAAATGGTTAGATAATGCTTATGAACGTTTCCTAAGATTTGCATTAAGAGGTAAGAAACCTTATTTCTTTACGGCTGGAATGACAGTCATGTTCTTTGGTGTTCTAGCTTTATATTTTGGATGGTCCGTAGGTACTGGTCGTACCAAAGTAGAGTTCTTCCCAGAAAATAAGCCTAACCAGATCATGGTATACATAGAGTATCCTCAAGGTACTTCTATTTCCAAGACAAATAAAACCACTAAAGAAATTGAAAGCGTCGTTTACGATGTGATCAATCAAGAGATGTACCTAGAAGATGGCAGGAACTTTTTAGTAGAAAGTACCGTATCACAGGTAGGTGAAGGAGCTGGAAATCCCCAAACCGATGGAGGTAGCGCCGCTGAGATGCCTAACAAAGGGAAGATTACCGCCTCTATGCGAGAATACAAATACCGCAATGGAGCTGACAGTGAGGTATTGCGCAAAAAGATTCAAGAAGCAGTGCAAGGCAAGTTCCCAGGTATTGCGATAAGTGTTGAAAAAGATGCCGCTGGTCCACCAGCAGGATACCCAATCAATGTAGAGCTTCAAGGAGATAACTACGAAGAGTTGATCGTTACTGCAGAGCGTATGGTAAAATTCCTAAACGAAAAAAATATTGCTCCAGTAGATGAATTAAAGATAGACGTGAATAAAAGTAAACCCGCACTGCAAGTTAAAGTAGATCGTGAAAAAGCTGGAGAATTAGGAATTAGTGCCAGCCAAGTAGGAATGCAATTGCGTCGTTCTATATTTGGTGAAAAAGCTGGTATTTATAAAAAAGACGGTGAAGATTACGATATCTATGTGCGTTTTAATGAAGAGAACCGCTACGACCGCAGCTCGTTGTTTAATCAACGTATTACCTTCAGAGATATGGCATCTGGTCAGGTATTAGAAGTTCCTGTTAGTTCGGTGACGACACAAGAAAATGTTTCCGGATTTAGCGCGATTAAACATAAAGACAATCAGCGTGTCGTAACTGTATATAGTGCCTTAAAACCTGGTTTTACTGATGCTGGAGCAGCGGTTGCTCAAATACAGAACGAGATGCTGGACTTTGAAGATCTTTCTGACAACATCAACATAGATTACACAGGACAACTAGAAGAACAGAATAAGCAACAAGAATTCCTTCTATCTGCTTTAGGTTTTGGTCTGCTATCCATATTTTTCATTTTAATTTTCCAATTTGGTGGTATCTCTAAACCAACGATCATCATGATCTCGATATTCTTAAGTTTTATAGGAGTATTCTTAGGACTGATGATCACGGGATGGCCATTTGTAATCATGATGACCATGATGGGTATCATATCTCTTGCTGGTATTGTAGTTAACAATAGTGTGGTACTGATCGACTACGTAGATATTTTAAAACTGCGTAGAAAAGAAGAATTAGGAATAGATGATGACAAGCACCTTATCAGTAAAGAAGATGCTTTTACAGCAATAGTACAGGCAGGAAAAGCGCGTTTGCGCCCGGTAATCTTAACTGCTATCACTACAGTATTAGGTTTGATACCACTTGCTATAGGTTTCAACATCGACTTCTTTAGTTTGTTTAGTACAGGCAATCCTAATATATATATGGGTGGAGATAACGTTATTTTCTGGGGACCTCTAGCCTGGACCGTAATCTTCGGTTTGTTATTTGCTACGTTCCTGACTTTAATAATCATACCTGTTCTATTGTATTTGGTACATAGAGCAAAATTAAGGTTCCAGCGATTTAAAAATCCAGTAAAAGTAAAAGCACAAAATGATCCTTCAGATATTAAGGAAGAAGAACAAGTAGCTTAAGCTATTTCAGTGGAGTTAAAAAGGCATTTATCTAAAGGTAAATGCCTTTTTTTATGCTCGTCAAGAAGCCGTTTAAAAGTGTGATAAAGTGAACTCTACTTCTAATTATTTGTGGATCACAAGCAACCAACTTAAGCCTGAGCTGTTATAGGTGTTGGTAGTTTTTATATACTAATTATTTGAATACCGCTTTCGCGAAAGCGGAACACTTCTACACTTTATTCTTCACATGCATTGAATATAGAGCTCAGCCACTTGTGTGAAGCTTAAGGGAATTGTTATTAGGCTTTCTTTTAAGCCAAAACTGTTTTACCGCAAGGCAATTAGAAAAGAAAATCTTTGATTTCTATAAATTAAAATAGTGTTCCCCTAACTTACAGACGTAAAAAAACCAACTCGTTAAAGTCGGTTTTTAATTTTATTGAAAAGCGTTCTAAGGTATAGGTTCCGATTTAGAAGCATCAAACTCTCGGTAATATTGCTCCACAATCTGAATAGTTTCCTTCATCAAATCTCGTGTTTCTAATAAAAGACTGAAATACAAGGTGGTATTTTTAGGTGATTCGTCATCATCCTTAGTACGTTTTACTTGTTTGTCAATTTTTTCATTAACCAAAGTAATGAGCTCGCGTTTTTCAAGAATAATAGCCTCTAAACTATTAAAGTCTTTGGTGTTAAAGATTTCTTGTGCATCGTCAAATATCTCGTGAATGCGCAGTATGATCTCTTTAAGATCTTTGATCTGAGTGAATTTTAAGCTTTTGTGATTATTGCTGATGTGCGTGTTACTCGCTTTAGAGATGTAGTCTAGTGACTGAGAAATATCTTGAAGATTACCTAGTACATCTATATAGAATTTACTCGCGCCCAAATTCTGATCATCTAAATTTTTAATAAAGAAAAAGATATTGTTACGTAATTCGTCTATCTCTCCGGCAAGTTTTTTACTTTCCTTTTTAGAGGCTTTTAAAATAGACAGATCTTGTGCAATTAAACCGTCTAAGGTGTTCTTATAAATACGTTTAGAACGTTTAAAAACAGTCGCCACGTTGTCAGAGCTTTCATTGATAATACCTTGAATGGTCTTGCTTTCTGCTTTTTGAAGTTGGTCCGTTACCTTTTGCTCTTTTTGGGATTTTTTATGACCAATAAAACTGCGTATAATTAGCAAAACTGCCAGAGTAACTAAAGCTACAACGGCGTACATTCCGCCTAGATAAATAAGGTAAGCAAAAACAGCTGCTGCTGTAAATGCACTAAAGGCGGTAAAAAACCATCCTCCTATAACGTTCAATACTCCTGCGATTCTATACACAGCACTTTCAGTACCCCAAGCTCTGTCTGCAAGTGAAGTTCCCATGGCTACCATAAAGGTCACATAGGTAGTAGAAAGAGGTAATTTATAAGAAGTAGCTATGGAAATAAGCACGCTGGCAACCATAAGGTTTACTGATGCACGTACATAATCAAATGCAGGTTTATCAGCATGTTTTGGAATTACAGCAGGAACTGGAAGCTTTTCAAATCGAGAAGAAATATAGTTTGCTGTTCTTTCTGGGATAACTTGTTTAACGCCTTCAGCAACATACAAAGAATAGCGCACTAAAAATCTAGATAAAAAATTAGACTGGAAACGCTCTGTTCCAGAATCTTGTCTGGCGAGATCTACTGAGGTTTTTACAACAGCTTGTGCCTTTGATGAAAACCAAAGAGTTGCTACCATGATTAACCCTGCAACTACAAGCAACCATTTATTAGATGGTAATTGACCACTCAAGAAACTCATACCGATTTCATTTGCTGGAAGACCAGTTCCTTCAGCATATTCCCAAGCTTGGTAAGCACCTATAGGAACTCCTATAAAGTTAACTAAATCGTTTCCTGCAAAGGCCATGGCAAGACCAAAGGTCCCTAAAATAATAATCAGTTTATAAATATCCCACTTGAAAGCGTAAACGTAGATAAAACTAAAAATAGTCCAGATTAAAAAGGCAACACCTATAAAAGTTTGCACATTAGTTGTAGCTATAAATTCCGTTACGGCACCTAAGTCTGCTCCTTTAAGACCTTTAAAAATGATAAAATAAAAAAGACTGGTAAGGGATACTCCTCCAAAAATAGCTGCTAGAAACGGAGGCCTCCCTTCATAATTAAAGGTGAGTAACAATCTAGAAAAAAATTGAACCAATCCACCAATAACAAAAGCAATAACCACAGAAAGTAAGATTCCTAAAATAATTTCTAGTGCGGTATCAGACGCAATATATTTTCCTAAATCCAATAAAGTTTCAGAATCATTTTCATTGATCTTGATAATAGACATACATACCGCTGCTCCTAATAATTCAAAAACTATAGAAACTGTTGTTGATGTAGGTAATCCTATACTATTAAAAAAGTCCAACAGTAAAATATCAGTAATCATAACTGCCATAAAAATGATCATGACTTCATCAAAATAGAATTCGCCAGGAACAAAAATCCCTTTACGAGCCACTTCCATCATACCACTAGAAGAAAGCGCACCAAAGGCTATTCCCACACTTGCAATAATCATAATAGTTTTAAAACTGATGGCTTTAGAACCTATGGCACTGTTTAAAAAGTTAACGGCATCATTACTCACTCCTACTACAAGATCTGTAACAGCAAGTCCCGCAAGAATGATAAGCATGTAAATATAAATATCTGACATTTCTTTTGTTTAATCAATTTGCAAAAGTCGGCTATCTGCCTCTATTAAATGTTATGCTACTGTTATCAATAAAGCTGTTTGTTGATGATTCCGCTTTCGCAAAAGCGGAATAATACAAAGCCTTGTAACGCAAAAAAGGCCACTCGATAGAGCAGCCTTTTGAAAAGATCTTGAATTTTTTATTAAAATTTAATTCCATAACTTAAAGAGAATGATGTCTCTGGACTACGGAATGAGAACGTTCTATTTTCTGCACCAAAAAACTCATATTCACTCTCTACGTCGTCTCCTAGTATATTTTCAACTTTAATACCAAAACTATGCTTGATTTTATCTCCAAACGTTTTGTTTGCCGTTAAATTCAACGAGTTAAAAGGTAGTGTGTACACATCAGGTATATCACCAGATCCTACAATCTGTAGGGTTCTTCCTTGGACATTAAAAAAGGCTCCTACTCTTAAATCATTTTCTGTTTCATAGACTAAACCGGTATTAATAAGATAAGGCGATTGACCTTGGAGCGGGCGTGTATCATCTAATGTCTCACCATCACGTAAGGTATCCCTTCTATTTGCTTCTTCATCTTCACTATAATTTTGTTGTGAATCGATGATGGAAACATTTAAAGTCGCATTGAAATTCTTAAGGCTAGAAGTTAAAAAACCTAGGTTCTTTCTCACCTCTATTTCTGCCCCTAAAACTGTTGCATTACCTAAGTTCAAAGGTGTGAACTGACCTTCAGCCTCTCTAATAAAACTAAGTTCTATAGGATCAGTAAAGTCTTTATAAAAAGTACTAAAGGCAAAGAAATCACTTCCTACTCCATACTTTTCAATTCTTAAATCGATATTATTAATATAGGTAGGCTGTATGTCTCTATTACCAATAAAGAAAAAGTTGGAAACTGGATCAAAAATCTCTGCATCAGACGCCTCTTTAAAAGATGGTCTTGCCGTAGTTCTAGAATAAGAACCTCTTAGCTTAAAACTTCTAGCCTCATTTAAATCATAAATTAGGTTAAGACTTGGAAAAAGATCTGCCTTATCAATGAATTTTGCATTATCAGAGATTTCTCCTTGTTGGTTTTGCCCGGTATAATTTAAATCGAATTTCTCAAATCTTAATCCTACAATCGATTTTAAACGTTTGGTAAGTTGAAATTCATCAGAAACATATGCACTACCAATGGTGATTTGAGAATCAAAATTATTAGTTATATTAAAGTCTGATCTTACTGCAACACCAGATCCTGTAGCTGGATCATAAATATTCGCTGGATCTAAAATTTGATTTGGGTCACCATTAAATTGGGAACTTTGAAAGTCTTGAAGGATAAAAGAATATTGATCCACAGCAAAATTTCTGTTCTTATAAATATAACCTGCACCAAATCTTAATTTTGCAGATTCAGAAAACAACTGATGCTTTTTTGTGAAGTCTAATCTCGATGCTAGATTGATTTCTTCTAATTCTCTGAATAATCGAGTAGGATCACCAGCTTCTGAAGGCTCAATAGTAGGAGCCCCTCCATCTATTCTAAAAGGGGTAGTTCTAAAATCTTTATCATTAACTCTAGAAAGAGTAGGAGCTATTTTCCATTCTGTATTCCAAGAGCCGTCCTGATTTGCATGCTCTCCAGATATCAATACGTTAGTTAAAGATCTTTCTGTATAAGTAAGTACATCTTTTTTAATCTGGTTAGAAGAACGCTCTGCATTTTCTTGAAAAATAAGTGCTGCATTAGATTCTCCATTTTGAATATGAAGTAAGTTAATACGATACTTAGAAAATTCAGTTTTGTAGGTTACCCCAAGCAATCCATTTAATAGAACATTGTTTGTCCCTATAGACCCTTGCTGAGTTCTGTCTACTCGAGGGTCATTATTTGAAGTGTCAGCTCTTTTTCTAAATACTTGACCGTCTACAAAGTTGTCGTAAAACTCAGTTTCATTTTTGTAAGCAAGAGAAGCTGTAAAACCTAAGGCATTACCACTTTCAAATTTATACTTATTTCCACCAGCAAAACTAAAACCAAAATCCATGAAACTTTTTTCTCTCATAGCAGCAAGCTCTGGATTAAAACTCTGGGTAAGTGTTCTTACGAAAGCTCCATCTTGTTGTAACAGTGGTATGGTCGTACCTATCGCAATTGGCGAATCTCTAACACCATTATCAAACCCTAAAAAATCAGTACTACTACCATTGTAGCTTAAATAATCATCGTTAAAATGCATTTGCGGATTATAACCTAAACTTAAATTAATGGAGTATTCCTCACTAGAAGGGATATCTTTAGTTAGAATATCAACAATACCTCCAGTAAAATCAGATGTTAAGTCTGCGGTTGCAGATTTTTTAACTTGAATATTTTCAATAACACCTGTAGGGAAAATATCTAATTGCAAAGCATTCCTATCAGGATCTAGTCCAGGAACTTCCATTCCGTTCAGTAACGTTTTAGTATATCGATCCCCTAAACCTCTTACATAAACAAATTTTCCATCTTGAACAGATACACCAGGTACTGCCTTTACAGCACTAGCTACATTTGATGAACCAGATTTTTTGATAGACTCAGAAGATAATCCATCCAACACAACAGTTGCGTTCTTTTGTACATCTAGCACTGCCTTTTCAGAATTTTGCCTTTTTGTAACTGTTATTACAATACTTTCTAGTGCATCAGCAGCAGAGGTTAGTGTAACATCTAAATTTGTTACTTCTCCAGATTTAATAACAACATCTGTGATTTCTTTAGTGCTATACCCTACAAATGTAAAGACTATGGTATAAGTTCCAGGAGGCATTTCAATGGAATATTTTCCATCAAAATCTGAAGCAGACCCATAGTTCGTATTTTTTGCAGAGACGTTTGCAAAAGCAAGAAAATCATTAAAGTCTCCATCTATAATTTTACCAGATAATGTGCCGTTTTGTCCAAATGATAAAAAGAAACCTAAAAAGAAGATAGCAAGTACTAAAACTTTAGAATTTTGCATTATGAAATATTTATATCTTTAAATTGAAAAAATGCCCATCATATTTTTTATGATGAGCATTGTTATTTTGTTTATGGCTAATATTAGAAACCTAATCCCGCAGTAACGTTAGAATAAGTCCATGAAAAAGCAGATAAATCAGCTCCTCCACTTGTACCAGCGCTTGCCCAAGCAGCAGCATCTGTTGTGAATGTTGTTATTGTTGATTCAGCGATATCATTTGAATCATCACTATCATCACAGTTTTGTGCACAACCTACTTTTTCAACAAAAACTTGATTTGCAGTAGCAACTCCTACTGGCAAATTAATTACCCAATTTGTAAAAATAAGATCTCCATCTAAATAGTTTTGGGAAACACCATTGTTATCTAGCTCTACATCACTGGAAGCTTTAAAACCAGTTGCATAAACATTATTAGTAGTTCCTTGTGCTCTACTTCTATAATCTGCATATTCACCATTAGGCGTATTTGCATTTCCAAAAATGGTAGCATTGTTGATAGTAAATGAACCTGTAAGAGAACCTTCTGGACCATCAATTTCAAAAGCATGGTCAGAGATATCACCTAAAACAACTCCTGCATTAGTAATAGTACCTGAATATGCCTGATCGATATCGATAGCATCATCTCCTACTGCCCACACAAATAAGTTGCTTGCATTAACAGTACCACCGAAAAATTCGATACCATCATCTACATTTGCAACCACTTCAATATTTGAGATAGTAGTACCAGAACCTACACCACCTAGAGTTAAACCGTTAATTTCATTTCCTTCACCTATATTAGTTCCTCCATGACGAATAGAAACATAGTTCAATACTCCAGAGTTATCAGCAGCGTTAGAACCTCCATACAATCCGTTAATATCACTTGCAGGAATACCTTCAATTTGAGCAGCAGCAACATCACCTCTTAATGAACTAGGCGCATTACCTAAAACGATAATTCCACCCCAAAGACCACGATCATTTTGGGTTAAATTAGAACCACTGGTCTGACCTAAAGCAATATCATCTGCGATACTAGTAAAAACAATAGGGTTACTAGCTGTTCCATTTGCTTGGATGGAACCACCTCTTGCAACAATTAATACAGAAGCATTTGCCCCTTGACCTGGCAATCCTTTAATGATTGTTCCTGGCTCTATTGTTAATACTGCACCACTAGCAACCGTTGCTCTACCTTGTAAGTTCCAGATACGATCGTTAGTAAGTGTTTTGTTTTCTGTAATTAATCCAGAAATTTGATTGTCTGACACATCTGGGCCAGTAATCGGATTATCATCATCACCACAACTAGAAAGAGTTAGAGCGGCAACAGCTAACATTGAAATAAATAATTTTTTCATCTTTTTTGATTTTTTTTGATTTTTTTTTATCAGATTGACAATGCAAAGAAAAGTTTAAAGTTCATGATACAAGTTATTGGCAGATTATCAAACTAAATGAAATGATTAAATTACCGTTAACCGTGTTACGTTAAGGTTAATTAGATTGAATTATTATTGAATTACCTTGCACAAAACTCTAAACAAATGAACTGGCAGCAATTACTATCTCTTAAAAGATATGGCGACTCACAACCTAGGCTTAGAGCGCAACAAGATGAATTAAGGTTGGGCTTTGAAGTAGATTATGACCGGGTCATTTTCTCTCAGCACTTCAGATCCCTTCAGGACAAAACTCAAGTCATCCCTTTAAGTCAGACAGGATTTGTTCATACCCGACTTACGCACAGTCTAGAAGTAAGCGTTGTAGGTCGCTCTCTAGGAAGAATGGCTGGTCAACGTATTCTAGAAAAGCATCCTGATCTACAGGCGGCTGGGTATAAACAACAGGATTTTGGCGCTATAGTTGCCGCAGCGGCTTTGGCCCATGATATAGGAAATCCACCTTTCGGTCATAGTGGAGAAAAAGCTATAGGCAGTTATTTTAAGACTGGACCAGGAGCTGAGATCATTAGTACGCTTTCGCGAAAGCAACAACAAGACCTGCTCTCATACGAAGGAAATGCAAATGGATACCGATTATTAAATCTCGATAGTCCAGGGACCTCTGGCGGGTTAAGACTTTCCTATGCCACCTTAGGAGCTTTTATCAAGTACCCAAAAGAATCGCTCCCGTACCGACCTACCAAACACATTTCGCAAAAAAAATACGGCATCTTTCAAGCAGATTTAGTTCATTTTAAAGATGTAGCAACCGAACTAGGACTCGTAAACAACGATAGTACAGAGGAGACTCATTACCGACATCCACTCACTTATCTGGTAGAAGCTGCAGATGATATTTGTTACACCATCATTGATTTTGAAGACGGTATAAATTTAGGCTGGATCAGTGAAGATCACGCGCTAGAACAATTAATCAAGCTGGTTAGAGATACGATTAGAACGGAGGTTTATACCCAGTTATCAACTACTTCAGAGCGATTGTCTTATCTGAGATCACTAGCTATAAACAACCTTATAACAGACTGTATCTCTATATTTATGGAACATGAAGAGGCTATATTAGCTGGTAATTTTCCTCATGCACTCACCGATAAGTCCAAATACAAAGCGCAAATTGAAGACATTCTCAGCATTACCGTTGATAAGGTTTATACTAATGAAGAAGTCGTTCAAAAAGAAATTGCTGGGTATAAAATTCTTCAAGATATTTTAAATGCCGTTATCAAAGCCAGTATCAACGATTTTGAGGAAATGACAAGTTCCTACGATCAATTAATTCTTAAATCTTGTAAAGGTCTTAGGTTAAGCGGGACTGATAAGTATGAACGTATATTAGACGTTTGTGGTTATGTCGCTTCTCTTACAGACAGTAAGTCCATTGCTTTATTTGAAGTGATCAATGGTAAAATTTAAAATAAAACCTCTCAATTGTCTTAACTTTAAGGCATTAATACCCATCAGATGAATAAAAAACTAATTGTTTCAAGTATTCTAGTCTTTACAGTTGCTGTAATTAGCTTATTTGTTTTTAATAAAGAAGAAAAAGGAATAGAAGAGGCTAGAGCGCTCCACAGGCAACTGTTAGAAAACAGTCCTTTTAGGGAAACTATAAAACTTTCAAGAGCCGAACGTAAAGCACTTTCATTACCACCTAACGCTTATAATGAGCGTATGTGGGAACTGACCATGAATCCTACGACAGGGATACCAACTCCATATAAGGTAAAAAGCATAGCTACCGATATAGTGAAAAGTGCCCCTGGTTCTAACTCGAGAGCGTGGGAAGAAAGAGGACCTTCTAATATAGGAGGAAGAACGAGAGTGGTATTTTACGATCCTAATGACCTAGGAGCAAATAACGGAGATGGCACAGATTACAACAGAGTATTTGCCGGCGGTGTAGGTGGCGGTTTATGGGTGAATAACGACATCACTGATATTAATTCTGTATGGACTATAATTCCTGGCCTTGCAGCAAATCTAAATGTAAGCGCTTATGCGATAGACCCTAATGATTCCATGACCTTTTATATAGGAACAGGTGAACAATATACTGCGGGTGCAGCTGTAGGGAATGGCCTTTATAAAACTATTGATGGAGGAAGCACTTGGGTCAACGTACCTATTACTCCTGCTGGACCAGGAAATTTAAGTGCTCCTGCTAATTTGTTTACCGCTGGGATTTTCTTTATTACCGATGTCATCGTATGGGATAACAATGGAACTAGTGAAGTCTTTGTAGGCGTAGGCTCTACCATTTATGGATCACCCAACTTCAACATATCTAATCCAAATAATATTTTAGGAGCTCAAAATGCAGGACTTTATAGAAGCCCAGACAATGGACCGAGCTGGTCGCGAGTAGAAAACACGTCTATGGAATATTTATTTGGTGGTCAGACATTTTATGTAGCTCCAAATGATTTTGAATTAAGTGCTAATAATCAACTTTATATGGGTACGATTTCAGTGCCCGGAACAAATAGTGGCGGCGGTCGTTTGTACCAATCTACAGATGGACTCAACTGGAATCTTCAAAGTACCATTACAGGTGGTGACCGTATTGAAATTGCTGCGTCTTCAACAAATCAAAATCTATTTTATATAGCAGCACAAGTAGCTGGTGAAGGAAACTTATATCAAAGCATCGATGCCTTAATGACCACTACCCCAATCAATGAACCTAATGATGCAGATAGCTCCATCCCTCCCACCGATTTTACAAGAGGACAAGCATTTTATGATTTAGTGATAGAAGTAGATCCTAGTAATGATCAAATCATTTATGCCGGAGGAATCGATTCCTTTAGATCTACAAATGGAGGTAACACCTGGAACCAAATCTCTAAATGGGTCAATGCATTTGGACTTGAAAATTTAAACATCCCTTTTGTACATGCTGATATCCACGCATTGACTTTCCACCCAACAGACCCCAATCAAGGCGTCATAGGAAGCGATGGTGGCGTTTCTTGGGCAAACTCTTTTAGCGCTGCTGACTTATCGACCACTGCAATTCTAACTAGAAATAACGGTTATAATGTGACACAATTCTACTATGGCAGCATAGCTTCCAATATTGGTGCAGGAGATGATCTCGTAGGCGGCTCACAAGACAATGGTACTTTGGCTATAGATAATGCATCAGCTGGAATGAATAATTTTATTACGGAGCTAGGCGGAGATGGCGGGCACGTGGCAATAGATGATGCAGGTGGGTATGCCATAATTACATCACAGTACAACAACCACAGATACGTGAGCTATCCTAATTATAACTTTAGTTATTGCATCGCTACTTTTAATTGTGGAGATGGTGGTAGCAATGCTGATGGCGACTTTATCAATGTAGCAGAACTGGATAGTAATTTAGACTACTTGTACTCGAATAGCAAAAACTTTAGCGGCAATAATGCCATAGACGCCTGTCAATTATTTGCTAACGCAGCAGCTTGTAACACCATAACAAATTTTCTAATAACTTCTAACCGACCCACGGCCATGAAAGTATCTCCTTACACACTCTCCAGCACAACGCTATTAGTAGGAACTGAATTATCTACTCTGGCAGTAGTTACTAATGCAAATACTACAAATCCGCAATGGACTGCTATTACAGGGCCTAACTTTCTTGGTAGTATTTCAGACGTCGAATTTGGAACTAGTGAGCAAGAAATATATGTTACTATGCACAATTACGGTGTACAAAACATATGGTATACTGCTGATGGAGGAACGACTTGGAGTGGAAAAGAAGGCAACTTGCCAGACCTACCCGTAAAAGCCATTCTCGCAAACCCGTTGTTACCTGGCGAGGTAATTATAGGTACAGAAGCAGGTATATATGCTACGAGCGATTTTAACAGTGTCAGTCCTACATGGCAACCGCTTATCAACGGAATGACTAATGTGAAAGTAGTGGACCTGGATCTCAGAACAGCCGATAATACCATACTTGCCACAACTCATGGTCGCGGAATGTTTACAGGAACTTTTGATACCTTGAGCATCTCTGAGTTTGACACAAATGATCTAGGGATTAAAATCTACCCTACTGTTTCTAATGGAGCGATAACTATTACTTCTAGTCAAGACCTAGCTAAAACTAGTATTCAGATATTTAATCTAAGCGGTCAGCAGGTGTTTGAAACGGAAAAAAACTTAAGTTCTAATGAGACAAGCTTGCAGCTTGACATACGTTCAGGTTTATACCTAATGAAACTGACCACAAATGGTCGTTCTCAAACAGAGAAGATTATTATTGAATAAGGCTTAATTTAATATTTTGATCAATTTCAAAATAGCCTCATAATCGATTCCTGCCATTTTATGCAAGTCGGCTGTAGGGCCGTGTTCTATAAAAGCATCTGGAATGCCTCGTTTATGAATGGTTCCTTGGTACGCTTTCGCGAAAGCGAGATCGCAAACAACACTTCCCAAACCACCTACTACCGTGCCATCTTCTATAGTAATAATGTGATCATGACCTTTAAAAATAGCTTCTAAAGCTTTAGAATCAATAGGCTTTAAAAAACGAATATCTAAGTGAGTTACCTCTAGGTTTTCTTTTTCCAACAACTCTTCTATCATCGTCCCGATAGGACCAATACTGATAACAGCTATATGTTTACCCTTCTTAAGAAGCCTAGAAGAGCCTATTTCAATAGGTGTAAAAGCTTGTTGCCAGTTCAGAATCTTACCACGACCACGCGGGTACCTGATGGCTATAGGCAACTCCAACCCTTGAGAAGCAGTAAACATCATATTTCTCATTTCTACAGCATCCATAGGCGCTGCAATGATCATGTCCGGAATACAATTCAAATAAGCGAGGTCAAACACACCGTGATGGGTTGCACCATCTTGACCTACTATTCCTGCCCTATCAAGACAAAAAATGACTGGCAATTTCTGTAGGGCAACATCGTGGATCACCTGATCGTAGGCACGCTGTAAAAAAGTAGAATAGACGTTACAAAAAGGTACCAAGCCTTGAGTAGCCATTCCTGCTGCAAGGGTTACGGCATGCTGCTCTGCAATCCCTACGTCAAATGCACGATCTGGAATCGCTTCCATCATGATTTTCATAGAACTTCCTGTAGGCATGGCTGGTGTTATCCCAACTATTTTTTTATTTGCTCTAGCCAACTCCACTATAGTATGGCCAAATACATCTTGGAATTTAGGCGGTAATTTACTGGTATCACTAGCAGGAATTTCTCCTGTAATCTTGTCAAATTTTCCTGGTGCATGATAACGCACCTGATCGATTTCAGCTTGTTTTAAGCCTTTACCTTTTACCGTTCTCACATGTAAAAGCCGCGGTCCTTTTAAGTCTTTTTGTCGTTCTAGTTCTTTAAGCAAGGAGGCTAAATCGTGACCGTCAATAGGACCTGAATAATCAAAATTAAGAGATTCAAAGATATTATCGCGACCTGTTTCTTTTCCAGATTTAGTCTTTGTTAAATAGTCTTTTAATGCGCCCACACTAGGATCAATTCCTATAGCATTATCATTGAGAACAACCAGAAGATCTGCACCGCTTACCCCTGCGTGATTTAAAGCTTCAAACGCCATACCGCTGGCGATACTCGCATCGCCTACTACCGCAATGTGTTTTCTATCTTCTTTCTTTAAGGCGCTCGCCATTGCCATTCCAAGCGCAGCACTGATAGAGGTGGAGCTATGACCGGTTCCAAAGGTGTCGTACACGCTTTCTGAACGTTTAGGGAAACCCGAGATGCCGCCTAGGTCTCTATTGGTATGAAAAACCTCCCTACGACCTGTTAGAATTTTATGTCCATAAGCTTGATGACCAACGTCCCAAACCAATTGATCTACCGGAGTATGGAATACATAATGTAAGGCAATGGTCAATTCTACCACTCCTAAGCTTGCTCCTAAATGTCCTTCTTTTGCCGCCACTATATCAATTATAAAAGCTCTCAATTCTTGAGCAATTGCAGGCAGATCGCTTTTGGGCAAGCGTCTTAAATCGGCAGGATCGTTAATGGTAGCAAGTAAATTCTTAGACATATTCAAAGGTAAGATGATTTATCAATTTGTTGAATTAATGAATTGGTAATTTGTTGATGGACTATTGCTATAATTCGATCGGTTATTATTGATCAATTCAAAAACGGGAGTTTATTACTCCTTTTCAAAAATGATAGGCAACGCATACATGACAGCTACTTTATTGTCGTCATAATCTTTTCCAGGTCTAAAATTTGGCAAAGTTCTTAAAACTCTAAACGCCTCTATTTCTAAAACTTTATATTTTGCTTTAACTTTTATATCAACGATCTGACCAGTCGTATCAATTTTAAATTGAGTAGAAATTTTATGCCTTCCTAATATAGTTGTATCAAGAACCTTCTTATTAAAATTAATTTCTACAAATTCCTGAATGTTATCGCTAAAAGATTTTCTTCTTTCTTCTTTAGTTAAAGTTTTAGGAGTATTCGGGAATTGAGGTGGATGTTGAACTATAGCAAAAGGTACTTCATTTGAATAGTGATCTTCTAAAACCATTACTCCTTCTATTGAGACAATTTCTCCTGTTGTCATAACAATAACTGGCGGCGATGGTGGCGCATTTAATCTGCCAGTAATTGGGATTTCTTCATCGATATTATGATCAAGATTATCGTTGATAGATAATGGTTTATCCTTGGAGTTTTTTGCTGTAGAATCAATAATCTCTATCGCATCGATCTTTTGCTTCGTTCCATTATCTGAAACACAACTCAACAAAGTTGTACCCATGACTATTAATAATGCTAGGGCAAAAAACCGAGTTGAAAATCGCAGCTGATAAATCGTTGTTGCTGGGATTTTTAAAATAACTTGATCTAACTGTGATGTATTGACATGACCACAAACTCCATGGTGTAAGTTTTCTTTGAGATAATTACCGATTTCCAGAGTACTCTTATTAGTAAAATCAATCACTGTCTTCTCGCAAGAAGAACAAAATCTGCCTTTTGCAGAAGGCTTCATTTGATTCCAATTCTCGTGACAAGGTTCTGGAATCTTGAAGGGATAGTATTCTTTCATGGTTGGTGTTTTAAAGTTAAAAACCTAACATATCAAAAGTCTTGCCTTTAATTTACAGCCTTAGGAGTTTATAAACTCTAACTGATTTCCGTTCCCCAACCCTAAAGGATGTGTAACTAAAAGCATTGTGATTATTTCAAAAAAAAGCTGCTATTAATAGGTGGAGCATTAGTCAAAAGCTTTTTATAGAGCATAATTTTATTTCCAAAATCTCAACAATACCCTCCAAACAGGAACTTTTAGAAACCAACATGCAAAGTATTTCTTTTGGTATGTTTGGTCAATATCTATAAAGCTAGATGTTGATCTAAAGACCTAAATCGACATCAGATTTAGACAATGCCAACACAAATAGCTGGCATGTCAAATCTCACAGGCTTTCTCATTAATAATTAACTGAACGTTATAGTCTAAAGCTTTTTGGAGCACAATTTTCGTCCAGTTGTAAACGGCATCAGTTTAAGTTTACACTAAGTTTACCGAAGTACTCCAACTTACTCTGTTTCTCTTATTCATTTATATTTTCTTATTACTTTTAGCTTTATTTTTACAAACATGATCGAACCATTTGACCACGAGTATTTCATGAGAAAGGCTTTGCAAGAAGCCGAAGCGGCCTTTGAGCGTAATGAAATTCCTGTTGGCGCTGTTATCGTAGCCCAAAACCGCATCATTGCAAAAGGCCATAATCTTACAGAAACCCTAACTGATGTTACTGCTCATGCAGAGATGCAGGCTATTACAGCAGCCTCTAGTTTTATAGGTGGTAAGTATTTAAAAGATTGCACTCTTTACGTCACTTTAGAGCCTTGCCAGATGTGTGCAGGTGCGCTGTACTGGTCACAAATAGGGACCATAGTATTTGCGGCGAGTGATGAACAGCGCGGTTATCAAAAAATGGGAACACAACTACATCCTAAAACAAAAGTGGTTTCTGGAATTCTCAAACAACCTTGTGCTGATTTGATGAAGGAGTTTTTTGTTAGAAAGCGCGATTTGAATTAAGGTTTTGAAATAATAGCCACTTGAATTCTCATCCTAAAAAATGGGCTTTGATAACTTCTGAAATAGTAGCATACGTGATGCAAATTGTTCCGCATCCAGCAAGTTATTCTCGACAACTATGGAAGAAGTAGCTGTAAAATAAAGTGCCCGTATCTTCTATAAAACAAAACATGCCAAGACGAATGCTTGGCATGTTTTGTTTTTTATATATGATGATTTAAGGCAGACTTAAGTACATCGTGCGCAAAGCACTGCTTTACAAAAGTTAAATTCTAATTAGCTATCAAACCTTGCTTTTACACGGTCGGCTATATCTTGCATCGCTTCTTTACTAAGGTCGACTTTATTGATAAAACGCATATCTTCCATATCTCGTAAGGGAATCAAATGCACATGAACATGAGGTACTTCAAGACCGATTACTGACATTCCTATACGCTCGCAAGGAACTTCTTCCCTTAACGCGAGTGCCACTTCTCTAGAAAAATCCATCAAATCAAAATAGGTCTCGCTATCAAGGTCAAAGATTTTATTCACCTCTTTTTTAGGCACACAAAGGGTATGCCCGGGAGCGTTGGGATTGATATCTAAAAATGCTATGAAGTCTTCAGTCTCAGCTACTTTAAAACTCGGTATTTCTCCTGTGATGATTTTTGTAAAAATGCTCATGATGAACTTCTTGAAATTTCTATGATTTCTAATTTGATGGTTCCTACAGGAACAACGGCCTCAGCCACATCGCCTACCACTTTACCTAACAATGCTTTACCTATGGGTGATTCAACCGAGATGTGCCCTTTAGTTACATCGGCCTCGCTCTGTGCCACCAGCTTATAGTTCATGGTCATTTTATTGCCCAGATTCTTGATCTTAACCGTACTATGAATAAGAACTTTGGAAAGATCTAGCGTGTTTTCATCTACGATACGTGCGTTAGAAACAATAGCATCGAGCTTAGAAATACGCATTTCCAGCATCCCTTGTGCTTCTTTTGCCGCATCGTATTCGGCATTTTCACTTAAATCTCCTTTATCACGCGCCTCACCAATAGCCGCAGATGCCAATGGGCGTTCCACATCTTTAAGATGCTTCAACTCGTCCTTTAGCTTCTTTAATCCTGCTTCTGTATAATATGATACCTTACTCATGTCTTTTTTCTTTTAATTTGATTGTTTGCGTTCCGCTTTTCTTTTTCTTAGAGAATTTGAAATTACTATTGAACTTGATTAGATAAGAAAACGGTGTAACCACACGCCTCATTACTCACATCTTGGCTCGTGATGACAAAAAACAAAATCCCTTCATTGCTGCGGGATTATCAAACAAATATAATAAATATCAATCAGTTCGTTATACTTTTACACCTTATTGATTTATTATGAAAATACGCAAAGCTTACCTTCTCGCTATTTTATTTGTCGTTTTAGCTTGTAGCAGCGACGACGGCCGTAATAACAATCCCTATTTAGTGGATATAGGTTTTCAAATAGACCTCAACACCAACTTACCTCAATACGGAAACCTCAATTTTCCAGGGAATTCTGTTATAGTTCCTAACGCAGGCTTACGTGGTTTTGTGATATACAATTTAGACAACTCACAGTATTTTGTTTATGAATTAAGCGATCCTAATCATTCTCCTAGCGGCTGTTCTCGCATGACCGTAAGTGGTATCGAGGCCACTTGTCCTTGTACTGACGACCAGAATAAATACAATATTATTACAGGGCAACCCATTCAAGGTGAGGGGCTTTATGGATTAAAAGCATACCGCGCTCGCCGAAACGGTGCCATCATTAGGGTTACTAATTAGTAATAAAAAAGTAGGTGGGGTCATTTCATTTTGCGTCGCAAATCAAAATGAAAGTAGGCAGTTTTAAAAGCCGCGTTAAAACCCTGCTCTTAAAAACTGCCTACTAACTAACATTCACTAGAATAGCGTGGAAATCTATCCGGCTACTTCTTATGTCCTACTTTCTACTAAAATGACAAGGTCACTCCTGCCAAGAAATTAATTCCGGCTTGAGGATAAAACCCAGCACCTTCTACCGTAGCAATTGTACCTGGATTTGTAAAGTCATCATCAAACGTAAAGTAGTATCCATTAGACACGTACTTCTGATTAAATATATTATTCACTAGCCCAGTAAAAACTACCGTATCAAAAATTGAATTCGGCTTTATGGTATATATGAAATTAAGATCATTTGTAAAATAACTATCAAGTTTAGAATCTTGCGCCTCGGTATTGCTCATAAATTGCTCTCCGACAAACTTACTTAGTAAGGAGATTTGCAAGTTTTTTAACGGCTGATACACCACAGCATTTGCAGCGACTACATTAGGGGAAAAAGCAATGTCTGTTGCACCTAGGCTTTGTAACTCTCCGTCAAAAGACCGTACAGTTTCTCTATTTTTATTACTGCTTATCGCAAGATTAGGTTGTAAAGTAAGTTGACTAGTCACCGGTACCACTGCTTCTAATTCTAGTCCCAAACGGTAACTTTCCCCACTGTTTGTTCTTAATGGTGCTCCTACATCATTAAGCTCCCCGCTTAAAACCAACTGCTCATTGTACAACATCAAATAACTATTTACATTTAATGTGAAATTTCGCTTTTTGTGACGCCATCCTAGCTCAAAGTCATTGAGTTGTTCTGGCCTTACGTTAGGGTCACTTTCAAAATCATTCCTATTAGGCTCTCTATTTGCTCTAGCATAGGAAAGATACAAATCATTATTATCGTTGTACTCATAAGTAACACCTGCTTTAGGATTAAAAAACGTATAGTTTTCGTCTACTAAAAACTCTGTGAGATTTGAATTGATACCAGAAGTTTCATAATTGACGTTTCTCACTTGCAGGTCTCCATAAAGCTGGAAACGATCATTCAGTTTGTAAGTCGCCTTAGAAAACACAGAGAGATCGTTCTTCTTTCCATTTCCCTCATAATAACGGTCTCTGATAGTGCTTTGACTTGCAAAACGCGCCCAAATAACTTCTCCAAAATGATCTCCATCGTAATGACTGATAGAAGTTCCGAATATCAAGTCTATCTCATTATTCTTGTAATTAGCACTGGCGTTGATCACGTAGTAATCGTTATCCAACCATCGGCGACGTACAAGATCTGTTTCATCAACGATCTGACCATCAACCACTAGCGGATTTAAACCGTATGTAGAAAAGTCATCATCTTCTCTATATTGCTCAAAGAAGCCACGCCCATAGGTATAATTCAAACCTAGATTTGTAGACCAATTGTTATTATAACGTTCATTCCAGTGCAATTGGTAGTGATCTTGTCGGTAATCATCTACTTCATTATCATAAAATTGTTGATTGCCATTTTCATCTTCATAGGCTCCAGCTGGATTAAAGGTTCTGTCCTCTCTTAGGGTTTCAGCATCTATACCGAACCAAGATTGGTAAGTAACATTGTTACCACCGAAGGTAACTGCCTTGATCAGTGTATTGTCATCTACATAAGAACCCTGCAGAAAGTAAGATTTCAAACTGGTAGAAGCGCGATCTATATAACCATCTGATTCAATGTTAGACAACCTACCAGCAATCTCAACACCTCGACTGCGCTCGGCATCCGCACCCATTAGTCCTGTAGAGAATTTTACCGTATGCTTTCTACTATTAAAACTACCAAAAGAGTTAGAAATTTCACCACTAGCTTCTTCAGAAAACGCATCTGTAAGTATGTTGATACTAGCTCCAAAAGCTGCACTACCATTGGTGCTGGTTCCTACTCCACGTTGTACTTGTAAATTTTCTACAGACGAGGCAAAATCTCCAAGATTTACCCAAAAGGTACCCAATGATTCTGCATCTGTATACGGGATTCCGTTAATAGTAACATTAGTAGATTGTGAGCTTACCCCACGTATACGTATCCCAGTATATCCTATTCCTGCACCGGCATCACTTGTGGTTACAACAGATGGTAAAAAATTAAGCAACATAGGAATGTCTTGGCCTAAGTTTCTTTTTGCAATTTCTTCCTTAGAAAGATTGCTGTGTGTAATGGGTGATTTTGCATCCACTCGTACGGCTTTGACCAGCACTTCGTCTAGCTTTTCGGCGGTTGTGGAATCTTTGACTTGTTCGTTTTGCGCTGTTGCGAGACTGGTTGTTGCCAGTGCAGCTGCAATTAAAACGCGACGTAAATGTTTCATTAGAACTTTGTTTAAAGTTCAAATAAAAGGGGCATTTATTCGGTTTGGATTAAAATAAAATGTTTGAAGGATTCTCTTAGATGTAATCATTCCGCTTTCGCGAAAGCGAGTTAAAAGCAAACCTCTATCCTTGATTACAAAAATAGTGAGCAACACAAACTCTACATCTTTTCCCTTAGCGACATTACTCGCCCAGGTTCCTTGGGTATTATCTCAGCCTTTATATCACATTGCTGTTTTAAAAAAGCACCCCTTGAGATTGGCGGCAAATGTAATGGTAAAATCAAAACGAAAATCAAAAAAAAATAGAAATTTTGAGAAATTTGAAATTGAAAAAATGAGAATTCCTTTTCATTTCGATAAAGCTAGAACTCATGGTTTCCCTGTGAGGGAAATCTGCGCAGGATAAAGAGTATTTGCGCAAGATTACATATTAATGTGTGATCATAAACATGGCAAATACCCAGTTTTTCTTTTCGCTTGAGAGAAAATGATTAGTTGAGCTCTACATTTAATTATCTCTATAGCTAGTTGTTATAGGTTTCCGTTGAGGGAAATGTCCGATAGGTCAAAGGGTGTTTGCGATGCAAGAATTACAAAATGAGCTAAGAACTACTATGGCCTCAACAACTCACAAACTCAAAGACTAAGAAACTTACTCAAAACTCTATCTCTTTCTCCACCATTTTACCATCACGATCTACAGTAACCATAGTTTTATCGCCATTATCAAAAGTTGCTAACGTACGCATGTAACTCATCATATCTACAATCGTGCTGTCTCCTAATTTTACGACTATATCACCTTTCATAAGTGCTGCTTTTTGGGCTGGTTTATCTTCGCTTATACCGTCTATGCGCATTCCTTTACCCGTAAATAAATAATCAGGAACTACTCCAAGTCCTACTTTAAAACGCGGTACTTCTTCGCTTTCATTTTTAGTTTTTCTAAAGGCTAGTCTTCCCGCTTTATCGGTCTCGCCTACTATTCTGAGAATATAGTTGGAGATTTGTTGCATTCCAGCATAGTTCAGCTTCTCTGCATCATCGCCTGGTTTGTGATAATCTTCATGCTGTCCCGTGAAGAAATGCAATACCGGAATATCATTTAAATAAAAGGAAGTATGATCACTCGGTCCAACGCCACTTTCACTAATTGCCAGCGTAAAATCTTTATTTACAGCGTTGATGATTTGTTTCCATCGAGGAGAAGTTCCTGCGCCATAGACGGCAAGAGTATTCTCATCATTCAGTCTTCCCACCATGTCCATATTGATCATATAGCTTATAGAATCTAGAGCAATCGTAGAATTCTTAGTAAAATAATTAGAGCCTAACAATCCCAACTCTTCACCAGAAAATGCCATGAATAAATAGTTATTTCCTTTTTTATCGCTCATTTTTAAGTCATAAGCCAGGTCTAGCATGACAGCAACACCACTCGCATTATCATCTGCTCCATTGTGAATGGCCTCTCCTTTACGGTATAAAGAACCTTCACCGCCCATTCCTAAATGATCATAATGTGCTCCTATAACAACGGTTTGTGCAGCCCCATTATCGATGTAACCGATGACGTTAGTTCCTGTTAAATATACATCACCTTTCTCGTCTGTAAAAGCTGCTTCTTGATGTGGACCACTAGAAGGTTTAAAAGAGAAAGTCTGGAAATAGGTTCCCGCATTTCCTTTAGGCTCTAACCCGGATTCTTTCATGCGTTTTGCAATATAATCTGCAGCAAGAAGTTCATAAGAAGTTCCAGTCTCGCGCCCTTGTAGACTATCAGAAGCCAAGTAAACCACATCTGCTTTCATGTCGCCTTTGATGGGTTGTTGGTTTTTTTGATCTGTCTTACAGGAGACTAATAAACAAAAGGCTATAAAAAGTATCGTGATTCTCATAAGTGTGTAATTATATAGAAATGTAGGTAACAAATTTAAATAAGACGGAGCGCTTTAAAGCCAATTACGGCATATTCTTTAAATCCTGTCGCCCTATAATAGTCATTATTTCAACCTTATTTTTAGTTTTATTGATGCAGTAATACATACTGTCTGAGCCACAAACACATCTTCTATACCCAGGTTTGATAAATTCAACGGCTTCAAATGAATAGGGTCTTTGCGCTATGATTTTAAAATACTCAAAAAAAGAATTGAAATAGCTATCGGCTTGTTGCATAACAAATTTGTGGACGCCATAATGATGCATCCTTATTAAATCTTCTTTTGCAGCACTGCTCAAAAGGTAATCAGCCATCAAGCCTTGATTTAGACTCTTTTAAAATCTGTTGCTGGCTATCGTACGTAAAGCGGCTTTGTTCTGCTTTTTCAAGTTTGTGATGGATCCAGTCTATCTGTTTTTGCTGATTTCTAGCTTGTCGTACTAAGTCGTTAACCAATTCACTCTTACTAGAATACTCTTTGCTCTCCACTTGATCTTTTAACCACTCATTATTTGGTTCTGTTAGTGTAATACTTTGTCGTGACATGTGGTACGTTATTGGTGCGTAATTACATCAAGTATATGATTTTTTTACTAAAGCCATAGGCTGTAATTTAGCACGAAAATTAAAAACTCATGAAAAAGTTCTTATTCCTTATTTCCATCATCACCATTATCAGTTGTAAAGACAAGGCCACTAGTGAAGATACCGCTGCAAATGAAAACCCTCTTATTATGGAAGGTGAGAATCATTTTAAGGACATGTATCAAGTAACATTTGGCGGTGATAATGCTGAGGCGTATTGGAGTTTTGATGACAAGCAGCTCATCTTTCAAAGCAACAATGCCGATTGGGATGTAGGTTGTGATCAAATGTTTTTGATGAATAATGGAGACAGCTTTCGCGCCATGCCTGCCGGCAGGCAGGAAAGCGTGCCAAAAATGGTCTCTACTGGCAAAGGAAGAACCACTTGTGCGTATTTCTTACCTGATAATAAACACGTAATTTATGCCAGTACACATCTTGTGATGGACGACTGTCCTGATACACCACTCAAAGAAAACGGCAAATATGTATGGCCTATTTATGACAGCTACGACATTTTTGTAGCAGATTTGGATGGGAATATCACGGCGCAACTGACTAACGAAAAAGGCTATGATGCAGAGCCTACGGTTTCTCCACAAGGGGATAAAATTGTCTTCACCAGCGACCGGAGCGGTGATTTAGAATTGTACACGATGGATATTGATGGTGGAAATGTAAAGCAAATCACCTTTGAATTGGGTTATGATGGTGGTGCCTTTTTCTCGCCAGATGGAACACAATTGATCTTCCGTTCTTCACGACCTAAAACCGAAGCAGAAATTAAAGAATACCAAGATTTACTTAAAACAGGATTGGTGCAACCTACAGAAATGGAATTGTATATCTGTAATGCAGATGGGTCTGATTTGCGTCAGTTGACCCAATTAGGAAATGCCAACTGGTCTCCCTTCTTTTTACCAGATGGGAAACGTGTCTTGTTCTCTTCTAACTTTGAAGCAGAGCGCGGTTTCCCTTTCAACCTATACATGATCAATACGGACGGAACTGGTCTGGAACGCATTACTGCTGGAGAAACTTTTGATGCTTTCCCGGTATTTTCAAACAATGGAAAATACCTGGCCTTCTCATCCAACCGCAATAACGGTGGTGGACGCGATACAAACTTGTTTATTGCAGAGTGGAAGGATTAATCCTGTATGCAGCAAAATGAGTGGGCAGTAGGCAATTTGTGTTGCCTATTTTATCATTCGTTCTTTATGTTTCACTCTCTGTTTTCTTTTAAAGAACAGAAGTTGGTAGGGAACATGATTCAGTGGAAAAATTAATTTTATAAACAGTCTCTTTCTATTTAACTGATCTAGGTATTTCAAACCTCTTTATTTATGAGGTTCGTTATCAGATTTACATAAAATCAATTCTGTATTTGGAATAGTTTTGCCGATTTATCCTGCGTACAATAAGGTAGCTTCTCGACTATTTTAATCTTACACTCGTAAGCGGCATTAATTAAAAACGAGCACTAGCGATTGTTGATACTGGCGCCATCGGCAGGAATTATTTTTAAACTATCCCATATCAAAAGAGGGCAGAATTAGCTCCGCCCCTTTTTGATAAAATATTTAAGCAATCACCGCTCCATTCACAATAGCATCATCTGGATTTACAAACACCAATTTCCCCTCAGGATCTTCAGCGAGTAAAATCATTCCTTGAGATTCTACACCTCTTAATTTTCTTGGTGCAAGGTTGGCAAGTACGGTTACTTTGCGACCTACTAATTCTTCGGCTGTGTAATGTTGTGCGATTCCAGAAACGATGGTTCTTTTATCGATTCCCGTATCCACGGTCATTACCATTAATTTATCAGTCTTAGGCATTTTCTCTGCGGTAAGGATTTCTCCTACTCGCAGGTCCATTTTCATAAAGTCGTCGTAATTCGTTTCTTCTTTTTGAGGCATAAGAGTGCGTGTTTCTTTAGTATTAGCCACTTTTGTAGCTTCTAGTTTATCGAGTTGCGCTTGGATTTGCTCGTCTTCTATTTTAGAAAAAAGCAATTCTGATGGGTTTATTTTATGTCCTGCTGCAAGAAGTGGATCCTTACTAGCTACCCGATCCCAATTAGCAGATTCCCCATCGAGTGCGGGATAGTCCAGTATGTTTTTCAACTTAGTTGATGTATGCGGTAAAAATGGCTCACTTAAGATCGCTAATGCGGTCGTGATTTGTAAACACACATACATGATGTTTTGCACTTGCTCTGGATTTGTTTTTACGAGTTTCCAAGGTTCTAATCCTTCTTCGGCAATATACTTGTTTCCTATACTAGAAAGATTCATCAATTCTTGAAGCGCTTCTCTAAAACGGTACCTATCCAGACTGTCACCTATAGATTTAGGGAAGCTCTTGATTTGGTCCAACACCTTTTGATCACGCTCTGTAAGTTCCATAGTTTCTGGAACAACTCCTTCGTAATACTTATTGGTCAATACAATCACTCGGTTTACAAAGTTTCCAAGGTTAGCAACCAACTCATTGTTATTACGTGCTTGAAAATCTTTCCAGGTAAAGTTATTGTCTTTAGTCTCTGGTGCATTTGCTGTTAACACATAACGCAATACATCCTGCTGTTCTGGAAAATCTTGTAAATATTCATGCAACCATACGGCCCAATTTCTTGAGGTGGAAATCTTATCATCTTCCAGATTTAAGAATTCGTTTGCAGGAACATTTTCTGGTAAAATATACTCTCCATGTGCTTTTAACATCGCAGGGAAAATGATACAGTGAAAAACAATATTGTCTTTTCCTATAAAATGCAGCAGGGAGGTGTCGTCTTTCTTCCAATAGTCTTCCCAGTTCTTTCCTTCACGAGCTGCCCATTCTTTAGTGGCAGAAATATACCCAATAGGTGCATCAAACCACACGTAAAGCACTTTACCATCTGCTCCTTCTACGGGTACGGGAATTCCCCAATCCAGATCACGAGTCACTGCACGTGGATGCAATCCATCAGTGATCCAGCTTTTTACTTGACCTAATACGTTTGTTTTCCAGTCTTTTGCATGTCCTTCTACGATCCACTCGTTCAACCAGTCGCTGTATTGATCCAATGGTAAAAACCAGTGTTTAGTTGCTTTTAATTCTGGGGTGTTTCCTGTGATCGCACTTTTAGGATCGATCAAATCGGTACCATTATGAGAAGTTCCACATTTCTCACATTGATCTCCGTAAGACTCTGTGTTGCCACACTTAGGGCAAGTTCCTACTACAAAACGATCTGCTAGAAACTGGTCTGCTTCAGGATCGTATAATTGCTCGGTCACTTGCTCGATAAATTTACCGTCATTGTATAACTTAGTAAAAAAGGCGCTTGCCGTTTCATGATGAATAGGTGCGCTGGTACGGCTGTAATTATCAAAAGTAATCCCAAATTCCTTAAAGGAATCACCAATGATTTTATGATAGCGATTCACCAATTCTTGCGGAGTAATTCCTTCCTTTTTAGCTTTTATAGTAATAGGCACTCCATGCTCATCGCTACCGCAAATAAAAGCGACATCGCTGCCCTTCATACGCTGGTAACGCGCAAAAATATCTGCAGGAACATAGACACCAGCCAGGTGACCTATATGAACAGGTCCATTAGTATAAGGCAATGCTGCCGTAATCGTAAAACGTTTTTGATCGCTCATGAAGTTCTTTTGAAAGCTGCAAATTTACGACATTGCTCTTTCTTAAAAGATACTTTTATAGGTGGTTGTGGCTATTGTTATTCCGCTTTCGCGAAAGCGGAACATCAACCCATTTAATCGATAATAAACTGACTGCTATACTGCTTTCCAGCACTTTCAATTTTATAAATATACGGACCAGAAAACGTTCTGGACGGCAACGCCTCCTGGATATCCATCTCATGAACGCCGGGCAAGAAGTATCGATTTGCCAGCTGGCCTATTTCCTGACCCAACATATTATAAATACGTATGTCCAGTTTGCGGCCGCTTTCTAGCTGTATATGCAAACTCGCCTGTTGTGGTTTATGGATCACAAAATGAGTAAAATCTCTATCGGTAAAGTGGTCTACTCCAGCTGTGGTGCAATTGAATCCTAGGTTTAACGTATTGAAATTACCATTGAGCATCGCCTGGTCTACAATAGACGGTGGAATGCACAACCATTCTTTCATCACCGTGGAATAGACAGCTCTAAAATCGGTGCTGTAGCTCATATTGCCGTTGGCATCCAGATTAGTCATACTAGGATGAGAGCCTATAAACCCGTTTCCATTCAGTCCGCCACCGAAAAGCATCATAGGTGCAGCGGCGCCGTGATCAGTTCCATTAGAACCATTTTCTTCTACCCTTCTACCGAATTCAGAAATCGTCATGCAAAGCACCTCATCTTGATTTCCATAAGCCGCAAGATCGTTGTAAAACGCATCGATTGATTCGGAGAGTTTTTGCATGCGATCAGCATGTGTTCCCGCCTGATTTGCATGGGTATCAAAACCGTCTAGGGTGACCATATAAACTTTTGTGCCTAGCTGGCCTTTGATCAATCTCGCCACAATAGAAAACTGCTCTGCAATAGAATGATTCCCATAAGTAGCTTGTGTAACACTTGCCTGATAAGCGTTATTGATAACTCCTGCATATTGAAAGGTGTTGTTAGTGGTAGATCTTAAAAAACTTAATTGATCTCCATACGTACATGCCGGTACGTTTAAGGCATCGTGTTGCCAGCCGTTTTGGGCGAGGTTATAGAGTTGCTGTGGATCTGCCACAGAAAAGGCATAATTAGTCTGTGAGCCTTCAAAAGCGAGATTCCCCAAACTACCTATTTGTATCGCTGGTGGTACCGCTGGCGGACTCAATAAAAAGTTGGGAAATTCATTTTCAAAAAACCTCCCCATCCAGCCTGTTTCTTCTACTGCAGCTGGCTCTGTACTTGCCCATATATCACTGGATCTAAAATGAGATAGGTTTTGCCCTTGATAACCGACTCCATGAACGATTTTCATCTCTCCATTTCCCCATCTGGATTGTAAAGAGCTCATAAAAGAAGGCAAACCAAAATCTGGACTTAAATTATATAAAGAGTTTTGTGGTAATGCAATACTTGCTCGGTTAGCTGCATAAGTACTGTAATCGTATACTGGTACAATGGTATTCAAACCATCGTTACCTCCTTTAAGTCTTATTAAAACCAATACGCGGTCATTGGTACTTGCCGCAAGAGCTGCTGTAATAGGTGAGCTCATAGCGCTAGAAATTTGAGAGCCGCCTAGAGTAAATGCCCCAGCACCAGCTATTCCCAGTGCTTGTAAAAAAGTCCTTCTATTCCAGGACTCGTGTTCCTCCCGATGCGCTTGAGAATTTGGGTCTTGGTGTTTTTTATCAGATGTACACATAGCGCTATTATTTAAGTTGGAATTCTGGCATTCTAAAAATATGTTGTAACAGAAGTATCACCTGAAATGGAACAGAGCCCCAATTGAGATTCCATTGCATCGTGGTGTAATAATTCTCTGGGACATCTCCTTTAAAAACAGTAGTTGCTAGTGTATAATCAGAAGCTGTATAAAGACTTCGAGGGACAAACCGATCTACAATATCCCTTGAGATAACGGCAGGATCGTTTAAGGATGTAGAATTATCTAAGGCAATATTTCTAAATAATTCTTGATCTATATTCCACATGGTCCACATGATGTATTCTTGTGCCTGCCATCTACCTGTAATGGTACTGCTGTTGACCCAATCTCTATCACCTTGCCAACCAGCAACATCTATAGGGTTAAAATACCGCTGACCCAGAACAGAGGTTAAATAAAATAACGTATTCAAATTAGCTTGTGGGAAATTAAAGTTAGCTTCCTTAATAAATAGTACTAAACAGTCCAAAGGGTCTTTAATGACCGTTGCTCTTGCTTCAGGATCAAAAAAGTGCTCACTTTTAAACAGCTGTTTTACTACTGGTAGAATTTCCCAGTTGGCATTCCTAAATGTTTGCGCCAGCTGGTCTATGATGTTTTGCGTGGGTAATTCTGGACTTATAAAAGCTCTGTAAATTTTCTTTACTATAAAGTCAGAGATTTCATTAGCTCGCACAGCAAATAAATGATCTATTAAGCTATCGTGATTGTAATTTGCGGTAGCTCCAAAAATAGTTTTGGGCGTGTTGTCAAAAGTGGATCCTTGAAATGCGATAGGCGCACCTAATTCTGTAAAGTTGTTATAGCCAGTTAATGCTCTAGCGGTTTCCACTACATCTGTTTGTGTATAATTGTTATTTTCTCCTAAGGTAAAAAGTTCTAACAATTCTCTAGCATAATTTTCATTAGGACTAAATCTATTATTGAGTACACCGTTTAAGAAAACCAGCATGGACTCATTTTTACCCATTTCTTTTGTGAGGGTTTTAAAATTACCCAACGCATGAGTCTGTAGTAAGTTGTAGTATTGATACATCCAGCTAGGAGCCTGATAATCCTCTATTCTAGTTACAAAATGGTTGTGCCAGAACAAGGTCATTCTCGCTCTAAAATTTAGATTGACGGTATCATTAAAAACTTGGGTGTACCATTCTTGTATCTGAGCAGTACGCTCCGAATTCAAATTTGTATAATCACTCGCACTCCAAAAAGCCCATGATGGCGCCGGAGAAAGGGCATAATTTGCAGCGGTATTGATATAGTTTTCTATGAATACATCAGGAACTTGTGTCAAAGCCATAGCTTCTTGTGCCTGATCCAGCCCATAACCTAATCTTCTTGCTAGGTGACGTACTTTTACCATATCCCATGGATTTGCAAGGGTATCCATATAAACTGTTAGTGATGCTGTATTGCAAGAAGTCAGTGTTTCCATGGTATGTTGAGTTAGAAAGGTTAGTAAGTGGGTCTTTAACAAGGCTTAACTTCTTAAAAGCAGGTATAATATATAAAATGCTAACTTAGTCTTCTGACTTTTAATATTTAAAATAGTTTAAATTGTATAAAAATAAATTTCTCATTGAATTATAAATCATCTTCTTATCTTAAAAAAGGCGATCATATTAGAATCTTGTGCACTGCAAGAAGTGCCGACGAGCGTCCACTCCAACCGGCTCAAAAACTGTTAGAATCTTGGGGCTTACAAGTGAGTTTTGGAACAACTATCGGTAAAAAAGAGCATCAATTTGGCGGTACAAAAGAAGAGCGCTTAGAAGATTTTCAGCAAGCGATTGACGATCCAGAAATTAAGGCGATATGGATTGCACGTGGCGGATATGGCAGTGTGCAATTGATCGATGCTATTGACTTTTCTGCTTTGCTACCCGCAGGTGCGCAAGGCGTAAAAATGGAATCCAAAATAATCATCGGTTACTCAGATGTGACCTTGATTCATGGCAAATTGCAATCTCAAGGATTTACCAGTGTTCATAGTTTTATGCCGCTGGAATTGATTCATAAGCCAGAAATTAGTGTGGAGAGTTTGAGACTAGCAATTTTTGGTGAAAGTCAAATCATAACTATTCCAAACAACGATCAATTACCTCAACAGGTTCTAAAAGCTCCTGTTGTAGGTGGAAACCTTTCCATAATATACAGCATGCTGGGCAGTGATACCTTTGCTGAAACAGAAGATCATATTCTTTTTATAGAAGAGATAGATGAGTACTTGTACCATATAGAACGAATGATGTACTCACTGAAAAGAGCTGGTAAACTAGACCATTTAAAAGCATTACTCGTAGGCGGTATGACCGACATGAATGATCATGAAGTCCCTTTTGGTAAGAATGCTAGAGAAATCATTTTATCTCTTACCGCCGATTATGATTATCCGGTACTTTTTGATTTTCCTGCTGGACATATTACAGATCATCGAACATTAGAGTTAGGCAAGCAAATGACTATTGAGATGACTCCTAAAACTATCAAATTCACGCAGTAATATGGCAGAGCACAATGATTTAGGAGACGAAGGAGAAGAACTAGCTGCCTTGCATTTATTGAAATCTGGTTATGCTATTTTGATACGCAATTACAGCTTTCAAAAAGGAGAGATCGATATCATTGCTCGCAAGAAAGATGTAGTAATTATTGTGGAAGTAAAAACTAGATCTACCCCTGACTTCGGTGATCCACAAGACTTTTTAAAAAAAGATCAAATTCAGCGACTGGTGGCTACAGCAAATCATTATGTAGAAAATTTTGTGGAGGATGAAGTGGAGGTGCGTTTTGACATCGTTGCTATTATTAAGAATAAAGCCGGTACAAAGCTGGAGCATATTGAGGATGCTTTTTATCATTTTTGAAAATTTAAATACACATCAAAATTCTAATAATCCGCCACTTAACAAAAATTACATAACTTGATGAATTTGTTAACAAAATGTTAAGCCTTTACAAATACAATATTTATTGATAACATTTGTTATAGATTTATGAGTAAATAAAATAAAATATTATGAAAAAATCAAAATTATTAACAATTTATTCCGTGTGTGTGTGTAGCTATGTTACACTCATGCTCAGACAATAACGAGGTAGTCAATGAAGAACCTACCTTTAAATCAAACACCAGCATCCTATATGTGAACGATTACAGTTTAGGTAATACTTCTCAAGAACAGATGAGGAAAGCCGTATTAGAATTAACTGACTTATCTAAAATTGCTTTTAGTAATGCCGATGTCAGAAATGAAGTTTCTCAACTTATTCAAAATGACTTCTACAAAGATCATATTGTTTCTCTGGATGATTTATTAAACCCAAGTACTAGCCTTGTTTACAACTATGCAGATGTAAGTGAAAATAACAAGGGTAAATTTAAAGGTTTCTTTGATTCTTATATATCTAATAATGAAAACAAGACTATAAACTTAGTTCATGTAAAAGATTCTCGATTAGTAGGAACAGAACAGTATCTTGAGACCTTTTTTGATTATGCCCACTTAACGTTTTATCTACCATATGACGATGATTCAAATCTTGATCCTATCCCTATGGATTCTAATCCAACTTTAGTGCCAGCTGTGGTAGAAGCAGATGAAGCGAGAGGTTATGAATTTAATGGAGAGATTTACAGTGAAGTAACTGTAGATGATGGATATTCAGAGAGCCGCTTCACTATAATCATACAACCCAGTTATGACCCATGTACTAGTCTAGGATTTCCAATTGCTGCAATTGCAGCAGCTACTGAAGATTTACCTGTGGATTGTGATAGAATTTCTTCTGGTGGATCATCTTCAAACTCTGGAACTGGCGCAACCACGACCACTCCAAATCAATATACAGGAAATTGTGCTGATGTAAAACCAGCAGGAAATTATATAAGACAAGTATTTGTAGGTAGAGCAAAATTCCGCAAACAATATGACAATTTTATTTCTTTGACTGGAAACGGTGGAGGATCTGAAGTTAGATATTGTCGAGTAGATAGTAGAGAAGCGATTGACATAGATAGTCTTGGCAGTTATAAGGTAAATCAATGGAATTTAAGAGAAAACCAATATTGGTCTAGAAAGCAGATTAACAGAGAAAATGTTCGTGCTGTAAACATTTTATGGGATAATAACTGGGAATGTGAAGGAGAGCACGAACAATTATTTGTGATCTATGAAGAAGATAATACTGGTGACTTAATTATAGATCAAGATATTTCATTCGATTTAGCAGATGACACATATGCAGCAAATATTGACATTACAATTCAAAATCGCTCTAAAGACCAAGCTGTCATTTTACGAACTAGGGAAGAGTCTGAATTTTTTATAACAAATTTACTAGACAACGGAAGTGGTTGCTGGGATGGTGATTTTTCTTTCTCAGATCGCTGCTGGGGAATAAATGCAGGAGGAACAGACGTACCATATACCATGCACCACAGATGGGTTCCAATTCAATAATTTTAAAATGAAAAAATACATATTCATTCTATTATTATTTTTAGTAACAATAGTAGACGCTCAAGAAAGTAAAGAAGACTCTTGGCTCTCTATACAGATTTCTTATGGACCGCAATACAACAATTTTGTTGATTATGGACAAGAGATACGTGTGGAAGACGATGCTATTATTCCTATCGAGGGGTTTCCTGGAGAAGCAACATTGTTTCAAAAAAGAGAGATCGGGACCTATTTTAATGTAACTGCTAACATAAGATTAGGTGGAAGGAATTATCTAGAAATAGGTCATTCTCGCACCATGAATCAAGGAGTCTATAATGGAATAGTAGCCTTTCCTAATGGAACAGAAGTAGTTGTAGAAGATTTTCAATTAAGACATCGCAATCATTTTTATAAACTAGGTTATAAACGTTCCTTTATAAACGATAGATTATTTGTTAGTGCTGGTTTTGCTCATACAACTTTTCAGCAATCAGAAATATCGATTAATCCAGGTGCTTCAAATGTTTTAATTTCTGAGCGAAATAATGAAAATTCTAACTTATCTGAGCTTACTTCTTACTTAGGTTTTCAGTACGATTTTTTTCGAAGCGGTCCATTTAGCTTGGGCGTTCAAAGCACGGCTTATGTAATTGTATCGGCAGGCTTTGAGTTAGAAACATTTGCTATTGCGCCTACTTTAAAATTTCAGTTTTAAAATAAATCAGCAAATAGTTTAAACTAAAAAGCACCTCAATAGAGGTGCTTTTTTATGAAATAGGTTTTGTTTGAAATCTTAATTGGTCTTATTTTTTTCTATTTCTTTAATCTCCTTTACTAAATAAACATAAACCGGAAAGTGATCGCTAAAACCACCTGTAAAACCACCGTCTGCAAAGCTGCGCAATGGGTAGCCTTTGTACCTTCCTGTTTTGCTAGTCATAAAACTTGGGTTATAAATATTTGCTTGATAGTAACGGTAACCTTCTTGATTTGCTTCATTTAATAATGGATAGGTAAACATGATCTGATCAAAAATATTTCCTGCGTCCCGGTAAGCAAGCGTATTGAATCCATCCTTTAACATTTGAATATAGGGATTGTATATCATTTGTGGCCGTACATCTTCTCTATCCTTTTGTGCATTAAGGGTTACTAAAACACTCTCGTTAATAGGATCATCATTTAAATCTCCCATGATAATGATCTTAGACATCGCATCAATACTGTGTAAAGAATCGATCACTCTTTTGTTCAAGGCCGCTGCGGCAACTCGATTAGGACGGCTTTTTTGTTCTCCGCCTCGTCTCGAAGGCCAGTGGTTTACAATAAAGCTCATCTTATCTCCGTCCAGCTCACCAGTAACTACCAATTGGTCCCGAGTATAAATGCGGTTACCGCTACTTTTATCATAAATAACCAGCTCTTTGCTCTCGCTATTCCATACTTTAAAATCACTTTTCTGATACAAAAGTCCGGTATCGATCCCGCGACGGTCTGGAGAATCATAATGCTCGATTCCGTAATCAAACTCGATAAGTAGTGGATGGTTGACCAAGTCTTCTAGCACTTTTCTGTTTTCAATCTCACAAACTCCTATTATAGAAGGAGCAGACTGTGATTTTTCAGCACCTATTTTGCGTATTACACGCGCCATAGAAGTTAGTTTCTTTTTATAAACTTCAGCCCTTACTCCTTCAGCCATTTCCATAATAGGACTGGCTTCATCATTGATGCTCTCATCGTCTTCCACATCAAAAAGGTTCTCTAAATTGTAGAAGGCAACAGTCTTCACTTTATACTGTTTTGCCTTTGTAATTGTTTGTGCTGGTACCGCTTTCGCGCCATGCCTGCCGGCAGGCAGGAAAGCGAGAACACCTAGTAAAAAAAGAAATAAACTTCTACACATCGCCTCCTATTAAAAATTATGTTACTGTAAAGTTAGCTACAAATCTTATAAAAATATATTTTAAATGACTATAATACAGTCTTTTATAGATTTTTGGAAAAAATATCTTAATTTTAGGAATGATTCATCAACAACTTAACATACTTGTTTTGGCTGTTTTCATGTTGGCTTCTGGTCTGGGAATGGCACAAGAGCTCCTTAAAGGTCGCGTAATTGAGGACACAACAGAGGAGCCTATCCCTGGTGTGAGTATTAGTGTTTTGGGTACAAAATTCAAGGCAACTACTGGTGCCGACGGCTATTTTATAGTAACTGGAGCTATTCCTTTAGGAGATCAAAAAATAACTGTTTTAAAAAATGGGTATTATTCAAAAACAATTCCGGTGGTGATTGATACCATCAACAGAGTGAATATTGATCCTCTTTATCTGCAACTGGACAACTCTGACATCTCCCAATCGCAGGGAATTATTTCTTTAACAGAAAATGATCTGGCAGATGATGAGAACGCAGCAAACAATTTTTCTGGATTGCTCCAAGCTTCTAGAGACCAGTTTTTGAGAGCTGCAGCATACGATTTTAGTGCTACTTTTTTTAGACCAAGAGGTTTAAACAGTGAAGATAATAAGGTTCTCATCAATGGTATCGAGATGAATAAACAGTTCTCTGGAAGACCACAATGGAGCAACTGGGGCGGAGTAAACGATCTACAACGCAACCAAAACTTTAGCATGGGACTCAGCGCCGCAGATCAAAGCTTCGGTGGTTATGCAGGTGTACAAAGCATCGATATGAGAGCCTCACAGCAACGCGCAGGAACTCAACTATCTTATGCGAGTTCTAACAGAGGTTATAGAGGTCGCTTTATGGTATCGCACCGTTCTGGATTATGGAATAACGGCTGGTCCTATGCGATCAATGCATCAAGAAGAGCTGGTGAAGAGGGTTTTGTAGAAGGCACCTTATACGATGCCAACTCTTTGGGACTTTCTGTAGAGAAAAAATTAAACGATGCGCACTCCATCAATTTTACTGGCCTCTATACCCCTAATAGACGTGGACGTCGTACAGCAATGACTCAAGAAATTAGAGATCTTAAAGGCATACAGTACAATCCATTTTGGGGAGTGCAAAATAACGTACAACGCAACAGTAGAATCAGAGAGGTCGAAGAGCCTGTTTTTATGTTGAACCACTACTGGAACATCAACGACAAGCTAAAGTTACATACAAACCTGGGGTATCAATTTGGTAAAATAGGTAATACACGTATCGATAATGGTGGTACTAGAATAGATCATACTTTAGGTCAAAATGCGTATATAGGTGGCGCGAGAAATCCTAATCCTGATTACTACCAGAACTTACCTAGTTATTTCTTAAGAAATGGTCAGGACCCGATCGATTTTCAATATGCGTTCCAAGCGCAGCAAGAATTCCTTAATGATGGACAGTTGGACTGGAATAGCCTATACGAGGCAAACAGAAGTTTGAGAGCAGCTGGCGGAAATTCTTTATACGCTATTCAAGAGGATCGTATAGATGACAAACAATTATCTGTAAATACCATTATAACCGCAGATATTACAGAGAATATTCTTTTTAATGGTGGTATGAGATACCGTAGTTTGAACAGTGAAAACTATGCTATGATCAATGATCTTCTAGGCGGTTCAGGCTTCCTAGATGTAGATTTCTTTGCAGAAGAAACAAGCGAGATCAACCTGGACCAAGCAGCACAATCTAACCTTAGAACGCCTAACCGTATTGCAAGGATTGGGGACCGCTACAAATACAATTACAACATCAATGCAAATGTAATTGCTGGATTTGCTCAAACTCAGTTTAAAACAAGAAAAGTAGATTTCTTTGTCGCTGTTAATATCAGTAGGACTGTTTATCAAAGAGATGGTAAGTTTGAGAATGGCAACTTCCCTGGTGCAGCGTCTTTTGGAAAAAGTAAACTCCTAGAATTTACAGATTTTGGTTTTAAGGGTGGTGCTACCTATAAAATCTCTGGTCAACAGTTTTTTGATTTTAATGCCGCCTACATCTCTCAAGCTCCAACGATTAGAAATTCTTTTAGCAATGCACGGCAAAATAATGAAACCGTAATCGGACTAGAATCTCAAAAGTCGTACAGTACAGACTTAAGCTATATCTACTCCACCCCAGTCATTAAAGCAAGATTTACCGCTTACTATACTCAGTTTATAAACGGAACAGATATTGGGTTCTACTTTACAGAAGATCTGACGGGACTCCCTCTAGATGACGGCAGTGCCTTTGTACAAGAAGTCATGACTCATATAGAAAGACGTAACGCAGGTCTTGAATTAGGTATAGAAGTGCAAGTCACTCCTACTATAAAGTTAAAAGGAGCCGCAGCTGTAGGACAGAATGTATATACCAACAACCCACATCTTTATCTCACTAGTGACGATTTTAGAGGGCCACTTTCTTTCGGTGATGGAACTACTAGTCTTAAAGATTATCACGTAGCTGGTGGACCAGAAACGGCCTTACAAATAGGTTTTGAATACCGAGATCCAGAATACTGGAATCTAGGTATAACGGCAAACTACTTTGCAAATGCATATGCTGATATCAGTAACTTGAGAAGGTCTGCTAATTTTAGATTGGACTATGATGGGATGGAGTTTAATGACTTTGATCGTGCACTAGCCAATGAGCTTTTAAAGCAAGAGCAATTTGACAACTACTTGTTATGGAATGTGATCGGTGGTAAATCATGGAGGATATACGATAAATATGTAGGTTTCTTTGCAACTATTAATAATGTGTTTGGTCAAGAATACAAAACAGGTGGCTTTGAGCAGTCTCGTAATTCCAACTTCAGATCCACAAGAGACGATCAAAATAACCCCCAAGAAGTATTTGCACCACGCTATTTCTTTGGTAATGGAACAACCTATTACCTCAACCTATACCTAAGGTTCTAATAAACAATGATGAACCTGTTTAAAAACGCAAATATGAAAAATCTCAACAATATTTTTACAATTGCTTTCGTATCGATCATTGTTTTTTCTTGTGTCGAAGACGACGACTTTAGCATACCAGACACAGCAACCGTAGCTATAGAACCTCCTGCTAACTTAATCGATATGTCTTCGGTGATAGGACAGATAGGGCAGTCTCCAACAGGTATTGTTACTTTTGAAAACAACGAGCAATTTATAGAAGGATATGTCATCTCTAGTGATGAGGCAGGGAATTACTTTGAAGAATTAATCATTCAAGATGCCATAGAAAATCCTACTGCAGGAATAAAGGTTCTCATAGATAACAGTCCCTTATTTACCACTTATGCTATCGGTCAACGTGTTTACGTCAAACTAGATGGACTGTCTGCTGGTAAAGCTAATGGAGTGCCCGTAATTGGACTCAACGGAACAAATGGAACTATTGAAAAAATTACACCAGCCTTACAAGACACCGCTGTTTTAAGAGATAGTGAAATTTTTGAGATCATCCCCACAGCATTAACTGCTTCTACTGAATTCAGTGATCAACGTCTACTGACTCTTATTAAACTGGAAGCTGCTCAGTTTACCGATGCTGATATTTCTGCAAATAGAACTTTTGCTTCTGAAGCTACTGATCAGTTTGATGGAGTAAGAATGGTACAGACCTGTTTTGACTTTTTTGATTCTATCGTTTTAGAAACAAGTACTTTTTCTGACTTTAAAGCATTGAGATTACCAGCAGGAAGTGGTTCTATAACGGCTATCTTGAGTAGAGATTTTAGAGACACGAGATATGTAATTTCTGTCAACTTCCCAGCAGACTTTAATTTTGATTCTACCCTGAGATGTGTTTTTGATATCGTTGCCTGTGGAACTGTCACTGATGCAGGATCCCATATATTATTATCTGAAAATTTTGAAACTTTATCTAATGGAGCTGCAGCAATGCCTACCGGGTGGACCAACCTTATTGAAGCCGGGTCTGAAACATGGGAGGTATATACCTCTAGTGGTCAAAACGCCTCCTTAGGCAAAAGTGTGCGTTGTAGTTCTAGAAACTCAGGAGATGCTAATACTGTTTCATGGCTTATCACGCCAGCATTTAATTTTGATGTACAAACAGGAGAGGTGTTCTCCTTTGAAACTTCCAATAGCTTTGCTAATAACTCTAACATGCAAGTCCTATTTAGTTCTGATTGGGATGGAACTAATTCGGGCGTTGCTGCGGCTAGATGGGAAGCTCTGGCAGATGCAATAATTGTTTCTGATGAGGAGTTTTTTCCTAATTGGATTTTTTCAAACCATGTCTCATTAGATTGTGTGACAGGTTTAGGACATATAGCTTTTAGATACAGTGGATTTGATGATGACAATAATGATGGCACCTACGAATTAGACAACGTTTCTCTTACCAGTAATTAATGACACTGTCGTACTAAACGAATGTAGCAACAAACACACCGGTGGCTGTCTTTCTTTGCACTCTTTTTATTTTCAACATCATACTAAACTTCCTAAAGTTTTTATTTGACCTTAGAAAGGTGTTTTAAATTTTAATATTTTCCATATGTTTTTAGATGCGCACATATGAGAAATAAAAAAAGCCCCTCTTTTCAGAGGGGCTTTCCTGTAATTTTAAAATGTATTTTATAACTTATTTTGCTAAGTTAATTTCTACACGTCTGTTTTGAGCTCTTCCATCACTAGTTGCATTAGATGCCACTGGATTAGTTTCACCATAACCTTTTGAACTTAAACGGAATTCATCAATTCCATTTTTCACTAAGTATCCTTTTACAGAAAGCGCGCGATCGTCAGAAAGTCGCTCATTGAATCCTGCACTACCTGTACTGTCAGTGTGACCATCAATAGAAAATTTAGCTTCTGGGTATTTGTTCAAGATAGTAGTAATGTCTGCAAGTGTTTGCTCAGACTCTACTTGAATAGAGGCTTTACCTGTATTAAATAAGATAGTTCTAGCATACTGATTTAATTGAGCTTGTACTTCAACAGGTGGAAGAACCGGTCTTGGACAACCTTCTAATTCTGCGATACCTGCTACATCTGGACATTTATCCATTGCGTCTTCGATACCATCATTATCTCTATCTTTTACAGGACAACCTTGTCTTGAAACTGGACCAGCTTCATTAGGACATTCATCATCACCATCAGCAACACCATCAGCATCAGCATCAGGACAACCCATAAGAGCTACAAGACCAAATGTGTCAGGACAGTTATCGTCTTTGTCTAATACTGTATCTCCATCTGTGTCAGGACATCCGTTAGTTTCAGCAGGACCATAAACATTAGGACAGTCATCTTTAGAATCTTCTATACCATCACTATCCGTATCAGGACATCCCATGAATTGCACTAATCCAGGAACTGTTGGACATAAATCTTTATTATCTACAACTCCGTCGCCGTCAGTATCTACAGCTCCCCAAGTAAATTTAACACCTACTGTGTGTTGCCAGTGCTTTGGAAAAGTATCTTCAAATGCGTGCTTGTATGTAGTTTGTACGTTAGCAGATAGGTTTTTAGCAAGACCGATGTCAAAACCAAAAGTACCATTAAATGTTCCGAATCCATCTTCGTCTAACCACTGGTAAGATCCACCAGCTCCTAAGTAAGGACTGAATGCAGAAGAACCATTCCACAATTCATTAAGGTTGTATCTCAAACCACCATCAATTGATAGGTAAGATAATTCCTTTATTTTAGTATCACCTACTCTATCTATTTGATTGAATGAAACCGCACCAGTAGCGACTATTCCGTCACCTACATAGTATCCTAGTTCAAAACGGCTTGGGAAAGGCATGATGTTGTAGTGATCTACATTAAAAGGTTGATCGAAGTAATCTCCTAATCCTTGATCTTTCTCTCCTACTGGATATAGATCAATTGCATTAATACCTATGCCAAAACTAAAGCGATTGCTTTCATCTTGTGCGTAACTCATGCTGGCAGAAAGTAGTAATGCTCCAGCAACTAGTAATTTAAATATATTTTTCATGTTGGGGTTTTTAATAATATACACTGCAAAATTAAACCGTTCCTTGTCTTTCGCAAGGATACGGTCAATAATTTTCTCTAAAAATGTCTCATTTACTATTTATTCATTATTATTTTTAAATAACACCTAATTTTTTTCCCACTTTTTCAAAAGCAGCGATTGCTTTTTCCAAATGATTTTGTGAATGCGCTGCGCTTAGTTGCACCCTTATCCTTGCTTTCTCTTTAGGCACGACTGGATAAAAGAATCCTATCACATAGATACCCTCTTCTAGGAGTAAATCTGCCATTTGTTGAGAGAGTTTTGCATCGTATAACATTACGGGAACAATAGCGCTTTCACCGTCCATAATATCAAATCCTAGGTCTTGCATGCTTTTTTTGAAAAAGGCGGTATTAGACTGCACTTTATCGATAAGTTCCGTGCTTTCATCTATCAGCTCTAGTGCTTTTATAGAAGCACCTACTATAGAAGGTGCCAGTGAGTTACTAAAAAGGTAAGGTCTAGAACGCTGTCTCAGTATTTCAATCACCTCTTTATTGGCACAGGTATAGCCACCCATAGCACCACCAAGTGCCTTACCTAAAGTACCAGTGATAATATCTATCCTTCCTAAAACACCTTTTGCTTCTAGAGTGCCTCTACCTGTATCTCCTAAGAAACCTGCTGCGTGACATTCATCTACCATAACAAGAGCATCATACTTATCTGCCAGGTCGCATATTTTATCTAAAGGTGCTAACAGCCCGTCCATGGAGAAAACACCATCTGTAACAATAAGTTTATGGCGCGCTCCATCTTCAGTGGCTTGCTTTAATTGTTTTTCAAGATCTGCCATGTCTGCAGTGGCATAGCGGTAACGGCCAGCTTTACACAAACGCACACCATCAATAATTGAAGCGTGATTTAAAGAATCTGAAATAATGGCATCTTCTTTAGTTAGTAAAGGCTCAAAGACACCTGCATTAGCATCAAAACAAGCTGCATAAAGAATCGTGTCTTCACAACCGTAAAAATCTGCTAGTTTTTGCTCTAGTTCTTTGTGTATGTCTTGAGTTCCACAAATAAATCGAACAGAGCTCATTCCAAAACCATGAGAATCCAAGGTATCCTTTGCTGCTTTTATCACTTCTGGGTGAGAAGAAAGTCCTAAGTAATTATTAGAACAAAAGTTGAGAACTTCAGAACCATCCTCTAAAGTGATGACCGCATCTTGCGGAGAAGTAATAATACGTTCTCTTTTATATAATCCAGCATCTTTAATTTCTGCTAGTTCTTTTTGTAGGTGTTCTTTAATTGATCCGTACATTATAGATTTTTTAGTGTTTTACAAATATAACAAGCCGCAAGCCTTTAACCATTCCATTTAACGATTTCTAAACTATCTGTATAAATAAGCACTTTCTCTGAAACCTTTATATGCATAGACACCAATAAATCTTCATATTTATTAAGTTGTAATCGGTGTTTTTCTAAAACAGCACCAGTTTTATAATCGATAATAACCGCCTCATCATTTACAAACACTACTCTATCTGGTATAAGCCTTGTTCCCGATGGAAGCAAAATAGGTTGCTCGTTGAGTACATGTATACCTTTTATATAGTAAGGTGCTAGATCTGGATGGGTAATTACTGCCTCGATCATCTTTTTCATCTCTTTTTGTTCGTCTTTAGACAGGGAAAAATCTCTTTCTATCTTTTTACACATTTTTTCAAAGTTGGAAGAATCTTTCATCAAGGAAAGGTATTCATGCAACACATTACCTTTTTGAATGGCCTCACTAGCGCCACTTGACCACAGCAAGCCTTTTCTCGTAGAAATACTCAATCTTTCAGAATCCAAGCATACTTTGTATTCCTCCAGCATCTGGCTTTCTTCTGTTTCTGTAGCTATAGATTTGCGATTCACCTCTCCTATTTGTGCCGACTCATAACCATTATGAGATTCTAGTTCAATTTCTTTTTTTTCAATAAACTCTTTTAAAAGTGAGGAGTAGTTCTTCGTATTCCCGTTGGCACTTTCTGCACTGATGTATAATTGCTCTCTTGCTCTTGTAAAAGCCACATATAACGTATTGATTTGATCCATTTGAACTTTGGCGAGGTTATTTGCATAGACCTCTGGAGCAGTACCTGGATAAAATTCGTTTTCTTTTTTTAAATTGATATAAACTTGATCAAAACCTTCGTATTCTTTTTCCTTTACAGGAACCCAGCCTGATGGATTTCTAGCCTCATCTAATTTTTTATCGCAATGAGGAACTATGACCACAGGGAATTCCAGTCCTTTAGACTTGTGAATGGTCATAATTTGTACCGCGTCAGCATCTGCTGCAGCTGGTACGCTCAGTTTTTCCTTTTTCAGTTCCCAGTGTTCTAAAAATCCAGAGAGCGATACTTCATAGCCGGTAGAATATTCAAATAGGAATTCTAGAAACGACTGTAATCTGGTGTCTTGCTCTTTAAATAACCCTATAGACTCTGCTACTTGTTCTGTCGCTTGAAATAATGCTGCTTTCGCGAAAGCGGAACCTAAATCATCATTTTCAAAAGCCATAAGACTCTTGCCTAGTTCCAATAAACTCTGATGGAGGTGCGCGGTAACAAAAGAATGAATATCCTCGATCTCAAAAACTCTGGTGTACGCCATCAGAAACTCAAAACGCGGTTGTTGTTGCTCTGGCGCCTGCACCATCTTCATCAAAGCGACTAATAACTGTACTTTATGCGAGGCATATACCAGCAGACTATCTCCAGAGACTACCCGCATTTCTTGAGAAACTAGATATTTTGCGATCTCATGACCTTCTTTATTTGCTCGTACAAGAACACAAATCTCGCCTAATGCAAAACCATTTTTGTGGGCCTTTTTAATTTGTTGATATACGTGATAGGGGTACGCATTTTTAAAATCTTCTGTGTCGTAAGGAGCTTCAAAATCCTTATCTATAAAGTCTATTTGTATAAAACCACCCTCTTTTGCTCTTGTTTGTTGTTGGAGGTATTTCTTATACAAAGTCTGGTACACCTCACTGTGAAGGTGATCTCCATAATAATCAAAAAACTCGTTGTTAAATTTAATAACCTCATCGTAACTACGCCAGTTGAATTCCAGTGTTTCGGCTTTTTTAGGCAACATAAACAGATCTGGAGTAGCAAGTAATCTCAAAAACTGGTCAGCATCTCCACCACGGAATCTATAGATGGACTGCTTTGCATCACCCACGAGCATGAGGCTTCCACGCTCTTCATTCTCTCGTTGCTGCTGGAGTTCATTTTCTATAAGTGGCGCGAGGTTTTCCCATTGCATGCGGCTGGTATCCTGAAATTCGTCTATAAAATAATGACGGTAACGCTCCCCAAGTCGTTCATATATAAAAGGAGCTGGCTGGTTCTTAATTTGTTCTGCTAATAAAGCATTGAACTCATAAATAGGCACGATTTGCTCTGCGACTTTAATCTTATCTATCTCATGAAGCAATTCATTGAGCAATGATAAAGGCGTTAGACTACTGGCGATGTTCTTGTGAAAAAGAACCGTTCCCATTTGCTCCTTGTACTGCTCTGCAAATATTTTAATAACAGCAGCCATTTGGTCTATTTGATCCTTGATGTTTTGGGATTTCCCTTTGGGGTATAATTCTCCAGCGATAAGGTCTCTTATAGAAGCAGCGTCTATTTTTACAGAAAAATCTTCTTGGGCTACTTTGATAACCGTATTAAATATGCTCCTTGAACCTCCTTTAAAATCGGCTGAAGAGATGTTTAAATCTTCAGACATTTTAACTAGAGCTACCGCTTTATCACTAAGCTCTTTTTGAGCAGTGTTGATTTTTTTATACAAACTTTTACGAAAGCTTAAGAAGTCTTTTACCTCTTTACCCTTTAATTGCTTAAGAAAAGGATAATGGTTTTCATTTTGAATTAATTTGGCTATATCTTGAAGGTCGTATTCTATATCCCAGCTTTTCCCTTCTTCTATCTTTGATAAAGAAAAGTCCACTAATTGCTGAGTGAGTTTCTTATCTTTTCCTGCTCTCGCAATAAGGTTGTTAATGGCTTTTGAAATCAACCGTTTGCTATCCAGTTCTACCTCAAAATTATCGGGTAAATCGATATCCTTTGCAAAGGTTCTTAAAATACGATGGTTGAAAGAGTCAATAGTGACTATATCAAAGGCCGAGTAATCATGCAACAGCTGATTAAAAACAGCTTGGGCTTTCTTTTTGAACTGATCGCTATCTAGGCCAGTTTCGTTTTTAATGTGATTTGCTATTCCTATAACCCCCTCTTCTAACTCGTCAAAAGTAAATTTATGCAAGTAATCAAGAATACGTTCTTTCATCTCGCCTACCGCTTTATTAGTAAATGTCACCGCTAGAATACGCCGGTATCCATTAGCATACGGATTTTTAAAAAGCAGCGTGAGGTAATCTTGCGCAAGCGTATAGGTCTTTCCAGATCCTGCACTGGCGCTATAAAAAGTAGTAGGTGATTCAGACATAGTCAAAGATAAGCATAGAAAAGAAAGACACAAGACCGCTGCGCTGTAAGATTCCTTATGGATTGTAGTCCGTATGACATAGATTTATTTGATACAACTCTCCTTTATGGCAATTACAAAACGTTATTTACCTCTTACCCCTATACTGCATCTTCCATGAGTACAACGGTCTGTATTACTTGACAAGCATTAATTTAAACAAATTGCTTTCTTTTTAACTTTTTTACACTTTATAATGAACCTGAACACTTTAAGGATAATATAACGTGGATAATTTTAACAGTCCCCTTTTTGTGCTTAAATTTATAATTAGATAAATAACTAATTAAAAAGAATATATAATGGCTTTTGAACTACCACAATTAAATTATGCTAAAGACGCACTAGAACCTCATATTGATGCAAAAACTATGGAGATACACCACGGAAAGCATCATCAAGGGTATACTAATAAACTTAACGATGCTGTAAAAGGGACAGATCTAGAAGGAAAAACTATTGATAACATTCTTTTAAATCTAGACATGCGCAACACTGCCCTAAGAAATAACGGTGGCGGTTTTTATAACCACAGTTTGTTCTGGGAAGTAATGAGTCCTAATGGCGGTGGTCACCCAACTGGTGAACTAGCTGATGCGATCAAGACTTCATTTGGTACATTTGAAAATTTTAAAGACACCTTTAGCACTGCTGCAAAAGGACAATTTGGTTCTGGATGGGCATGGCTTTGTGTACATGAAGGTGGAAAACTAGATGTATGTGGAACTCCCAACCAAGACAACCCATTGATGCCAGAAGTAGGATGTGGTGGAACTCCCATTCTAGGTCTTGATGTATGGGAACATGCCTACTACTTGAACTATCAAAACAGACGTCCTGATTATGTGGAAGCATTTTTTAATCTTATCAACTGGGAAGAAGTTTCTAAAAGATATGCTGAAGGGAAGTAGTTTCCAGTAAGCACTTAACCCAAATAAAAATCCTCAAATCAATCAAATGATTTGGGGATTTTTATTTGGGTTAGATTCAAATGATTTATCGTTTCACCTTTGGAAATCTCTGATAGGCTTTTCAATAATTTTTCCTCAGGATTTATAGTATTGTGGACGCATTGCTATGCATTTGTAAAAAGCTGTCTATATATATATTATTTTGGTTGTGTTTTACTTTGACTACTGCCATGAGATTACCTCTTCTCGCAATAGAACCTAATATTCTATCTGATTTTAATGCCTCATCAATTTTATTCATAACTGATGGTAATAAAACCTTTTCAGAAACAAAATAATCACCATTTAAATGAGCTGTTTTTCCTGTAAAAATGTTTTACTTCAAAATTAAAATGCCTTAAAGATAGATTCTCATTCATCCTTACAAAGAGATCATCATAATTGAGTCCCAATAATTGTTGAGGAGTAACTATACTCAACTCATCATTATGTAGATTCCCAAACTACCATTGAGATGATGATCATCGATTTTCCGATAAAATTCAAAAACAATTGCTTGTAAACATCTCCCTAAACGCGTTAGGTTTAAGAGAAAGAGAAACAGAAACCTGCTATGCCGATTGGCATGCTGTGGATCAGTAGGGTTTAATTATAGAGATTTTAACGAATAATAGGATAAACTTGAATATATCATCTTAAAAATACTAGTTTTATGATGTAAAATTAAGCAAATATGTTATTATCTCCCAATCTAAACCAATTCTAGGTTTATTTAAATGTTTTGAGTTAGTCATATAGTTTCCGTATCTTGTTATCATTAAACACAAGGGTTATGGAAGTATTTAAAGGTCAAAATATACTGAGTTTTGTTAAAGAACTGCCAGATGATGATGCTTGTAAAGCATA